>Ga0315281_10012000_pt1 | contig 11836 bp, 12 predicted proteins | sample YL17G07_0_MG_FD_204540 | JGI IMG/M metagenome (GOLD analysis project Ga0315281, IMG submission 204540) | Sediment microbial communities from Yellowstone Lake, YNP, Wyoming, USA - YL17G07_0 | ecosystem: Environmental > Aquatic > Freshwater > Lake > Sediment | place: USA: Wyoming | collected... | reverse complement strand
CGCGGACATTGGCATCCTGATCAACAACAAACCCAATTCCGAATTCCTTCAGGACCAGATCACCGCCCTGCTGCGCGAGCGGTTCAAGATCGGCAAAGTCGTCAAGAAGATCAAGCCGAACGCTGCAGTTGGCGCAAAGAACCTGGATGTCTTCGCTCGCGAGGTGAAAGCCGTCATCACGGCCATCGGCGACTGAGGGTCTTGCACATCGTGGTGTATCCACGATTCCTACGACCTGGAAACGCTCGGTATCCCGACAGTGACGGTGTGCACGGAGGCCTTCATGGGCCTCGCGCGCGAGGAGTGTCGTACGCTGGGCATGCCCGGCCTGCCCCTGGCCATCATCAAACACCCCCTCGGCGGTGAGCCGAAGGAGGCAATTTCGGAGCGCGCCAAGGTCGCCCTGGAGCAGGTCATCCTGGGGCTGACTAAGGAACCGCGCTGACCGGTCTGCCGGTCGGATCCGGCTTCACCCTCGCGACCGCCACGCAGGAGCCTGAGAATTGCGCGCCATGATGAACGAACCGCTGCAGTGCGAACGGCTGACGTTTCCCGACTGGGAAACGGTGAACGAGAATTTCCATGCGCGTGGGTGGACCGACGGCCTGCCGATTGTTCCGCCCACCGAGGACAAGGTGCGCGCGATGATCGCGGGCAGCGGGCGTGCCGCGAGCGAGGTGGTCGGCGTGATCGGCCCGCGCTGGGCGGAGTGCACCGTGGAGCACGCGGCGATCAATGCGGTCATGGCGGGTTGCGAGCCGCGCTATATGCCCGTCCTGGTCACCGCGATCCAGGCTGTCTGCGAACCCGCCTTCGGCCTGTACGGGATCCAGGCGACGACTCATCCGTGCGGAATCCTCATGGCGGTGTCGGGACCGATCGCCAAGGAGTTGGACATGAACTCCGGCGCCGGCTGCTTCGGCCCGGGGAACAAGGCCAATGCCGCGCTCGGCCGGGCGATGCGCCTGATCCTCGTCAATGTGGGCGGGGCGATTCCGGGCCAGGGCGACATGGCGACGCAGGGCTCGCCGGGCAAGTACAGCTACTGTTTCGCGGAAAACGAGGCGGAGAGCCCCTGGGAGCCGTTGCGTGTCTCGCTCGGCTTCAAGCCTGGGGACAGCACCGTGACCGTCGTTGCGGCCGAAAGTCCGCACAACGTCAACGACCACCTGTGCCAGTCCGGCTATACGATCCTGATGGGCGTGGCGAGCCTGATGAGCACCATCAGCAGCAACAACGCCTCCTGTGTGGATTCGGGAGATGTGCTGGTCGTCATCGGCCCGGAACACGCCAAGACCATCGCGGGCGGCGGTCTGAGCCGGGCGGACGTGCAGCGCTTCCTCTTCGAGCACGGCCGTAACACGGTCGGAATGCTGCGCAACCGGGCCACGTGGGCGATGATGAGCTGGCCGAAGTGGATCAACAAGGAGGACGATTCCGTGCGCGTGCCGATCGTGGGCAAGCCGGAAGACATCCTCATCATGGTGGCCGGCGGATCGGGCAAGCACTCTAGCTTCATTCCGACCTTCGGCGTGACGAAATCCTTCACCAAGAAAATCGAGAAGAATCCGTTCTAGCGGGATCCACCGGCGCCGCGATTCCGCTGTCCGCCTCGCTCCGCCCCGCCGACCGATGGGATTCCATGCCCGGCCTGGAGCACTTACGCGTCGAGGAGAACCACAGCCTCGACGAGGTGTACGCCTTTCTCACGCGCAACGGATTCACCGACGGGCTGCCGGTCATTCCCCCGACTCCGCGCCGGGTTGCGGCCATGCTGGCCGGCCGCAATCCGGACGACGTTGTGGCCATTGTCGAGCCGGCCCGCGGACGCGCCAGTCTGCAGGCGCTGGCGCAATGCGCCGTGATGGCGGGGTGCCTACCCGAGCACCTGCCTGTGCTTGTGGCGGCGACCCAGGCGGTCTCCGATCCAGATTTCAATCTGCTGGGAATTCAGTCCACCACCGGCAACACGGCCGTATTCGCGCTCATCAACGGCCCGGCCGTCCAGCGGCTTAGGTTCAACGCGGGTGGCAACGCCCTCGGTCCCGGGTGCCATGCGAACGCCACGGTCGGCCGTGCCCTGGCGCTGGTGCTGCGCAACGTGGGCGGGGCGATCCCCGGCAAGCGGGACATGGCAACCCAGGGTCAGCCCGCGAAGTTCACGTGCTGCTGTGCGGAGAACGAGCCCGCGAGCCCCTGGGGGCCGCTCTCGGTGGCGCGGGGATTTGCCCCCGGCAAGAGCACAGTCACGGTATTCGGGATCTCGGGCATGGTGGAGGTCGTGGACTCGGGCAGCGCCGACGCGGAGGGTGTGCTGACGACACTGGCGAATTCCATGACCATTGCCGGAACGGTCGGCGGAGCCGCCACGCTCGGCTCGGGCGAGCCTCTGATCCTGCTGGCCCCGGAGCATGCCGCCATCATTGCACGGCAGATGGGGCGTGCCGAGGCGCAGGCGTTCCTTTGGCGGCACGCGCGCCTGCCCCTCTCGTGTCTCGGCCCTCACGTCCGGGAGCGCGTACTCGCAGCGCAGGAGGCGGACGGTCCCGGGGACGGGAAGACCATCCCCGTGGCCCGCCGGCCAGAGGACGTCCAGATCGCCGTAGTCGGCGGCGTGGGCCAGAAATCCACCTACGTCCCGACTTGGGGGGGCGGCACACGCTCGATCACGCGCGCCGTCGAAGCGTAGGCGGGCCACGCCACCGCCGCGAGGCTAGAGGCGGCGCAGGATCTTGTGGGAGAAATCTTCGACCATGCGGTACTGGTGCTCCACCGGGGGGAGAAACATCAGCTGCTTCAAGCCCTGGCGCTCCAGCTCGCGAATGCGTTCAATGACCTCATCCGCCTGTCCCGCGATGCACGTGGCCCGGACCATCTCCGCGGTGATCAGTCGCGCCTCCTCGGGCGGCAGGTAAGTATAGTGACTGCCGTGCAAGGTGAAGTGGAGCAGTCCCGGTGGGGCTTTTTCCATCAGCTGGCAGAACGGCTTCCAGATCGGGCGCACCCAAGCCGGAGGTTCGGCTCCGGACTTGTGCAGCTTTTCGTACAGGTAGTGGACCCCCGCCATGATGGATGGTCCGCATTCGCGCACGATGCGCTCTGAGTTGGCAGGCTCGCCTTGATCGAGAACCGCCACGGTCGCCAGGGCGCAGGAATAGAAGTCGTCCAGCCGGCGCCGGGCTCGCGCCGCGCCCTCGCGCACGTGCACGAGCGCATCCTCCAGGCGGGCAACGCGGGGAATGGAAATTACGACGCCGTCCCCATACTGTCCGGCGAGGGCCTGTGCTTTCGGCCCAAACGCCGAAACGTAGATCGGGATCGGATAGCCCAGTTCGAGGAATCTATAATCGGTCAGCAGGAATTGTATCGGCGCGGTGCGCCCGTGGACGGTAAAGTCCACCCGTTCGCCGGCCAGCAGCGCCCGCACCACACGCAGATACTCGCCGAATTCAGCCATGGGCAGTGGCTTGTTGCCCATCAGGTGCCAGGCCGAGTTGCCCGTCCCGATACCGAGGAAGGTGCGTCCGGGGGCGAGCCGGGCGATCGTGGCGATCGCATTGGCCGTGACCGGGGCAAGGCGCAGTCCGGCCACCGCGACGCCCGTGCCGATCTTGATCGTGCGCGTTCGCTGGGCAATCAGCGCAAGGGCCGCGTAGCATTCCGAGAAGATCATTTGCGAATCGGTGATCCAGGCGTGCGAATATCCCAGGTTCTCCACATGGGACACAAAGCCCGTCTCGTCGATCTTGGTAGATACGCAGATGCCGAATTCCATCGCTTGCTCCCTGAAATCACCGCGCCGCCGATCAGCGCCCGAAGGCGTAGGGCATTCCACGGCGACGAAGCGGGTGCTTGGATCATTATGCCGTGCTTGGGACCGGCCATTCAGGCCGGCGCGGCTTCCCCGTGACCTCCGGCTGGGCCACGCGCGATGGTCCCGGACTCGTCCGTTTGGGCAACAGGGAGCGCTGCCGGAGGACAGGAGGCCAGGCGTGGCGGTCCTCTCCGCACCGTGATTGCCGTGGAGATCACGTGCCCAGGTAGGCCCGGCGCACCTGATCGTTGGCCAGCAGCGCGGCACCTGTGTCGCTCAGCACCACGCGCCCGGTTTCCATCACGTATCCCCGGTGAGAGATGCGCAGGGCGAGCCGCGCGTTCTGCTCGACCAGCAGGATCGTCGTTCCCTGCCGATTGATCTCCTGGACGGCTTCCACCACTTGCCGGATCAAGAGCGGGGCCAGCCCCAGGGAGGGTTCGTCCAGCATCAGCAGCTTCGGCCCGCACATCAGGCCGCGGGCGATTGCGAGCATCTGCTGCTCCCCTCCGGATAGCGTCCCGCCCAGCTGACTCCGGCGCTCGCGGATGCGCGGGAACAGTTCAAATGCCCGTTCCATCCGCTCGCGGATCAGTCGTGGGTCGCGCACCTGGAACGCCCCCAACTCCAGGTTTTCCTGAACGGTCATGTTGGAGAAGATCTTCCGGCCTTCGGGAATCTGGGCAATCCCCAGGGCGACGATCTCGTGGGGCGGAGTCTGATGCAGGGCGCGTCCGTCGAAGAGCACCTCCCCGCGCGTGGGCCGAAGCAGTCCGGAGATCGTGTTCAGCGTGGAGGTCTTGCCCGCGCCGTTCGCCCCGATCAGGCAGACGATCTCCCCCCGGCGAATCTCCAGGTCGATGCCTTTCAGGGCATACACCCGGCCATAGTGGACTTCGACGGAATTGAGCGAGATCACAGCTCCAGGTCCTCGCCGAGATAGACGCGGATCACGTCGGGGTCGCGGCTGACCTGCCCGGGCGCGCCTTCCGCGATGACCACACCCTGATTGATGACCGTGATGCGGTCGCAAATGCCCATCACCAGCCTCATATCGTGCTCGACCAGCAGCATCGTCACGCCGCGATCGCGAATCTGCTGCAGCGTGCGCATGAGCGCCTGCGTCTCTTCCGGGTTCAAGCCCGCGGCCGGCTCATCCAGCAGCAGCAGGCGCGGTCCCGCCGCAAGGGCAATCCCGATTTCCAGATGCCGCAGCATGCCGTAGGGAAGGTTGTGGGCCGGGGTGTCGGCCGACTCTCCCATGCCGAGAAACTCCAGGATTTCTGCCGCGTCGCGCGCCAGGGCCGCCCGCTCCCTGCGCTCGGCAGGCAGGTGCAGCAGCCCTGCGAGAAAGTGCGCCCGGGCGCGCAAGAAGGTGCCGATCTGCACGTTTTCTCGGGCCGTCAGCAGGGGGAAGACCGTCGTCTTCTGATACGTGCGAACGAGGCCCAGCTGCGCGATGCGGTGGGTCGGCAGGCGCTGAATATCCCGCTCCGCAAAGCGGATCGTCCCCGCGGAGGGCCGCTGCACGCCCGTGATGAGATTGAATAGCGTCGTCTTGCCCGAGCCGTTGGGGCCGATCAGTCCGGTGATGGAGCCCTCCACCACGGACAGGTGGACGCCATCCACGGCCCGCAAGCCCCCAAACGACTTCGCCACACCGCTCAGCTCGAGAATGCTCATGCGCGGCCGCTCCCCCTGACTCGAGCGGCGGCGTCCGCCGCCAAGCCCCGCAGTCCACGCGGCATGAAGACGATACCCGCGAGCATGAGCGCGCCGAAAATCACCATCCGCCAGATCTTGGCCGCGCGGAGCAGTTCCGGCAGGAGCGTGAAGGCCACCGCCCCCAGCACCGGGCCGGCCAGCGTGGCCTGCCCGCCGATGATTACCATCGTGAACGTGGTAATGACGAAATAGAAGCCCGCCAGCTCCGGCGAAACAATGGTGAAATAGTGGGCATAGGCGCTTCCGGCACAGCCGGCGATGATCGCGCTCAGCACAAATCCCAGCATCTTGTAGCGAAAAGTGGGGATCCCCACCGCTTCCGCCAGGTCCTCGTTCTCGCGGATGGCGGCGAATGCGTCTCCCACGCGCGAGGTCAGCAAGCGGTGCACGCCCAACAGCGTCACGCCGAGGATTCCCAGCATCAGGTAGTACCAGGACAGCCCGGCGTCAAAGACGAAGGTGCCGCCCCCCGGCAACAGTATGAACGGACGAGGCACGCCGGGGATGCCCATCGGACCGCGCGTCAGGTCCATCCAATTGTTCAGCACCAACACTCCGATTTCCGCGAACGCCAGCGTGGAAATGGCGAAATAGGGGCCGCGGAGCCGCAGCGATGGCCCCCCAATTCCCACCGCAAACAACGCAGAAACGATTCCCGCGCACGGCAGGCCAAGCCAGAAACTCAGCCCCGCGTGCAAGGCCAGCAGCGTCGAAGTATAGGCGCCGATCGCGAAAAAGATCAGATACCCGAATGGCAGATAGCCGATGAATCCCATCGTTACATTGAGACCCGTCGCCAGCATGGCGAACATCAGGGACAGCACGAGCAGGTGGCGCGGGTACTCTCCGGGAAAGACCAGCGGCAGCGCCAGCAGCGCCAGACCGTAGAACGGCCAGGCCCAGCGAGAGCGGAGCGGCACATGGGCCCACTTCATTGCAGCCCCTTCCGGCCCAACAGGCCCTGCGGCCGCAACAGCAGCACCCCGATCATGGCTACCAGGCCAAAAGCATCCTTGTACTCCAGCGTCAGGTAGGCCCCCCCAAGGCTCTCCGCAAGGCCGAGAACCAGACCGCCCAGGAACGCTCCGGGCAGGCTCCCCATTCCACCCATGATCACAACCACGAAGGACTTGACCAGCAGCAGGTTTCCCATCAGCGGCTCGATCGAGTACACGGCTCCCATCAGCGCACCGGCGGCGGCGGACATGCCCGCCCCCAGGAAGTAGGTGACGCGGTAGATTTGCCGCACGTCGATGCCCATCAATGCGGCCGTATCCCGGTCCGCCGCCACGGCGCGCATCGCCCTGCCTATCCGCCCCCGCTTCAGGAACGCGCTCATCACGCCGAAGATCGCCACCCCGAAGCCGAGCACGAACAGTTTTTGCTCGGTCAGCGCGAACAGGTCCCCGAAGGTCACTATGTTGTGGGCGATGGGGCTATCCAGGCCGAGCGGATCGGGGCCGAATGCGATCGTCACGAGGTTTTCCGCGATCACCGCCAGCCCGAACGTGGACAGAATGAACACCACATGATTCCGCCCAACGAGCGGCGAGACGGATAGCCGCTCGAACGCGAGGCCGGCGATTCCCACCACTGGCATCGCGATCATCACGGCCAGGAAGTAGTTCAGATGCAGGTAGGCGACGGCGACGTACGCCGTGTAGGCGCCCAGCATGTACAGGACGCCCTGCGTCATGTTGATGATGTGAAAGATGCCGTAGATGAGCGTCAGCCCGAGGGCGACCAACGCGTACGTCATACCCACGACGATGCCGTTGGCGGCCTGCTGGAAGAACAGCTCCATGGGCGATCCGTTCGTGCGGCTACCCGGACTCGACGGCGCGCGGGGGACGGGCGAAGCGGGCGGCCGTCGCGGAGCCGGCCGCTCGCCCCGCTGGCGGGGATCTCAGGACTTCACGGGCCGGAATTCCCCGTTTTCGAGCTTCATGGGAAACACGCCCACGCTGCCCTGGCCCTTGGAGTCAAAGGTCAATGTGCCGGTGGTGATGTCCACCTTGGTTTTTCGCAGGGCCTCGGTGAGCTTAGCGACGTCCGACGCGCTGCCCGCGCGGTTGATGGCGTCCGCGAGCACTTTGATCGCGTTGTAGCCGGCCTGGGCGTAATCCGTGCCGGGTTCCTCGTTGTACTTGGCCTTGTAGGCGGCGATGTATTGGCGGTTCGTCGGGTTATCCAGATACTTCGACCACGTTGTAATCGCGTAGATCCCTTCTCCGTTCTTCTTCACCAGGTCAACGAATTGCACATCGGCGAAGTTTCCCGAGCCGAAGATCTTGGGCTTGAAACTGATCTCCGCCATCTGGTTGATAATCATCGCGTTCTGGGGTGTGCGAGCGACGATGTAAATCGCTTCCGGCTTGGCCGCGCGGATCTTGGTCAGGTACGTGGAGAAGTCGCGGTCCTCGAAGCGGAAGAATTCCGTGGCCACGATCTTCGGGTGCCCGAACTGCTGGAATTTCTTCGTGAATACGTCCACTTCGCCGCGGCCGAAATCGTCATTGACGACGAATAGGGCAATGGACTGGACGTTCATCTTGCGGGCGATGAAGTCGGTGAAGCTGTCCGCATTCGTTGTAGAGGTGATGCAGGTGCGGAAGAGGCTGGGATGGCCCTTTTCCGTGATGTCCGGATGGTAGGAAAGCGGGACGATCTGCAGCACTTTGGCTTCCTGGGTGACCGGCATGAGGGCCAGGGTGGACGAAGAGCACATCGCGCCCACGACGATCTTGACCTGGTCCTGATTGATCAACTTCTTTGCCGCGGACACGGTTTGAGGTGGCGTGCACTGGTCGTCCTCGAGGATGTACTTGAGCGTCTTGCCGCCCAGCACTCCCCCGTTCTTGTTCACTTGGTCCATTGCCACATCGGCGCCCTTGACCACGGCTTGCCCGACCTGCGCGCCTTGCCCCGTCAGTGGCTGGATGAATCCGAACACCACTTCATCGGCCGTCCATGCGGCCGTGCCGTAAGCCAGGACCCCGCAGACAGCCAGTCCAAGCCCTATCCGCCCAAGCCAGTGCATGAGTTTCCCCTTTTCTTTCGACGTGCCCGACCTGTGCCGTGGCCGCGAACTGAATGCCCGCTGCTCTGGTCTAACCGGCGCGTTGGGCTCTCCGCCAACAGGCCAACAGGCGCGCCCAGATGTGTTTGCATCCATAATTGAAGACTGCTTACCCCGGATTCGCAGAACCGCGCAAGGGAGGGACGCGAGGCTCGATATGCCGCGGCTGGCGCCGATAAGTGAAGTGGAGACCTGAGGGGGGGGGATAGTGTCAGCGGGACCATTGGACGAAGCCGGGTGGCGTGCCTCCGCGGGGCCGACGGAAGTGGTTGATTCCGAGAAACAGGGCGATTATACTCGCGCCGATTTTCACGCCCTGCGGAGTTGAAGCAAGTCCAATTCGCGCACGTTCCCGGGGAAAGGAATGGTGCGCGCTTCGCGGTGTGTCCGGCACGGAGATCCTGGCGTCGAATTCCGATTGACCGCAGGAGTTGCGTCCCGGCTTTGTCTTTGCGGCGGAGCGGGCGCCCTCCAGTGAGCGGAAGCATGCGCCCGAGCGAGACCAAGAGCGCTCGCGGTGCGGGCGACAGAATGAAAATGGGCCAGGGCCGCAAGAAGAGAAGCGGACAAGGGGCATCCTCCAATTCCGCACTTGCGACAGGTAGCGCCATCGGACACGCGGTGCGAGGACGCAGCTCGGTACGATACGGCATCGGGACGGACCGACGGGAGAGGACATGAGCGAGGAATCCGCGGCGCTGCTTCGGGTGGACAATGTCTCCGTTCGTTTCGGCGGCATAGTGGCTCTCGACAAGGTGACTTTCTCCATGGGGGCCGGGTCCATCGTTGGCCTGATCGGTCCCAATGGAGCGGGAAAGACAACGCTGTTCAATTGTCTGAGCAGGCTGTACGAACCGTCTTCCGGGAACATCGAATTCAAGGGACATTCGCTCCTCGATCAGCCGCGCCACCGCATCGCCGAGCTGGGCATCGGCCGCACCTTCCAGAACCTCGCGTTGTTCCGGCACATGAGTGTGTTGGACAACGTGATGGTGGGCATGCATTGCCAGACCCGCGGCGACTTCATCAGCCATGCGTTCCGGCTCCCACTGGCATCCCGGGAGGAGCGCTCGATTCACGAGGTCGCGCTGGAGATGATCGATTTCCTGGATTTGCGTGACGTCATGCACTTGCCGGCGGCCGGCCTCCCGTTCGGCACGCTCAAGCGCGTCGAACTCGCGCGGGCGCTGGCCTGCCAGCCCAAGCTGCTGCTGCTCGACGAGCCGGCGGGCGGTCTGAACCACGAGGAAGTCTCCGATCTCGCGGCCATCATCCGCAGCCTGAAAACCAGGCGCCACGTGACGGTGCTGCTGGTCGAGCACCACATGCAGCTGGTGATGCAGGTGTCGGATCAGGTCGTCGCCCTGAACTTCGGACGCGTCATGGCGGACGGTACCCCCGCGGCGGTGCAGCAGAATCCGGAGGTGATCCGGGCCTACCTGGGGAGCAACGAAGCGTGAGCGCGCTGCTTGAAGTCAGGGGCCTCGAGGCCCAATACGGCCGCACCAAGGTGCTGCACGGTCTCGACTTCACCGTCGAGGAAGGCGGCATCACGACCTTGCTGGGAGCCAACGGCGCGGGCAAGAGCACGACGCTGCGCGCCCTCTGCGGCATGGTGCAGATGTCCGGCAGCCTGCGCTTCGCCGGGCGGGAAATCCAGGGCCGCGCCACCGAGGATATCGTCCGGCTCGGCATCGCCCATGTGGTCGAAGGGCGGGGCACGTTCCTGCAGCTCAGTGTGGAAGAGAACCTGCGGCTGGGCGCCTACACGCGCAAGGACAAGGCCGCCGCCGGGGAGGATATGGAGCGCGTCTACCACTACTTTCCCGTGCTGAAGGAGCGCCGCTCGCAGCAGGCAGGCACCCTCAGCGGGGGCGAGCAGCAGATGTTGGCCATTTCCCGCGCCCTTATGCTGCGGCCGACCCTGATGCTGCTCGACGAGCCGTCGTTCGGGCTGGCGCCGCTGGTGGTGCGGGAGATCTTTCGCATCATGCGCACCGTGAACCAGGAGCAGAAAGTCAGCATGCTCCTGGTCGAGCAGAATGCGTCTCTTGCCCTGGACCTGGCCGACCACGCGTACCTGCTGGAGACGGGCAACGTCGCCCTCTCCGGTACGGCCGCGGACATCAAGAAGGACGATTCGATCCGGCGATCGTACCTGGGGTACTGACGGCCGGATAGCCGGGCCGGCCGGTGCGGAGACGAGTCCGCGGCAAAGGGCGGCCGGTGGAGCGATGGAGGGAGCGGTCATGGAGAGCCTTCTGCAACAGATTGTCGCCGGCTTGGCGAGCGGCGGGATCTACGCGAGCCTGGCCCTGGCGCTCGTGATGATCTACCAGTCCACGGAGCACCTGAACTTCGCCCAAGGGGAAATGGCGATGTTCAGCACCTATATCTGCTGGACGCTCATCAATGCGGGAATGCCCTATTGGGGCGCATTCTTCCTCACCATGGCGATCTCCTTCTTGGGGGGGCTGTTCATTCAATGGGTAATCCTGCGACCGGTCCAGAACGCGCCCATCCTGTCCGTGGTCATCGTGTTCATCGGACTGCTGGTCATCTTCAACAGCATGGCGGGGTGGATCTACTCCTATCTCATCAAGCCGTTCCCAAGCCCCTTCCCGGGCCAGCCCCTGAAGCTGGGCGGGGTCGTGTTTGGAGCCCACAGCCTCGGGGCCATCGGGGTCACCCTGGTCGTGCTGACGCTGCTGTTCCTGTTCTTCCGCTACACGACGCTGGGCTTGGCGATGCGCGCCGCGGCGCAAAACTCGGTCTCGAGCCGGCTTGTGGGCATCCGCGTCGGCCAGATGCTCGCCCTGGGTTGGGGCCTGGCCGCGCTCGTGGGCAGCGTCGCCGGAATGATGGTGGCGCCGATCGTGTTCCTGGATCCGAACATGATGGTCGGGATCCTGCTGTATTCGTTCGCCGCGGCGCTGTTGGGAGGAATCAGCAGTCCCGGCGGCGCCGTGCTGGGCGGATTCGTGATCGGCGTGCTGGAAAACCTCCTGGGAACCTATGTTCCCTTCATCGGCAACGAGCTGAAGCAGGCGGTGGCCCTGGCGCTAATCATTGGCGTGCTCCTGGTCAAGCCGAGCGGCCTGTTCGGCAAGATCGTCGTGCATAGGGTGTGATCATGGAACGAACGACGGAAAGTGCGGCGTTGGTTCCGGGGCGCCAGGCCGGCTCGGTCTTCGCTCAGCGGCGCTGGCTGATCCTGG
>Ga0315281_10011999_pt1 | contig 11836 bp, 10 predicted proteins | sample YL17G07_0_MG_FD_204540 | JGI IMG/M metagenome (GOLD analysis project Ga0315281, IMG submission 204540) | Sediment microbial communities from Yellowstone Lake, YNP, Wyoming, USA - YL17G07_0 | ecosystem: Environmental > Aquatic > Freshwater > Lake > Sediment | place: USA: Wyoming | collected... | reverse complement strand
TATGCCCCGATTTTCCTTCTCCTTACTCCCACCACTTGCTTCCGCGGGTTTAGAATTAGATTGTTTTTGTCAGGAAGATTGTCATGAGAAAAGTGGGCTTAATAGGCTGGCGCGGCATGGTGGGCTCGGTGCTGATGGCCCGCATGCGGGCAGAAAATGATTTCGCGCATATCGATCCGGTATTCTTCACCACTTCCAATGTTGGCGGCAAGGGGCCCGGCGAGAGCAAGGAGCCGCTCAAAGATGCAAAATCCATCGCCGATCTGAAGCGGATGGATGCGATCGTCACCTGCCAGGGCGGCGATTACACCAACGAAATTCACCCGAAGCTGCGCGCGGCCGGTTGGGACGGTTTCTGGATTGACGCGGCATCGGCGCTGCGCATGAAAAATGACGCAGTCATCATTCTCGACCCGGTGAATCTGCAGGTGATCAAGGACGCGCTCGGGCGCGGCGTGATTAACTATATCGGCGGCAACTGCACCGTCAGCCTGATGTTGATGGCGCTGCACGGCTTGTTCAAGGAAGGGCTGATCGAGTGGATGACCGCGATGACCTATCAGGCGGCCTCGGGTGCCGGCGCGCAGAACATGCGCGAGTTGATCGCTCAGATGGGCGCAGCGCACGCCTCGGTCGGCGATCTGCTCGCCGATCCGGCATCCGCCATTCTGGAGATCGACCGCAGGGTGGCGGCTACGCTGCGTAGCGCGGCGATGCCCAAGGAGCATTTCGGCGTGGCGCTGGCCGGCAGCTTGATTCCCTGGATCGACAAGGAAATGGATAACGGCCAGAGCCGCGAAGAGTGGAAGGGCCAGGCCGAAGGCAACAAAATCCTCGGCCGCGAAAACCGGCCGATCCCCATCGACGGTATCTGCGTGCGCATCGGCGCCATGCGCTGCCACAGCCAGGCGCTCACCATCAAGCTGACGCGTGACCTGCCGCTCCCCGAGATCGAGGCCATTCTTGCCTCCGCCAATAACTGGGTGAAAGTAATCCCGAACACACGCGAAGCGAGTGTGCGCGAGCTTACGCCCGCCGCAGTAACCGGCAACCTGAACGTGCCGGTAGGCCGGTTGCGCAAGCTCAACATGGGCGGGCAGTATCTGTCCGCATTCACGGTTGGCGATCAACTGCTGTGGGGAGCGGCCGAGCCCCTGCGCCGCATGTTGCGTATCCTGCTGGCCGAGAACGCGCCTGCGGCGGAGGCGAACACGCCAGCGGCGAAAACCAGCACCGGCGTAATGAGTTAGGGAAGGTCTGAATAAGCTCATGACGCCATCAGGCCGATCTCAGGGAAGGCCCGATAGCATCCATGATCCGATCGAGGTTTTCCTCTGCTTTGGGGAATTTACTTGGTGGCGTCGCCCCCTGGTTGCGACCATCCTTGGCTGAGAAGCGTTTCTGATTGAAAAATACCCGGCTTGAGGCGCTTTCATGACAAGAAAGATTAGCTTGCAAGGCTAAGGCTATGATGTTAATTTAGTTAGTCCACAAAACGTCTTCAGGGGTGGAAGGTGGGTAAATCCGTCATAAAAATAAGCGTGGTGGCGTTGGTGTTTCTGCTGCTGCCGTCGCTTGCTGTCGCTGCTGGGCTGGGGAAGCTGACCGTATTTTCCGGCTTGGGACAACGTTTGAACGCCGAGATCGAACTGGTCTTCGTGCAAAAGGGCGAGGCGGACACTCTCAGCGTGCGGCTGCCACCCGCTGAGGCGTTCCGGCAAGCCAACATCGAGTACAGCGAGGCGCTGCTGTCGGTCAAGTTCAGCATCGCGCAGCGGGGCGAGGGTCGCCACGTGATTGTCGTCAGTTCCACCCAGCCGATGAACGAACCCTTCGTTGACCTGCTGGTGGAACTCGGCTGGTCCACCGGCCGGTTGGTGCGCGAGTACACCTTCCTGCTCGACCCTCCCGAATACAAAGGACCGCAGCCGGCAGCCGAGGTAACAGCGCCGGCGGTTACGGCAGCACCGGTGACCGAGCCCGTCCAGGCGCCGAGCCAACCCGAACCGCGCGCCGGCGCACCACTGGTGGAGAAGCCGCTTGCGCCGGCGGCACCCGCGACGGCACCCGAGGCGAAGGCTGCCTACCAGGTAAAACGCGGCGACACTCTGTCGAAGATTGCCAACGCGAATAAATTGGATGGCATCAGCTTGCAGCAAATGCTGATCGCACTGTATCGCAGCAATACGGATGCATTCGATGGCAACAATATCAACCGCCTGCGCGCCGGTAAGATTCTCAACATTCCCGACCAGCGTGCTGCGGCGTCGGTGGACCGGGCTGATGCCACGCGCCTGGTGATAGCGCAGGCTGCGGATTTCAACGAATACCGTCGCAAGCTGGGTGCGGCAGTTGCGGCCGCGCCGGAGCGGGCGGATTCCCGCCGCCAGAGCGCGAGCGGCAAGATCACAGCCCAAGTCGAAGACAAGCCCGCGGCAGTCAAGGCGGCCAAGGATCAGCTCAAGCTCTCCAAGGCTGAGGAGCCGGGCAGGCCCGGCGCCAGGCGTAGCCCGGAGGGGCTGCAGGAAGACGTGGTCGCCAAAGAGAAAGCGCTCAAGGAAGCGAACGAGCGCGTCGCGATGCTTGAAAAGAACGTGCAGGACATGCAGAAACTGCTCGAACTGAAGAGTCAGTCCGGGGCGCAATTGCAGCAGCAAGCGGCGAAGACGGGAGCAGCCAAAGCCGCGGAACCGGCGAAGGCGCCGGAAGCGGCCAAAGCCGCAGAACCCGCAAAGGCGCCGGAAGCGGCCAAAGCGGCCGGCGCGGCGAAAGCGCCTGAGCCCGCCAAGGCTGCCGACGTCGCAAAAACAGGCGAACCCGCTAAAGCCGGCGAGCCGGCGAAAGCCGCGGATCTTGCCAAAGCAGCGCCTAAAGCTGTGCCCAAGGCTGTGAGACCTCCACCACCGCCTCCTCCCGAACCAAGTTTGATCGACGAGATCCTCGATAATCAGCTGGCCCTGTATGGCGGCGGCGGTTTTCTGCTGCTTCTGTTTGCCGGTTATGGTTATTACGCCTGGCGGCGCAAGAAGACCTTGCAGAAAATCGAAAGCAGCGTAATAGGCGGGCCGGGTTTGGCGGTTGACTCCGTTTTCGGGGCCGCCGGCGGCGTCAAGGTTGACACTGCCCCGAGCGAGACCCAGAGCAATTTCAGCCAGGGCGGCACTGCAGCGGCGATTGACACCGCAGAAGTCGACCCGATTGCCGAAGCCGATGTCTACATGGCCTATGGCCGCAATGCCCAGGCCGAGGAAATCCTCAAGGAGGCGCTGGTCAAGGAACCGTCGCGTCAGGCTATTCGCAGCAAATTGCTGGAGATCTACGCCGGCCGCGGTGATGCCAAGGCATTCGAATCCGTGGCGGCTGAGCTCCATGCCGCCACGGGCGGCGCCGGAGCAGAGTGGGAAACGGCCGTGGCTTTGGGTTTGCAGCTTGATCCGGAAAATTCGCTCTATGGTGGCGTAGCAGCAGCGGTGAAAACCAGAGATTCCACCGGAACGCAGGTTCTTTCCGGGGCTGGAGTTGCGGCAGCTGCTGCTGCAGCACCGGAAATTTCGCCGGATACCGGAGTGGAAGAAGCTGCATCCACCAATTTGGATTTTGATCTCGACCTGGGTGCCGAGGAGAAAAAACCGGCTGATGCTGCCGGCGAGACGATGATTCTGGACATCACGGCGCATGGCGCTCCCGATGCGGCCGCGCCCCTGGATTTCGATTTCGAACTGCCGACGGCCGGTGAAGCGGCCCAATCCGCGCAGCCGCAAGCTACCGGGCACGCTCCGACCGCCACTGTTGAAACGCCTGCCGCCTCCGCCGAGGGCAGTGGTGGTATTGATTTTGATTTCAATCTGGATATCCCGGCGCAAGAGGAAAATTCACCAGCCGCCCCGCTGGACCTGTCCTCGATCAATCTGGACCTGGGCGCGCCGGGTGGCGCGGCCGCACCCACCGATGCACACTGGCAGGAGGTGGCAACCAAGCTCGACCTGGCCAAGGCCTACCAGGAAATGGGCGACAAGGACGGGGCGCGCGAACTCCTCAACGAAGTGCTGAAGGAGGGCGACGCGGCCCAGCAGCAGCAAGCGCAGACCATGCTCTCGGTCCTGGGCTGACACTGCGGAGGTCTTGACCAACCCCGGGCTCGCCCGGGGTTTTGTTTTTTTAAACCATGAAAATCGCGATCGGCATCGAATACGACGGCAGCCGTTTTCACGGCTGGCAGTCGCAGCCTTCGGGCGATACTATCCAGGATCAATTGGAGCGTGCCCTTGCGTGCATCGCAGGCGAGCAGGTTCGCCTGGCAGCAGCCGGTCGCACCGATGCCGGAGTACACGCCATGGCTCAGGTGGCGCATTTCGAGACTTCGGCCGCGCGTCCGGAATCGGCATGGGTGCGCGGTGTCAATGCGCTGCTGCCGCAAGCGGTCGCGGTGCAATGGGCCGTGCCCGTGGCCGACGATTTTCACGCGCGCTACTCGGCCGCATCGCGCACCTATCGCTATGTGCTCTACAACCATGCGGTGCGGCCGGCGCTGCACCATGGCAGGGTGGGGTGGTTCCACCTGCCGCTCGATCCGGCGGCGATGCGCGCGGCGGCGGCTCATCTTGCGGGCGAGCACGATTTCAGCGCCTTTCGCTCGAGTGAGTGCCAGGCGAAGAGTCCGGTGCGCGCGTTGCGGGGTTGGGCCATAGAGCAACGCGGCGCTCACTTCAGTTTCGAGTTCACCGCCAACGGCTTTTTGCATCACATGGTGCGCAATATCGTCGGCTGCCTGGTATACGTGGGCAAGGGGAAGCATCCTCCCGGCTGGCTGGCCGAGGTCCTGGCGAGCCGCGACCGCCGCCAGGCGGCACCGACGTTTTCTCCGGATGGACTCTATCTTGCGGCCGTGGAATACGCGCCCGGGTGGAAACTGCCGATGTTTGCACCCAGGCTTATTTTTCATCCCGAGCAGGAACTGGCGTGAGGACGCGAATCAAGATCTGCGGCATCACCCGGCTGGAAGATGCGCGCATGGCGGTGGAGTTGGGCGCAGACGCGATCGGCCTGGTGTTTTATGCGCCCAGCCCGCGCAACATCGATCCGGAGCAGGCGCGCGCGATTATCGCGGCGGTTCCTCCTTTTGTGACTATAGTCGGCCTGTTTGTCGATCCGGCGCCGGAACAGGTCGAGTCGGTGCTGCGTCGTTGTTCCCTCGGCCTGCTGCAATTTCACGGCGACGAAACGGCCGATTCTTGCGGTAGTTTTGGGCTGCCGTACATCAAGGCCGCGCGGGTCAGGGCCGATGCCGATTTGGTACAATATTTATCGCGCTATCACGCGGCGCAGGGTTGGCTGTTGGACGCTTACCATGACGAGCTTTACGGCGGCACCGGGGAGTCGTTCGACTGGAAGCTGATCCCGCGCGATCTGGCCAGGCCGGTCATACTCTCGGGCGGACTTACGCCGGACAACGTAGGCGCGGCCGTGCGTCAGGTCAGGCCTTGGGCGGTGGATGTATCCAGCGGCGTAGAAGCGGCCAAAGGCATCAAGGACGCCGCCAAAATCGCGGCCTTCATATCGGGAGTCAAGAATGAAAATGCATGACCTGCCAGACAGCCATGGACATTTCGGGCCGTACGGCGGCGTCTTCGTCGCCGAAACCCTGATCCAAGCGCTCGACGAACTCAGAATCGCGTACGAAAAATACCGCAATGATCCGGAATTCATCGCCGAGTTTCGCTACGACCTCAAGCACTACGTCGGCCGTCCGAGTCCGGTCTATCACTGCAAACGCTGGTCGGGTCTGCTCGGCGGGGCGCAGATCTACCTCAAGCGCGAGGACCTCAACCATACCGGCGCCCACAAGATCAACAATACGCTCGGGCAAGCCATGCTCGCGCGGCGCATGGGCAAGCCGCGCATCATCGCCGAGACCGGCGCCGGCATGCATGGCGTAGCATCGGCCACGGTCGCGGCTCGCTACGGCCTGGAATGCGTGGTGTATATGGGTTCGGAGGACATCAGGCGCCAGGCGGCGAACGTTCACCGCATGAAGATCCTCGGCGCCAGTGTGGTGCCCGTCGAATCCGGTTCGAAGACGCTGAAAGATGCGTTGAACGAAGCCATGCGCGACTGGGTCACCAATATCCACAACACCTATTACATCATCGGCACGGTCGCCGGGCCGCATCCGTACCCGATGATGGTGCGTGATTTCCAGTCAGTGATCGGCGAGGAATGCCTACAGCAGATGCCGGAGCTTGCCGGGCGCCAGCCCGATGCGGTAATCGCCTGCGTCGGCGGGGGCTCCAACGCGATGGGTATTTTTTACCACTATATCCCGATCGATGGCGTGCGCCTGATTGGCGTAGAGGCGGCGGGGCACGGTCTTGCAAGCGGCAAACACGCGGCCTCTTTGACCGCCGGCCGGCCCGGGGTACTGCATGGCAACCGGACCTATCTATTGCAGGACGCGCACGGCCAGATCATCGAGACGCATTCGATTTCCGCCGGCCTCGACTACCCGGGCGTGGGGCCGGAGCACGCCTGGCTGAAGGACACGGGCCGCGCCGAGTACGCCACCATCACCGACGATGAAGCGCTCAAGGCGTTTCACGATCTGTGCCACTACGAGGGCATCATTCCGGCGCTGGAATCCAGCCACGCGCTGGCGCATGCGGCGAAAATGGCGCCGGACATGCCGAAAGACAAAATCCTGCTGGTGAATTTGTCCGGCCGCGGCGACAAGGACATGCACACGGTTGCCGAGAAATCCGGCATCCGGTTCTAACGCGGTTCCAGATGACCGCGCTGCTCTACAACGAGGATGCCCTGACGGGGATAGCACGCGTGGCCGATGCGTCCGTGGATCTGGTGATCGCCGATCCGCCCTATGGTCTGGGCAAGGACTACGGCAACGATTCCGATCGCCTCGGCGCAATGGAATACCTGGCCTGGAGCCGGCGCTGGATAGACGCGGTGGTGCCGAAACTGAAAGCGAACGGCAGCCTGTACGTATTTCTCACCTGGCAGCACAGTCCGGAGGTATTCAGCCACCTGAAGACGCGCCTTGCCATGGTGAACGAGATCATCTGGGACCGCAGAGTGCCGAGCATGGGCGGCAGCACGCGCAAATTCTCGTCGGTGCATGACAATATCGGTTTTTTCGTCAAATCGCGCGACTACTACTTCGACGTTGATGCGGTGCGGATTCCTTATGACGCCGAGACCAAGAAGGCGCGAACGCGCTCCATTTTCGTGGGCAAGAAATGGCTCGAAGTCGGTTACAACCCCAAGGACGTGTGGAGCGTCTCGCGCCTGCACCGCCAGCACGGCGAACGCGAGAACCATCCGACGCAAAAACCCTTGGAAATCGTCGAGCGCATGGTGCTGGCAAGCTGCCCTGAAGGGGGTACCGTGCTCGATCCCTTCATGGGCAGCGGGACTTCGGCGGTTGCCGCGGCCAGGCACGGCCGGCGTTTCGTCGGCTTCGAACTCAATCCGGAGTATTTCGGGATCGTCGAGAAGCGTGTGGCCGAGGCACGGAACGGCAAGAATGGCGGGAAGCGCAAAGGACACAAAGCAGACGAAGGAAAACCTTCGGTTCCGGATCTATTTGATCAGGCGGGGCCAGTCTAGAATGCGCGCGTTAAATTGAATCTTGGCGCACAATCAGCATCCTCCTATATGTCCTTTGTGCCCTTTGTGCCCTTTGTGGTAAATTTTTTTTCCGTACTGTGAAATCTTAATGTCCCGCATCCAGGCCACATTCGAGCAACTTGCAAGAAACCGCAGGAAGGCACTCATTCCTTTCGTTACTGCGGGCGATCCCGAACCCGCCATAACAGTGCCGCTGATGCATGCGCTGGTGGAGGCGGGCGCGGACGTGATCGAGCTGGGCGTGCCGTTCTCCGACCCGATGGCCGACGGCCCGGTAATCCAGCGCGCGAGCGATCGTGCCTTGAAGCACGGGGTGGGGCTGGATCGCGTGCTCGCATTGGTGCGCGAGTTCCGCAGCGGCAATCAGACCACACCGGTGGTGCTGATGGGCTATGCGAATCCGATCGAGGCGATGGGTACCGGGCGCTTCGTCAACGAGGCGCAGCAAGCCGGCGTGGACGGGGTGCTGGTGGTGGATTATCCCCCGGAGGAATGCCAGTCTTTCGCCGGCCTGGTGCGCAGCCACGGCATGGACCTGATTTTCCTGCTCGCGCCGACCTCCAGCGATGCGCGAATGGCCCAGGTGGCCAAGCTCGCGAGCGGCTACTTGTATTACGTTTCGCTCAAGGGCGTCACCGGGGCCGGGCACCTGGACTTGGCCGAGGTGGCGGAAAAAATTCCCCGCATCCGCCGCCAGACCACGCTGCCAGTAGGCGTGGGATTCGGTATCCGCGACGCGGCCACGGCCAAGGCCGTGGCGAAGTTTGCCGATGCAGTGGTCATCGGCAGCGCCATTATCCAGGAAATGGAAGCCGCCCCCGCGGGCGAGCAGGTGCTGCGCGCGGGCAGGTTCATGCAGGGCATTCGAGAGGTGTTGGACGCCAAATGAGCTGGTTGCAGAAGCTGCTGCCGCCCAAGATCAACCGCTCCATCGGCCCGAGCAAGCGTGCCGTGCCGGAGGGACTGTGGATCAAATGCGGGTCCTGCGATGCGGTGCTGTACGCTACCGACCTGGAAAAAAACCTCAATGTCTGTCCCAAGTGCGGCTACCACAATCGCCTTTCGGCGCGCTCGCGCATCGACATGCTGCTCGACTCCGAGGGCCGCTTCGAGATCGGCGCCGAGGTGTTGCCGGTCGACAGCCTCAAGTTCAAGGACAGCAAGCGCTATCCCGACCGCCTCGAGGACGCACAGCGGCAGACCGGCGAAACCGACGCATTGGTGGTGATGCAGGGCGCGATAAAGAACATCCCGCTGGTGGTGGCGGTGTTCGAGTTCGAGTTCATGGGCGGATCGATGGGCTCGGTGGTGGGCGAACGCTTCGTGCGCGGTGTGCACGTGTGCGTGGAGCAGAACCTGCCCTTCATCTGCTTTGCCGCCACCGGCGGGGCGCGCATGCAGGAGGGGTTGTTGTCGCTGATGCAAATGGCGAAGACAACGGCAGTGCTGACTCAGCTCGCGGCGCGCAAGCTCCCGTTCATTTCGGTGCTTACCGATCCCACCATGGGCGGCGTGTCGGCGAGCTTTGCCATGCTCGGCGACGTGATCATCGCCGAGCCGCGGGCGCTGATCGGCTTTGCCGGCCCGCGCGTGATCGAGCAGACCGTGCGTGAGAAACTGCCGGAGGGTTTCCAGCGCGCCGAGTTTCTGCTGGAGAAGGGCGCCATCGACATGATCGTCGACCGGCGCGAGATGCGCGACCGGCTGGCGCAGTTGATCACCCTGCTGCTGCGCATTGCCCCAGAGAGCACCTGACTTCATTGGCGTTCCGATTTGCCTAAAGACCTCGCCGGCTGGCTCGGCTACATCGAGCAGCAGCATCCGCAGACCATCGCGCTCGGGCTGGAGCGGGTCGAGCGCGTGCGTGATGCGATGGGCCTCGCGCCCGCCATGCCGGTCATCACCGTCGCCGGCACCAATGGCAAAGGCTCGACCTGCGCCATGCTGGAAGCCATCCTCACGGCGGCGGGCTGCCGCGTCGGACTCTATACCTCGCCGCATCTGTTGCGCTACAACGAGCGGGTGCGCATCGCGAAGCGCGAGGTCGATGATGCGGCGCTTGTTTCAGCGTTCGCGCGGGTCGAGGTGGCCAGAACGGAAAAGGCCGCAAACACTCGCCTCACCTATTTCGAGTTCGGCACGCTCGCCGCAGTGGATCTATTCCTGCGCAGCGCCGTCGATGTGCTGGTGCTGGAAGTCGGCATGGGCGGACGCCTCGATGCGGTGAATGTCTTTGACGCCGACTGCGCCATCGTCACCAGCATCGGCCTGGACCACATGGATTACCTTGGCGCCACGCGCGAGGCTATCGGCTATGAGAAGGCCGGTATTTTCCGTGAGGGCAAACCGGCGGTGCTCGCCGATCCGGCGCCACCGGCGTCGGTGCTGGCGCACGCGCAAGCGATAGGGGCGCGGCTGCTTCGCGTCGGGCAGGAATTCGGCTGCGAGGCTGAGCCCGATCAGTGGTTGTTCTGGGGGCCGGCAGGCAGGAAATCCGGCCTGGCTTACCCGGCGCTGCGCGGCAGGGTCCAGCTGCAAAATGCGAGTGCGGCGCTCGCGGCCCTGGATACGCTGCAGCAGTGCTTGCCGGTCTCGATGGAGCAACTGCGGCGTGGATTGGCCGAGGTCGAGTTGCACGGCCGCTTTGAGCTGCTGCCGGGGCATCCAGCAGTGGTGCTCGACGTGGGACACAACCCGCAGGCAGCCGCAGTACTGGCGGACAACCTGTCGAATTTAGGCCCTTGCTCGCGTACCTGGGCAGTGTTCGGCATGCTGCGCGACAAGGATATTGCGGGCGTTGTGAGCTTGCTCACCGGCCACGTGGATCAGTGGTTGGTTTGTACCCTGCCGCCGCCACGCGGCGCTCGGGCCGCAGAGCTGGCGCTGGAGCTGAGGCGGGCCGGTGTGGACGCCGTGCGCGAGTTTGAAAATCCCGCGACAGCCTACACCGCGGCCCGCGGTGAGGCTGCGGAAAGTGATAGAATTATTGTGTTCGGATCTTTCCATACCGTGGCGGAAGTAATTGCGGCTCGGGAACAATCAAAGGCATAGATGGCGGAAAGCGAAGAATCCCTGCAGCTGAAACGGCGAGCCCGGCGCCGCCTGGTCGGCGCTATCGCTTTGGTGACCTTCGTCGTCATCATTCTGCCGCTGATCCTGGACAAGGAGCCTGGCCCGGCGGGCCCGCCGCTCGAGGTGCAGATACCCAAGCAGGAATCGGGCGGCTTCACTTCCCGCGTCGTGCCGCCGGCGCCGCAGATGCCTGCCGCGCCGGCGGCCGAGAAAAAGACCGAGGCCCCTGCCATTAAAGCCGAGCCACTCCCCGCCAAGACCGAGCCGTCGCCGGTTAAGGTACAGCCGCCCCCGGCCAAGGCTGAACCGGCGCCGGTTAAGGCAGAGCCGCTCCCGGCCAAGGCTGAGCCGTCGCAGGTTAAGGTACAGCCGCCCCCGGCCAGGGCAGAGCCGCAGGTGGCGCACGAGGCCGCCAAGGCGCCGGCTCCGCCTGTCGACAAAGCCGCGCCCGGCGGCCAGACCTGGGTCGTGACGCTCGATGCATTTTCCAATGCGAGCAACGTGAAACAGCTGCGGACCAAACTTTCTGCAGCCGGGGTAAAGTCTTATACTGAACCAGTGAAGACCAGCAAGGGCGAATTGACGCGCGTGCGCGCCGGGCCTTTTACCAGCAGGGAAGCCGCCGAAAAGGCTCGCGCCAAGCTGGACGCGATGGGACTCAAGCCTGGTGCCGTCGCGAGCCGATGACGTGGTTCGATTATGCCGTGTTTGGGATCGTCGGCCTGTCCGTGCTATTGGCGGCGTTGCGGGGCGTGGTGAGGGAAATCGCTGCGCTGGCGGGGTGGGCGGCGGCACTGATCCTGTCAGGCCTGTTCGCACAGCAACTGGCGCAGTGGCTACCGGCGGCTTTGTCGCCCATGCTGAGGGCGGTCATCGCCTACTTGGTGATTTTCCTCGGCGTGCTGCTGCTGTCGGGATTGGCCGGAATGCTGCTGGCGAAGTTGTTTCGCGCTGCGGGCCTGGGATTTGCCGACCGCGCAGTCGGCGCCTTGTTCGGACTCGTGCGCGGTGCGCTGATCGTGTTTGTGGCGGTGATGCTGGCCGGGTTGACCAGCCTGCCGACGGAACCCTTCTGGCGCGAGTCGGGGCTCTCCGGTCCGATTGAAACTGCGGTGCTGGCGGCCAG
>Ga0315281_10011998_pt1 | contig 11837 bp, 13 predicted proteins | sample YL17G07_0_MG_FD_204540 | JGI IMG/M metagenome (GOLD analysis project Ga0315281, IMG submission 204540) | Sediment microbial communities from Yellowstone Lake, YNP, Wyoming, USA - YL17G07_0 | ecosystem: Environmental > Aquatic > Freshwater > Lake > Sediment | place: USA: Wyoming | collected... | reverse complement strand
TCCGATTGAAAGAATCTGGCGTGATGTTAGAATCGGATCGATACTGGAAGGGACTTCACAAGTACATAAACTGATTATTGGAAGGGCAAAGACCGGGTTTAACGCTTTTTCTTAGGTTGTGTAGAATTGGTTTGGAAGGGCGAAGATCAAGTAAAAGAGCGGCTTGTCTTCGCCCATATTCTATCACAATAATTTACTTCTTGGTTACAATCTCGACCAGTGTGAGCTCGAACTTAAGGGTCTTCCCGGCTAACGGAGGGTTACCATCGACGGTGATCGTAATGTCACTGACCGCGGTGATGAGAAACGATCGTACTGTGCCGTCTGAGCTTTGTCCGCTGATATACTGCCCAACTACAGGAGTATAATCGGCAGGCAATTGGCTCCGGTCCACTACCTGTATCAAGTCAGCGCTCGGCATGCCGTAACCTTCTTCAGGCGGTATTGTGACAGTTTTGCTTTCGCCAACTTCCATACCAATGACTGCATCTTCGAATCCGGGGATCACCTTATTTTCCCCGATGATAAATTCAATTGGCTCTTTTCCGCTTGAAGTGTCATAGACAGTCCCGTCTTCCAGGGTCAGCGTATAATCGACTTTGACTGTATCTCCATCCTTTGCTCCTGTCTTGCCGGAACAGCCTTCAAACGAAAACATACTCGCTACAACCAGTGCTGAAGCTAAAATAAATAGTAATTTTTTATTCAAATTGATCTCCAATCGCTCATTACTCTAAATGCCAAAGTTCCTCACGTATCTGAATTATAACACGGCATATAACTTGAATTCACAAGATAACGCGCGAAAATAGCTTCGAATATGCAGCCTGGATGTCAGCATATTATGCGCTTCCCGATTATATTTACGTAGGTGTACGTATATCAGATTCAATTACCCATCATCGATAATTAATTTGGATGGAATAATCCGTCGTTCAAGAAGCCCAAAATAATAACTTTTCGAGACGGATTTTCATTTCGACTGCCTTGAAATTGAATAGTTGAATACACTTATAAAGGAGACGAAAATGGCAAACGAAATGGGTAAAGGAATTGGAATTGGACTCGCTATTGGAGCGATCATTGGACTGACAGTAGGCTATCTTACTTCGCCTCAATCCGGTAGGGAAAACCGAGAATGGATCCGAGAACAAGCTAATCAAGTCAAAGAGAAGGCTATCCAAGTCAAAGAGAAGGCTGGCCAAATGGCAAGCCGATTCAAGAGAAAGGCTGATGGCCACGAAGAGGAAGACCTGAAAGAAGTCGAAGCGTAAGGCAAGAGTTTACCATCAGGGATAAGGGGGTAACTCAATAATGTGGCAAGCCTTGAAGAGGCGATGGCCTTTAGTCATCGTCCTTATGACAATTGTGCTTGTCCTGTTACTGACTTATGCCCTGCGGACGGTGCTGCTGCCCTTTATACTGGGACTTATATTCGCGTATGCGGTACTGCCAGCGTTTACCTGGGTCGAAAAACGGTTGCCGGTCAAAGGCCGCTTCCAAGATTTCAAGCGAATCGGATTAATCGTTGTTGCATATATCTTGATTGTCGGATTAGCCGGTGTACTGGGCACGCTGCTATTCTTTGCAATACGCGATAGCTTCGTTACATTCGGTGAAAACGCATCGGGCTATTTCTCCGGTGCCGTTAAGACACTCCAATCGTGGACTCAAGCTTTACGTGATTTTTTCCCGGCTGAATATCGCCAGCAGGTAGACCAATTTATTCTCGACGCGGGGAACTCCTTTTGGTCCGCTTTAAAAAGTGGCGCCATGAGCAGCGTTAAGGCTATCCCGTCAACTCTCAGCCTGTTCCTGGGTCTGGCAACTCTGCCTATTTTTTTATTTTATTTGCTGAGAGACTGGGAAAAGTTAAGCAACGGCTTGTACTCAGGCATACCCTCCTGGGCGTCTGCAGATTTCAAAGCGACCGTATCAATTATCGGGGTAATTCTTGGACGATATGTCCGGGCTGAGCTAGTGCTTGGACTCGTGGTCGGGCTGCTGGACCTTACGGGACTGCTTATCCTGAGAATTCCGCTCGCTCCTGTACTGGCTATTCTTGGCGGATTGGGAGAACTTGTGCCCATTGTTGGACCACTGCTTGCCGGAGTAACTGCAACAATAATAGCTTTAGCCACTGTGCCGGATAAAGCCGTCTGGGTGGCTTTGTTATTCCTTATTGTGCAAGGATTGGAGAACCTGCTGCTGGTACCGCGCATTCATGGAGGATTCATGCGTGTGCACCCTGCCATTGTGCTGGTCGTGCTTGCGGTTGGAACGAAGGTTGCTGGAATCTGGGGATTAATCCTGGCGGTACCACTAACGGCAACGGTCTTCGCGGTGTATCAGCAGGTAGTCATCGTACCTCAGAATGGTATACAGGTTCCCCTCAAAAACGATAAAAACCTGGCTGTGTAATCTTAAATCCGCAGCATGCCTGAGTCTCCTCCGTTTTAACCATCTTTGCGCCTTGCCGCTCCCACAACTTTTTCAGAAACATCTCCAAAATCTTGCTTCTAGACCAGTAACCAGACATAGACAACAATCAGTAACGATGATAGACTTCACAAATATAGAATTTTTCAAATCTGCTACCCGAATACCACGAGGAGACAACGAATATGGATGTCATAGAAACAATCCGCAGACGCAGGAGTATACGGCGGTTCCTGGATAATGAGATTCCGGATGATATTTTAACTACGCTGCTCGAAGCATTTCGATTAGCTCCGTCAAGCGGTAACCGCCAGCCTTACAAGTTCGTTGTTGTACGCGACAAAGCAGCGCGAGCTGCACTGGCATCAGCTTGTCGATACAACCCGGGAAGAGCGAACGGGCACGAATTCATATCTAATGCGCCGTTGATAATCGTAGCCTGCGGACACGAGAAGGAAGCTATCACGCGTTTTTACCGCGACGGTAATTGCTACCTCACCACCGACAGGACGGTTTCGCAAATTGAAAAGGACGCAGAACGACCGGTATGGAATATGATGCCGCTCGATATCGCCATTGCCCTCGATTACATCGACCTTACTGCGGTTTCGTTGGGTTTGGGGACATGCTGGGTTGCATCGCTCGATGAGTTAGAAGTCAAGAGAATTATTGAAGTTCCAGATGAGTACAGAGTGATTTCAACGATCGTAATCGGTTACCCTGCTATACCGTGGCCTCAGCCGCGCCCGAGGAAAGAGTTGAAAAAACTGGTATGCTACGAGAGATTCACCGGGGATTAGAATTTGTTTTTATTTGATAAACTGGCTCCCCGACTAGGATTCGAACCTAGAACCTAGCGGTTAACAGCCGCCCGCTCTACCGTTGAGCTATCGGGGAATGTGGATACGAATTGAAGGAGTTGTTAACCCAACAGCTTATAATTATAACAATCCTAAAATTAAAGAGCAACGAGATTATCAACTAATCACATCGATTCTCATAACACCCGCGTTTTGTTAAAAACTGTCGGGAATTTCTATCGGAAAATGTGGAAAGTGATTCTTATATCAACTCGAAAAGCTTTTTTAGCCATTCTCTCCCTTTTCCGCTTTTTAGGAATTTCTCTCGTGAGATGGCTTCGGCTCTTAAGTTATAAAGTTCCTTATAGATCAGCTCCCATGGTCCCCTTCCGCGAGTGAAACGAGCCAAACCGGTTTCATGTTCTATCATTCTTCGAAAGAAATTTCCGGTTTGTCCAATATAGAGTATTCCGTTTAATTTTGATCGAAGTACATAAACGACGAACATCGAGTTCACGAAGCAACCAAACTGAATTTCGATATTATACCTAGCGGTTAATCCGCCTCGGGCGGACCCGCTCTACCGTTGAGCTATCGGGGAATTTGGATACGAATTGAAGGAGTTGTTAACCCAACAGCTTATAATTATAACAATCCTAAAATTAAAGAGCAACGAGTCAACTCTAAGGTTAGGAGTCTGGGAGCTAGATCATACCTGGGGCAATCAAACTTATAGTCATTCAATCCTGTTGCTGAGGTCTTGGCGGCTGGTCATCCCGGCAACAGCGTTAAGAAATTCCTTGAGCGAACTGGACTCTGCCTTTAATTGCATTAACTCTTCGCCAATTGGGGTTATGAAGCCGGGTTGATTGGCGTAAGTTTTATGCCATGCAAAATATGCCTGGTTTAGCTTTCTTATATAATAACCCTGTGCGGCAAGGTCCTGGCGCTTTTTATTCATGAAACTTTCAGCTGCTTCGATCTCATTGCGCAAGAGCAAATCGTCGACCTGCTTCCTTATTTCTGCCATTTCATCGCTGAAGGTCGAAGAAACAGCTTGTTCTGAATCCCGATATTGCGGATAGTATTTTTCAATCACAACCGATGCAAGCTCGTCGCTCACTATCCCTGCAACTGTCTCATTCATGGTAGCGATATCATAATCAGGGGAAATTCCGAGCAAGTCTAACAAATATCGGAATCCCAGCGGTTTGAAAGCCAGATATTGGTGTACCCATTCTTCGATGGCGGCACTGATTGTAGATTGCAGGCTTTCATTATCGGTTACGTAGCTCGGATACACACCAGCAAATCCTCCGATCTGCACAACCAGTGACGAAACACCTAGACCGTCAACCCTGGTTTCGATATCTTCCATGCTCATAATAGTTAGATCCGGATCCAGAAAGACCTCCCTGATGCTTATGATTCGATCCCTCGGAGACACTACTATTAGGTCAGGCAATTTACCCAACTCGAATTTAACCGGAGGAAAGACGTTAATACCCTCCTCGCGTAATAGCTCATGAATCTGTTTTTCCAGTATTTTCTCGACAGTGTCATTCAAATTAACCTGACGTTCTTTAGAACTAAAATATTCAACAACAGTTTTTATTTCATCACCGGTTTCATTAGAGATCTGGAACCATTGCCTCAATTCATCGGATAGAGCGGTTAGCTCCCATTTCACGATACTGAAGCGCTGCTGTCTAATTTCCGCATTCAGAGAATTGTCAAAACTGTTTCTCTGAGTAATCGTGCCGCTAACCAATAAACTTAAGGACAATCCAGAGACAGCAAATAAAATGAGTACACTGAGCGCCGAACTGCCAAGATAAACACCGATTGCACGAAAGTTACCGAAGCCCAGGGTGTTTCTTATCGCATAGATTCCTGAAATTAAAGTCCACACGAAGACAACGATCCCTAAAAAACTTCCGACTATGGGAATACAAATAAATATCCCGAACAACCCAGGAGAGATCGAGAATCCGATAGCGTAGAGTAATTTCCGGAATCTTATTTGTTGAGGATTACGACTAAAAGCTTTAGTTCCGAAAAAATATATGAAAAATGACAAGGCGAGCCATATTATGATTAAGCCAACCAGACCGAATAACATCATCCAGAGATACCAGGCTCCCGCCCACTTAAATCCGTGAGCAACACCAAAGCCAATGCCAGTTGCCAGGCTTGAAAACACCACGATGATAAAAGCTTGCCAGCCGGCTTTGTCGGCATCCATCTCTTTGTAGAAGGTCGCATCGAACTTAAGCGCTCGATATATTCTATTAATAAAAGCCCTTGCCTTCATATCTTTATTTCCTAAAACCTCAAAAAGTGCGCAACAAAGTGCAACCTCTATGGAATACACTCTCAGGTACGCCCAATCTGCGTTTAATATCGAAATCACGTGTGAACGGATTAGGTTTTCTAAAAAAATCGGACACCGATTTTAAGGGAGGTACTGGGAAATCAGAACCATTGACCAACCTTTGACACACCAGCTCGTCCTCGAGCAATTGTTTAACGTAATGGCCGGCAATCCCAATTGAGGAAGCAGCAATATCACCGTACAGGTTTGGATATTCTTTTATCAAGGAGAGCCAGACCTTCATATACTTTGTCGAAAATCCTGAATAAGAGATGCCGCTGTGTGACGCAATAACCGTAACCCCCTGCTCGAGTGGTAACATTAAATTTGCTGGATTCCCCAGGTCTTGATCGACGGTCGGCAAGGAAAATTCATAGCCAGCGTGACTCAAAAGGGGCAGCTTATATTCAACCAGTTTACGATAAAATGCAATGTATTTCTTGTTCGAAGGATCGATGCCCTGAGCATTAGGTATCCATTTAACGAGTACAGCGCCAGCTTCAGCGCACCTGTCAATCTCTTCAAGCGCATCCAGCCGGTTCGGGTGGACCGAAATACCAGGCAACAGCTCAGGATACCGGGTGGTTACCTTAAAGATAAAACTGTTCGGGACATAGAAAGCGGTTTTCGGATCACGATTGCCCTTTTCATCATAAATGGCATCGAGCGCTAGTATAACGCCGATATCAATAGGCGATTCCCGAAGATACTGCACAAGTTTTGGAATGTATTCGGCCGGGCCATTAATATCCAATCGATTAGCGATTAGTCTAAACCACATTTTCCTCAACAATGACTTACTTATATAGCATCCATCGTTGGCATCGCCAATCGCGTGTATGTGGATGTCGATCCTTTTCATCGCTTCGGATGACGAACGCACAGATTTCCTCACATCTTGCACAAATCCATTATAATCCCAGAACGGGGATTCAACATAAAACACGATCTAATAGAATCTGGCTGTGCTTAGGGTAAATAATCTCAGACAACTTCTGAAAATCCTGCAAAGGTTCAATTACAATTTTAAAAATTATCTATTTCATTATGTGACTATATGTTAACATTGGGGTGAAGCGATGTGGAGGTGGAACTATGAAGCTAAGCGCTCGGAATGTTTTAAAGGGAAAAATTATCCAAATCAAACCCGGTTCAGTCAATACCGAGGTAGTCATTGAATTACCAGGCGGGGCAAAAGTTGTATCGATCATCACCAAAGAGTCGGCGGAAAACCTCGGTTTGAAGGTTGGTGTTCAGGCTTTAGCAGTCATCAAAGCATCTAACGTTATGGTTGCTGTCGATTAGGTATGGTTTTGTCCCACTAGCAGCGTATTACTTTGTCATGTTTTTAATGTGTATAAATCGCTTCAAATTAGAGTTGATTCTGTATTAAGTATCCGTGTCTGGAAGACGTTTTTGGAGTATATTACCCGCAAATTTTATCAAATTGCTTTGCCTCGCAGACCCGGCTGCGCTATGTCCAATATTCTCAATAATACCTAACAGTTTGTCGAATGGGACTCCTACAGTCATTTCTTCCGGTCTATATTTTCCTAAAAACCGGCAAGATATATCCAGGAAACTTATGCCAATCTTGTGAGTGGTGATTGGCATCGCGATGCTTCCCGAACACAGCGGTTCCTGGTGAGCGAGCTCAAACTCGCCGGTCTCAAAAGCATCGAGGAACAGAATACGGCTTACTTGCGCCGGTGTTGCTATAAAAACAACCAGGTCTGGTACAAAATCTGCTTTTTCGAGCGGTGAAAAAATGAGGTGATTACCGAGTTTGGGAGCCATATTTTTCAAAGATGTTAGCAGGCGCTTCACTGCAGCTTTTGAGCTAAAAAGCTTTTCTCGATGCACCAGGAAATCCTCTGTAAAAGGGATCGGCGTTTTTCCCATGCCGAGATGGGCTCGCGCGCCGCAAATAATTTGTTTGCCTGAAGCCCAAAACACGCTTCCCCGGCGCGCGATTTGAAGCATCATGCACACCGTAACGCCGCGAGTCACTTGTTTTATTCCGGAAGGAGGTTCCCGGGAGATGGCTATCGCAACCGGACTCCCTTCCAGTTCAAGCGTTTTACTTAGTATTTCCGAATATTGCGTATAAGGTGATGTCATCTTTATGTCTAACAAATCAAAGTACCTTTAACAATTGTTGTATTTAATTGAATCATATCGGGTGAAACAAAGTGTCATCTTGTCACCCTGCCAATACAGCATTCCGACTATAACATCCCGGTTATGTAAAAGTCATAAAAAATATAACGGGGAAAAAACAGTTTTATAACATTTTACGGTTTTGTGAACTTGTGACAGGACGGAAATAGAATTAAGGATATCAATTATGATAGATGCGCAGAGAGCAGTTTAGACTTTCTTAACCTGTTGCATCAATTCCATAGTCTTCTGAGCGTCGCTTAGGAACTGATCAACTGTCGCCCTCGTATTTTTATGGTCAGCCATTTTATCAATAAACTGCGGCGGTATAGTAATGATGTGGGCTCCGGCAAGAGCTGCGGTAATCACATCGCCAACAGACCGAATACTGCCGATAATTATCTTACTTGAAAAGTTCCATCGTTTGAGCCATTCGATTGAATTCTTGATTATAAGACTAGCATCCCCACCTTCGTCCGTGACTCTGCCGGCAAAGATACTTATGTAAGTTGCCTTTGCCTTCGCCGCGAGCATTACCTGGCCGAAAGACATTGCAGCGGTTGCGTTGACTTTAACCCCCATAATTTCAAGGTTCTTGATAATTCCGTAGCATGGGATGCCATCTGTATTTATCTGGGGAATTTTGATGACGATATTATCCGCCCAAGAAGCAAATTCATTTGCCTGGGTGAACATTTCATCCAAATCATTTGACGTTACTTCAACACTAAGCGGGCGCGGATCAATCAAACGCGCAATTTCTTTTGCACCTTTCTCAATGTCATGGATACCATCTTTGAACATTATTGACGGGTTTGTCGTCACCCCATCTGCAATTCCATACTCCAACCACCTGGTTATTTCTTTAATATTCGCTGAATCTATAAATATTTCCATCGTATATCCCCGTTTCCAGAATAATATCAACGGCTTCAGACAAGTTTTTAGCTAATACGTCAGGACGCACATCCAGTTCATCCATTAGCTTGCAGAGCTCGCATTTTTGCTTACCAATGAGGACGCTTCTGCAACCGGCACGGCGTCCGGCTTGAATATCAGTCAAATTATCACCTACCATGTAGCATTCAGCGGGGTTGAGTGAGAATTCCTGGATAGCCTGAAAAAGCATGCCGGGTTCAGGTTTACGGCAAGCGCACACCATTCGATAAACAGGGTTTATACCTTCGGGGTGATGAACGCAATAGTACACTTTATCGATATGAGCACCGTCCGCTTTAAGTTCGGTTACCATTTTTTCATTCATCCGCCTGAGATCGTCGAGGGTGAAATGATTCTTTGCGACACCCGGCTGATTGGACACTACGATGACCAGAAATCCTGAATCATTAAGGCGGCGAATCGCCCCTCCGACGCCAGGTAAAATATGAAACTGGTCAACTGTGAACGGCGAATCTATAATGCCAGCTTCTTGATAATAGAGCAGTTCATTAATAACACCGTCGCGGTCGAGAAATGCGGCTTTCATGAGGCGGCAATCATCTCTTTCAATTGAAAAACAATCAGGTGTTCCAATACAAGGTGGAAAGATTCTACGAGCGGAGTTGAATTAGCCGGTACCACAATGCAGGCATGAGCTATTTCCTTCATCGGTCCGCCATCAAATCCACTCAAACCAATGCACTTCCCTCCGTGTTCGCGGGCGTACATCATCGCCTGGAGAAGATTTTGAGACCACTTCCCGGCTTTGTCTTTACCGGCACCTCCATGGACGCTCAAACAGATCACGACATCGCCGGAAGAAAATTTGGTTTTAAGCTGTTCGGAAAAAATATTATCGAATCCATTGTCATTGACAAGAGCAAGCACCAAAGAAACATTATCGTTCAAACACTCTGCGCGAAACGGCCGCTTACCATCGGATCCTACGGTCTTCGATAGGTCACAAGCAAAATGCGTTGCGGTAGATGCCGAACCGCCGTTACCGCAAATAAAAACCTGCTTTTTCTGACGCCATGCTTCAAATAGTATTTCTATCGCTGCCTGAATATCCGGTTTTGAGACGGCACCTGCTATTCGAGATACGTCATTCAAGTAATTATCTATAAAAGACATGATTTTCACTCTCCTGGTTGATTCAGGTGTTCACAAGAATTTTTGCGCCACTGAAGTCGAAGTGAAAACGTTCCCATTTTAACCCCCGATTTTGCAGACTTTCGATCAAACCGCTCTTATGACCATTAGCGCAGTAGAACATTAAGAAACCGCCTCCACCGGCTCCAACCAGCTTGCCGCCAATAGCTCCCTTCTTCCTGGCTAGCTCGTAGCATTCGTCAATGAACGGGTCGGACATATTCTTCGAACGCTTTTTCTTTGTTTCCCAATGTGTATGCAGAAGCTCTCCGAGCATGTCGACTTCACCTGCCTCCAGGTATCTCCTCGTCTGTAAACCAATATCTTTGACGGTATGCAGATTATTGATGATTTGCGGGTCGTCGCTCTTCGACTTTTCATCTTGTTCTGACAGAATTTCAGATGCATCGCGCTCTTTTCCGGTGAAAAAAAGAAGCAGATTACTTTCTATTTGGTCGATGACATCGGCTTTAACGTGGAGCGGCTCAACGTATACATCCCCATTCTTATTGAAAGTAAGACAGGTCAATCCACCGAAGGCAGCCATATATTGGTCCTGTTTTCCTATTGGTTCGCCAAGTAAGTCTATCTCGACATGGCAAGCTTCATCAGCCAGTTGTCTTTGATTAATATAGTCCTTCTTATATGTATGCAAGGCGTTGAGAAGAGCTACCGTAAACGTTGATGAGGTACCCAGCCCGCTCCTCGCCGGGATATCAGCAATCGAATGTAATTCTATGCCTTCTTTGACATCCATAAATTCAAGTGTTGCCTTGAAGATCCGGTGTTTGATTTCTTCAACACAATTAACGTTTTCCATCTCTGAATAGCTAATCCGGATGGTGTTGACAAATCTCCGGTTTGCGACGATTGTGCAATATTTGTTTATGCCTCCAGCGATGAGAAAACCGCCATATTTTGAATAATAAGACTGTAAATCGGTACCGCCGCCCCCAAGTGTTATCCGCATCGGAGCTGTTGAAAGTATCATTGTCTTACACTCTGGACGTATTTTTGAAATTCTGCCAAGCCTGTAATCGACCCGATTTCATAGAAACGCTCTTTTGTTTCAAATGAAATAAGCTGTCGCATTCCAATTAGCCTGTTGAACACCTGTTCAAGGGTGTAATATTCGTCTGGAGGGATCATTTCTAACACTTTTTTCTGGAAAACATTTAGACCGTAGTCAATGTATTCAAGCCCCGTTTCAGATTGTTTATCATACTTAACAACCAGACCAGTATCATCGACATAAGTGTTGCTTCTATCATAAAGACCATTGTTGTTAAACACAGTCATTAATCCGAGTTTTTGACTGCGCATAAAAAATGATAATATCTCTTTAAAGTTCACGGAAAGAAATGAATCGCCGTAAAGCGTTAGAAATACTTCGTTCAGGAGGCGTTCGGCATTCTTTAAAGCGCCCGCTGTTCCTAATGGTTTCTCTTCGATGCTGTAGGTGATATGAACTCCATAACTTGTGCCGTCTCTAAAATAATTAACGATCTGCTGAGCAAAATGCCCTACACATAAAACAATCTCTTTAACACCGCCCTTCTTAAGCATCATTATCTGATGTTCCAGGAATGGTTTAGTATCTATCATAACGAGCGATTTGGGACGAGACCGGGTTAGTAGACCAAGACGAGTCGCCATGCCGCCAGCAAGTATGGCTACTTGTATGTTCACCAACTATAAGTCCAATATCTGTGAATACACATAAGAGGCTGTAAATAGTAATATGTTAACTATAATACATATATGTAATAATCGATAGCATAAAGATTCACGCCAGATTTGTCAATAGGTATTTCGCACGTAATAGATATTTTTTAAAAATATATTTTGTAGATACCCACGAGCAAGCTCGTGGCACTTTATAACTCAAGCTTCGCTTGCCCTGAATCCTGGCGTCCTTGGTGCTCAACGTATTTCAGTATCCTCTCCCTTTCCACCCCAACTGTGGAGACAAA
>Ga0315281_10011996_pt1 | contig 11838 bp, 12 predicted proteins | sample YL17G07_0_MG_FD_204540 | JGI IMG/M metagenome (GOLD analysis project Ga0315281, IMG submission 204540) | Sediment microbial communities from Yellowstone Lake, YNP, Wyoming, USA - YL17G07_0 | ecosystem: Environmental > Aquatic > Freshwater > Lake > Sediment | place: USA: Wyoming | collected... | reverse complement strand
TCACTGTATTGACTTTGACGGAGAAGAAAAGAATGAAATGAATTTAAATAAAAGGAGGATCAAAAGGCAGGAGCTAAACCAAGGACACTGTTATCGGAATCGTACCTGAAAACATTATCGCCGACATTTCTGGTATATCGTCGGCGTGAAAAACATACTACCTTGATAATGGTGGAATACCTTTGTGGTAGTATCGCTCGATGGTGATGGAAAAGCGGTTATCCGGTATTGTTCAACAGTACCATCTATCGACCTGTTTTGAGCGCCTTGAAAACATCCTTCAAGACCATTAATCCAACTCTGATTTCATCAACCTTTTTTGCCTTCAACAAATCAACTACACGGCTTATTTCCTTTTCAGATGCGCTGCTCCTGGTTTTTTGCGTATATTCAAAGTTAAAAAAGTCGCTGAGAGGGATATCGAGGGCATTGCTTATGTGTCAAATGCCAGGACATCGTTGACTCAAGTCTAATGGTAAAAAGTGTCACGACATCGTTGACCCGTGAAGGGTCAACGATGTCGTCAGAACTATAGATCATTTGGGACTTTGTATTCAAAGATATCGACAATTTCATCGCCGAGATACAGCTGCACAGCATGAAGTTGCGTGATGATCATGGCGCGCACGTAAGAGTAAACGAGATCCTTTGATACCTCGAAGCGTTCACCGAAGATGTCGAGCTTTCGGTCGCTCCGGATGAAGCGAATGACCGAGATATATCCATCTGGAATGAAACTGAGGTCAGGCATCTTGGCATTTGGTCCCACAGTGACCGGCGTAAACTCGTGGACCTGCCTCATCTCAAAAGGGGTTTTCCCCTTGAGGAAGCTGTAACGGTGTTGCTTGTTGTGAAAACGCTGGAAATTCTTGCTCTGCCGTTTCAGAACGACATAACTTGAAAACCATTGCCTGCGGTAGAACTTCTTGTCGTAGGTGTCGTTAAAATGTTCAACGACGCCATTTCGCCACGGTTCAGCGATCGGAATGAAGACCGGATGGACACCGTAGGCCAAGCAAAGCCGTATAACCATTCCGAAAGATCGCGGGTACCGGTTGCTTCCGCGAAAGTTAAGCGCATTGTCCATCTGGAGATAATCAGGAATGCCCATGGTCTTCCAACAGCGTAAAAGCCCGTGGCAGACGTGGGAATCCTCCTTCGTTCTTTGAGCTTCTATGTATGCTTCACGGTCGAACAAATCGATGACGTTCATCGAGTAGAATCTGCCGTCGCTTTTGATATGGCGAGGCCCCACAAGGTCCATCTGGTGAATGTTGTTGCTACACAGTGCCTCCGTAAAATAGGGATATTCGACTCCCTTGCGAACATAGGCTGTTTTTTTTTACGAGCCCTTCGCTTTTGATGACTCGATTGATTGTACGGTCAGCGGGGAACGGTAACCCCAGCTTCTTTAGCTCCCACTTGATGGCGGAAACGCCGATCTGGGCATAGGGGGATGCCTCCAAGTGCTGCCGGGTCAGGATGATGCGTTCCTTTGCGGCTGGCGTGATTTCTAAGGGGCGCGTTTTGGGCGCGCGTGACTGTTCTTTATACCAGTCTGCCGCACCCATTTTGTAACGCTTCAGCCACTTAAAGAACCACTGCTTGGACCGATTGACGTTTTTGCAGATCGTCTTGGGAGATTCACCTCCCATAACGTGCCGCTGAACGGCGTCTTGCCTGATATCCTCTTCTGACATTGATGCTCTCCTTTCAAAATTAGAAAGAGACCATCATAACAGAAGATGCAGAAAATAAGCTCAGAGTCTACGATGTATTGGCACTAAAAACGGCATTAAGAGTCAACGATGTCTTGACACATCCAGGTCAACGATGTCCTGGCACTTGTCACTTATGTTCTCAAACGTTTTCAGCGACGGAATCGATATCCCACGTTCAAGTCTGGAGATGGTTTCGGACGCAACATCCAGCAATTCCGCCAACTGAGCTTGTGTAAGCTGCTTATCTTTTCTGAGTTTGGCTACTCGTCTTCCAACGGCCATTTCGAACTTATCCCGCATATGTAAGCTCCTTCTTGAAGTGAATATAGACAAGTTGCATTAAAGCTGACAGGAGCTAATATGCCTAATAAATATATTGACAAAATACACCGATTAACGATAATAGGATGGTGAGATGGTGTAAAAAAAAGGTAATGAAATACTACTAAACCGCAAGGCGACCTCGTTAACTCATTTTAGGAGGAATCACAAATGAACCAAAAAATTGCGCTTTTGTTGCTGATGGCTATTGGTATGCTGGTGTCCGGTTGTGCGAGCATAATCTATGGTGTGCATCAGGATCTTGAAATCAATACAACGCCTCCGGGTGTCGTGGCTCGGGTGGGCAATAAAACCTGCGTAACTCCCTGCATATTGAATGTGTGGAGAAGAGAAGAAGAGATCTTTATCTCAGATGGGGTTGTGGAAAAAAAGTATGAATTAGATTCTCATATTAATAAGCTTGCCTATTGGATTGGAAACATCGTGTGGGGTCCTTTTGGAATAATCGGTGATGGTAAAATTGGCGGGGAATATACAATCGACCCAGTAAACATCACACCTAGCACTAAAGTCGTGAGTGAGTGGAGGCTGACAGCTCCGAAGGGGGCTAATCAAAAGGATACGACCAAAACTGTCACTTCAATGCCTTTAGGCGCGGAATCTGTCAAGGGATCTAACGAAGTGATTCACTAATAGACTAATAATTGTTTTTTTCAGGATAAATTCGGAATCCAAATATAATACGCATATATAATAAGCGTTCAAGTACTCTTAACTTTCAAAGGAGGAAGTGAAGATGATGAAAGGTATGGTCTGCATATCATTTCTTGTAAGCCTGCTGCTTTCGAGTGGTTGTGCATCGAGTCCAGTTTTCAAGCCAGAATTCATGGGCGCTGATCAACAGCCGAATCTCGAACGTATTCGCCAAGCGGCAAATTCAACTTCGGGAATCATCCCATTTGTATCTAAAATCTACGAAGAAATAATTAAAGAAGACGAGCATAGCATGGAAGTGGATCGTGTTAATTCCGGCAGTCCGGTACCCCATTACGACGAGTTCGTACAGTTTATGGGGATTAAAAGAGTCAGCCTTCCGCTCAGATTCCACCTTAATGTTTTTAAAGAGTATTGCGGATCAAAGAATGGGACTGCATATCAGTGGTTAGTAATACCCGATCGCTATGCATATTATTATCTTCATGGATATTCTCAGGAATTTATCACTTGTGAGGTAAATAAAGAGGTTATAGCAGGCTTGATTTTCGTGGTTTCAACAGGCAAAAAAAATCCTAATCTGCCTTATATCACTGATACGACTTTTGTTGATGCAACCCGATTTGCCGGTTACATGAAACGCAATAGGCTATTCGGATATCGCAGCAGCAACGGCATCATCATGATCCCGGGGAATGTTCTTACCGAACCGAATGCGAAAATTCAGTATCGCAGCATCCAGTATGGTTATTTCCTGGACTATAAGAATGGTGGCAATACACCAAAAGAAGTAAATATATTGAATTCCTCCGTCAAACTGAACAATAAAGAATATGCCATCGAATACAAATATTTAAATGAGCCGATCAGGTGGACATCATATTCATGGGGTGTCAAAAATGAAGGTGTCTTTGTAGGCGAAGAAGGTAGGAGGCTCACAAAACTTCGGTTCAACCCAGGTCAACAATTGACAGGTCATGTGTTGTTTAGCATTCCGGGCGTTGATATGATGACAGAAAACGATTTATCATCATTAGTGTTCATCCTTGACGGTGTCAAATCACAGGATTTCAAGAAAGTCACTTATTATGATCAGTTCAAGGCTCCGTTGAAAGATTAAATGGTCTGGTCTTCAACAATTACTTCTGTAGAGTAGAAGAACATGATCGGGTGCGGGCCGGGCATGTATCGGAATAGGTGGGCGGCATGGATCGGTGCAGGTGGGCATGTAAAATGCCAAAACAAAGGGAGTGATAGTCAAGCGACCATGATTGAGCCGCATAAAACCCCCGGCTCCTGCCGGGGGATGTAGCGGCCGTCCGTAGGGCGCAAGCAGCAACATCGCTTGTAACAAACTCGTGTGCATATGAGTTTCACTTAAATGAAAAGTGTCGTGCTGCACACTGGCGTTGTGTTTTAAGAAACCCCCGGCTCCTGCCGGGGGAGGGTCATTTATTTTGTGGCAAATTGAAGTTTATCAGAATATATTCCGTTTGTTGCCGAGAATCTGTCTGTTGTGAGTTGGATATCCCCCCCTTGTTTCCATGGTGTGGTACAAAAGCTGCTGTCGTCGAGGCTGGCAGTATGTAATCGATTTCTTGCGGCCTTGGTGTATTGTAGAAGTAGCAACGGGCCACACCTTCCTCCCGCAGCACCTCGATTCGGTCGAGGAAATAACCGATAGCAACCTTCTGCTCTCCCGGCGTCTGTCTTCGCAGCACCTCACCCACGTTTTTCAGGATTTCAGCATATTTATTGATCAGTAGAAGTATTTTGCTTGGCTCTCTCTTGATATTTTCATATTTTGCCAGCTCTTTTTTAATCTGCTCCTGCTCCGCCTCCCGTTTCGCCAACCGCTCCCGCAGGGCTTGGGACTTCATTTGGAGAAGTTCGTCCATAATGCTCTCGATCTCTTTCTTAACCTCCACATCCTTTTTTTTGAGGGCCGGGTAGGCGCTCTCGGTTTCCCGTTCCAGGCTTAAAAGCGTCTCTTTCAGATGTTGCTTGAATCTCTCGACGTACCGGTCGGTTTCAAGCAGCTTCTGGATCTCGGATATAACAAAGTCCTCTATGCCGATAGTTTCACCCTTCGTGTTTTTATGGATATTCAGGGGTTGACAGATTCGGTAAGTCCTGTGTCCAGAATCGGTATAATAGAGGTAGACTGTGCCGACACTGTTCTTAACCTTCCGGCCCTGGAACTTATGACCGCAGCTCATGCAAATGATTTTCCCGGAGAGGAGATAATCAGTACGCATGCCGTTGCACCCTCCAAAGTCCCGTGCCTCCATCTGCGCCTGTACCTTCTCAAAGAGGTTCTGTGAAATAATGGGTTCGTGAGCCTCAACACAGGTGACTTTTTCAGTGACCTTCTCCGACCACTTTCCGCCATAAATGCGTTCTCCGATGTATGCACGGTTTATAAGCATAGACCTGAGCGTATCCGGTCCCCAAAAACCTCCCTTTGGTGACGCTATCTTTTCATCATTAAGGATCTTACAGAGCGCTTTAAAGCCTTTGCTGCCCTCGGCATAAAGGGTGAAGATGCGGTTTACCAGCGCTACTTTGCTCAGGTCGCCAGGAACCCACTTTACCCAGTAGTTCTTGATCGCCTTCCTCTGCCCAGGTATCAGGGTAAAAAGTTCCTTGCCGCTCTCGTCGCAGACCATCCGGGAATACCCCAGAGGTGGAAAACCTCCTGTAGAATATCCCATTCTGGCTGCCGTGGAATGACCGCGAATTACGTCCTTCGAGAGCTGTTTGCTGAACTCGGCGGCTTGCTCGTACTTTACGGCCCGCATAATGAGGCCCGGCGCGCCTGGCATGTTGCTTTCGCTCTGAACATATTCCACTAGGACGCCGGACTTCTCCAAGAGGTACTCGTAATGAAAGGTTTCCTTGGTGTTAGGCGCCCGGCCGAAGCGGGATTCGTTCAGGATGACCACGCCCGAAAAGTCGTGACGACCGTCCTGCACCTTCTGAAAGAGCCGCATGGCGCCCGGCCTTTTCTCGAACGTGGTGCCGGATATCCCTTCGTCCTGGAACTCCTCAACGATCTCGTACCCTTTTTCGTCGCAGTACTTCTGGAGGGCCTTCCGCTGGTCCGGGATGGACATTTCCTGCATGTCCGTGGAACATCTCAAGTACAGGGCTCGTTTATTCTTCATGCGAACCTTACTCCTCGTAAGACGTCATGTCCTTGGCGCGGATTGCGGGTTCATGGCGCATTTCCTCAACAGCCCATCTGGCAAGCATTCTCAGGAATGCGTCAACACTCTCGGGGATGTCTTCCCGATTGCCGGACAGCCGAATGTCTGATTGTTGTTCTGTTTTAGTATTCATGTTACCATGTTACCATAAACAAGGTAACTTGTCAATATGAATTCAAATTGACAAGTTACCGTAAATTTGATTATAATCCAGGCATGGTCAGACCTAAGTCAACAGTAGAACGGCAACAGCTCGGAGCAAGGGTAAGCGTTGAACTAATCAAGAAGCTGAAGCACTTTGCAATCGACAAAAATGTTTCCTTCAACGTCGTTATCGAAGAGGCGCTCGAAGACCTTTTAAAGAAGTACAAGCAGAAGTAGCTGCGTATTCCTTCGCTTCGGACCCTAAAACACTGTATTGCATCCTGTACAATATTAAGCCGACAACCGATGTACAGTCCTTTTGCCGCTAGCCCCGTATAATTTCCACTTTCCTTTCTGTTCGCGGTGAAATTTCCCTCCTGAGAAAAGCCTTGCTATTTTCCACCACAAAATGCATAATATAAACATGAAAGTGGTGGAAAAAGACAAAGTCATTAGCGGCATGCTCCTCGACGAATTCAAACGCTGCCAGGAAATGCTTGCTGGCCTGCAGAATTCCCTGGAAGGGCTACCCAAAGGCGTTCTGAGTGAGCGAAAGAAGCGCTACAAGGACAAAGTTTATTCTTATCACTCCTTGAAATACCGTGACGGAGAAAGGGTTGTGAATAAGCATATACCCAACGATCAAGCACCGACTTTGCTGAAAAAACTTGAGCAAAGAAAAAAGATAGAAAAGGAAGCGCAGGCGTATAAGAAAAAAATCGAGTATTTATCGAAAATGCTGAAAGCCGGCAAGGGATGAGCGGGATGCTTCTGTCGATTTCGAATAATGATATTTTTCCCTCCCAGGTTAAGGAGCTTTTTCAGGCTCTCGACCACACTGGGTTCTTTGAAGAGTCCGTGCTGATAGGGAGCTGGGTCATGCCGTTGTATCAGGAGGCGTTCGGAATGTCCTATGCGCTTCGCACGCTGGATATTGATTTTGCAGTCAAGTTCGCAGCGTCGGACAGGGGCAAGAGTGCCGATCTTGAGAAGATCATAACGAGTTTGGGCTATATTCCCGTGATGATGCAGTCCGGCATTTGCAAGTATACCCGTGAAAATTTCAGCATAGAATTCGTTGTCCATAGAAAAGGCGGAAGCGATGAAGACGTCGTGGCAATCAGAAAATGGAACGTCACGGCTGTTCCGCTTCCCTTTATAAATATTCTCCTCGATTTTTCTTTTATTGCGGATCTCGGTGACTTCCGTCTGAAGGCGCCGATCCCGGAAGCATACTTCATTCAAAAAATGCTGATTGCCCAGAGACGGCCGGGCGAAATAAAAAGGGACAAAGACCTTGAGCAATGTTCTGTTATTGCCGGGCGGATTGATCCGGAACGTCTGGCCGCGGTAGTCGGATCTTTAAGACTCAGCGCGAAGAGTAAGAAGGCGTTGCTTGTTTCCTGCGAGGCAATCGGTTTTCCACCACAGAGGCTGGGGTTAAGGTAGGCTTGCGGGGGAAAAAGATTGATCCCCGAGGTCTTTGTTTAGGTGTTTTCGATGTGCCTTCTGTTCCTCAATAGCTCTCTCCATTAGTTTAATCGTCAACTCGCTTCGATTCCAGTCCCCTCTTCGACCAGATAACGGACATTAGTCCACATGTAAAACATTAATACCTGCTCTATTGCTTTGTGGATAAAAAATAGCCTGGTACTTTAATATACTGATGCCCTGCAAAGTTTTCACCTCATTTTGTTGTAAAATATCAGGCAAGCCTGATTTTCTGATCTGCAGGAAAGACATCAGCTGCTGCGTGTCCATATCCACAGACATAGACTCGTAGCGGAAAGAATACATATAGAACAGGATGTCAATGATGTGAACGTACTCATTTATTGTTACAACAGCGCTTCCATGACCTACGAGACGTGAAAGTGCATGAAGGGAGAAATCCGTTACTTCTTTACCTTTCCGGCGCTCACCTATTCCAAACAATAACGTTTTCAGATGCTCCATCTTTTCTTCTTGAAACAGTTCGTGTTTGAATAATTCGGTATTTGGTATGTTGAGATCATTATGAAGTGTATACCACCTAAGCAACATGATATTTACGAACGCATGCCGAAGATGATGAAATCGAAAAAATCGAAATCCCATTGTTGAAAAAAGCCGGGCAATTTCTCCGGAAACGTGGCTACTGTTCCACGCCTTCTCTTTTCTCGTCTTACCGTTTCTACCGGGTCGTCCATCGGTCTTTTGAAAGAAAAGTAAGGCAGTATTGCCGGCTGATACCTGCCTATCTTTAAAGTAGGTCTTGAATTCCTCGAATGCCTCTTTTGGAAGCAGTAAATCCAAATATATATTACGTCTCCCGTTAAGCGTTTTGCTTTTCCTGATGGTCAAATATCTCCCATTTTTGAAGTGATGGCACTTTAGATTCAATATTTCGCTGACCCTCATGCCGGCATAGTAGCCAAGCATGATTGCCAACCGCAATGCCTTCGTCTTTTGTTCGGCAATTTCGATCTTTCTGTCGCGAGTCTCGGTTCTTATCCGACGAGCATACTTGCAGTAGAAATAATCAGCCGCGGACAATGCTTGATTAAGTTCGTCAAAATGAACAAACGACTTCGTTGTATAATTCACTAATTTAGTTAGTTCCCGTGAACGCCATTTTAACTCTTTAAAATTACCGCCAATTCTATCAGCCAGATAGTCGCAGAACTTTTTGAGGGCCGATTTTATCCCCTTTGAATGGTATTCATACATGGTTTGGCTTAATACCAAAACGAGATCTGACAGGGATAACTTGTCTATGGATCCTATGTCATATAGCTTATACAATAATCTAGGGACTTGAGAAGCATGAGTATTAATGCTGCTTTCCTTGATGTTTTCGTGTAGTATCATGTGCTCGACCCACCAGACGTACAACTCTAAGTTCCTATAGTCATCCGAATCATGATCATAACCGCTATTCCAAAGAACATCGTAAATGTATTCAATGGCGCTTTTTCTTGCCTCCGCATAGTGACCGCCTTTTTTAAGTAATTCTCTTCGCAATGATGCGATTTTGCGGACGACATTGGCTAATTGTCCTTCTACTGAAGCCCTTCTAAGGGCAATAATAAAATCGTTGTTCATCGGCTTTTCATCATAGTCGATGCGCTCTGGTTTAACGTCCAGCAAATACTCGAAATTGCGACTGCCATAGGAATGAGACAATAGCCTTTCAGAATTCGAATAGACCGATATTATGAACGGCGGTGGATCGCTGATAACACCTTGCATCGATGGGACATTGACCAACGATAGTGATTTTACAGCTTTTCTGAATTCAGAAATTGACAGACCTTTTTCGAATCCAAGACTTTTGGCTTTGGGATGGTTGGCAGTCCACTTTGTAAATAACTTGGATATTTCATTTTTTTTAGCAGTATTAAATATATGACCGGAAAGATAATCCGTAGTGGGAATGCCAAGTTTTTTGCCGAATTTCCGGTAGAAAAGCATTAATCGCATAAGATACGCAGAAGCAGGGAAAGGTAAAAAAAATCGACGGAAGGCATTACTGTTTGGAAACGTCTGGTTTATGTAACATGGGTTAAAATAGACATCGCCGAGCAATAATTCTATGAGCCACCGGTGATAATCATCAAATAGAATCTTGCCAAATATAGCGGCGCTAGCAATAAACGTGCAAATATAATCATTTTCAAGATGTCGCAGTTTCTTTAAATTATGTCCCTTTCCCGAGGCTATCTTGTCAAGATCTAATGATCTTATATCCTCACGCAGGTTAAGCTTTAAAAGATCATCTTGCAGGGCTTGCACGAATGGAATGGTTTTTAAGACATTATCTTCAGTATCGAAAACGAGAAAACGCCTGACTCTTTTGGGGATGCGGACAGGGACGCATTTAATGACCTTATCTCTTGTCAGTTTCTTGGCAAGATGCTTGAAGGCGCTTCTGAGACGCCAATTTTCATATGATCTGCTGTTTTTGCCTACCTGAAACCTCTTGAAAATATCCTTAACGTCACTATGGTCAATACTTGTTTTCTCTGTGTCCTTGAGAAAACCTGTTAGCGCATTTACTATATTAAAGACGTCAACTTGGCTAATTTTGCCGCGATCGACGATATAGGTATCCAATATGACGCGTGATGTATCGCCAATTTTTTGAATTAAAGTTTGATTATTTGTCATTGCACAAGATACTCCACGTCGGATATGCAAATATTGTCGAGCAGTTCATTGATAGCTGGAAGATAGACGTTGGCAGCATCGGAAAGCCTGGTAGTAGACAAGAGATTGAATACCTCCCGACCTGAACGCACATGCCCCATTAGAATATCGGCGACTGAATTATCAATACCGGCGACTGAGTTTTCAATTCTTTCAATACCATTGAATAGCCGTGTTCGGGTATAGTGTCTTGGCATGTTCGTAGGAAGATTGAATTCAAGGCCAATCTCCGTATATACATCCCGTATCATCTGAAGCTTGAATGGGATAAGCTCGCCATCTTCATTGATCGAAAAAAAGACATTATTAGCCATATCGCGCTGTGATGACAAGCAAAGTCTGCGTCTTCCTGTCGTGGAAAAGGTTTGCCAACCATCCTGAAGGTGGTTTAGCAGGCTTTGGATTACCGGTGGAATGAAAATAGTGCGCTCCTCGCGGTACTTGCTGCTATCCTTGTCGGCAATGATTATATACCCGGCTCGTCGGTTATAGTGGAACCACTGTAATTCAGGGTTGTTGTTCGGTCTCATCGTGGTCGCAAACTGAAGGGCGAGATAGGTGTAAACAACGTAGAAATTGTGCCGTTTTACCTGGTTTGTTTTCTCGGCATCGATGCAATTGCGCAAAGTTGACATGAGATTGGCAACATATGGCTCATGTGGGATATAGGGTGAACCATAACCAGGAAGCGTCATATTAAGTGTTGCTTCTAAGGGTTTAAACGCTGGACATGCATCCACTGGTTCCCGAAGCGCGCCCGCCTTATATAGTTCATACCTGTTAAGGCGGATGGCATAATCCACCTGGTTGAACGTTTCAAGGTATTCCCTCTCAAGTCGATGGTGCGGAACGTGGATGTAATGGAGTTGAGGTCCATATCTGTCCCTGTGATCCCATCCGCTTATGTGGCATGCGATGATCGGATCCAGCCCGTAGTAATCCGAATAAACGGTAAAGAAGGAGTGGGCAATGTTTTTCACTGTAAGACTGAGTCCATTCTGGTATTGGCTTTCCACCTTTTTGTAGATGGCATAAGCCCTGTTAATATTATTTAAAAATACCGTAACCTGGCCCAGCTTGAGGCAAAGTGGTTTATTTGTATCTTTATCAATGTAGCTAAATACGTGCTCTCCATCTGCAGTGTCATCAGGGATGTATTTGGCAATAGTATCGGGAATCGGAACATGGACCATGGAAGAAACGGGCCTGCACAATGAACCGATCGGGGGCTCGGCAAGTGCCACCTGGGAAGGTACGAGCAGATAGTACTTACCATCAATATTCTTAAGCTCCATGCAGCCTTCCGGAACATTGGCACCTTCATGATAAAGGTCTCGAAGCAGTTTAGGGTCGGATCCTGTATGAATGAGCAGTTTGAGAAAGAGCGTCACCGCGCTCATCTCAGCCGATGTGCCAGTTGCCTTCTCAATGGCCTCGTACAGGAAGGCGTAATGGTGTTGTCTTCCGCATTAATCCGGCCTAATCTTTCTCTTTAATCCAACCCTTCCACTTTGATCCGGCTCATAAAAGAAAAGGGGACTTTCGTCCCCCGTTGTTCAGATGAGTTCCGTTGACGCGAC
>Ga0315281_10011995_pt1 | contig 11838 bp, 11 predicted proteins | sample YL17G07_0_MG_FD_204540 | JGI IMG/M metagenome (GOLD analysis project Ga0315281, IMG submission 204540) | Sediment microbial communities from Yellowstone Lake, YNP, Wyoming, USA - YL17G07_0 | ecosystem: Environmental > Aquatic > Freshwater > Lake > Sediment | place: USA: Wyoming | collected... | reverse complement strand
TGGACGGGGCCGAGGCCGTTCCGCTGGAGGCCGGGGTCCTGCACGTCGAGGGTGCGGGCGGCCTGCCCACCATCCGCGTGCTGCCCCACGGCATCAGTCGGAAGCGCCTCGAGCAGGCGGTCCGGGAGCTGCTGCTGCCGGTCATCGTCGCCCGGGAGGTCGACGAGGCAGACGTCGTGATGACCCTCAAGAGCGAGTACCGGCAGAAGACCCCGATACTCCGCGAGGCCGAGGAGCGAAACCTCCCGATCTACGTGCTCAAGTCCAACACGCTCCTGCAGATCCAGGCGAGCCTGACCTCGATCTTCGCCCTGGAGGTCGATCCGCGGGAGGCGGCGCTCCGTGAGACCGAGGAGGCGATCGACCTGGTCCTGCAGCGGTCGGCGCCGGTCGAACTCACACCCCAGAACGCCTTCATCCGTCGCCTCCAGCACCAGATGGCCGAACGGGCGAACCTCGTCTCACGGTCCCGCGGGCGCGAGCCGTACCGGCGGGTCCGTCTCTACCCCGAACAGGCCCGCGGCTGGCGGTGAGCGAGCAGATCGGATCCAGCCAGGGCCCGGAGCCGGTGATCCCCGCGGGTCCGGCGCTGGCCATCGCCGAGGCCGTGATCGACTGCGCGGACCACGACGTCGAGCTGGCCTTCTGGTCGGCCGCCCTGGGCTACGAACGTGGCTGGTCCGGGGGTCCGTTCGCACAGCTCCACGACCCGGCCGGACGCCGGCTCACCCTGCTGTTCCAGCGCGTGCCCGAGGCGAAGATCGTGAAGAACCGCCTCCACCTGGACCTGACGGCCGCCGACCGTGGCGCGGAGGTCGAGCGCCTCGCCGCCCTCGGCGGCCGCGTCGTGCGCGAGATGGCGGAGCTGGGCGCACGCTGGACGATCATGGCCGATCCGGAGGGCAACGAGTTCTGCGTCGTCCAGGGTGGGCCATCGGGCGGCTGAGGCGGCGCACGGCCCGGCGCGGTTCTGCCGCCTTCCGCCCGTTGCGGGTCGCCTGATTTCACGACATTCGGCCGGTGGCAACCCCCCGGCCCAGGGGATTATGCTCGCCGCACACCTGCCAGATGGGGCGTGCGATGGACTCCGGGCGGTCGCTCCTGGGGATCGCCGTGGCGATCGGCGCAATCGCGCTGGCGGCCGTCGTGGCCGTCGGCGTGGGCAGTTCGCGCCCTCCCATCTCGTACCCGGAGGGCTCACCGGAGGCGGCCATCCAGGCCTATCTGCGGGCCTGGGGCGATGCCGACGACTCCGCCGCGTACGCGTCCTTCTCCACCGCCGTACAGGGCCACATCTCCTTCGTTGAGTACCAGCAATTCGCCCGTGACAGACGTGGACCCTTCGTAGATCCGAACGGCCCCGCCGTCAGCGTCTACATCGACACCGTCAGGTTGGACGGGGATCGCGCCACCGCGACCCTGACCGTCGAGGAGACCTGGTCGGGCGGGGTCTTCAACACCAACGTCTTCCGATCCCGGCGCTCGATCGGCATGATCCGGGAATCCGGCGCCTGGAAGATCGACATCGGGCTGGTCTGGCTCGATCCAGCCCCCGACATCCCGAAGTAGAGGAGGATCCGTGCTGACTGCGCGCAGGCTGTACCTGTACGCGATGTCCGGGATCGCCCTCGGGGTGATGGTGACTGGGCTGTCGACGCTCGTCGAGGTGATCCTCAGGCAACTTGGGTTCGGAGGCGGATCCCTGGCATTCGGCGCCGGCACGGCGGCGCGAGGGCAGCTGAGCATCGCGACGGCCCTGCTCAGCGTGGGCGTTCCGGTCTGGGCGATCCACTGGTGGATGGTCCAGCGAACCGCCTCCCCGGGGAACCCCGCGGCAGCTGCCGAACGGGCTTCCCCCGTACGGGCCCTCTACGTCGCCCTCGTGCTGGCGGTCTCGCTCCTGGTTGGCGTGGCAAGCGCGGTTGAGGCGATCCGGCTCGCCCTCCAGGACCTTGCCGGCCTCACCGACGAGATGTACCGGCCGGATCCGACCGGCTCACTGGCCCTCGCGGTGGTCCTCGGCACGGTCTGGATCTACCACTGGCTCGTCCGCGACTCCGACGCGCGGGCCGGGCCGATCGCCGGGCCGGCGGCCTGGCTTCCCCGGATCTACATCTACGGCATCTCTCTCGTCGGGCTGTGGGCTTTCCTCGACTCGATCTCCGGCCTCGTCACCTCCGCGTTCCAGCTTGCGGCCCCGGAGGGAGATGCGTCGGCGTACATGGGTGATCGAGGCTGGCTGCGCGACGCCGCGATCCGGTCCGGGATCTCGATCATCGCCTGGGGGCTTGTCTGGGGTGGCCACTGGCGATCTGCGAACCGGACGGTCGTTGACCATGACTGGCGCGGCGCGCAGGAGCGCCCCGCGGAGACGAGGCTGTGGGCGTTCGCCGGGACGATCCTGCTCGCCAGTGCCCTCGCCGTGAACGGCGCCGCGGGCGCCTGCGGCGCCGTGATCGCCTGGGCGATCAACGTTCCGCTCGGCGATCTCGGGCTGCCCGCCGGGTCGCTGGCCGTTGCGCAGAGAGTCGCGGTGCCGGCGCTGGCGGCCGTGGCCTGGGGGGTGGCCTGGCGGGCGCACGTGCGATGGCTTCAGCGTGAGCCGGCGGCGCTTGCAGACCCGGCGCGGGCCCTCGAGCAGGAGCGTCGCGTGTCGCATGCCACCGCTGCCGTCGGCCTCGCCTTCGCCGCGATGGCCCTCGGCTGGCTCATCGGCCTTGTCGTTGACGTGACCCTCGGCGGCAACCGGACGCTCGACGACGGCGGGTACTGGAAACTCGAACTCTCGCGTTGGCTGCCGATGGCCGCAATCGGCAGCGCGGTCTGGCTCTGGCAATGGTCGCGCGTCCTGGCGAGGCGCCGTCACGACCCGGACGCGGAGGCCGCCGCCACGACCCGCCGGGCATTCCTGTTCCTCACGATCGGGGTGGCCACGGTGGTCGCGATCGTCAGCGCGGCGATCATCATCTACCGGCTGGCCGGGACGGTCCTCGGGGCGGACCTCACCGGGAACGCCGTCTCCGAGCTCTCCACGCCGATCGGCGCCCTGCTGGTCGCGGTCGCCGTTCTCCTGTACCACGGCGTCGCCCTTCGGCGCGACATGGCGCTGCGCTCGGCGGCCGAGGTTTGGCCAGCCGAGCTCGGGGCGACCGGGCCGCAGCCAGCACTTCCCGTCAGGTCCGTCGTCCATCCCGGCCTTCGGGTCAGGAGCATCGTGATCGAGTGTCGCGACAGGGCAGCCATGACGGCGTTCTGGGCGGCAGCTCTCGGCTACGTCGAGTGGTCCGGGGAGGCTGGCGGAGCCTCTCCCGGCCTGCGATCACCGGGTCCCGGCGCCGGTCCAGCGATCGTCTTCCACCAGGTCCCCGACCCTCGGCCCGGTACCGGCAGGGTCTACCTTGACCTCGGTGCCCCAGATCAACCCTCCGAAGTCACCCGCCTCGTCGCGCTCGGAGCGAAGGTGGTCCGCGAGATCGAACACGACGGCCGCGCCATGACGGTCATGGCCGATCCCGAGGGCAACGAGTTCCGGGTCGTCCAGGGCGGCCTGCAGGGCGACGCCATCTAGGGCTGCTCAGCCGTCGAGAACGGCGCGCAACTGGATCGCCAGCGCCTCCGAGGTGAACGGCTTCTGGAGCAGGTTCACGCCGGGGTCGACGACGCCGTCCCGGACGACCGAGTCCTCGGCGTAGCCCGAGATGTACAGCACCCGGACGCCAGGATGGAGTTGCTGCACCCGCCTGGCCACGTCGCCCCCATTCATGAGTGGCATGACCACGTCCGTCACGAGTCCGTCGAGCAGGGGCATCTCGCCGGCAAGCCTGATGGCTTCCAGCGGACCGGCCGCGGCATGGACCGTGTAGCCCAGCCGCTTGACGATCTGGACGACGAGTGCGCGGACACCGTCATCGTCCTCCACCACCAGGATCGTCTCGTCGCCTCGGGTCGACGACACGGCCGCTGCCCGCGCGGGTGGGGCGTCGGCCGGCTCCTCGACCAGGGGCAGGTAGACCCGGAACGTCGTGCCGCGACCAGGTTCAGAGTCGACATGGATCTGGCCCCCCGCCTGGGTGACGATCCCGTAGACCGTGGCGAGGCCCAGTCCCGTGCCGCTCCCCAGATCCTTGGTGGTGAAGAACGGCTCGAAGAGACGAGAGCGCGTCTCGGCATCCATGCCCAAGCCATTGTCATGCACGGTGAGGAGCACGTGCCGTCCCGTCCCGGAGGCGAGCTGCCCAGCCGCTGACGGAAGACCGAGGTCGACCGCCGAGGTTGCGATGGTCAGGTCGCCGCCCGCCGGCATCGCATCCCGCGCGTTGATGGCGAGGTTCATGATCACCTGCTCGAGCTGGCCGGGATCCACCCGCACGTGTCCGCGGTCGGGCGACAGGTGGATCCGCAGGGTGATCTGCTCGCCGAGGAGGCGGCGGAGCATGGACTCGAAGCCGGCCACGACCGCGGCCGGATCGACGACCTGGACACGCAACATCTGGCGGCGGCTGAAGGCCAGGAGCTGCCCGGTCAGCGCTGCCGACCGATCGGCCGCCGAGCGGATGGCGAGGACGTCCTCGCGCCGCGGGTCGGCGGGCGGCAGCGCGTCAACCAGGAACTGCGCGTAGCCGAGGATCACGTTGAGCTGGTTGTTGAAGTCGTGGGCGACGCCCCCAGCCAGCCGCCCGATCGCCTCCATCTTCTGCGCCTGGCGGAGCTGGTCTTCCAGCCTTCGCCGGTCGGTGACGTCACGGACGATCGCCATGACCTGCAGGCTGTCGTCGAACTTGAGCGGACTGAGGCTGATCTCGGCCGGGAACTCGGTGCCATCGCGGCGCAGGGCGCGAAGGTCCAACGCCGCGCCCATCGACCGTGCCAGCGGGTTGGCCATGAACCCGGCACGGTGCTGGGCGTGCCGGCCACGCACGTCCGGCGGGATCAGGGTCTCGATGGGTTGGCCGACGAGTTCGGCCCTCGCGTAGCCGAACAGGTCCTCATCCCGACCGTTCGTGCTCTGGATGATCCCGGCTTCATCGATGACCAGGATCGCGTCGGCCGCCGATTCGATCAGCGTCTCGAATCGCGCCGCGTTGCGGCGGCGCTCCTCGTCGGCTTGCCGCCGCGCCCGTTCCGCGGTTCCCAGCGAGCCGGCCGCGTCGTAGATCACGAGGCACAGGAGGGCCATCGTCGCTGTCGTGACGATGGCCTCGCCGGTATGCACCGGGAACCAGCCCCGGTTTCCGCCCTGGAAGCCGAGCACACCCAGCGCGGGCGGGATCGTCACGGCGGTCACCAGCAGTCGGCGCGCCAGCCGACCCGACAGGTCGTCGCGCAGGATCCGCGCGATCGGACCGCTGGTCGGGCTTGTGGCCAGCAGCCCGCAGGCGAGGATCAGGAAGATGGTCGCCGCGGGTGCCGTCATCCTCGTTGCCGGGACCACCCCGAACAGGTCCGGCGCGCCATAGAGATAGCCGATCAGGGTGATGGTGGCCAGGACGACCAGTCCCAGCGCGGCCATCTGGGCCAGCACGATCGCACGCGGTCGCCGCGTCGAGGTGGCAAGGATCGCGAGACTCCACGCGAGGCCCGCCGCTCCCGTGTTGGGCGGCATGGCCACGTACTGTGCCGGAACCGCGATGACTCCGAGCGACGCAAGCAGCCCGACGCCCGCGTACAGCGCGCCCAGGCCGGCCAGTACCCGGCCCAGGGTTCGCACCCGCTGTGGCCTCCCGCCGAGGCCGACCAGCGAACCGCCGGCCAGTAGCAGCACGAACGCTGTATGTGCTCTTGGCACGAGGCCAGGAGCGGCCTCACGGAGGAGCGGCGCTCCGAAGACCCAGCTCACCAGGACGAGCACGCCCACGCCGACCGCGGTCCACCCTGCGATCCGGGGAACCGCTGGAGTCCACGGCACCGCCGGAACCCGGGACGCTGTCATGATCGAGGCACGCTCCCACGGCGAACAGGCTGGCAACAGGAACTTGTTCCGCGGACCTGCCTGACCGCTGAACCCCGGACCGGGCCAGGCGGCTTCCTGGAGCAATGCGTACTTGTTCCGGTTACTCGCCCGCGGGCCTCGGGTACGCTCTGCACCAGCCGGAGGAACCGTCCGGCGATCGACGGAGTATGCCCGCTGTGCCCGCGCCGCGTGAGCCCGCGATTGAGTGGCGCCCGGTCCTCCGGGCCCGCCTGTCAATGCTCCTGCCCGATGCGACCACCGCCACGCGTCGGGCGCTGGAGCAGTCGGTCCGGCCGCGGGCCGCGCATCGTGGCGACGTCCTCGTGGGCCAGGGTGGCGAGATGCAGTTCGTCCTGCTCCTGGACGGCCACGCGGCGGTCCGGCGGGGTGGCCGGGAGGGAAAGCAGCTGCTCCTCTGGGTGGCCTCGGCCGGCGAGCTGCTCTGCGTGAATGCGGTCACGTTCACCGACTCCCCGTTCGACCTCGTCTGGCTGACCGACGGGACGGCAGCGACCTGGCGCGGCGAACTGATCCGTCCGCTGGCGGCGCAGGATCCCGGGTTCTGCCTGGCGCTCATCGACCGGGCAGCCTCGATCGGGATGACGCTCACGGGACGGATCGACGCGCTCGCATTCCGGGACACACGGGGGCGCCTCGCCGCAGCGTGTCTCGAGTATCGCGACCTGGTCTTTCACGAGCGACACCCCGCGATCTCCCGGACCGACCTTGCGGCCCTGGTCGGCGCGAGTCGCGAGATGGTGGCCCGCTGTCTCCGGCACTTCGAGGAGCGCGGCTACCTGAAGCGGATCGGACGCACCGGGCTCGTGCTCCTCGACGAGCAGGGCCTGCGGCGCTACCTCGAGGGGGCATGATCGCCGCTACACTCGCCGGGTGACGCCGATCGGACGCTCCCGCGACGGGGGCTGGTTCATCACCATCGAGGGACCGGAGGGCGGCGGCAAGACGAGCCAGGCCGCCCGCCTGGCCGATGCGGCGACCGCCGCCGGCCTGCGGCCGCTGGTCGTCCGCGAACCGGGCGGCACGCCTGCCGGCGAGCGGATCCGGGAACTCCTCCTCGGCGCTGACCCAGCTCGCCCGCCGCTGGCCCCGCGCACGGATGCGCTGCTCTTCAACGCGGCCCGCGCTCAACTGGTGGCGGACGTGATCGAGCCCGCCCTGCAGGCCGGTCGGCTCGTGATCTCCACGCGGTTCGCCGATTCGACGCTTGCCTACCAGGGGTACGGCGCCGGGCTGCCGCTCGACGAGCTGCGGGCACTGGCACGGTTCGCAACCGGCGGCCTCGGGCCGGACCTCACGATCCTGCTGGACCTCCCCGTGGAGCTCGGGCTCGCGCGCAAGGTAGGGCAGGAGGAGACCCGCTTCGAATCGGCGTTTGACCTCGCGTTCCATCGCCGGGTCCGGGACGGGTTCCTCGCCCTGTCTCGCGCGGGACCGGCGCGTTTCGTGGTTCTCGACGCCACGCTCGCCCAGGACGCGGTGGAATCGCAGGTGCTGGCGGCGGTCGAGCGGCTCGTCGGCGTCAGGCTGGCGCGCCGCTGAGCTCAGTGCGCCGGGTCTCAGCCGATCCCGGCGGTCCCGGCAGTGACGATGTGGCCGGGACCCGCAGCCTGGGCGGCGGCCAGCGCGGTCGTTGCGGCAGCAAGGAGCTCGTCGGCCGTGGCGCCGTTCTGCGGGAAGTGCGCGACGCCGACCGACACGTTGACCGTCCGTCCGCCGAAGCGCGGCAGCGCCGCCACCCGGTCGAGCACGCGACGCGCGACGAGGGCGCCGGCTGACCCGGGCGCGAGCAGCGCGAATTCGTCGCCGCTGTGCCGGGCCACGGTGTCCACCAGGCGGACCGACTCTGCGAGGACGGCCGCGACTGACCGCAGGACGTTGTCACCGACCCCGCGCCCAGCGGCGGCGTTGACCGCCGCGAGCCCGTCGATATCGAAGATCGCGACGGAGACCTCGCTGCCCTGTCGTCCCGCGCGCGCCAGCTCCATCTCGAGGACGTGGCGGTACGTGCGCTGGTTGGCCAGTCCGGTCAGCGGGTCCGACTGTGCCATCCGCTGGAGCCACTCGGAGCGCTCAAGGACCATCGAGGCCAGCCGGGACCGGTCGATGGCCACCGACACCAGCGACGCAAGCGAGGCCAGCGTCGTGCGCCGAGCCCCATCGAGCGAGCCGGGCTCGCGCCAGCCGATCACCACGACCCCGAGCGGGAGGTCCACCCCGCCGCGAGTCACCTGGAGCGGCCGGAATGCCACGGTGCCGACCCCGATCCGCCCGAACCCGCCCGCCTCGCCTCCGCCGCTCTCCAGCGTCCGCGCGATCCGGTCGCTCGCGGTTGCCATGACCGGGTCATCGGCGTCCGAAGGGACTGCCTCCAGGACTTCCCGCTCCGCGTCGGTCACGCCGACCGCGAACGCGAGCTCGAGGTGGGACCGGTCGGGATCCTGGAGGTAGACGGCGGCCGTGGTAGCCGTGAGGGCGGAGAGCGCCACCTCCAGCAGCCGCAGCACGGCGGTGTCGAGGTCGTCGGACCCGGCCAGGATCTCAATTCCCGTCGGCAGGACGGCCCCCGGATCCTCGGACGAACCTTCGATCGCCACGCCACGCTCCTGTCGAGTTGGGGGTGGGCCGCGGTGGCCGCCCCGACGGCGATCGCCGGGACCGGCAGATTGTACGCCCGGCTCCACGTGCGGCTCACGACGCGCTCCTGCCGCCAGGCTCGCCCAACTCGCGCGCCATGACTGTCCTCTATACTGCGCGCGTGAAACTCATTGTCGCGATCGTCCACAACGAGGATGCGGGCGTCCTCGTGGATGCGCTCCTGGAGAAGGAGTTCCGGGCCACCCGGCTCCACAGCTCGGGCGGCTTCCTCAAGCAGTCGAACGCGACCATCCTGATCGGCGTGGATGAGACCGCCGTTGACGACGTGATGGCGGTCATCGGCGCCAACTGCAAGGCGCGGACACAGATCGTCAACCCGATGCCGCCGATCATGGAACCGGGCGAGTTCTTCATGCCCTACCCGCTCGAGGTCGAGGTGGGCGGCGCGACGGTGTTCGTCGTGCCTGTCGAGCGGTTCGAGCGGCTGTAGGGAGCCGGGTCTTCAGACGCCGCGGTTCGCCGCAGGCGCGGCCCGCCGCCGGCGCGGCCCGCCGCCGGCGCGGAGCACCCGCCAGATCAATGAGCGGCTTCCGTCCCGACCTCGTCGATGTCTGGATCTACCGGGCCGGGGAGTCGGGCGTCGAGGTCCTGATGCTCCACCGGTCGCCCGGTCGCGTCATGGCCGGGCTCTGGCAGGGCGTGTCGGGCGCCATTGAGGACGGCGAGACGGTCGTGGCGGCGGCGCTCCGAGAGGTTCGCGAAGAGACGGGCGTTGGCCTCGACGCGGTCGAGGCGTTCCATCATCTGGACTACGTCGCCCAGTTCTTCTGGCAACCCGCCGACGCCGTCGTGTCGAGCGTCTACTTCGCGCTCCGTGTCGGGCCGACGACCGAGCCGGTTCTCTCGCACGAGCACGACGCGTACCGCTGGCTTCCGGTCGAGCAGGCCATCGCCAGCGCTATGTGGCCGGGCTATGCGGAGGGCCTTCGCCGCCTGGTCGACTGCGTCCTCGATCCGGCGCGGGCGCCGTGGTTCGCAGTCGACCGAGGCGCGTCGGCGCTGTAGACTGGCGTGCAACCTGCCCGTCCGCAGCGCCATCAGGAGGGCCGATTGCGCCAGGGAACCACTCCCGCTGGAAATCCCGTCGAGCCAGGACCCGGCCGCCTGCCGGACTCGCGCGACGCAGCCACTGCGACGCTCCCGGCTCCCACCGGCACGCCGCTCGCGAGTCGGCGGATGTTCCGCTCCAAGGCGGACCGGATTCGGCCCACCTACGGGTTCGAGGACGTCTCGCTCGCTCCCGGCACCAGCACGGTGGAGCCGAACGACGTGGACCTCGGGCAGGTCTTCGCCGGCATCCCGCTGGGCATCCCGGTCCTTGCCGCGGCCATGGATGCCGTCGTCGATGCCCGGTTCGCCGGCGAGCTGGCCCGCCTGGGCGGCCTGGCTGTCCTGAACCTGGAAGGCGTCCAGACACGCTACGAGGACGCGCCCGCCATCCTGGAGCGGATCGCCACCGCCCCTGACACCGAGGCGCAGGCCGTGCTCGCCGAAGCATACCGACAGCCGATCCGGGAGGACCTCGTGGCCCGCCGGATCGCCGAGATCCGCGCCGCCGGCTCGAAGGTCGCGGTCGCGGCGACGCCGGCCGCGGCGCGTCGATTCGGCCCCTTCTGCGCCGAGCACGGCGCAGACCTCTTCCTTGTGCAGTCGCAGGTCTCGTCCACCCGCCACCTCGCGTCAGGCTACGAGGCGCTCGAACTGGGCGACTTCGTCCGCTTCATGCCGATCCCCGTGGCCGTCGGCAACACGACGAACGCCGAGGCGGCCTTCGGGCTGATGGAGCAGGGGATCGCGGCGATCTTCGTCGGGGTTGGTCCCGGAGCGGCCTGTACGACCCGCGAGGTACTCGGCATCGGCGTGCCGCAGGTCACCGCGATCAGTGATGTCGCCGCAGCCCGTGACGCGTACTTCGCCGAGACGGGCCGGTACGTCCCGGTGGTCGGCGACGGCGGGATGCGCCGGGGCGGTGAGATCGCCAAGGCGATCGCCGCGGGTGCTGACGTGGTCATGCTCGGCTCCCCGCTGGCGCGGGCCGAAGAAGCGCCCGGCAAGGGCACCAACTGGGGCATGGCGACCCCGTCGCCGACGCTGCCCAGGGGTACCCGGATCACGGTCGGCACGACCGGGACCCTCGAGCGGATCCTGATGGGCCCGGCGCGCGTGACGGACGGCACGGAGAACCTGATGGGCGCGTTGCGGCAGTCGATGGCCGCCCTTGGAGCACGGGACCTGCGGGAGATGCAGCAGGTCGAGATGGTCTACGCGCCCTCGGTCCAGACCGAGGGCAAGTCCTGGCAGCAGCGGGGACGCTGAAGGACGAGCGGCCGCGATCCGGGTTCGCGGCCCGGCCTCGCGGTACTCGCCGGGGCAACCGCCGCGTGCCCGACCGGACGACGATCAGGTGACGCCCGACGCCGATTCCCCGTCTGGCCCGGATCCTGTCGACTCTGACCCGGCCGGCGCCCAGCTGGCAGCTTCGGGCCGGGTCGCCCTGATCGGAACACGTGGGCGGGTGACCGGCCGCGCGGTCGTGACGGCGGTCGGGTTCGTCAGCCAGCCGGATGGATCGCTCCTGGTCGCGGCCGGCCACGCCGCAGCTTGGGCGCTGAACCTCCTCGCGGACCCGGTCTGCACGGTCACGATCGGCGATCATTCGGGCCGCTACGTCGCGGAGCCGCTGGCGAGGCCCGATCTCGCCGTGGCGGTGCGCGAACTGATCCTCAAGTACGGGACCCCGTCGGAGCGGCTGGGCGCCGGACCGGCATTCCGCCTGCGGCCGCCCGAGGACGCACGCCCGGGTTCGCTGCCCTGAGGCATGAGACGGGCGGCTCGTGGATCGAGCGGCTCGGCCCGGTGGGGCCCACCCAGCGGAGCCCGGCCTCGCAAGACCCAGCGCGGCGGCCCGGCTCGGCCCCGCTCAGCGGCTCGGCTCGGCTCAGCGGCTCGGCCCCGCTCAGCGGCTCGGCCCCGCTCAGCGGCTCGGCTCGGCGCGGCAGGCCCCCGATCCCCGGCCCAGCCCCGCTCAGCGGCTCGGCTCGGCGCGACAGGCCCCCGATCCCCGGCCCAGCCCGGTGGAGCGCCGCGCCCAGGACCCAGGTCGGCGGCCCAGCCCCGCTCAGCGGCTCGGCTCGGCGCGACAGGCCCCCGATCCCCGGCCCAGCCCGGTGGAGCGCCGCGCCCAGGACCCAGGTCGGCGGCGCAGGCCCGGC
>Ga0315281_10011994_pt1 | contig 11838 bp, 12 predicted proteins | sample YL17G07_0_MG_FD_204540 | JGI IMG/M metagenome (GOLD analysis project Ga0315281, IMG submission 204540) | Sediment microbial communities from Yellowstone Lake, YNP, Wyoming, USA - YL17G07_0 | ecosystem: Environmental > Aquatic > Freshwater > Lake > Sediment | place: USA: Wyoming | collected... | reverse complement strand
TTGTAGTCCCGGTTGGAGTTGAAGGGCGGGTCGAGGTAGACCAGGTCGACGGCGACATCGGGCAGGTAGCGACGCAGGATGTCGAGGTTGTCGCCGTAGTAGAGGACGTTGGTGTCCATCGGTCCCCCGCGAGTGGTGGCTCCGGTGGGCGCCGGAGCCTGGTGAGAGGGTAGCAGGGGTGTCGAGCGTCTCGTGGATCGCGAAAATCATTGACACGGGGGTGGCCCGCCGTTAGGGTCATCCAAAGCGCTTTGCACGCTTGCTGGAGGGCAGGGTCGTGACGGATTCAACCGGGCAGGGGGCCACTCTCTACACTCGCCAGGCCACGGGCCTGGTCCGCGAGATCGGCATGAGCAGCAATCTCGCGCTCAACATCTCGTTCATCTCGCTGCCGCTGGCAGTGCTGGTGGCGACTCAGGCTCCTTACGCGTTCCCAGGGTCGAACCTGATCGGGATCGTGATCATCACCGCGCTGCTGTGCATCATCCCGACGCTGCTCTACGGGTCGCTGTCGCAGGCGATGCCGCGCTCGGGCGGTGACTACGTCTTCGTCAGCCGGATCATCAACCCGGTGATCGGCTTCGTGGCCAACTTCAGCGTCACGATGTGGTTCCAGTTGGTGATCGCCTACTTCGGGGCGCTGCTGGCGCCGTTCGGGCTTTCGTCGGCGCTCTCCACCATGGGCGCCGCCACCGGCAACGTCACCCTCACCGAATGGGCGGGCACGGTGACCGGCAAGGAGTGGCAGTTCGCCACCGGTGCGATCGTGCTGATCCTCACCGGCGCGCTGATGAGCCTCGACCTGCGCCGCTCGATGCGCGTCTTCCAGTGGATCTTCTGGCTCTCGCTGGTCGGCGTCGCCGTTGCCACACTCCTGACGCTCGTCAATGGACGCGACGCCTTCATGGCGGCTGTCACGAAGTTCGGCGGCGATTACAACCAGATGATCGCCGATGCCAAGGCGGCCGGCTTCACCGGCGCCAACCCGGGGATCGACTGGAGCGCCACCCTGGCGGCCACCCCGCTGGCATTCGCCAGCTTCGGATACGCCATCGTCACCACCTACGCCGGCGGCGAGGTGCGCTCGGCGCGCACCGTCATGCTCAAGGGGCTCCTCTGGGCGCTCGGCATCAGCGCGGTGATCGTGCTGATCATGCTGGCGCTGGCGGCGCGCACCTTCGGTCAGGAATGGCTCGGCTCGGCCACCTTCCTGGCCAACGAGGCGCCGGATAAGTACCTACTGCCGTCGTACCCGTTCTACTTCTTCTTCGCCGCCATGCTGACCGACAACGCGATCCTGATCGCCGTCATGTCTATCGGGTTCGTGCTGGCCTTCTTTGCGGCGCTGCCGCCCACCTTCCTGATCGCCACCCGCAGCCTGTTCGCCTGGTCGTTCGACCGGATCATCCCGGACAAGGTGAGCGAGGTGAACGACCGCACCCACTCGCCGGTCTGGGCCAACGTGATCGTGATGATCATCTCGCTCGTCTTCCTGGCGATCATCGTCTACGGGCCGGGCGAGTTCCTGACCCTCCTCTTCACCGCCGGCGCGGCGGAGATCATGACCTTCATCGTGGTGGCGGTCGCCGCGGCGGTCTTCCCGTTCCGGCGCCGCGAGATGTGGGAGGCGTCACCCATCAACCAGCGCATCTTCGGGGTGCCGCGCATCACGCTCATCGGCGTTGCGTCGATCGTGGTCTACGGCATCTTCCTGGTGCCACTGCTCACCAATTCGACGCTCGGGGCCAACGCCCCGGTCGGCCTGTGGGGCACGGCCTTCCTGTTCGCGCTTCCCTTCGTGATCTACGCGATCAGCTACTTCTGGAACAAGAGCCGCGGCGTGGACCTGGGACTCGCCTTCGAGTCGCTGCCGCCCGAGTGAGCCAAGGTTGGTTGAGACCGTCGAACGCAGGATCCTGTGGGTCAACCCGGTCGGGACGCCTGCGTTCGACGCCGACACGCGTGAGCTGATCGACGAGATCCGGCGCCCGGGCTTCACGCCCGACGTGCGCAGCCTGGAGCACGGGCCGCCGCATCTCGAATATCACACCTACGAGCACGAGGCCGCCGGACCGATGCTGGCGCTCATGCGCGAGGCGGATGAGGCCGGCTACGACGCGGCGGTCATCGGCTGCTTCTATGACGGCGGGCTGCGGGAGGCACGCGAGCTGTGCCGCATGCCGATCGTCGGCATGGAGGAGGCCTCGCTGGCCTACGCAGCGACCATGGGGCATCGCTTCAGCGTCGTTGTCGGAAGGCGGAAATGGATCCCCAAGATGACCGATAACGCCGTCCTGTACGGGCACGAGCGCCGCTTGGCATCGATGCGCTCGGTCGAGATGGGCATTCCCGAGGTGCTCGCAAACCCGGACGGCTTTTTCGATGCCTGCATCCGCGAGGCCCGGCTGGCCGTGGAGCAGGACGGCGCGGAGGTGGTGGTCCTCTCGGAGATGGCCACCCCCGCGTTCTGGCGTCGGGTCCGCGACGAGGTTCCCTTCCCGATCGTCGACCCTGCGGTGGCCTGCTGGAAGTTCGCGGAGATGGCGGCCGACCTGTATCGCTCCGTGGGCTACAGCCACTCGAAGGTCGGCGGCCACGAGGCGCCACCCGTCTCCATCCCCATGCAGCGATGACCGGCGCCGCCGCCCGCGCCACGCTAGAACCGGCTGCCGCTGCGCGCAACCTTCAGATGCTGGCGGCGGCCGTCGAGCTGGTCGAGCGCGCCCGGGCCGCCGGGGTCGAGGCTCGCCTCCTCGGCGGGTTGGGGATCCTGCATCACGATCCGGGGCTGCGTGAGCGTGGCGGCTCGCGCCCGATCAACGACATCGACCTGATGGTGCCGGCCGGTCAGCATCGCCAGATCGGTCGCGTGCTGGTCGACGCCGGCTACTTGGCCGAGGAGCGTTTCAACGCACTGAACGGGCATCGGCGTATGGTCTTTCACGGCTCCGACTGGGACCTGGACGTGCTGGTCGGGATCTTCGAGATGTGCCACCGCATCGACATGTCCGGCCGCTTCGAACTCGACTATCCGACCCTGCCGGTCACCGACCTGCTGCTCACCAAGCTGCAGATCGTGAAGCTCAACGCCAAGGATGCCGGAGACACGGTCGACCTGGTCGGCGCCCACGAGCTGGGCGAGGGTCACGGCGATCACATCGACCTGGCCCGTTTGTGGGGGTTGGCGCGCGACGACTGGGGGCTCTGGCGGACGATCACCGGCACGCTGCAGACCGTGGTCGCGACCGGTCCGCCGGCCGCGGTCGGGGAGCGGCTCGATGCGCTGCTGGCGGCGCTGTACGAGGTGCCCAAGTCGGCCCGCTGGAAGCTTCGCGCCCGGGTGGGCGACCGGGTCCCGTGGTACGTCCTACCCGACGAGGTGAACCAGTGACCTACTCGATCGTTGCCGCCGACCCCTCCACTGGGGAGGCGGGGGTTGCCGTGCAGTCGAAGTTCCTGGCGGTCGGCTCCCTGGTGCCGTGGGCGGCGGCGGACGCCGGCGCGGTGGCGACCCAGGCGCTGGCGGACGTGACCCTAGGTCCGCGCGGGCTCGCGCTGCTGCGGAGCGGCGCCCCGCCGGCCGATAGCGTGGAACCCCTGCTGGCGGGTGACCCGCTACGCGAGCAACGGCAGTTCGGCCTGGTCGCCGCGGACGGGCGCGCGGCCTCGTTCACCGGCGCGGAATGCTTCGACCACGCCTCGTCGATAGTGGGCCAGGGTTTCGCGGCCCAGGGCAACATCCTGGCCGGGCGGGCGGTGGTGGAGGGTCTTGCTTCGGGTTTTGCGGAGACCGCCGGACAGCCGCTGGCCGATCGCCTGCTGCGCGCGCTCGAGCGTGCCCAGGAAGGCGGCGGTGACCGCCGCGGGCAGGAGTCGGCCGCGCTGCTGGTGGTCCGCGCCGGCGGCGGCTACGGCGGCAATCACGACCGGATGCTCGACCTGCGCGCTGATGACCATCCGACCCCCATCGCCGAGCTGAAGCGCCTGCTCGGGCTGCATCGGCTCTACTTCGACCGCCCCGACCCGCAGGCGGCAATTCTCATCCAGGGAGCCCTGCGCGAGGAGCTGGGGGCTGTCCTGCGACGGCGCGGCTTCGATCCCGATGCGAACTTCCGCGACGCCCTGTTCGGCTATTTCGGCTGGGAGAACCTTGAGGAACGGTGGATCGACGAGGGTCGGCTCGATCCCGCCGTCCTCGCCTATATCCGTAAACATGAAGGGACCAAGGCATGACGGCGATCCGCAACGAGATCGATCTCGAGGACTTCCTGCGCGGCACCAACTTCTTCTCCGCCAGCGGCGGCGGCGAACCCGATGTCCAGCGCGTCCTGCTGCGCGACGACATGGCGCGCGGATTGTCGTTGGCCTGGACGCCGCTCGACGACCTGCCGGACGACGCGCTGATCTGCACCGCCTGCTTCTCCGGTTCGATTGCGCCCGAGGTCTTCGAGGCCAGTCCCGAGGCGGATCGCATCGCCGGGCCGGACCGGGTTCGGCGACCGATGGTCGAGTCGATCCGGGCGTTGGAGGTCGAGCTGGGGAGCAAGATCGACGGCATCTGCTCCATCGAGATCGGCGGTATCAACACCTCCGCGGTGCTGGACGCGGCCGCCAACCTCGGGATCGCCATGATCGACGGCGACTACGCGGGTCGCGCCATCCCCGAGCTGCACGCCACCACGCCGCACCTGTTCGGCGTGAAGGTGCTGCCGTGGGCATCGGTCGACGAATACGGGAACTCGATCGTCATCCGCAAGGCCGCCTCGAACGCCTTCGCCGAGCGAATCGGCAAGCACCTCGCCCAGGCGTCGTTCGGGCTGATCGGCTGCGCCCTGGTGGCGCTCCCGGCCAGCGAGGTGCGCCGTATCTACGTGCCCGGCACCATTACTGAGAGCCTGGCCGTGGGCCGCGCCATCCGCGAGGCGCGCGAGGCGGGGCGCGACCCAGTCGCAGCGGCCGCTCGCGAACTCGATGGCTGGGTGCTGTTCCGGGGCAACGTGGTGGAGCGCGAGTGGCGCAACACCGGCTACCTGGAGGGGACCCACGTAATTGCCGGGGAGGGCGCGTTCGCCGGACACCGGCTCAAGATCTGGTTCAAGAACGAGAACCACCTGTCGTGGCTCGACGACACGGAGTACGTCGCCAGCCCCGACCTGATGGAGGTCTGTGACGGGGTGACCGGCGAGCCGCTGGTGAACACCTATGTCAAGGAGGGTGACCGGATCGCCGTGGTCGCGGCCCGGCGCCGCGAGGTCTGGAACAGCCCGGCCGGCCTGGCCACCCTGGGCCCGGCCCATTTCGGCTGGCACGACTTCACCTTCCAGCCCATCGAGTCGCTGGCGGGGGAAAAGGCATGACAGTCGCCACCTTCGACCCCGAGCACGCGATCTCGCCCGCGGAGTTCCGCGAGCGGCAGGACCGCGCCCGGGCCGCGGCGGCGGAGCGGGGCCTGGACGGGATCGTGGTCTGGTCGCGCGGCGGCGGCCCGGTCGACATGTCGGCCGACGTCGTCTACCTGGCCAACCACTACTCGCAGCAACCGTACATGGCGGACCACGCCGGCATCGGCCGCGCGCGGTCGCACGGCGTGCTGGTACTGCCGGTGCGCGGGCCGAGCATCCTGGTCATCGACGTGCCGTGGTGGCGGCCGGACCTGGCGGTGGCGGACGAGGTGCGGACCGGCAACGACGTCATCGCCAAGGCGGCCGATGCCATGCGTTCCGCAGGGCTCGACGTGAAGCGGGTGGGGTTGGTGGGGGCCAGCCACATGACCGCCGCCGCCTACCTGGGCTTTGCCGCCGCACTGCCATCAGTCGAGTTGGTGCGGACCGATGACCTGGTCGAGCGGCTCCGCATCTACAAGAGCCCGGCCGAGGTTGTTGCCATGCGCGCGGCCATCGCCATGGGCGACGAGGCGGTGAAAGCCGCGATGGCAGCGGCCGTGGTGGGCGCCACCGAGGCCGACTGCGCGGCGGAGGCGGCTACCGTCGTAGCCCGTGGCGGGGGCGTCTTGTACGACGCAGCCTGCGCGTCGGGGGCGCAGGCGCACAACTTCACCTGGGCCCGCATGCCGTCGTCATCGCTTCGCCGTCTCGAGCGGGGTGACATGTTCCACATGGATTGCTACGGGGCGCTGGCCGGATACTTCTGGGACTTCGGCCGGACCCGCATCGCGGGTGACGAACCGACCGCGCAGCAGCGCTCGCTGGTGGATGCCGCCATCGAGGTGGTCGACGCGGTGTGTGCGGCCATCCGGCCCGGGGTCACGGCGGCGCAGGTCTACGCCGTTGGCGAACGGGTGATGGCCGAGTCGGCGGTGATCGCTGCGATCCCGGTGGAGGCCGCCGACACCGAAGGGTTCCCGGCGGTCGGTCACGGCATCGGCCTGGGCTGGGAGGCCCCGTGGCTGACGCCGAACGACCAGACGGTGCTGGTGCCCGGCATGACCATCGCGGTCGAAACGCTGATCGGGCACCGCTCCATGGGAGGTGGCTTCTTCGAGGAGAACGGGGTCGTCACCGACACGGGCTTCGAGGTGCTGACCACCGCTCGGCGCCGATGGTCGTGAGCGAAGAGGCGGTACTCGGCGTTCTGGAGCGATTTCGGCGCGGCTGGGAGGAGCGGGACGCCGAGGCGGTGCTGGCCTGCTTCGCGCGCGATCCTCAGATCGCGGTCATCGGCACTGATGAGGGCGAGTACTGGAGCGGATTCGATGCCCTGGTCCAGCCATTCCGCTCGATGACCGAGGCATTCACAGATCTGGAATACCGCTGGGTCGGCGAGCCCCGCATCGTCGTTCACGGCGATGTCGCGTGGGCTGACGGGGTACTCGACACGAAACTCACCGCCGCCGACGGTCAGCGGCTCAGCGTCAGCATGCGCACCACCTGGGTGCTGCGACGGGCAGTCGACTGGGAGGTCGTCCAGGCGCACTTCTCGGTTGCGCCTGCCGCCCCGGTTGCGGCCTACTAGCGCCGATGTTCTCGCGCGCCCCAGCGGGTGACACCCGCATCTTCTTCAGCGCCGACATCCACGGCTCGGAGCGCTGCTTCCGAAAGTGGCTGAACGCCGCGCGCAGCTACCGCTGCGACGCGCTCATCTTCGGTGGCGATCTGGCGGGCAAGATCCTGCAGCCGATCGTGAAGTCCGGGGCGGGTCACTACGAGACCGAGATCTACGGTCAGCTGCTAGTCGCCGATGCCGAAACCGAGCTGCAGGCGATCACCGATCGGATCCGCAATGCCGGACGCTACGAGGTGATCGTCACACCGGAGGAGAAGCAGGCGCTCGACGACTCGCCGGATCTCGTACGGGATACCTTCATCCGCGTGGCGCGGGCCGGTGCCACGCGCTGGCTGGAGCTCGCCGACGAGCGGCTGCGAGAGGTCGGGATCCCGGCTTTCATGATGCTCGGCAACGACGACTTCATCGAGATGCAGGACGTCTTCGGCGGCTCGTCGGCGGTGACCAACCCGGAGGATCGGGTGGTGGAGTTGCCAGGCGGCTACGACATGATCTCGCTCGGCTACTCCAACCCGACTCCGTGGAGCTCGCCACGTGAACTGAGCGAGCCCGACCTCGCTGTCCGCCTCGAGGCGATGGCCTCGCGCCTCGCGGATCCCGGCAAGAGCATCTTCAACTTCCACGTCCCGCCGCAGGGCACGCACCTCGACCAGGCCGCGCTGCTGGACGAAACCTTCACGCCCATCGTGGAGGCGGGCCGGGTTCGGATGGGCAACGTCGGCAGCACATCGGTGCGCGGCCTGATCGAGCATTACCAGCCGATGCTGAGCCTGCACGGGCACATCCACGAATCGCCGGGCATGTCCAGGATCGGCCGCACGATGGCCATCAACCCGGGCAGCGAGTACGTTGATGGCGTCCTGAAGGGGGCGATCATCACGCTCAACCCGAAGAAGGGCGTCAAGGGCTGGCAGCTGGTGCAGGGCTGAGGCGGGCCGTCGATTCGCGGGTGATCAGAGCGGTCTTGACGATCACGTTCAACTGACCCTTCACCACCACCTCGCCGTTCACGTCTCCGAGGATGCGACGCACAATCGCGATCGCCTGCGCTCCCAGTTCCGCCGCGCGCGGGTCGATGGTGGTCAGCGGCGGATGCGCGTTGCGCGACAGCACCGTGTCGCCCTCTCCGACGATGCCCAGCTCATCGGGAACCGAGATGCCCAGTTCTTCGGCCGCCCCCAGCACCCCGATCGCCTGGCGGTCGACGGCAGCGATGATCGCGTCCGGCCGCGCCGCGCGCGTGAGCAGGGTAACGGCGGCGTCATAGCCGGCGCGCTCGCTGAGGTCCTCGGCGCGCGCCACCAGTGGCTCGGTGCCGGAATCCTCCATTCGCGCGCGGTAGCTGGCCTCGATGTCGGCGATGTATGAGTAGCGCTCATGGCCGAGGGAGATGAGCGCCGGGCGTCGGTATCCCTGGGCAGCCAGGTGGTCGAGCACCGTGAGCAGCGCCGTCGCGTGGTCATTGTCGACCCAGTGGGTTCGCAGCCGGCCCAGGTAGCGGCCCACGGTGACCACCGGGACGTCGTACCTGCGCAGCAGCGGCAGCACGTCGTTCGTGCCCTGCGGGTCGACCAGGATCGCCGCATCAAGGCGCTGCGTGTCGAGCAGCGACTCGAGTGGAAAGTCGCTCGAACGGTGCGCCGGCAAGAGAACGAACGAGTATCCGTCTCGTGTCGCTGCAGCGGACAGCGAGCCGAGTAAGGCGGGGAAGTATGGATTCAGGAGGAGGTGTTCGCCCTCCATCGGGAATTGCAGCCCGAGCGCCATGGTGCGTCCCGTGGCGAGTCCGCGGGCAGCCACGGTGGGACGGTAGGCAAGGCGTCGTGCCGCGTCCAGGACCGCCTGTCGGGTGCTGGCGGCGACCGGCCGCTTCCCCGACAGCACGTGCGAGACGGTGGTGATGCTGACGCGCGCCTCGCGGGCCACATCGCCGATGCGAGCGCGTCGTGGGCCAGATGGGCTGCGCACCGATGCCTCCGCTACCTTGGGTCAGCCTCGTGACAATAGCCGCTCCACGCCCTCTCGTCCGGTTGCTGATCGGTTGCTCAGGCGGCGGTATCCCAGGTCAGGGTCCGCTCTGGGATGAAGCGCAGGAGGACATGGCTGCCGAGAAGCATGGCGCGGCCGGCCTCGGACGCCCGTTCCTTCGGCGAGAGGTACCGCTCGTGGATTCGCTGGACCGTCGCCATGACCTCCTTGCCCGGGGCCTCCACGATCTCCACCCGCCCGCGCATGATCACGGCTCGCATCGCCAGTCCGCTCACCGCTTCGTCGATCGTGATCGCCGCGTTCGGATTCCGCTGCAGGATGCGGTAGTTTGCGAACGTGGGGCTGGTCTCCATCCACACATCGGTGCCATCCCACCAGAACCACATCGGCAGAACCCGTGGACAATCACCGTCGCTCGTCGCCAGTCGCGCGATGAGCGGGCGCGCGAGGAACCGGTCCATCTCCTCGCGGCTCATGGGTGGACCGTCGGCCGTGCTGGGATCCCTCATGCCCTCGGTGCTCAGTCTGGGCCCCAGTGCCAGGTGTCCTCGAAGGCCAGCAGCTGGGCATCGGTGGCATTGCCTGACTCATCGCGGAAGATGACGTTGTCGTCGCGATTGCTGTTGAAGGGCGGGTCGAGGTAGACCAGGTCGACGGCGGCATCGGGCAGGTAGTGACGCAGGATGTCGAGGTTGTCGCCGTAGGAGAGGACGTTGGTGGCGAGATCAGTCATCGGTCCCCCGCGAGGCTTGGCTCAGGTGGGCGCCGGAGCCTGGGGAGAGGGTAGCAGCGGGGGCAAGCGATCATCGGTCAGCAAGCGCCCGGTAAGGTCGATCGGGCTATGGTTGCTGCGCTGTGCGATGGGTACACTGGTCACCGCATCAGCGGGAAGGAGACCGTCGTCGATGTCAACACCCAAGCACACCAAAGAGGCCGGTGCACGCGTGTCTCCTACCGCGCCTGAGACCAAGTCGCTGTCAGCCAGCGTGTGGCAGTTCCTCGAGAACAATGCGCCTGGCTTCAACGAGGCCATGGAAGAGGGGACATCGCAGATGGCCGCCGGGAAGGCGACGCGGCTGAGCGAGATTCGGGCCAAGAAAGACCGTGGCCGCGGCTGAGGTCGTTCTCAGCGAGAACGCGCGACGGGTCTTGGCCAGGTCACGAGGGAAAAGTCGGCGAGCGCTGGAAGAGGCCCCGAGTCGCCTCGAGGACAATCCTGCCTGGGACGGTCAGCTGCGATTCCTCGCGCCAGCGCGATCCAGGTGGTACGGGTACATCTGCGACGTGTCGGCTCGGCCGAGCTCGGTCAAAGAGTCCCCGCACAGGTTGGCGCAGGTTGGCGCCGGAGCCTGGGGACAGGGTAGCAGCGCGGACAAGCAAGCTCGTGCCTCTTGTCACTCGGTGATCGGTGGGTGATGCTTGCTGGCGATGGGAGATCGCCCGACCGGCACGGTCAGTTTCTTGTTCACCGATATCGAGGGCAGCACGGCCCTGGCACAGGCGTATCCCAGCCTGCTGCCCGCCCTGCTGACGCGCCACCACGCGATCCTGAACGAAGCCGCTGAGGCCCATGCCGGACACGTCTTCCTGATCGTGGGTGATGCGTTCTGCGTGGCCTTCGCAACAGCCAGCGACGCCCTGGATGCTGCGATAGACGCCGAGCGGGCTCTGCAGCGCGAGGCCTGGGCGCCGGCCGCGATCAGAGTTCGGATCGGGATCCACACGGGCGCAGCCGTTACGACCTCGGATGACGACAGGTCGGGCGGGTACTCCGGCTATGCGACGCTGGCGCTCACCCAGCGCGTGATGTCGTCGGCATACGGCCAGCAGATCCTGCTCTCCGGCACCGCGGCTGACCTCGTGCGCAATCGACTGCCCCCGAACGTCACGTTGCTGGACCTTGGGGCCAACAGGCTCAAGGGCTGGAACGACCCGGAGCACCTGTGGCAGGTGCTGGGGCCGGATCTGCGATCTGACTTCCCGCCTCTCCCGACCCTTGAAGGCGCGCCGAACAATCTGCCGGTCCAGGTCACGAGCTTTGTCGGACGCGAGGATGAGATCGGCGATGTGAAACGCAGGCTGCCGACGACTCGCCTGCTGACCCTGACCGGAGCGGGCGGGTCAGGCAAGACCCGGCTCGCGCTCGAAGTTGCCGCCGAGGTCCTTGGAGAGTTCCGGGACGGCGCGTGGCTGATCGAGCTGGCACCAATCGCCGATCCCGCGCTGGTGCCGAACACGATTGCCGCGGTGCTGGGCGTGCGCGAGGAGGAAGACCGACCGCTGCTCTCGACGCTGCTGACCCACCTGCGCGCCAAGCAGGCGCTCATCGTGCTCGACAACTGCGAACATCTCCTGGAGGCGTGCGGGGTCTTCTGCACCACCCTGCTGCAGGCCAGCCCGGCGACCCGGGTGCTGGCCACCAGTCGCGAGGCGCTCGGCATCGGTGGCGAGTTGATCTGGCAGGTGCCCACCCTGCCTGCGCCTGACCCCGAGGCGATCCTGTCGATGGAGGAGCTCGACACCTACGCATCGGCTCGGCTGTTCATCGAGCGGGCCACCCTCGCGCGCAATACGTTCCGGGTAACGAGCGCCAATGTGCGGGCCATCGCGCAGATCTGCCACCGGCTGGACGGCATGCCATTGGCGATTGAGCTGGCGGCAGCACGGGTGAAGGCACTCGAGGTCGAACAGATCGCGAAGCGACTGGACGATCGCTTCCGGCTTCTGACCGGGGGCAGTCGTACCGCCCTGCCCCGGCAGCAGACCCTGCAGGCGCTCATCGACTGGAGCCACGACCTGCTGCCCGTCGCGGAGCAGGTGCTGTTG
>Ga0315281_10011993_pt1 | contig 11839 bp, 7 predicted proteins | sample YL17G07_0_MG_FD_204540 | JGI IMG/M metagenome (GOLD analysis project Ga0315281, IMG submission 204540) | Sediment microbial communities from Yellowstone Lake, YNP, Wyoming, USA - YL17G07_0 | ecosystem: Environmental > Aquatic > Freshwater > Lake > Sediment | place: USA: Wyoming | collected... | reverse complement strand
GGTTCCGAAACGCCGCTCGCTTTCGAAACGCCATCTACTTCCATCTCGGTGCTCTCGACCTCTATCCAAACTCAATGAAATTCACCCACTCGAATGCCTGAAGATCCTTTTTTTGAAAGAACGGCTTCCCGGGGCACTCGATGCCAGGTGGGCGCCAGGGGCTTCCCACTTGTTCTGCCGGGCCGACTCGGGCATTCTGGATGGCGTGACACTCGAGGATGTTCCGCGCTATTCCCGGAGATTCGCCGTCTGGCTTCTCTGTCTGGCTACGTGGACCATCGTCGTCAAGTATGTCGACCCGTTCCTGTGGGCACAGTCGGAACGACTGTCCGGCCGAGGAACTGTCGCGGCGCCGATTCTCTGGGACCTCTGGCCCGGAGTTCACGTTGTTCTCGCGGTCGTGCTGTTCTCCCCGAGGAAATGGACGTGGCCTTTCGCTCTCTCGGTTTCGGCGGCGGAAATCGCGATCATCTCGGTGAAATTCAGTAGATTCCTCGGCGCACCGGACTGGTCGTTTCAACGGCTGTCCTGGTTTGTGAACAAGGTCTTCGTTCTGGCGACCTTTTCCCTGTTTCTGTTGTGGCTCCTGAGGCGCGACGTGCGGGCGACTTTCCTGCGGCCGAAAAACCGCCGGAACGCGGCCAGCGCCGGGGCGCCCGGGGCCGAGGCCGAGAGCGATGCCGCGCATTGATCGGGGGCGCGATCTCAATCGCCTGGCATTGACGCGGCGGGGATTGATGGAGCTTTTCGGGGTGGCGGCTCTCGGGTTTGGGGGAGCCGCGGAATCTCTCGCGTCCTCTTCGAAACCTTCAAACGCCGGAGTGCCGAAGCGCACGCTCGGTTCGACAGGATTGAAGATCTCGGAAATCGGATTTGGCGGCTATCCGGTCGACGATCCGAAAGTCGTGCTCTATGCGATCGACCGGGGAATCACCTACATCGACACCTCCGACGACTATCGGAATGGGGCGAGCGAGAGGGTCATTGGAGAAGCCATCCGGTCCCGGCGCCAGGACGTGGTTCTCGCTACGAAAATTCATCCCTGGAAGGACACGCCGAAGAGCGAGATTCTCGGCGCAGTGGAAGGGTGCCTTAAACGGCTTCGAACCGACGTGATCGACCTGCTGCAGATCCATCAGGTCGGCAAAGCATCGGGCGGACAATCGATCGAACGATTGACGAATCCCGCGCTCCTCGAGGCGATGGACGAATTGCGGCGCTCCGGAAAGGTTCGTTTCTTCGGTGTCACCGGCCACGATGGTGATCTCATGGATGTTTTCCGGTTCGTGCTCGATTCCGGAAACTTCCAGTCCATGCTGATGCGCTACAACCTTCTCGACTATGCCGACCAGGAAGCGCTCATCGTGCGGGGGCGAAAAGCCGGCGTGGGGACCATTGCCATGAAAACGCTGGCCGGTGCCAAGGATGCGGACCTGGCCCGGTTCCGCGGAAAGGGAACATCCTTTCGCCAGGCGGCTCTGAAGTGGGTCCTTTCGAACCGGTACCTTTCGGGGCTCATCATCTCGATCTCTTCAAAGGAGCAGGTGGACGAATATGCCGCTGCTGCGGGGGCGCCCCTCACCTCGGCCGACGTGCGCGTTCTGGCCGACTATGCGGCCTCGAAGGGGGCCGAGGTCTGCCGGTTTTGCAACGCCTGCGAGCCGGCCTGTCCCGAGAATCTCCGGATTGCCGACATTCTGCGATTCGGGATGTACGCAGGCGACTATGGAGGCGCGGCTTATACCGAAAAGGGGCGCGCGCTCTATGCGGGGCTGCGCGTGAAGCCGGAGCACTGTGAATCGTGTTCCGCTCCCTGCGTGGCCGCCTGCCCCTACGAGCTCGATGTGCGCCAACTGACACTGCGTTCCAAAAGGCTTTTCGAATCCTGACCCGGCTGGAGGGTTCTCCCCCAGGCTCTTCCATGAATCGGCCGCCGAGGTGAAAAGAATGACAGAACGAACTGCTCTCGCTGAGATTCTGGCCCCTCGGACGGGGACCGCCGATCCCGCCCTGGTTCGTTGCATCGAGGGAAAGCCAGGTTGGATTCAATGCTTCGCCTGCGGGCACCGATGCAGGATCGCTCCGGGCCGGGAAGGGATCTGCAAGGTCCGTTACAACGAGGGGGGGCTCCTCAAGGTCCCTCGCGGCTATGTCGCAGCGCTTGCTTGCGACCCGATCGAAAAAAAGCCGTTCTTTCACGCCGACCCCGGAGGGCTGGCGGTTTCGTTCGGGATGCTGGGGTGCGATTTTCACTGCGCCTACTGTCAGAACTGGGAAATCTCGCAGGTGATTCGCGATCCGGATGCGGAAGGCTCCCTTCGCGACATCTCGCCCGAGCAGATTGTGGAATCGGCGAGAAAGCTCGGCGCCGGAACGGTGGTGTCCACGTACAACGAACCACTGATCACCAGCGAATGGTCGATGGAAGTGTTTCGCGCCGCCCGGAGCGCGGGGCTGAAGACGGCTTATGTCTCGAATGGAAACGGAACTCCCGAAGTTCTCGACTATCTCGAACCGGTCATCGATTTTTTCAAGGTCGACCTCAAAGGGTTCACCGATTCCGGCTACCGGAAACTGGGCGGAGAGCTGAAGAATGTCATCTGGACCATTTCCGACCTCGTCCGGAGGGGAATCTGGTGCGAGGTGGTGACTCTCATCGTTCCCGGCATGAACGACTCGGAGGAGGAATTGACGGAGCTGGCCGGGTGGCTCGCTGAAGTGTCACCCGACATCCCGTGGCATTGCACGGCTTTTCATCAGGATTACAGGATGAAAGAGCACCGCGGCACGACCGCTGGCGAATTGATTCGCGCCAGCGAAATTGGAAAGCGCGCCGGTCTGCGCTACGTCTATCCGGGGAATTTACCGGGGCAGGTGGGCGAACGCGAGAATACGTTTTGCCCGGAATGCGGGTCGACGGTCGTCGAGCGGTCCGGATTTCGCGTCAAAGTGTGCCGGCTCGAGGACGACGGCAAATGCCCAGATTGCGGAACCGTGATCCCGGGACGATGGGGCCGGGTGAGCCGGCAAACCGGGAGCGGAATTCCCTTCGCCCTTCGTCTTTGATCCGTTCTCTGCGTGGGGCGGAGGATTTTCTGGCAGAATTCCTCCCATGACACGACGACGAACGCGAATTCCCTTTCTGATCCTGATGACACTTTCCCTGGTGCCGCTTTGCGGCGCAGGGGCGAAGACGAAGAAAAATCCGGCGGATCCCGTCGCCCGCCTGCGGCTGGCGGTCGGCGCCGATCGGCTGGCGGGTCATCGAAATCTGCGCTGGCGTGGTGAAATCAGATCGCCCGAGAGCGGCGATGCGTCGATCGGCATCACCGGGACCTGGGAGACCGGTGGCCGCGGGGTCGTGGTCACAAGAGGCGGGGACGTGGAGTCGATGCTCGGATTCGACGGTTCAAAAATGTGGCAGAAGCTCCCGGACGGGCGCGTCCGGATCTTTCCGCCGACGGAACAACGGCTGGCGCGCACGGAACTCTTTCGCCTTCTTCCGGGGTTTCCTTTTCCGCCGGGGTTTCCGGCGGAGGTGACGGTCGTCGGCAGAAGCCCTCTTCGATTTCGCGCGACTCCTTCGGGCGGAGCTGCGGTCGAGTTCACGGCGGACGCACTGGGGCGTCCGGCGCTTTCTCCCATTCCCTCCGGCGGTCATGTGGAATGGAAGGAGTGGAGAGAGATCGACGGGATCGCTTACGCCGCCCGCACGGTCAACACCGGAGCCGACGGTCGCACTTTGACTTCGACCTGGACCTCCGTGGATCTCGACGTCGACCTGCCGGACGGATTTTCGAAGCGCCCTTCGCGGGGATTCGAGTTCGACCACGCCGATGCCACAGCCACGGTTCCTTTCTCCGGGGGCTCGCCCCTGCCGGTCTTGGATGTGACGATGCCGGGCATGGGGAGCTCGCTCCACGTGGCTCTCGATCTGGCGTCTCCGAAGAGCCGGCTTCGCCGCAGCGCGGCGGAGCTTCTCGGCGCGGATGCGAAAGCGGCGGTGGCGACGATCTCCGGAGCTCGCCTCCCGGGGCTGAAGTTTCCGCCGATCAGTTTCCGTCTCGACGACGAGGTGCGTCTCGACGAGATTTCCTCGCGGAATGGAACGATCGTGGATGCAACGTTCGGGGCCGATCTGCTCCTTCGATTTTCGCTCGTAGTCGATCTCGAAAAACGTCGCGTCCGTTTCTTCGACCCGGACGGTGAGGATGTGCCCGCCGCTGGGGACGTTCGCGTTCCGCTACACGAGACCGGCGGAATACCGGTCATTCCGACGGCAGCCGGCGGCGTGGCGTTTGTCGCGACGATCGACACGACGAGAGTCGACGGTCTGCACATTCCGACTCCGCTTCCGCGCTGGCTCGAGGTCGAGGGGGGCGTTCGTTTGACGAGCGAGGCTCGCGGCGAGCCCGGCGCGCGGCGCGTCTTGAGGCTCGGTGAATTTTTTCTCGGGGATGCGAAGCTCTCCGAGCTGGTCACCCGGATCGAACCCCCTTCGCCCGGCTGGACCGAGGGCGTTTTCCGATTGGGGCTCGGCGCTCTCGCCGAAGGGTATTTCATTCTCGAGCCGGAGAAAGAACGTGCGCGGTGGAAGAGTCGCGAAACCCCTGCCGCCGAACCGCTCCGGCGCGCCGGTTTCGAGATCGTTCGGCGGCCGCAGGGGATCGTGGTGACGGAGGTCGTCGACGGAAGTCCCGCCGCGAAAGGTGGATTGGCGCCGGGGGATGTCGTGAAGATGATCGGGGGAAAGGAGACCGCGAAACTGACTCTCGCCGGTATTCGAAGCGCCCTGTCGCTTCCTCCCAGCGCGAAAGTCGATCTGGAGATCGGTCGCGGCAGCTCGTCGAAAGGTCTGACGCTGATCCTGGGTGAGCTCGTTCCCCGGGGGCGCGCAAGGATGACGGGAGCGCCCGGCGGAGAGGGAAAACCCAGGGTCGAAGAGAACCGCTCTCCGGTCGAAATTCCGAAGTAGGGGCGGCGGGCGGCCGGAAAGGTTTTTTTCGTTTCCCGTGTTCGAGGATCGACTCGGTGCCGTCTTACGAGCTTCGATCCGCCACCAGCGCCGCGATCGAAGCGAGGAGATTCGTTCCCCCTTCGATCTGCCGGGCCAGATCGAGAGCTCGTTCACGCTCGGCCTGCAGCTTTCGACGCGCTTCGTCAATGCCGTAGAGAGCCGGATAGGTCAGCTTTCCCTGAGCCTCGTCTTTTCCGGCGCTCTTGCCGAGGCTCTCGGCCGTTCCGGTGACGTCCAGGATGTCGTCGGCGATCTGAAAGCAAAGTCCGAGGGAGTCTCCATAGGATCGGAGCCGGGCGACTTTGGAGTCGTCGCCGCCGGAGTGAATTACGCCCAGGAGAAGGCTCGCGGTGATGAGGCGGCCGGTCTTGGCGCGGTGGATGAACTGGAGTCGATCGGTGTCGGCGTCCCTCGAATCTGCGTGGCTTCCGGAGGACGCTTCGAGATCCTCGACCTGGCCGCCGATCATTCCTTTCGTGCCGATCGCTTCCGAAATCTCGGCGAGCACGCGGCTCCGTGCGCCGGCGCGGGAGTTCCCTTCGGGAAAGCGGCCGATCCAGTCGAGCCCCTGGGTCAGGAGCGCATCGCCGGCCAGAATCGCCATCGCTTCGCCGAAAACCTTGTGAGTTGTCAGGCGTCCGCGGCGCAGATCGTCGTTATCGAGCGCGGGAAGATCGTCGTGGACGAGCGAGTACGTGTGGATCAGCTCGAGAGCGGCGGCGGCAGGGAGAATCTCTTCAAGGATCGCTCTCGTCGCTCCGCAGGCTTCGGCGGCGGCGATCGCGAGGGCCGGGCGAAGGCGTTTTCCCTTTCCGAAAACGGCATATCGAACCGCCCGATGAATCGTCGCCGGGCGTTCCGTTTCGGGGGGAAGGAGGCGATCGAGCGTCGACTCGATTTCCGGAGTCGTTCTTTCCAGAAATCGGCGGGCAGCGTCAGAAAGGGGCGTCGTCTCCGTCGTCATCGTCGTCCCCTTCCGGGTGGTTGGCCACGGGCGCGAGATCGGGAGTTTCGAGGGGCACGGTTCGGAGCCCGCCGCTCGCGTCCTTCAGGATCAGCTCGACTTTGCGCTCGACTTCGGTGAGCTTCCCCTGGCAGAAACGGGAAAGGCGAACTCCCTCCTCGAAAAGATCGAGGGACGCGTCGAGACCGAGGTCCCCGGATTCGAGGCTCGAAACGATCTGTTCGAGCCTCGAAAGCGATTCTTCGAAGCTCTTCGCAGCGGCCGGATCGGGCTTTCGAGCGCTCCGTCCCTTTTTGGCTCCGGTTTCCCTGTTCTCCGTCATCGGGCGATTCTCCCCCGCGCTTCGCGGCGGGGTCAACCGAAACCGCCGATGCCTGCCCGCCGCGCTACACTCGGAGGATGCGAAGCTGGCGACTGTGGTGTTTCGCTCTGCTCTGGACTCTCTCCGCCCTCCTTCCCGCCGGGGCTGCGGCGCCGGCCTCCGATTGCCAGCCGGCGAAGCTCTCTCAGTTCCTCATCCCGGATCTGGCTCTCACGGCGGCTGTTTCGAACGGCCGCGTTTTTCTCGCCGCCGCGAGCGCCGGCGTTCAGATCGTCGACGTTTCGAATCCTTCCCTGCCGTCGCTGGTTTCGAGCTACGCGACGGAAATGCCGGCGATCGATGCGCAGCTCTCCGCGGATGGGAATCTTCTCTTCATCGCCGAAGGGACGAGCAACGTCGTCGGGGGCGTGGTCGAGATCGTCGATGTGTCCGACCCGTTCTCGCCCGCAAAGACCGGGCGAATCGCCACCGCCGATTTCGCCGCGGCCATCGCCGTTTCCGGGGGGCACGCCTACGTTGCCGCAAAGACGGCCGGGCTCCTCGTTCTCGACGTCTCGAATCCCGCCAGCCCGGCCCTCGCCGGATGGATTGCCACTCCCGGTTACGCGCGGGGTGTCACGGTCGACGGTTCTCTGGTCTACGTGGCCGACTGGCAGATCGATCTCCAGATCGTCGACGTTTCGAATCCGTCGTCGCCGAAGCTTCTCGGGAGTTACGACACACCGGAGAGTGGAAGCTCCCAGTACCGCGCCGACAGCGTCTCGGTGGGCGCGGGCTTTGCGGCCGTCGCATTGACGGAAAAGACGACAGTCAGCGGCGTCCTCGAGCTCCTCGACGTTTCGAATCCGGCGGCGCCGAAGCTTCTCGGCTCCGTCAAGACGTCCGGTCAGGCGACAGGTGTCACGATTGCCGGCGCTCTCGTCCTCGTGGCGGCCGGCAAGCAGGGGCTGGTGGTCGTGGACGCGTCGAATCCGTCGGCCCCTGCGATTCGCGGAACGTTGGCGACGACGCGCGATGCGTACGGCGTCACGGCTTCCGCCGGCGGTTCGCTGGCCTATGTTGCGGCGACGACGTCGGGGCTCGTGACGGCCGACATCGCCACTTGTCAGGGCGATCCGCCGGCGGCGAAGTTCTCGTTCTCGCCGGCCGCCCCAAAAACCGGCCAGCCGGTGCTCTTTCAGGATGAATCGACGGGATCACCGAATTCCTGGACGTGGGATTTCGGAGACGGAAGCACATCGAATGCCGCGAGCCCCTCGCACGCCTACGCGCAGCCGGGACTTTTTCAAGTGACGCTAGCCGTGACGAATCCTTACGGGTCTTCGAACGCGGCGCTCTCGATCGGAATCGCCTGCTCGGTCCCATGCCCATCGGAACCGCGCCTCGTGCTTGCCGGAGCCGCCCATGCGGCGGGAGACAACGGAACCGTGTGGCGGTCGGATCTGGCGGTCCACAATCCGGGCGCAGATCCCATGACGTTCACGGCGTGGTACACGCCGTTCTCCCCCCCGAACGCCACGGAAACTCCTGCCGCGAGCGGCCCGTTCGCAATTTCGATCGCACCGAACGGAACCGCGCTCGTTGAAGACGTCTTGTCGACGTGGTTCGGCGTTTCGAGTGGAGCGGGCATCCTGCGCGCTTCGTTCGCAGGGGGAGGAGGAGCGGCTCCGCTTGTCGATTTCACGACGTTTCACGCGGCGCCGGAAGGGACGTACGGACAATCGATTCCGGCCGTCATCGACACGCAGGTGATCGACCCGGTGCCCAATCGCTGGATTCCGGGCCTCGCGAGCGACGCGGCCTTCCGTACGAACGTCGGAGTCGTGAACCTGTCCGATTCGCCTCTCCGAATCGAGCTGGCGGCGTTCGCGGACGACGGGGGGACTCACGGGAACATTCTCGACATCGGAGTTCCGCCGCTCGGGGCCGTTCAGATTCCGGCCAGCGATTTTTTCGGGTCGATCGAATTCAAGCGATTTTCGGTTTCCACGTGGGAAATGAGCGGAGGCGCTTACTTTACGTATGCCTCGCGAATCGACAACCTCTCCGGAGATCCGGCTTTCATTTCCGATCAGATTCCGTCCGCTGCGAGCGTCGAGCTACCCGGAATTGCGTCGACGCCCGGCGCGGAAGGAACGCGTTGGAAAAGTCGATTGATCCTCGCAAATCCTTCTTCGACCCTCGTCGGATTCGATGTCGATTTTCGTCCGGCAAGTGATCCTTCGAAAATATTCACGGCGCACGGGGAGCTGTCGTCTTTCGGCGAGCTCGAATTCTCCGATTGCCTCGTCGAGCTCCTGGGGCTGACCGGGGATCAATGGGGCCGATTGCATGTCACGTTTCCCCCGAACCAGTCCAGACCGCTGGTTTGGGCCTCGACCTACAACGACGCGCCGGGCGGGACTTACGGACAGACGATCCTTCCGATCGTCGGCGACGACGCGGGCGGGAACTCCCTTTCTTCGGTTCGACTCGTCGGAGTCCGGAAGAACGCGGATTTTCGAACCAACCTCGGTCTCGTCCAGCTCGGTTCGTTCGCCGAGACCGTGTCGGTCGAGTTGTTAGGGAGCGGGGGTGAGACGCTCGCCGCCCGGGACGAGACGCTGGGGACGGGCGAAATCTGGCAACAGAATCTTTTCGATTGGCTGGGTGTTGGAGGGGACGTCGAGATTGCCACGGTGAGAGTCACCGGGCCCTCCGTGCTCGCTTATGCCTCGCGTATCGACAATCGGACCGGAGACCCGGCCTACCTTCCGGCGGCGAGCGTTCCCTGACACCTCGTCAGTGAACGCCTCCCATGAGATTTCGGATCGGTTTCACGAGAAACACGAGAACGATCGCCGCGACGGTGGTGGTAAGGAAAACCGCGCCGAAGAGTTTCGGAAGAGGGAAGCTTTCGAATAGGCCCGCGACCTGTCCGCCGATGTAGTTCCCGAGCGAGAGCGAAAGGAACCAGACCCCCATCATCGACGCGAGTATTTTGCGTGGCGCTAATTTCGTGACGGTTGAGAGGCCAACAGGTGAAAGGCAAAGCTCGCCGATCGTATGGAATAGGTACAAGACGACGAGCCAGCTGATCCCGACTCGATGCTCAGGGGAAGCGAAGTTCGAAGCCCACGCCACTGGTAGGAAGCCGAGCCCGACGAAAAGGAGCCCGTAGGCGAATTTCGTTGGGCTCGACGGCTCGCGTTTGCCGAGCCGCACCCATAGCCAAGCGAACAGCGGCGCGAACCCGATGACGATGAAAAACGAGTTGGCCGATTGGAACCAGCTCGAAGGAAAATCGTGTCCGAAAATTCGGCAATTGGTCAACCGGTCGGCGAAAAGGTTGAGGCTCGATCCGGCCTGTTCGAACGCGCCCCAAAACAGCGTGGAAAATATGAAGAGAAGAGCAATTGCCCAGATCCGCTTCTTCTCGGTTGGATCTTCGACGGAAGTGAAAAATCCTCGAAAGAGCTCGATCACGACCGGGATGAAGAAGACCAGAACCCGAAGCCCAAAATCGCGTGGGGGGAGGTCGAAGTAGGGGAGCGCCCAGAAGGCGATGATTCCGTAGATCGCGATCCGCGCGATTGGGGCGATGAACGATGCGTAGTTTACCGGCTCGGTCGATAGTACCGGCTCGGCCCCTGCGCCGCGGAGATTTCCTTTGCCGCGGACATATTGAACGAGCCCGAACGTCATCCCGACGCCGGCGGCGCCGAATCCCCAGTGCCAATTGAACGGTTGTCCCCATCCGAAGTCGTGGTAAATCCTCTGAGCGAGATATCCGGTCACAATCGGCGCGATCAATGCGCCGAGGTTGATGCCCATGTAGAAGATCGAGAAGCCGGCGTCACGGCGGTGATCCTCTGCGGAATAAAGCTGTCCGACGATCGTCGAGATGTTTGGCTTGAGGAGTCCGGTGCCGAGAACGATCAGGACGAGCCCGCCGTAGAAGAACGGAAGCGGGACTGCAATCATCGAGAAGTGGCCGAGGGCGATCAGAATGCCGCCGATCAGAACCGACCTCTGTTGACCGAGGAACCGGTCGGCCAGCCAACCTCCCGGAATCGACATCGCGTAGACCATCGACGTATAGAGGCCGTAAATCAATCCTGCCTTTTTTGCGTCGAATCCGAGTCCGCCGTCGGTGACGGCCGCGGTCATGTAGAGCACCAGCAGCGCCCGCATTCCGTAGTAGCTGAACCGCTCCCACATCTCGGTGAAAAACAGGGTCATGAGCCCGCGGGGGTGGCCCGCAAAACCGGTATCGGGATCGGAGGCCCGGGGGGCCTGCGGGGTGGCTTCACTCATTCTCGTTCTCCCTCGTTTCGAACGGAAGCGTAAGCGACTGGAAGCGAAATCGGAAGCACCGCGTTTGAGACCTCAGGGGGCCGGCCGGCTTTTGTTCGCTCCCAGTCGCTGGCTGAGGGCGAGCTCCTTCTGCGCTTCCGCGGCCTTTCCGCCGTTCTTGAGGGCGATCGAAAGGTTGTAGTGCGCGTCGGCGCTTTCCGGCTCGGCTTTCACCGCCCTCTCGAGGATTGCGATCGCTTCGCCGTGCTTTCCGGCGCGGGAAAGGAAGATTCCGAGATGCGAAAGGGCGGGATAGAAATCGGGTTTGAGATCGATGGCCCGGCGGTAATAGGTCTCGGCGCGCTGTTTGTCGCCCGCCCGCTCGGCAAGGAGTCCGTAGTCGGCGATGGCGGGAACGAATCTGGGGTCGGCCTTGAGGCAGCGAATGAGCGCGTCCTGGGCGTCCCGCATTTTTCCCAGGTTGAAGTAGCAGACCGAAAGATCGTACGAGACCTCCGGGCTGTCGCCTCCCGAGGCGATCACCGCTTCGAGATCCTTCGCCGCGCCGGCGTAGTCGCCGCGAGCCACTTTGTCACGGCTTGCGGCGAGGCGCTGCTGGGAGGGATCGGCGGACGCCGTCCCGAGCGACGAGAGCAGGTAGGCGGCCTCGGTGGAACCTTTGGGGTTTTGCGCGACCAGCGTTCGAAGGAGCGATGCGGCCTTCGCTGAATTTCCGTTCTTCAGGTAGAACCGGGCGGCGCGAAGAAGCGGATCGGACTTCGGGTCGAGCTCGCCGGTTTTGGTGGAGGGTTCGAGCTCTCTGGCTTTTCCGAGGTGGGCGAGCCCTTCCTCTTCACGTCCGACTCCCAGGAGTGCGAGACCGAGAAGCTGGTGCGCCTCGTGGTCTCTGGCATCGATCGCGAGCGCTTTTTCGAGGAGAGGGATCGAATCGCTGTAACGTTTCAGCTCGACGAGGACGTTGGCCTTTCCTTTTTCCATCAACCCCGTTTCGTCGTGGCTTCCTTTCGGCAGCCGATCCCACTCGGTGAGAGCTTCTTTCCACTTTTCCTGCTCTTCGAAAGCGCCGGCGCGCAAGGTGATTGCGGCGCCGCGGCTGGCGGCGGGGAGCGTCGCCATCGCTGCGGGTGAGAGCACTTCGAGCAGGTCGCCGAATTTTTTCTGCATCATCAGGTTTCGAGCGAGGGTGAGCTTGATCCAGGTTTCTGTCGGATAGTCCGTGAGAAGCTTTCGGTAAAGGGCG
>Ga0315281_10011992_pt1 | contig 11839 bp, 8 predicted proteins | sample YL17G07_0_MG_FD_204540 | JGI IMG/M metagenome (GOLD analysis project Ga0315281, IMG submission 204540) | Sediment microbial communities from Yellowstone Lake, YNP, Wyoming, USA - YL17G07_0 | ecosystem: Environmental > Aquatic > Freshwater > Lake > Sediment | place: USA: Wyoming | collected... | reverse complement strand
TTCTCCTTCCTCCCTGGGCCTTCTGGGGACCCTTGGACTGGAAGGGAAAGCGTGACACCTGCGGGGAAATCGTCGCCAATATGCTTGGCTGGGATATCACCGACTTCGGTTTGGGGCGCTTTGAGGAGTGTGGTCTCGTGCTCTTTACCCTGCGCAACGGAAACCTGGCGAAGGACAAGAAACGCTATGCCGAAAAGATCATGATTGTCCGCGAAAACCAGGAGACGCCCTTCCACTTTCATTGGCGGAAGATGGAGGATATCATCAATCGGGGCGGGGGCAACCTCGTGCTGGAACTGTATGGGTCCACCCCCGGCGAGGCATTCAGCAACCGGGCAATCCGGGTTCGGGTGGACGGCGTGGTTCGGGACGTGCCTGCGGGAGGCGCAGTGATCCTGCACCCCGGCGAAAGCATCTGCCTCCCGCAACGCCTCTACCACCGCTTCTACGGAGAACTCGGCAAGGGGCCCGTGATGGTTGGCGAGGTGAGCCAGGTGAACAACGACAGCGCGGACAACCGCTTTCGCCCGCAGGTGGGTCGTTTCCCGGCCATCCAGGAGGATGAGGCGCCGGTGCGGCTGCTGGCCTCTGACTATGGAGCGTACCTATGAGAATCGCGGGAACGGGCTGCTCGGTTGTGGACCTCCTGTATGCTTCCGTGGATTTTGGGAGTGAGGCCTTCGAGCGTCTTCGCACGCGACGTCCCGGCGACGGGGGCCTTGCCCCGGGCCGCCTGGTCTTCCTGGAGGAGTTTGAGGCCTTCGCCGGGTGCGGCGGCCTGGAGGCCGTGCGCGCTCTGGTGGGAGACAAGGCGCCCGACACCGTGAGTATCGGCGGTCCCTCCCTCGTGGCGCTGATCCTGGCTGCGCAGGTCCTCGCAGACCGCCGAGTGCGGGTGGAATTCCACGGCGTCCGAGGCGAAGACGATTTCGGGCGTCTGATTCACGATCGCGCGGGAAGCACGCCCCTGGACGTCAGCCATTTTGGGGTCTTCGACGGACCGACACCTTACACCCTGGTGCTCTCGGATCCCAATTTCGACGCGGGACAGGGGGAGCGCTGCTTCGTCAATTGCATTGGACCGGCCTGGCATTTCGGCCCCGCCAATATCCCCGAATCCTTCTTTGACGCCGACATTGTCGAGTTCGGCGGGACCGCTCTCGTGCCGGGGATTCACGACCATCTCGGTTCGCTTCTGCGAAAGGCGAGGCAACGCGGCGCGGTCACGGTGGTGAACACGGTTTTCGACTTCCGCAACGAGAAAGCACGTCCGGGACAACGCTGGCCTCTGGGCGAAGACGATGAGACCTACCGGAGCATTGACCTGCTGGTCATGGACGTGGAGGAGGCTTTGCGCCTGAGCGGCGCGAGCGTCCTCACGGAAGCCTGCGCGTTCTTTCAGGCTCGGGGAGTCTCGTCCTTTGCCATCACCCACGGTCCCAACCCTGTCGCGTTCTGGTCCGATGGCCGGCTTTTCCGGTCGTGTGATCTGACGACTCTTCCGATATGCGCGGGGGTGCGCGAATGGATCGAGACCCATCCCGAGGCGCGGGGCGACACCACGGGTTGCGGGGACAACTTCGCGGGGGGAATGCTCTCCTCGCTGGTGGCGCAGATGATGGGGCGGCCGGCCGGTTCGCTTGACATGGCTCAAGCCGTCGCCGCGGGCGTCTGCGCCGGAGGATGCGCGTGCTTTCACATCGGGGGCGTCCTGGTGGAACGCAGACCGGGCGAGAAGAAATCCCTTATCGAGGAAATGTACGCGGGGTACCGGCGCCAGGTGGCGGGACAGTGCGAGCTGCCGGCGCATCCCTTCTGACGGAGGGGCTGATAGAGTAGCGTAGGCGTCCCGCCTGCGAACAAGGCGCACAAACATGGCAGGCGAGACGCCCGCCCTACTTTGCCGATATAGCACTTTCAAGATGCACCTGCGCAATACTGGGACATGGACAGAGCATGGAAAAACTGGTTCAATTCGGGGCGGGCAGCATCGGACGTTCCTTTCTCGGGCAACTCTTCTCCCGGGGGGGTTATGAGGTTGTCTTCGTGGATATCAATGACCGCCTGGTGGAGGCCCTCAACCAGCGCCGGGCCTATCGCGTGGTGGTCAAGCATCCCGATGGCCGCGACGAGATATTGAATATCGAGAACGTTTGCGCGATCCATGCGAAAGACGAAAAAGCCGTCGCGCGAGCCCTCGCGGGGGCGCGCATCGCCGCCACCGCCGTGGGCCAGCGCGCCCTTCCCTTCGTGCTGCCGGTGATCGCCAAGGGCCTTGCCCTGCGGGGCAATCGGCCGCTTGACATCATCCTCGCGGAGAACCTGCCCGGCGCCGCCGCTTTCTGCCGGGCCGCGCTGGCCAAGCGCCTTCCCGCGGATTATCCCTTCGACGCCCTGCTGGGGCTCGTCGAAACCAGCATCGGCAAGATGGTTCCCCTCATGCGCGAGGAGGACTTACGCAAAGACCCGCTCTGGGTGTTTGCCGAACCATACAATGACCTGATCCTCGACCGTCTCGCCTTCCGCAATCCCGTTCCCAACGTGCCGGGGCTGAAGACGGTGGATCATATTCAGGCATACGTGGAACGCAAACTGTATATCCACAACCTGGGCCACAGCGCCGCGGCCTACCTCGGCTATCGCGGGAATCCTTCCGCCGATTTTATATGGGAAGTCCTCGACAAACCGGGGATACAGGGCGAGGTGAAGGAGGCGATGATGCAAGCGGCCGCCGCCCTGTGCCGCGAACACCCGGAGGACTTCACGCTGCGAGACCTGGAAGAGCACGCGGACGATCTTCTCGACCGCTTTCGCAACCGCGCCCTGGGCGACACGGTCCACCGCGCGGGGCGCGACCTCTACCGAAAACTGTCCCGAAAGGACCGGCTTGTCGGGGCCATCCTGCTTGGGAAGAAGCACGGGCTGCCAACCCGCGCGATCTCGCGGGTCGTGGCCGCCGCGGTCCATTTTCGCAAGGGAGACGAACGGGGCTTGCTTTTTCCCGATGATCTGCGCTTCGTCGAGGAGGAGTTCGTCCTCGGCCTCACGCATATTCTGACTCGGGTCTCCGGCCTCTCACCGGAGAATCCCATGGACAAATCCGCACTGGACGAAATCCTCCGCTTCGGGTAAAGGTAGTCCAGTACATTCCATGACACGGACAAGGTCAGCCAAATGCGAGACACGATCCAAATGCCAGAGCTCCCCGGGGAGGCCCCCGACGGTACCATCCGCCGGTGGCTGAAACGGGAGGGCGATGCGGTTCGGGCGGGCGACGTGATTGCCCTCGTGGAAACCGAGCGCGGGGTTGTTGAACTCGCGTCAGAGCACGATGGGGCGCTCGGAGCTATCCTTGTTCCCGCCGGCAAGACAGCCGCCCCGGGGACCCCGCTGGCCGAGTTGGCGGCAGCGGGGGAAGGCATCCCGAAGGCCGCTCCCTCTCCCTCGGCTGAGAAGCCTGCCGCCCCGGGGGCCAGGGGCGTGCGGCCCATCCTGATGCCCAAGGCGGGCAACGACATGGAGGAAGGGACGCTGCTTCGGTGGGCGGTGGCCGAGGGGGACCAGGTGAAGGTCGGGATGGTTCTCTTCGAGATCGAGACGGACAAGGCGACGCTGGAGGTCGAGTCGGAGTTCGAGGGCACTCTGCGGCGCATCGTGGTGAAGGAGGGGGAGACGGTGGCAGTCCATACGCCCCTGGCGTACTTGGCGGATTCGGAAGCGGCGCTGGAGGCATTTCTTGCGGCGCAGGGCGGGGAACCCGGGGCGGTTTCGCAGACCGAGGAGACGGGCAAAGCGCCGGCGGGCGGACCTCAAAGAGAGGTTTCCACCGCGGTTGCGGCGGAAACTGCGGCGGCCACAGTCTTGGCAGGGGAGGGCCGGGTCCATGCATCTCCGGCGGCGCGCAAGATGGCGGCGGAAGGAGGCCTGGACCTGGGAGCGCTCGCAGGGAGGGGCAGCGGGCCGGGTGGACGGATCCTGAGCGGCGATCTGGCGCGGGCGGGCGCGGTGTCTGGGACCCAGCCCGTCGCGGCCAAGGCTCAACCCGCCCACAAGGACCCGGAGGGCACTGTGCGCAAGCCGATGACGCCGATGCGGCGGGCCATCGCGCGCAACCTGACGCAGTCGGCGCAGACCATACCGCACTTCTTCATGAAAACGACCGTTCGCGCGGAGCACCTGGAGGGGATGTACCGGAGACTCAAGCCCCTCATCAAGGTATCTTTTAACGACTTGTTACTGGCGGCCGTTGCGCACGTCATGACCCATTTCCCGCCCTTCCGCTGCCAGGTGCACGGGGAGGAATTCCTGGAGTTCGCCTCATGCAACATTGGGATGGCCGTGGCAGTGGAGGACGGTCTGCGCGTGCCGGTAATGATGGGAGTGGACAAAATGACCCTGGTCCAGCTCGCGCAAGAGACTAAACGCGTGATTCAGGAAGCGCGGAACGGCAAGTCCGCCAACGCGGGGAAAGGGACGTTTACCATCAGCAACCTGGGCATGACGGACACTGAGGAATTCACCGCGATCATCAACCCTCCGGAGTCGGCGATTCTGGCGGTGGGGAAGATCACGGACGGTGTCCGCGTGGAACAGGGGGAAATCCGTCCGGCGCGCCTGCTGAGCGTGTGGCTTTCGAGCAATCACCGGGTGATAGACGGGATCACGGCGGCGCGGTTCCTTGCGGAGTTGAGGAAGGTTCTGGAGGCGCCGGAAGTCCTGGAAAGGAATGAGGAATGAGCGCGCCTTACGATATCGCCGTGATCGGGTCGGGACCGGGAGGCTACGTCGCCGCCCTCAAGTCGGCGCAGATGGGCGCCCAAACGGCCCTGATCGAGAAGGGCCTCGTGGGGGGCACGTGCCTGAACCGTGGATGCATTCCCACGAAATCCTTGCTGGCGGGGGCGGAGCTGCTGCACGACATCCGGAGCCGCGCCCCGGAAATGGGGATCGAGGTTGGCGGCGAGCCGACGGTGAAATGGGAGGTTCTGCTCGCGCGCAAGGAGAAGGTGCTGGATATTCAGCGCAAGGGCCTTCACTTTCTCTTTGAGAAGAGAGGAATCGCCCTTGTCTCCGGGGAAGCGTCCCTGGAGAGGCCGGGCCGGATCGCGGTAAAGAGCCCGGACGGGAGCAAGACCGTCGAGGCGCGCAACGTGATTCTGGCGGCGGGGTCGCGCCCCGCTCGGATTCCGGGCTGGCCGGTGGATGAGCGCGTGGTCACAAGCGACGAAGCGCTGGACTGGAAGGCGCTGCCGGAGAGCCTGTTGATCGTGGGCGCGGGCGTCGTGGGGTGCGAGTTCGCGTGCCTCTTGGCCGAGTTCGGCGTGAAGGTGACCCTCGTGGAAATGCTGTCGCAGTTTATTCCGGGCATGGACGCGGATTTGTCGAAAGGGCTGGAGCGGGTTTTCAGGAAGCGGAAGATCGCGTTCTTTGTGGATACCAAAGTCGAGGACTTGCGCGAGCACGAAGGTAAAATGCGCGCAACGCTCTCCAACGGCAAGACGGTGGAGGTCGAAAAGGTGCTGGTGGCCACGGGACGGTGTCCGGAATCCGAGGCGCTTGCTCTCGGGAACGCCGGAATCGCTTCGGAACGCGGCTTCGTGACGGTGAATGACCGCATGGAGACCAATATCGCGCATCATTACGCGATCGGGGACCTGAACGGGCGAGCGCTTCTGGCGCACGCGGCGTCGGCGCAAGGCCTTGTGGCGGTGAAGAACGCGCTAGGTGGCAAGGAGGAATGCACGGCCCCGGCGCCGTGGTGCGTGTACACCTTTCCGGAGATCGCGGGAGTGGGGATGCGTGAGGATCAGGCCCGGGAGAAGGGCATTCCGATTGCGAGCGGGGTCTTTCCGATGATGGCGCTGGGCAAGGCGCGGGCCTACGGCGACACCGAGGGATTCGTCAAGGTCGTGCGAAACCGCGAGACCCAGGAGATAGTGGGAGTGCATGCTCTGGGTCACGCGGCCACGGAGTTCATCGCGGCGGCGGCCGTGCTGGTGCACACGAAGGCGAAGGCGACGGACGTGGCGGATATGATCTTCGCGCACCCCACGATGAGCGAGGCGGTGCGTGAGGCGGCGGAGATGTCGCTCTTTGAGGGCCTGCACCAGCCGCCGGCCAAGGCGGTGCGCGTCCGCGTGTGACGAATGATGAATGATGAATGATGAATGATGAATGACGAACGATGAATGATGAATGATGAATGACGAATGATGAATGATGAATGACGAACGATGAATGATGAATGATGAATGATGAACGTGAAACTACTCTCTCCCATTCGACTGCCCGGAGAATGTGCCGCACACGCTATTCATCTTCTCTTTCATTCATCATTTGTCATTCGCCATTCGTCATTCATCATTTAGAGAAGGAGTGTTGAAGTCATGGCAAGAACGGGACGTGTGGCGGGCAAGATCGCGGTGGTGACGGGTTCGGCGCAGGGCTTTGGGCTGGGGATCGCGCAGGACCTGGCGCGGGAAGGCGCCACGGTGGTCCTCGCGGACATTAACCTGCCGGGCGCTCAGGAAGCGGCCCGCGAGATCGAGACCGAATGCGGCGCGGGCTCGGCCCGTGCGGTGGAGATGAACGTGTGCGACGCGGAGTCGGTGAAGCGTGCCGCCGCTTTCGTCGAGAAGACCTTCGGCGGGCTGGATATCCTGATAAGCAACGCGGGGGTGTTGCGCGCCGAGAGCGTCAAGACGCAATCGGAGGCGGACTTCGACTTCGTGACCAGCGTGAACTACCGCGGGTATTTCCTGTGCGTGAAGTACTTCAGTCCGCTGATGTGCCGGCGGCACGCGGCCGACCCGAACTGGCGCGGAGACATCATCCAGATCAACTCGAAGTCGGGGCTGGAGGGGAGCAAGAAAAACTTCGCTTATGCGGGCGGCAAATTCGGCGGGATCGGCCTTACCCAGAGTTTTGCGCTCGAACTGATCGAGGACGGCATCAAGGTGAACTCGATCTGTCCGGGGAACTTTTTCGACGGTCCTCTTTGGTCCGATCCGGAGAAGGGGTTGTTCGTTCAGTACCTCCGCGCGGGAAAGGTGCCGGGAGCGAAAACGGTAGAGGACGTGCGGCATGCTTACGAGGCCAAAGTCCCGATGAAGCGGGGGTGCGCGGTCGCCGACGTGATGCACGCGATCTATTATGTGATCGCTCAGCAATACGAAACGGGCCAGGCGGTTCCCGTGACCGGCGGGCAGATCATGTTGAGATGAGGGTGAAAAACCTGGAGCAGTGGAGAGGAACCAAACAGAAAAGAGAGCTCACGCGGAGGCGCAGAGACGCAGAGAAAAAACGCGGATTGATTCTGAGGTATGCGGGGTGGTTTCTCCGCGCCTCTGCGTCTCTGCGTGAGAAAACAAGAAAAATGAGGGATAGTAGTACAGATGGAAAACAGCGGAGATAACATGACATCAGGCATTCCAAAGACGCAATACGCGGTTCAACTCACCGGGCCCGACACTTTGGTTTTGAATGCTTCAAAGCCTGTTCCAAAGCCAGGGTCGCACCAACTGCTTTGCAAGGTCGAGGCGGTCGGGCTGTGCTTTTCGGATCTCAAGCTACTCAAGCAGTTCGACGCCCACCCGCGCAAGAAGGAAATCCTGTCGGGCATTGACCCGGCTGTTCTCAAGGAAATCCCGTCGTACGTTCCGGGGGCGTTGCCGACTGTGCCGGGCCACGAGGCCGTGGTCCGCATCGTGGCGGCGGGGGCGGGCACGCGCCACCAGGTGGGGGAGCGGGCGCTGGTTCAGACGGATTACCGTTGGCTCCCCACCTCCGGCAGCAACGGCTCGTTCGGCTATGACTTCGAGGGGGCCTTGCAGGAATACGTCCTGATGGATGAACGGGTGATCACGTCTCCAGACGGCGAATCCATGCTGATCCCGGCGGACGAGACCCTGGGCGCTTCGGCAATCGCCTTGGTGGAGCCTTGGGCGTGCGTCGAGGACGCTTATGTCTCCGCGGAACGGACGGCGGCGCGGCTAGGCGGGCGCATGTTGATCGTGGCGGACCCCGGTCACGCCATTCGCGGTGTCGAGGAAACGTTTTCCACCGCGGGTTCGCCGGACTGGATCGCCTGCGTCTTGGCGGAACCCGCGGAAGTCCACATGGGGTGCTGCAGGTGCGAGGTATTCGGTTCTCTGGATGAACTGCGGGATCAAACCTTCGACGACATCGTCTATTTCGGGGCGGACGGCGGAACCATCGAGCGCCTGGACAAAATGCTGGCCCCGCGCGGCCTGCTGAACGTTGTTCTAGGCGGCGCCAGGATCGGAAAGCCAGTTTCCATCAGCGTGGGGCGCGTTCACTATGGCGGTATCCGCGTCGTGGGGACGCCATCCGAGAACGCCGCCGATAGCCTCGGCAGGATCCCGCCCACGCCGGAGATTCGGCCGGGGGAGAAGATCCTCGTGATCGGCGCGGCGGGGCCAATGGGCGTGATGCACGTGATCCGGAACCTGTGCCAGGGCGTGCCGGGCATTGAAGTCGCAGGAACCGATTTTGACGAGCAGCGGCTAGCCTTGCTCACGGAAAAGGCCGCCCCCCTCGCCAGGAAGAACGGCCTGCGTTACCAGTCCATCAACCCGAAGGAGAACCCAGAGACGCCGCCGGCCTCGTACACGGTTCTCATGGTGCCGGTTCCGGCGCTGGTGGCGAAGGCGGTCGAGCAGTCCCTTCCCAACGGCATCATCAACATCTTCGCGGGGATTCCCGCCGGGGTTGCGCAGGAGTTGAACCTGGACGCCTATATCGAGAGGGGCCTCTACTTCATCGGGACAAGCGGGTCGGTGCTCGAGGACATGCGCATCGTGTTGCGGAAAGTGGCGCAGGGCAGCCTCGACACGAACCTGTCGGTGGGCGCGGTCAGCGGAATGAAGGGCGCCATTGAGGGAATCCGGGCGGTGGAGAATCGCACCATCGCGGGGAAGATCATCGTGTATCCGATGCTGCGCGATCTCGAACTGACTCCGCTGGAGCAACTCGCGCAGAAACACCCCTCTGTGCACGCGAGACTCCGCAACGGCCAATGGACGAGGGAAGCGGAGGAGGAATTGATTACGGATTGAGGATCATGAAAAGAGACATTTTGTTTTTACCACGGAATACACGGAACACACGGAAGAGATTCTTTTCCGTGTGTTCCGTGTATTCCGTGGTTTTTTCAGTTTAAGAAAGGAAACCATCCCCCACCATGCAAGACCTTCATCCCATCAACATGCACATGCACACTCATTTTTCCTTTAACGCGCTGGGGCTTTCTCCCTCGGCGCTGGTGAAGGAGGCGGTGGCGCGCGGGCTCTATGCCGCCGCGATCTGCGACTTCGACGTCTTGGACGGATTGAAGGAGTTTTACGCGGCGGGTGACGAGGCGGGTTTTCGCGTGGCCGCTGGCCTGGAAACGCGCGTTTTCTTCTCGGAATACGCCGGAGATGAGATAAACTCGCCCGGAGAGCCGGGGGTTTACTACTTCATGGGGATGGGCTTTGGGCGCGTTCCCGATGCGGATTCGCCAGCCGCCAAAACCCTCGCGCAGCTTCGCCGCCGCGCTTCCCAGAGAAACCAGGCCCTGGTCGAGCGCATCAATCAGGCCTATCCTGAAATGGCGGTTGACTACGTAAGCGACGTTCTGCCCCTCACTCCTTCCGGAAACGCGACGGAGCGCCACATCGTCAGCGCCTATATTCTAAAGGTCCGCGCCGCCGCAAAACACGATCCGGACTTCGAGCGCACCACCTGGGGCAAAGCCCTCGGGTTGCCCCAGGACAAGTTGGCCGCGGTTCTCAGGGATGAAGTGGCGCTCCAGAACACGATCCGTTCCAAACTGATGAAAGCGGGCGGGGTGGGATACGTGCAGCCGGATTACGCGACTTTTCCGCCGCTGGAGACTGTGATCGCGATGATCCTGGACGCGGGGGCCATTCCAATGGCGGCTTGGCTGGACGGGCTGAGCAGCGGTGAGCGCGACATGGCGACGCAACTGGAATGCCTGCGGGCCAAGGGGGTGGCTGCCCTTAACATCGTCCCCGACCGGAGCTGGAACATCGCCGATCCCGAAAAACGCAAGATCAAGATCGAAAAGATGTACGACGTGGTGAATGTGGCGAACCGCATGCAGTTGCCCATTAACGCCGGAACCGAACTGAACAGCTTCGGACAGCCGTTCGTGGACGATTTCGAGTCCGAGGCGCTGCGCCCGTTGTGGCCCGATTTCATGCGGGGCGCCAACATCATGATCGGCCAGGCCCGCCTTGCCCGGTTCGCCGGCGTGTCCTACTGCGATCCCGCCGCGCAGTCCGCGTTCGGGCCGGACACCACCGCCAGGAACGACTGCTTCGAGCGGATCGGGCGGCTGCCTTGCCCCGGGGCGGCGGAGCGCGCGCGGCTGCTGGAAATGGGCAGGGAGCGCGCTTTTGCAGCCCTGATGGATTCCGCCCGGCGCTAGTCCAATTGGGGATTGCGGATTGCGGATTGGGGATTGGGGATTGCGGATTGGGGATTGCGGATTGCGGATTGAAAAAAACCTGTCTTGTGCCCAATCCGCAATCCCCAATCCGCAATCCCCAATCCACAATCCGAATGCTGTCTTGCGGTCCTTGACCTTTGGGGGGAAATCTGTATGATAGAGTTTCGCGGGGTGTCGCGAGCCCGCGAAAAGGCGGTTTTGGCGTCTCGCGGAAGAGCGTGTTTTCACCCGTTTTGCCGTCTCGCGGAAGAGTGCGTTTTCACCCGTTCTACCCGGCGGAAGGAGGCTGCAACGTGCGGTTCTTGATCTCAGGAGTTTTCGGAAAGGGCAGGGCTTTGTTCCCCGTCATGGCCGCGGTCTGGCTCGGATTTTTCGCGCGGATGGCTTCCGCCGCGCCCGCCCCCATTCCGCCCGGTGACCCGCCGCCACTGCCTCAGAAACCGATAGGCGTGACGGTGGATCTTCCTTCTTCGGAGGTCCTGACGCTCCTTCAACGTATCGAGGCGCGGCACGGGAAACTGAAGAGCCTTCTCGTGGAGTTCGAGCAGTCCCGCGTTTCCAAGGATTTCGATTATGAAACCCGGGCGAAGGGGAAACTCTGGCTGAAGATGCCGGGCAACCTGCGCTGCGACCAGGACCGTCTTGATTCCTCCACCGCTCCGCTCGATCCTTCCACAATGCTGTTCACCGAGGACACCTTCTACTACTACGTTCCCAGCCTCAAGCAGGTGGACAAGTACACCTACTCGACCAAGGAGCAGGCGCGGGAGTTTTTCAAAACGCTTCTTCTGGGGTTTGGACTTTCCAGTCAGGAGATTCTGGAAAGCTACCAGGTGAAGCCCGCGCCGGCCTCGTCGGACACCGCCACCAGCGGGACGGAAGGCCTTGTGTTCACTCCCATCCGGGAAGACGTAGCGCGGGATTATTCGGCGATCACCGTGTGGTTTTCCAAGAAGGATCTGCTGCCGAAGGTCGTGCTCTTGCGCCAACCGAGCGGCGACGACACCACGCTCAAGGTTCGGAAGGTTGTCCTCGATTCCGCCGAAGTCAAAGACGATATGTTCCGGCCCGTTTTTCCCAAGGGCACGGATACAATCGAACACTAAGAGGGAGCTTTCTTCAACGTGCAAACCCCCAATAGCCTTTTCCCCGGCCACACGGCCCCGCGATTGCTCGCCATCCTGGCCGCGGCGCTTGCGCTCGTGTCGTGCGGCGTTACCCCCTTTCAACGGACCCTTCCCGACCGGGTGCGCCGGGTCTATGTGCCCGTGGCGGTCAACAAGACGGTCGAACCCGGTCTGGAGGAGGTCGTCACGAGGGCCTTCCAGGAGGAGATTCTGCGGGACGGACGTTTGGAGCTGGTGC
>Ga0315281_10011991_pt1 | contig 11839 bp, 12 predicted proteins | sample YL17G07_0_MG_FD_204540 | JGI IMG/M metagenome (GOLD analysis project Ga0315281, IMG submission 204540) | Sediment microbial communities from Yellowstone Lake, YNP, Wyoming, USA - YL17G07_0 | ecosystem: Environmental > Aquatic > Freshwater > Lake > Sediment | place: USA: Wyoming | collected... | reverse complement strand
TCAAAATGCTGGCCGTGGTCAAGGCCGATGCCTACGGCCATGGCCTCTTGCCGGTGGCCCGGAAATTGGCCCAGGCCGGGGCGGATTACCTGGGGGTGGGCTCCCTGGATGAGGGCCTGACCCTGCGTCAGGCGGGCTTGAGATTGCCGATCCTGCTGCTCTTAGGGATCCTGCCCCAGGAGGCGGAGCGGACCGTGGCCGCCGACCTGGAGGTGGCCCTGTTTCGCCGGGACGTGGCCGAGGCCCTGGCAGCCGCGGCCCGCAGCCAGATGAAAAAGGCCAGGGTGCACCTCAAGGTGGACACCGGCATGGGCCGCCTGGGCCTGCTGCCCGGGGAGGTCCCGGAGTTTCTCGCCGGCCTGAAGGACTACCGCCAGCTGGAGGTTTTGGGCCTCATCTCCCACCTGGCGGTGGCGGACCTGGAAGATAAGACCTATACTTTAAGGCAGTTGCAGGACTTCACCAATCTTCTGGCCGCGGCCCGGGGCCAGGGCTGGGCCTTGCCTCTGAGCCATATCAGCAACAGCGCCGCCCTCTGGGAGCTCAAGGAGGCCCATCTGGGTCTGGTGCGGCCGGGCCTGATGCTCTACGGCTCGCCCCCGGCCCCCGACCGGCCGCCGCCGGTGGAGCTTAAGCCGGTGATGACCCTGGCCACCCAGGTCCTGCAGCTGAAGCACCTGCCGCCGGGGAGCAGCATCAGCTATGGCTGCACCTACACCACCCCGGAGGGCTGCGACCTGGCGGTGCTGCCGGTGGGCTACTGCAACGGCTACAGCCGGCTGCTGTCCAACCGGGGCGCGGTTCTGGTCCACGGCCGGCGGGCCCCCATCCGGGGCCGGGTCTGCATGAACCTCACCATGGTGGAGGTGACCGGCATCCCCGGGGTCCAGGAGGGGGACCGGGTCACCTTGCTGGGGCAGGACGGGGACGACCGCATCAGCGCCGACGAGCTGGCGGCCTGGGCCGACACCATCAGCTACGAAGTTTACTGCCTCCTGGGCGCGGCCAACCTGAGGCGCTACATGGGAGCTTGAGATGGAAAGAAAACCGGATACCGCCGAGCCCAGCATCTGTCTGGTCTGCGCCTGGCGGGAGAATTGCGTCAAGAAATATTCCTTCACCGGCCAGCACTGCCTGGAATACACCCGGGACCTGACCCTGAAGGCCAAACCGGTGGGCGAGGCGCCGCCGCAGGAAAAGAAGTGATTAGTGGCCAGTAGTTAGTGGTCAGTCCGGCTTGAAATGTAGCCGCAAGCTTTAGCCTGCGCCGGCACAGGATAGAAAGCCTGTGCCATCGAACTTTTTTCTCGTCCCCAAGCAGTTGCGTCCCCAAGCTCAACTCGGGAACGAGAAAAAAAATGCAGAGCAGCCGCCTTCGGCTGTTCCTCACAGGGGCGACCCGCCGGGTCGCCCCTACATTAATAACTATCCGAAAGTTAGGCAATGCGACTTAAAAAAATCTTACGCGACTTAATTAATGCTGCGGTGGAAACCGCCCGGGCCGCGGGCGGGCTCACCATTGAGGCCCTGCCCGCCTTCGAAGTGGAGGCCCCCAAGCAGGCCGGCCACGGCGACCTGGCCACTAACCTGGCCCTGGTCCTGGCCAAGCCGGCCAAGCTGCCGCCCCGGAAGGTGGCCGAAATCCTGGTCAGCCGCCTGGCCGCCCCGGAAGGTATGCTGCATAAGGTGGAGATCGCCGGCCCCGGCTTCATTAACTTTTTCATTGCCGACGCCTTCTGGTACCGGGTGATCCCGGAGATTCACGAACTAGGCCCCGCCTACGGCGATAGCGACCTCGGGGCCGGACAAAAGATCCAGGTGGAGTTCGTCAGCGCCAACCCCACCGGCCCCCTGCACATCGGCCACGGCCGGGGCGCCGCCCTGGGCGACGCCCTGGCCAACCTGCTCGCCGCCACCGGGCACCAGGTGGTGCGGGAATACTACATCAACGACGTGGGCAACCAGATCCTCACCCTGGGCAAATCCCTCTATTTCCGCCTGCGGGAGCTGAAGGGCGAGGTCATCGAATTCCCCGAGGACGGCTACCAGGGCGGCTACATGAAGGACCTGGCCAGAGACTACCTGGCCCAGGGCCGGCCCGCCCCGCCGGTTCCGGCCGTTGAGGACACCTTGATCGAGTTGGGCCGCTACGCCGGGGACGCCATCCTTGCCGACATCAAGCAGGACCTGAATGACTTCGGCGTCCGCTTCGACGAGTGGTTTAGCGAAACCGAGCTGTATCGCCGGGACCTGGTGGAAAAAAGCTTCGAGCTCCTGAAGGAGCGCGGCTACCTTTATGAGCAGGACGGCGCCCTGTGGTTCAAGGCCACCGAGTTCGGCGACGAGAAGGACCGGGTAGTGCGGCGCAGCAACGGAGCAACCACCTACTTTGCCTCGGATATTGCTTACCACCTTTACAAATTCCAGCAGGGTTATAACCTGGTGGTGGATATCTGGGGGGCCGACCATCACGGCTATGTGCCCCGGCTGCAAGCGGCGGTGCAGGCCCTGGGCGACGGGGGCCGGTTGAAGGTGATCCTGGTGCAGCTCGTCTCGCTCCTGCGCCAGGGCGAACCGGTGGCCATGACCACCCGGGGCGGCACCTTCGTCACCCTGCGGGAAGTGCTGGACGAAGTGGGCAAGGATGCGGCCCGCTTCATCTTCCTCTCCCGGCGGCCCGACGCCCAACTGGAGTTCGACCTGGAGCTGGCCAAGCAGCAGAGCAGTGAGAACCCGGTCTATTACGTGCAGTACGCCCACGCCCGGCTGGCCAGCGTCTTTCGCCAGGCCGAGCAGGCAAGCATACCGGTTGAGAAGCTTAACCCGAATATATTCCCGCGGCTCGATCTTCCCGAAGAGCTTGGCCTGCTCAAATTGCTGGCCGGCTATCCGGAGCTGGTGGAGGCCGCGGCCCGCAATTTGGAGCCGCACCGTCTCACTTATTTCTTGACGGAACTGGCCTCGCAACTGCATAGTTATTACTACAAACACCGTTTCATCACCGAAGACCGGGAACTGACCCAGGCCCGTTTGTGGCTGGTGGCTGCGGTGCAGACGGTGTTGGCCCACGGTTTGAAGATCTTGGGGGTGGCAGCGCCGGAAACCATGTGAGCGGGCGTGAGGAGGGGTCGACATGGGAGGCAAGCAACTGCGCCTCTGGGCAGCCCTGAAACTTCCAGACAATCGCCGGGAACCGGAGGAGGGGGACGTGGAGACAGGCCGGGGCAAAAAAGGTAAGAGGGCTTGGCAACTGAACCTGCGGCTGATAGACGTCATCTGCGCCGGTATCGGCATTGTGGGTTTGATGTGCATGAGTTTCTTTCTGGGAGCTTTGGCCGGCCGGGGGGACATCTATCGGGCCGCCTACTCCTTGGGGCTGCTGAGCCCGGCAGCGAAACAACTGGTCCAGATAACGCCCCAGATGGCGCCGGCTCTGCCCGCTGCTGAGGCCCCGGCGGCGGTTCCGGCCGGCACCCCCACTGCCGCCGCACCAACTCCTGCCGCGGCGCCGGCGACTAGCGCAGCCAGCGCCAGGTCGCCCCACCCGGCGCCCGTTACCGGCGCCATGGCCCCGCTGCCGCCGCCGGCCGCGGCCGCCTCAAGCAAGAGGAAAGCCAAAGCCGCCCAGGCCCAGCACGAGCAGAAGGCCCGGGATGAGCAATTGCGCCAGCACCAGGATGTGGCTAAAAAAATGACCTTCCTCAACAGCTTCGACTCCACCCCCAAGCCGAGCCAGAAGGACAAGAGCAAGGCCACCGCCGCCAAACCGCAGCCGACCCAGGTGAAGGTGGCCACCTACCGGGATAGCAAGGCCGCCCAGGCCAAGATGGCCGAACTGCAAAAGAAAGGGGTCAAGGCCACCGTGAAGCAGGGCAAGGATGATAAAGGCGCCTGCTATACCGTGTACCGCCAGGCCCCGGCGGCTCCCTCCAAAGAAACTGAAAAAGTGGCCCAGAGCAAGGAGAAGACCGGCGGCGCCGGCCGCAAGCCCCAGGCTGAGTAAGGGCCCGATGGGTCCTAATGGTTAAAATTTTACCTTGGGGGCCGCCTTCTCCGCCTCCGGTATCTGGTAGTATTCGGCCTTGCTGACCCCGGCGAGGCCGGCGAAGAAGTGGCCGAACACGGTGCGGATATGGGTATTCAGGGTGCGCACCGCGTCATTGTAACGCTTCCTCTCCACCGAGAGGCGGTTCTCGGTGCCCTCCAGACTGTCCATCATCTTCAGGAAGGTCTCGTTGGCCTTGAGCTGGGGATAGGTCTCCTGCAGCACCAGGAGCCGGGACAGGGCCCGCTCAAAATCCCCGGTGGCCTCGATCTTGCCCTTGACGTCTGGGGCCTGGAAGTATTTGGTCCGGGCGTCGGCCAGGTGTTCGAAGACCTCTTTCTCATGGGCCGCATAACCCTTGACCGTCTCCACCAGGTTGGGGATCAGGTCGAAGCGCCGCTTCAACTGGTTGTCCACCTGGGCCCAGGCGGTCTTGACGTTCTCGTCCATGGTGACCACCCGGTTGTAGCCGCTGATGGTCCAGCCGCCGACGATCACCACCAGGGCGATGATCACGCCCAGGACGACAAGCAGATTCTTATTCATTTAATTTCCTCCCCATCAAGGTCGAAATGGTCCTTAGAATAATCTTTGAATGTAGCCGCAGGCTTTAGCCCGCGCCATAAAAACGTGGGCGGCTACCAATCTCCTGAGGCGCCGCCGCCGCCAAAATCACCGCCGCCGCCGCTAAAGCCGCCGGAGTCTCCTCCCGAAGACCAGCCGCCTCCGCCGCCGCCGAACCAAAAAAATCCGCCGCCCCCACCCTTCCTGGCTTTTCGGAAGATATTAATGGTGATGAGCAGAATAAAAATCAGCAGTAATACTGCCGTGAGAGGATTAATCGACCCGGGAGATCCTGACTGGCGGACGGTTGTTGCCGGATGTGGAGGGCTTCCTTCATCGGCTTTACTCACCACTTGCCCGCCGGAGATTTTATCGGCCAGCGCGGTTACCGCCGCCACAATGCCGCCGGCAAAATCCCCTTTGCGGAAGTTCAGCACCAGGTATTCCCGGCCGAGGCTGCCCACCAGGCTGTCGGGCAGGATGGACTCCAGGCCGTAGCCTACTTCGATGCGGTATTTGCGATCCTTGACGGCCACGGTGATCAGGACGCCGTTGTCCTTGCCTTTCTGGCCGATACCCCATTTCACCGCGGTCTGGTGGGAAAAGCTCTCGATGGGCTCCCCTTCCAGGGAATTGAGGGTCAGGACCACCACTTGGACCGTGGTCGCGGCCTCCAGGTCTTTGAGCCTGGCATTGAGGCGGGCCCGGGTCTCAGCATTGAGAACCCCGGCCAGATCCTCGACATATTGGGAGGGCTGCGCCGGAATGGGTGGCGTCACCGCCGGGAGAAAGGCGGGGTAGAGCCAAAATAGGGCGAAAACCAGGAGCCGCTTGAGAAGGTTAGATTTTAATGCCATCCACCACCTCGGCCAACTTCTCCGTGCCCCGGTAAAACTCGGCAAACAATCGGGAGGTTTCCTCTTCCGAGGGTTTGCTCAGATGGTTCTTGATGTCATAAATCTCTTCAAAGACCCTGGTTTCCGTGCCGGTTAATTCAAATATCAGGTCCAGGACCTGTTTTCGGCCCAGGGGCGGGACCTGACCCAATAAGTGCAAAATCCCCCGGAAAATGGGCAGATAACCGCCAAAATGGCTGACAATGTCGCGGGCCAGGACTTTTTTATCTCCCATGGCGGACACATAAATCCGGTGGAGCCAGATTAATTTTCCCTTGAGCTCCCGCTCACACTGGAGCCGGAGCTCCTTCCGATCAATCTCCAGCCCGGCCAGGAGGTCCTCGCCGTAAATGGAAAGGTGCGCCAACTTGAAATTGAGAAATTCCAGGGGGAAGACGTCTAATGAACTGTGAAGGTAAGCGGGGTCCATGATTAACGGGGCGGCCATCCCCTGCTTGCCGTATTTGGCGCCCAGGGGCGCCAGGGTATCCAGGAAGGCCAGGTCCATCTTCTTAAGGACGATGACACTGTCGATTTTCGTGGCCTGCTCCTGGTAATCCTCGGTTAAGACGGCGCCCACCAGGTAAATGGAGTGAATCTGGGGCGCCGAGTTTTGCAGGATCTCATGAAAGAAAGGAGAGATTTTCTCCCGGAGGGACGGACTCAGATTGTCGGTCTTTAGACAGGTCATGGGGCAACCTCGCGCCAATATATTACCAGCAAGGGGGTCTAAGGTCCATCCTTACTCAGAGAATCAGGGGGAAAAGCGAAAGTATGAAAAAGCTAAAAAACTTGGCGATCAGATGCTTGAGTTAAAATTCTCATGGTTGATTTGATTGGTTATCAGGCGGCTTAAAGGTAATGACCAAGATTTAAGCTGACCACCAGCAAACCGAGATCAAATTAAATCCGACATTGAGGGCAAAATTTAAAAAGTGGCATGATCTGATATGCAGTTATGATAACCATATAGAATATCGATTATAATGGTTGTTACCGCGCAAATATAGCAGCTTTATGACTTACAAAATCAAATTTATTTTCGATTTTCCGGAAGGGCCTGAATCTTGCCGGTCTTTTCTACCATTACGGGGTATCCTTCAAGAAAAGAGGGAACTTTCTCACTAACCTCTGGCGTCTTTTCGCTAATATACACTTTAATGCAAGGCTTGCCATTGCATAGACCTTGAGCTATGCCGACTACGCCAGGAATGGACATCAATTCATGGGCGTGCTCTTCCAACACCTCCGTAGCGGTCTTGGTTGACATGGAATTTCTCCGTTGTTCATTTGGCTTATTGCTGGCCCCGGTTATAAGGATAATGGCAATCAAAAACAGAAGTAGGAAGCTTGCTTTGGAAGTATGAATGATAATGTTTGGGGATTTCATTCGAACTGCCTTTGATTAACTAAAAACGGGGGAAAGAGGATATCTTTCCCCCGTCTAGTTTATTGTTATCCACCAACCGAGCCTGTAAAGATTATTATTTGCCGTCAATACTTATACCCAAATATAATAATACGGGCCCAATAGGGTTGGCCCAAGCGTAAGTGCCACTGCCGTTACCGGCGAAAAGCAAGCCAACTGGGCTATCCTTGTTGTCATTAGTCACCAGCAGAGAACCTGAATCACCCGCCTTGATAAAAGATTTCCCGTTGACCACAATCTGGTTCACAAAGAGGGCGGTTCCGGAGCTATAGGAGACCTTCACGGTGCTATTGATACCCACCACCGTCCCCTTGGTCAGGGAAGTCGTCCGCCCATACTTCTGGACAGGCATACTTAATCCCGCCGTGACTATGGTAGAAGCCGGTGTCCCGTACCCGTTAGTCGGCGTGCCGTTGGACAGATTGGTGGTTGAGGATAAGGCAATGGCGGCATCGATGGTGTTGGGCCCACCGGAGAAATCGATGTAATTAAACTTGGCAAGGGTGCCAATGATGTTGTTGGTATTAATGCTACACTTGGTATCGTAGCGGCCGGGTTGCAGTACCGAGCTGCCAATGGAAGCGCTATTTTCAAGGGCATACACGTGATTGTTGCTCAGGGCGTAAACCATTCCCGAAGCATCCTTTACCCTGGCACTAATGGTCCCGGCGGAACATTCGCCGATGTTGCCCGTTGAAACGCCAGTGGGCACCGGTCGGGGAAACCAACCGGCAGGATTAATGCCACCCACACTCTTACTGGGCATGGCCATTATTTCTCCCGTTACCTTCACCTCAACCGGGACGCCCTCTAGATTTTCCGGAATCACCCCAGGCGCCACTTCCTTATGGGTAAACACCAGAATCGCCGGCAAGCCAGCATCTGTTACCCCGGTGGCCGTGCCCACCACCTCAGGGTGGGCCATCAAATGCGAGGTATGATGATTTTGGATCGCCATCACCGCTTGGATTTGCGGATTAGAATGGGAAAGAACTGCAGGCTCCGAGACCTCCGTATTTGGCGTAATCTTCGCCTGGACCAGATCCGGCCTGAAGGTATAGCTAGCCCCAAGGAACAAGACCAGGGCCAGTGAAAAAAGGAGAAACAGGAGACCAATTGCGGGTTTACGGTAACGACGCGAAAAATTCTTCATAAAGCCCCCTATTCTAGATAACCCACCACAAATGATGAAATCCAGGAACCTTTTGGTTTATGCCCGCGTTTTCCTTTTGGTATGATTTTATATTAATCCCTTATGGGGAGGAAGGCAATGAAATCAAAAACCTCCTTCCTTAAAAAATTACAGTATGGAAAACGATACCTTGCCAAATAAGAAACTTCTTCGAAAATTCAATCAATTACAGATATGAACTGACAATCTGCAAGCCCTTCTTCCAAACCAAAAGGTCTCAAATCAATTTCTTTTCACCGCCAAGATCCGCATTTGAGCACTTAATCTTTCTTTATCCTTTCGCCCCTAGCCCTTCTTCGTCTCCGCCTTGGTCACCAGCCAGAAGATCACCCCCAAGATGAGGATGCCGCCCAGGTACAAGAGTTCCGTCTGGAGGGATTCGTGGGCCAGGGTGGCCACCAGGACCTTCCGGATAAAGGCCACCAGGGCGACCCCGACAAAGAGGTTGAACTTGAATTCGCCCCCCCGCAGGCGGTCGATTTCCGCGTCCAGGAGTTCGATCATCAACCACAAGACCAGCAGGGAACCCAGGGCCGCCGCCAGGCCCCCCTCCCGGCTGCCCCGGAAGATCATGCTGATGTCGTTGGCCAGGACCACCAGGACCCCCACCGACAGGGCCATGAGGCCCAGGAGCACCAGCAGGTTGAGGCCGAAGGTGAAGCGCCGGGCAAAGCGCATCAAGGCGTTGTCCAGCTTAAAGGACAGAAAGACCCGGCGCATCTCTTCTTCATGATAGGCCCGGGCGATTAGATCCAGGTTGAGGTCCAGAATCTTGGCCAGGGCGGAGTGGGCGCCGTCCCGCAGCTTGGGTTCGACCTCGGCGTCGATGATCTGCCTGAGCCGCAGACGCAGGAAGTTCATGCCCACGTAGACAAAGTGCGCCGACAGGCCGATATTGACATGGGCCAGGCCGACCCGATGCAGCCGCTGGAAATAACGCTCATCATAAGGCCCCTTGAACAGGTCCAGGAGCCAGTCGCGGTGCAGCGCTTCCAGCCGGGCGGTTTTGGCGTCCTCCTGCAGGTATTGGGCGGCATCGGGCATTTGCAGGAACAGGCTGTAGAAATCCCGGATCAGCCGCGGGGCGTGGGGCTCCACCACGGGGAGCAGCCCCTTCAGGGTCTCCGCCTCTAAGTCGCTGAACCGGTAATGGTCCCGGATCTCTTGGAAGGTGCGCATGATGATAGGCTCCCGGTAATTTTGCCAGCCCAGGCGTCAGGCCTGTGCCGAGGCGGCGACTCTTTGCTAATCCCTACCACAGGTTGAGATGGAAGTAAATTGAGCAGTCCGGGCCGACCCGGACTATTGACAACTTGTGAAAAATGATTACTTGTAAACTCACGAAAATGCCGGGTGCGTCCAGGAGAAACCATGGGCTTGAAAGAAACGCAGGAGAAAATGGAGGCCCAGCTCAAGGAGTGGGGGGCCAAGCTGGAGGAATGGAAGAACAAAGCCGCCAAAGCCACAGCCGAGGCCCAGGCTGATATGAATAAACAGATGGAGCAATTGCGACCCAAGCTGGAGGCCGCCCAGCAGAAACTCAAGGAACTCAAGGCCGCCGGCGGCGAGGCCGCGGGAAAGGTCAAAGAGGGTTCGGAACGCGCCATGGCGGAGTTGAAAAGGACCTGGGAGGCCGTGAAGTCGAAATTTGAGTAGCCGGCTGGGGCAAGGTGCCGCGGCCTGGAGAGACGGCATGAGACGGTTGGGATTGGTGATCTTTTTGGCAGTGCTGTTGCTGACCACGGGATAGCGGTAAACCCGATTCCCCTTAATAGCTCTGGTGGGGTTGAGTGTTTTACGGCGGCGCCGGCGGTGCGCCTGGCTTCCCAGGTATCTTGACGCGGATCTTTAGGATGATGAAAGCAAGGGCGGGCCTCAGGGCCCGCCCTCTTTTTTTGGCCGCCGGCTCAAGCCGAGGCCATTGCCGGGTTTTCCTTAACCTTCCTTCCCGGCCTCAGGCGGGCCAGTCCCGTTTGGCGGCGATGGCCTCGATCTCGATGGAGGCGCCCCGGGGCAGGCCGGCCACCTGGACGGTGCTGCGGGCCGGGGGGTGCCCCGGAAAAAACTCGGCGTAGGCCCGGTTCATTTCCTGGAAATCGGCCAGGTCCGCCAGGAAGACCGTGGTTTTCACCACGTCCTTTAAGGTCAGGCCCGCCGCAGCCAAAACGGCCTTGAGGTTGGCGATCACCTGGCAGGTCTGCACCACGATGTCTCCTTTGACCAGGTTTCCCTCGGGGTCCAGGGGAATCTGTCCGGAAACGAAGACAAAGGGGCCCACGGCCAGGGCCTGGGTGTAAGGGCCGCTGGCGGCCGGGGCCTGGTCGGTGTTAATGGCGACTTTTTTCATGAGGCTCCATCCTTTGGAAAAATAGGGACACTTCCCATTTTTCCTAATTTTTTTATATCCAGCTTATTAGTTCTTGCCTGGAAAAATGGGAAGTGTCCCTATTTTTCTATTTTTCCACGGAAACGGCGGGATAAAACTCTTGAAGTATGCCGCCGGTTTTGTTAATGGTAATGAAAAACTTAGGAGAAGGGCCATGGGGCTGTGGTTGAAATGTCCGGGGTGTCAAAGCAAAAATCCCCTTTCTTTGCGGGTCTGTCCCAAGTGCGGACGGTCCCTGGATAATCTCCCGCAGAAGTTGCGGGTGTATGTCATCGGGCCCCCTGAAGCGGCGGCCCCCAAGGCTGCGACTGCGCCTCGGGTTAAGGCGGCTGCGGCCCCGGAGGAGCCCAAGCCCTTAAAGCAACCGAAGAAATCACGCAAAAAGAAGAGCTAGAGAAAAATAGGGACACTTCCTATTTTTACTATTTTTATCCTCAACCTATAGGTCTTGCCTAGAAAAATAGGAAGTGTCCCTATTTTTCCGCCTCTTGCAGCACTCCCAGCAACAACTCCACCAGTTGAGGCTCGGCCCGGGCCACGGTGGCGATAATCTGCTCAATGGCGATGGGGGCCATGGCGTCCGGGAGATTGAGGTTGCTGAGAACGGAAACCCCCAGGACTCTGAGTCCGCCGTGCACCGCGGCAATGGCTTCGGGCACGGTGGACATGCCCACCGCGTCGGCGCCCAAGAGCCGCAGCATGCGGGTCTCGGCCGGGGTTTCCAGGTGGGGTCCCTGCACCGCCACATAGACGCCCTGGTGCAAGACCAGGCCCCGGCGCCGGGCCACCTCAAGGGCCACCTGACGCAGGCCCTGGTCGTAAACCTGGCTCAAGTCCGGGAACCGGGGGCCCCAGGCGTCAATATTCTCGCCGACCAACGGGCTGTCGCCGATGAAGTTGATGTGGTCGCAAATGAGCATCAGTTCGCCGGCCTGGAAATTGGGGTTGAGGCCGCCGGCGGCGTTGGTGAGGACTAGTTTCTTGACTCCCAGGGCGGCCATCACCCGGACCGGAAAGGTCACCTGGCGCAGAGAATAGCCTTCGTAGGCATGAAAGCGCCCCTGAAAGAGGAGGACCGACCGTCCGGCCAGGCGCCCCCAGGCCAGGCGGCCTTGATGGCTGGGGCTGGTGGCCGGCGGGAAATGGGGGAGTTCTCCATAGGACAGACCGCCGCCCTCTTTAAGCCGGGTGTCCCAGACCCCCTGGCCGGTCCCCAGGATGATGCCCCATTCCGGCGGCGCGGCCAGGCGCGGCCTTAAGAAGCGGGCGCATTCTTCCACCTGTTCCGGGTATTTTTGGCTGAACACGAGGTCCCTTTCGGCGATTA
>Ga0315281_10011990_pt1 | contig 11840 bp, 9 predicted proteins | sample YL17G07_0_MG_FD_204540 | JGI IMG/M metagenome (GOLD analysis project Ga0315281, IMG submission 204540) | Sediment microbial communities from Yellowstone Lake, YNP, Wyoming, USA - YL17G07_0 | ecosystem: Environmental > Aquatic > Freshwater > Lake > Sediment | place: USA: Wyoming | collected... | reverse complement strand
TAATCAAACCACTACATCCACTTGTCAATCCACTTCCGCGCTTCACATCCGGCCGCGCTTCACATCCGGCCACGTTTCACGTCAACTCGCGTTTCACATCCGGCTTTCCGCGCTTTACATCCGGCTTTCCAGCCGGATTCACTCTTCCCCTACGGCAGAAAAATATTAAAACATCCGCCGCCGTACTCTCCGCCGTTGCTAATTTCGATGTACCCCGACTTGTCCTTGTTTTTATGATAGGCGGCCACCATGGAGGTAAAGTACAGGCCCAGGCCGGTGCTGCCGGAGGTGAAATTTATGCCCCCCCTGATGCGTACGCTGTCTTCCAGCATCGCCTTGGGGTAGCCGTGACCGTCGTCCTCGACCGACAGATGGATGAATTCGCCCGCCTCGGTTGCGGATATCCTGAGTTTTTCCTTTGTGTAGCGGAAGGCGTTATTTATAACGCTGTTTAAAACGCCGGCAACGAGTTCCTTGTCGAAGAACCAGTACAAGTCCGGCGGGCAGTCTACCGATACCTTGATGCCCTTGAATTCGAACAGGTACTTGTTTTGCGCATATATCTCCTCCATGAGTTCGGAGACGCTGTTCTGTGCGATATTGGGCGTGTACTGGGAGTTGCCCATGCTGTAGATGGAGAGCAGCTGTATCAGCTCGTAGTTTATCCGCTTGGCCTCGTACTCGATCTGCGAAAGCAGTTTTTTTACCGGGCTGTCCTTTTCGGCGCAGTAATCGATGGCATCGTCAAGCATGCTGAGGAGCATACCGAGAGAATTCTTCATGTCATGTACCGACGAAGCCAGTATCGTCGTAAAGTCTATTTTTATCTCGTTTGATTCCATTTAAGAACCCCCTCTATTGCCCGGACGAAATCTTCTCGTACATTATTAGCAGTTTGCGGTATTTTTCGTATGACGGGTCTACGTCTCTTATTCTGTCCAGATATTTCTTGGTCATAACGAGGTGGCGGTCGTTTTTGCCGCTTTCCTTCATGAACATCAGGAGCGCCTGAGCGGCGTTTGCGTTGACGATCTTGTTTTCGGGCAACCCGTTTGCGGCCTTCTCGAAGAACTCGATGGCATCCTTGAGTTTGCCGTCCTTGACGAGGCGCACGCCGTCGTTATTTATCTGAACGATTTCCTTTTTGGTGTCGCTTATCATCGCCGCGCCTTCGTCGCCGAGGTTTGCCTCTTTAAAAATATCCTGTGCCTTGCCGAGTATTTTTTCGTCGTCGTGATGGTTGCGGACGACCTCTTTCATGATACTGCTGGCCTTGTCCTTGTCGCCGATATCGAAGAGGGCCTTGGCCATGTCCATGGATATCTCGGACGATACGCGGCCCTTCAGATTGGAGTAGAGCTTCGATGCGGTCTCGACGGACTTTTTGGCATTGGTCTCGTCGCCCATCTGCTTGTAGACGGAGCCTTCCACGACGGACGCCTGGAGGTTGGCCTCGTCGTTATTGGCGAATTCCCCCTTGACCTCCTTCAGGACGATTAGAGCCGCTTCGGGGTTGTCCTTCTGGGAGAGAACCTTGGCAAGGCCCGTGTAGTCCGACGGGCTTTTGAAGCAGGAGGTCTTGCCGAGCTTTACGGCCTCTTTAAAGGACTGTTCAGCCCCGGAGAGGTCGTTGTTCTTGAGGGCCACTTCGGCCAGGGCTTTTTGTCTGAGGATAGCCTTGGGCGAGAGTTTGATGGCCCTGTCAAGCGTGGTCTGCGCGCCCTTGAGGTCGCCCAGTTCTTCAAGGGTCTTGGCCAGCCAGTCGTAGGCCTCCACCATGGCGCGGTTATCCTCGACAAGCTCCGACAGTATATTCTTGGCCTCGATGAAATTGCCCATCTTGTAGAGAACCTTGCCTAGGCCGAGCGTGGCCCAGGGGATTTGTCTGATCGAGAGCACCTCTTCGTAGACGCTCTTTGCGGCTAAGTAGTCGCCTATCTTTATACACAGGTCGGCCCTTATGCGCAGAAACTCCAGCACGTTTTTGGGCTTCTGCTTTATGCGATCCGTACACAACTGTATCGCCGCCATGTACTCCTTCCTGTTAATCGCCTTCTCTATGGCGTCGAAGTCGGCCTTTCGCTCTATCACCCTGTTGAGACGCGTCTCAAGCACGTCCTTCGTGAAGGGTTTCGTCATGTAGTCGTCGGGCTTGTACTCCAGTGCGCCCATGACCATCGACATCGTGTTCTCCGCCGTTATCATCAGGTATACCGTTGAGTATCGTATGAGTTCGCGGTGCTTGACCTCTTCCAATATCTGCTGGCCGTCGCGCTTGCCCTCGCCCAGGTTATAGTCGCAGAGGATTATGTCGTACGACTTCATCGATATCTTTTCGACGGCGGTGTCGCCGTCGCCCGTGTCGTCGATGTCCTTCGCCCCGAAGGACTGGAGCATCTTCTTGACGGAGTGCCGCATCTCCGAAAAATCGTCGATTACAAGATATTTCTTCTTGCCGTAATCTATTTTAAATCCGTCGCTCATATATTCCGTTTTATACTATATTCCGTTTTATGCTTGTATTTGTATCCTCATCATACTAAAAGATTAACCGCAGCACCGATACTTATTAGATATTAAATTAAACCGTTTTGTCAAGATTACATGTTTTAATTATTGATTTACATAATTAAATTATTCCTTGCGGAGCGAATTACCGCGGGGCGAATTACTCGTTGAGGGGAGGCGGTTTATATTTTCCAACATATGTTGGGCTGCCTTGCCGCCCCGGTCTTGCGGAGGGCTTTCTCGGTGACGGGCTTGCCTATCATGGTCAGGATGTTATCCTTTTCGGTATCGATCCAGGGCTGATTGAAAGGATTGATGCCGAAGAGGAAGCCTATTACGGTGGTGGTTATTTCGAGGAACTGGAAGAGCTGGCCCACGTGGTAGGCGTCCACCGTGGGGATGCTCAGCGTGAGGTTGGGTTTGGACTCTCCGGCCATGACCGTCTCGGTGGAACTCATGGCGGTCTGCATCAGTTCGCTCAGGGTGCTTTCGGCCAGGTAGTCCAGTTCCTTGACCTCCGTAAAAACCCTGGGGATGACGATGTCGCTGCCGTAGTCGTCGATGCGAATGAATAGGACGACCTTGTCTTCGGGGCCTTCCATCCAGAGCTGCAGCTGCGAGTGCTGATCCTTGGTGCCGACGGAGGGATAGGGCGTGAGGCCGCAGCCGAGTTTTGCAAGGCTCTCGGCCCAGAGCTGGCAGCACCAGTGGGAGAGCGAGTCAAAGCCGTCGGCGTAGGGCATGATGACGTTTATACCTCTGCCCTCGGCGCTCTTCATCAGGTACAGGAGGGCGGCCAGGACGTAGGCCGGGTTTTCCCAGAGTTCGGCGTTTGCGCACCGGGCGATGATATCCGCGGCCCCCCTTAAAAGTTCGTCCGAGTCTATGCCGGCAACCTCGGACAGGAGGAGTCCGGCGGGGCTGAGCACCGAGTGTCTGCCCACAACCCCGGAGGGTATCGCCAGGGTTTCTATCCCGTAGTCCCCTGCGATTTTTCGCAAAAAACCCTTGTGCGGGTCCGTCGTAATGATGAACCTGCCGGGCGCGTCCTTGCCCACGGCCCTTTGCATCCTGTCCCAGAGTATCATGAATGAGGATATGGTCTCGGCCGTCGAGCCGGATTTGGTCACGACGTTGACGGTGGTCTTTGGGAGGTCCAGAACGGACAGGAGGGAGTTAAGCGTCCGGGGGTCGGAGTTGTCGTATATGAATATGCGGGGGCTGCTCAGGTAGTTGTGCATCGGTTTGAGGGCGTCCACTATGGCCCTGGGGCCGGTGGCCGAGCCGCCTATGCCCAGCAGGAGAAAGTCCTCGGAGGTCTCTTTTACTCTTACGGCCAGCTTCTTTATCCGAGCCGTGTCCTGGTCCACCAGGTCGAGAAAGGCAAGTTCGCGCCACTTCCGATCGCGTATCTGTTTGTGGGCCTCGGCTATCTTGTCCCTCAGCCCCTCGATCTGCCCGATGGATATCCCCTTTTCCCCTATCACGTCTTCCATCATGTTTGCAAAGTGTATTTCTATCATAACCCGATCCTCAATTGATCCTCCCTGCCGCGTTATCCGGCGGACGTGTATCATATTACAATGAAAAGACATAAGTAAAGCGACCCCCGAACCGCCGAACCGCGGGGTCTGCGACATAAATACTTGACACTTTATTATTTTTCAATTTCAACCGCTTGCGAAGAAAACACATTCCGCCGTTATTAAGGTCATACCCTCCCGCCCCGCCTATCCGCTGGAGGACTCACTGAGTAATCGTGCCGCCCGACTTTCCCCGCAAATCCGACGCAGGCCCTGGCGCCCGCGACTTGGAGGGGGATTTTTGTTCCCGCGTTCTGTTATACTGAGTGTCCATGAATATTCCGGCCGTTTTAAAAGAGAGCGCGATTGCGATAAAGCGCCACGCGGTGCTTGTGGCGCCGTCCGTGATGTCCGTCCTGACGGTTGCGCTTATCATCGAGCTTTCGTTTAGATCCAACTCGTCGATAGCGCCGGGCGTACCGGGGCCGGGCGTCGGCGACCTTCCCGAAATGAAGGACGGCATGGGCAGGATCGTCCTGACCAGCGTGGTCAACGTTTTTTTCCAGATACTCTCGCAGAGCGTAACGGTGGCCATGGCCGAGGACGCCGCAAAAACCGGCGGATGCTCCTTACGGGCCGGGTTTTACGCCGCGTACCCGAAGTTTTTGGACATACTCCTGATGGCCGTTGCGCTTATCGTGCCGCCTGCCGTTTTTATCTCCATGGCGCGGGCATTCCCGTCCATGGACGTATTTTATCACCTTGCGGCCCTCGTTGCGGGCGCGGGCTTTGCTTTTTATTTCATGTTCGCCGTGGCGGCCCTTGCCATAGGTAACTTAAACGCGCCGGGCGCCATGTTGAAGAGTTTTACCGTCGTAAGACAAAACACGCAGGCCGCCATACGCCTGTTTTTGTCCGTTGCCGCAATGGGGTTTATCGTGGCCGTGGCAAGCATCGTCCTGTCATACCTCCCCATCGTAGGCTATCCGGTATACATCGCCATGTCGGGCCTTTACATGACCTTTATAACGATTGCGTTTTTAATCTCCTACAGGACGCTCGGGGGGATGCAACCCCCCCGCGTCAACGGTGGCTCGGCCCCCGGCGTCAACGGGGATGCGCCTCCCCCGTCATTGCCCTAAGCGTAACGTGTAATATGAAGCACAACCGAGGACTCCGCGCACGATGATAGACACACACTGCCATATTGACATGTCGGACTTCGACGCCGACCGCGCCCAGGTGATGGAGCGCGCCGCGGCCGCCGGCATAGAGGCCCTCGTGGCCGTCTCCTCCGACGCCGCAAGCATTTTAAAGGTGCTTGAACTGGCCGCCTCGCACAAAGAGGTCTACGCCGCCCTGGGCCTCCATCCCCACAACTCGAAGGATTTCTCGGACGACCTCTTTGACGAGCTGGCCGTACTGGCCCGCAATCCAAAGGTGGTTGCTATCGGCGAAACGGGCCTCGACTACCACCACGACCACAGCCCGCGCGCCGTCCAGCGGGCCGTCTTCGAGCGCCACGCGGAGCTTGCCCAATTGACGGAGCTTCCGCTTATCGTCCACTGCCGCGAGGCCCAGACCGACACCCTCGACGCGCTAAAAAAATGCGGTGTAACCAACGGCGTCCTTCACTGTTTCTCCGGGGACGAGGCCATGGCCCGCGAAGTCGTCTCCATGGGGCTGTGCATCTCGATAGCCGGACCGGTTACCTATAAAAAGAACGATGCCTTCAGAGAGGTGGTAAGAAAAATTCCCGACGACTATCTCCTGCTGGAAACCGACGCCCCGTACCTTTCGCCCGTCCCCCTGAGGGGCCGGCGCAACGAACCCGCCTTTATATTTAACACGGCACAGGTCGTGGCCGACGTGCGCGGCGTGACACTGGAAGACATTCAGCGCATAACCACGATAAACGCAAAGCGGCTTTTTGGCATAGGACGCACGCCGCGCGAGGGCGAAATCGCCTACAAAATCAGAAACTCGCTCTACTTAAACGTCACAAACCGCTGCCCCAACCGCTGTTCCTTCTGCGTGCGGTTTAAGCAGGACTACGTAAAGGGGCACTACCTGCATCTTCTGCACGAGCCAACCATCGAGGAGCTTAAATCCGCCGTGGGCGACCCGCGCAATTACGACGAGATCGTGTTTTGCGGATACGGCGAACCCCTTATCAGGCTCAAAACCGTGGTTGCCCTCTCCGCCTGGTTGAAGGAAAAGGGCGGCATCGTGCGTGTTAACACAAACGGGCAGGGCAATCTTATCCACGGCAGGGACATCCTGCCCGAGCTAAATGGTCTGGTGGACAGGATATCCATAAGTCTCGACGCCCATGACGAAGCCGCCTACAACCGGCTCTGCCTGCCCTCGCAGGAGGGCGCGTATGGGGCCGTCCTGGATTTTATAAAAAAAGCCCGCGGCACGATACCCGACGTGACGGTTACGGTAGTGGACGCCCACGGCGTGGACATCGGGAAATGCCGCGCCATCGCCGAAGACCTGGGCGTAAAATTTCGGCTGCGGCATCTGGACACCGTGGGTTAGGCACGGCGCTCATTCGGCTGCTCCGGGGCGAAAGAGAAAAGGGAAAAAAGAGAAAAGGGAAAAAAGAGAAAAGGGAAAAAAGAGAAAAGGGAAAAAAGAGAAAAGGGAAAAAAGAGAAAAGGGAAAAAAGAGAAAAAGGAAAGAAAAAGGGGTCTCACGCGGAGGCGCGGAGAGCGCGGAGAAAGCGGAGGACGCGGAGAAAACGGAGAAAGCGGAGAAAGCGGAGAAAGCGGAGAAAGCGGAGAGGAAAAAGGTATCTGACCCATGTTAAAACCTCTTTTATTTAAAAATCCGGGGGTTAATATATCGACGATAAAAAAAATCCTGTTTGCCGCGCTCGCGGTGGGAGTAATCTTACCGCTTTATGCGGGCGGTCTCGACCGGTATTTTTCATTTTCCTACGCGAGGGCGTCGCTTGAAAAACTCCTGCTCCTTTACGATAACCACGGCGCGGCGTTTATTGCCGCCTATGCGGCGGCCTACATAGCGGTTACGGCTCTCTCGATTCCGGCGGCAACGGTTATGACGCTTTTGGCGGGCGCGATTTTCGGGCTGCCGGCGGGCGTAGCGATCGTCTCCTTTGCAAGCTCGACAGGGGCGACGCTGGCCTGCGCCGCGGCGCGATACGTATTTCGCGACTGGGTGCAGGGCAGGTTTCGGAAAAATCCTGCATCGCCCTTTGCCAGGGTAAGCGCGGGCGTGGAGAGGGAGGGCGCGCTGTATCTATTTTCGTTGAGGCTGGTCCCGGCCGTGCCGTTTTTCGCGGTTAATCTTGCGATGGGTCTTACGCGGATGCCGCTTAGAAAATTCTATTGGGTGTCGCAGCTGGGGATGCTCCCGATTACGATTCTCTACGTAAACGCGGGCAGGGAGTTTGCGAAGATTGATTCTCCGGCGGGGATATTTTCGACCGGCATGATGATTACGCTAGCACTGGCCGGGGTTTTTCCGATAGCCGCAAAGAGGGTTTTAGGCGCACTAAGGGCGAAGAAAGCTCCGTGAAAAGTCGGCCACATAGGCCCTTACGAGCGGGTCGAATGCGACGCTTAGGTGGTTGGCGCTGAAATTGCGGTGTTCGTCGCCGTAGGGCAGCACCGCGCTTCGGGCCGAGACAAGGCCGTCGCCCATGCCGTCCTGAAGTTCTTCCGGCATCATGAACTGCATCCACCGGGCGTGAAGGTCGGCAGGCGAATGTCCCGCCATGTGAATAAGGTCCGGTCTGGTGGCCCCGATTGAAACGCACCGGACGCCCTCTCTTTTAACATCCCTGAGCCTGGAAAAAAGCGGCGAACCGGGGGCTAGTTCGCTGTGTCCCTCGCTGCCGAAGAAATCCACCATCCACTTAAACTCCGAATGCGCGGAGCCACCGCCCATGAAATTGCCGAGTAACGACGCCACCGGGGACAGGTGCGAAGACCACTCGGCCAGAGACGTCCCGTGATGGGGCGCGGATATCGTTAAAAGTCCTTTTATATTTACGCTTACGGCTGCGGCGCTTTCCAGATAAAGCCGCGCCACAAGCCCTCCGCGGCTGTGCCCGATAAGTATAACCCCGGCCTTTGCGTGCGCGGCAAATCTGTCTATAAGCGCGGCAAGCTCGTCCACGGCCCCGGCAAGCGGCCCCACCGGCTGACTCTGCGACCACGTAATCACGCCAAACCCCGTCTCCCTGAGGTCCGAAAACGAGGTCTTTGCGCGTGCGTCAAGCCCCGGCGCAAGCGACAGTAGAGGGTATTGCCCGTCCAACATGCAGGCCTCCGACGGGGCGCTCCAGAACCTGTGGTCCATCCCCAGCCCGTGTACGAACACCGCCAGCGGCGCACCCGCCCGGCCCTCGTAAAATATCGTCTCCGGCGGCATATCGGTCATCGTCGTCATATCGCGGACAATTATAACCTAACGCACCCTATTTTTAGGTAAAATAATGTGGAAGACGCGGCGGAGCGTCGCAATGTAGATAAATAAAAAACGCCCGGCCGGGCGAATACGGAAGGCGGTTTTTCATGGCGAGAAAAGATACAATCACCATTGCCCTGGTGCCGGCTATACCGGCGATTCTGTTAATCGGCCGCAACATCGATAGGGATTCCAAAATACCGCCTTCCGACAAACCGGCGCACAAGAGCGAGAGGCCGGATGATGCCGGAAAAGCAAAAGCTAAGGCCGGAGAGCAGGCGGGGCAGCGGGCCGCCAGGCAGGCCGACGTCAAAGCCCCTGCGGTCAGGAATTTAGACGACATCAAGGGTAAAATTCCCGTCGCTGCAAAGCCCTCGGACGGCATCGCCCCCTCGGGCGAAAATTTCAACGATATGATTGGCATGAAGTTCACCAGACCCAGGCATATTATCTCGTATATGGAGGAAAAGGGGTACGTGAAGGAGGGAGTAATAGGCAAAAACCGGCCCGCAAAGGTTCTAAAAAAACCGATAAAATGAACGCGGACGCAATATCAACTGCCGTTTTTAGGCTAATTCATACCATCATTACATCATCTTGCAGCCGGCGGGGAAATCCCCCGGGTCTGCGTCAATTCCGGGCGAGCGGGAGTACTGGTAGAAGGATTTTAAGACGCGCTTTACGTAGTTTCTGGTCTCGTCAAAGGGGATGTCCTCGATGAACTCGTCGGTGGACTTGTACTTGCCGTCTTCCAGCCACTGCCTGACCCTGATCTCTCCTGCATTGTACGAGGCCAGCGCGGGGGGTATGCACTGAAACTCGTCCAGCAGGCGGCTTATGTAGTAGGCGCCCAGCAGGATGTTGTTTTTGCGCTTGAATATGTCGGCGGCGCTTTTTATCTCGATACCGTTTTTGCGGCCCATTTTTTCCGCCGTCTTTGGCATCAACTGCATCAGCCCTATCGCCCCGGCGGCGGAGAAAGCCTCCTCCTGAAAACGGCTCTCCTCCCTCATGAGGGAAAGTATTATAAATGGACTTACCGAGAATTTTTCAGCCGCCCCGTCGACGTCTTCGGCGAACGCGTAGGGATAGAACATCCCGTGCATGCGCCTGTCGTAAGCCAGGCCGTTGGAGAGAATAATGGCGTGGCGGTACATCGAGGCATCCCGCAGGAGCGCGCAGGACTGCAGGAGGAGTTCGCTGTTGCTCTTTCCCAGTGTCCTGGCTATATGGGCGCTCTCCACGCGTATGGCCTCGTCGAACTTAAACTCTAGGAGTATCGCAAGACGCTCCAGCTGCCTGGGCGGCGGGCCGGGTTTTGGACACGGGTCGGTTATCACCTCCGGCATCCTGCCGCTGTTTAGGTAGGGCAGAAAGGTGTAGATGCTGTCCGGGTCGTTGAGTTTTGCGTATATCGGCGAGGCATCGCCGCCGCTTTTTTCCAGCGATCTGGCTCTCCAGTATCGATACTTCGCGGAGTCGTATTTCTTGTCCAGCAGCGTAAACATCTCGTTGGCCTTGCCGTAGCCGCCGTTTAGGTAGTGCGTCCAGCCGATGTGCCAGAGGGCCTCCTCCTTTATATCTGGCTCGTCCTTCAGGGATTCAAAGATTTTCAACGCCTCGTCGATTTCACCGTTTCTCCTCAGGTAGAGTCCCTGGATGAGTATCAGGGGGGCGGCCTGCGCCCTGCTCTTTGCGGCCAGCCGCTTTGTCGTTGCATCGAACTTCTCCATCTGGTCGGAGCGAAAGAAGGAGCGCGCCTCGTAAAACAAGTCCCCGGCCTTTTCGTAGTACGCGGCGGCCTCGGCATACTTCTTTTGCCGAAAGAGCGACAGGGCTATGCCGGCCGCAAGTTTTTCATTTATCGATGCGGTGGCTTTTCTCTTATAGAGGGATTTAAAAAGCTCCTCGGCCTCGTCGAAGCGGTAGCGCTTGATGAGATTCCGGCCCCTCTCGATGAGCGCCTCGACGCCGAGCGATGCGGGCTTTACGTGTTTAAGGGCATCCTTGGAGCGCTCCCCGGCCGAGATGTATATCCTGATAAACTCGCGGTTGGCGGCCTGTTTGTCCCCGTTATTGTAAAGCGTCTGGGCGTAGATGAACCTTACGGAGTTGTCCCCGGGGTTTGTCTTTAAGAATTCCGCGGCGTGTTCGGCGGTTTTTTTATTATCCTTCGTGGACTCAAGGACGGTTATTTCGTAAGACATGGCGCTCCTTATGAGGGGCGACTCCGTGTGTCCCGTCTTCAGCCGCTCTATGTCTTTAAGCGCTTTGCCGTGTTTTCCCAGGCATCCGTAGGCCCTGGCCCTCCACAATAATGCGTAGTCGTCCAGGAGTTTCTTTTCGCCCAGGTATTTGTCGATATGCTCGACGGCCCCCTGGCAGTCCCATTTATCCAGCGCAATTTTGCCCTCTTTCAGGTGCAGGTATCCGCCTTGGGCTGCGGCTGCGGCTTCGGCGGCGCCCGCCGCGGCCGCGATGTCAAACATGCCGAATGCGCCCAATGCGCCGAACGTGCCCGATATGACGATCGATATGACAATCGATATGACGATCGATATTATGCCGGATACGGCGACCGCCTTCAACGTTATAATTTTTCTTGTCATAATTAACCCGCTAGAACACGCCGCACGCGGCGGCCCTCTCAAACAGGGTATCTATCGCCCTGCCGCCTTCCCGTCCGATATCCAGCGTGAAATCGTTTACATAGAGGTCGATGTGGGCGTTGATGACGTCGTCGGAGAGTTCCTGCGCCAGACTCCTGATATATGGCATGCATTCCCGCCCGTGTTGGCGCGCGTAGAGGATGGAGCGTTTTACGGCGTCCTCGACCTCTGTGATTACGTCATCCGAGAGGGATTTTTTTGCGGCTATTGCACCCAGCGGGATGGGCAGTCCCGTTTCCCGCTCCCACCACGCCCCCAGGTCCAGCACCTCGCCAAGCCCGTGCGAGGCATACGTAAAACGCGCTTCGTGGATAATCAGACCGGCATCGACTTTTCCCGTTGCCACGGCATCCATGATTTTGTGAAACGGCATGAACACGGCGGATTGGGCCAGTCCGGGGTCGTACAGAAGGAGGAGCAGCCAGGCCGTAGTGAGCCGTCCGGGGACGGCGATGCGCGGAGTTTTATCTGAGTTTTTACCGGGCCGGAGGTCTTCCATCCCGATTTGTTCGCGCGATACCACCAGCGGGCCGCATCCGCGCCCGAGCGCCCCGCCGCATCGCAGCAGCCTGTATGCGTCCCTGACCCGTCCGAATGCGTGAAACGATATCTTGGAAATATCCAGGCCGCCCCGCAAGTCGTTGTGCGGACCGCTCTGCGGGCCGCTCTGCAGTGCCATTTGATTAAGCTCTTCGACGTC
>Ga0315281_10011988_pt1 | contig 11841 bp, 10 predicted proteins | sample YL17G07_0_MG_FD_204540 | JGI IMG/M metagenome (GOLD analysis project Ga0315281, IMG submission 204540) | Sediment microbial communities from Yellowstone Lake, YNP, Wyoming, USA - YL17G07_0 | ecosystem: Environmental > Aquatic > Freshwater > Lake > Sediment | place: USA: Wyoming | collected... | reverse complement strand
AGCAGAACTCCGTTGCCGGCATGAGCAACAGGGTGTTAGCAAAAATCGCCAAACGGGTGATGAGCGGGTTTCCCGGTGTGTTGAAACGTGCAGAGTGGTGCGGCAATCCGGTACGCGAAAACATAGCCGCTTTGCCCTCGCCGGAGCAGCGTTACAGTGCGCGCAGAGGCGTATTGAACGTGCTGGTTGTTGGCGGCAGCCTGGGTGCGCAGGCGCTGAATGATTGTTTGCCGCAGGCGCTGTTTTGCCTGCCGCAGCAAATGGACCCGAAGGTGGTGCATCAAAGCGGGAAGAAACATTTTGAGGATGTGCAGGCATTGTATAAAAGTGCGGGGCTTGAAGCAGAAGTAAAACCGTTTCTGGAAGATATGGCGAAACATTACGCGTGGGCCGATGTGGTGATTTGTCGTGCGGGGGCGTTGACCATCGCTGAGCTGGCGGCGGCGGGGGTGGCGAGCATACTGGTTCCGTTTCCGTTTGCGGTAGATGATCACCAGACAGGCAATGCAAAATTTTTAAGTGATAAGGGTGCAGCAATACTTATGCCGCAATATGAATTTACACCACTCAGATTGGCCAAGGTGCTGGAAGAGATGACGCGTGAGAAAGCGTTGAAGATGGCGCAGGCTGCGCGCGCACTGGCACAGCCAGCAGCGGCATTATGCGTGGCAAATGTTTGCAGGGAGTTGGCAGTATGAAACATAAAATAAAACATATCCATTTCGTCGGTATTGGTGGCGTGGGTATGAATGGCATCGCCGAGGTATTGCTTAATCTGGGTTACCAGGTGAGCGGATCGGATCTTGCAGACAACGTGGCAACGCAACGCCTAAAAAAGCTGGGCGCAACCGTCTATGTCGGTCATGCGGAAAAACATTTAAAGCATGCAGATGCGGTGGTGGTGTCCACTGCCGTGAGTGCAGAAAACCCCGAAGTGGTTGCGGCACGCGAGCGCAAAATACCGGTGGTTCCGCGCGCGGTGATGCTAGCCGAGCTGATGCGTCTGAAGCAGGGAATTGCCATTGCCGGTACGCATGGCAAAACCACCACCACCAGTTTAACTGCCAGCATTCTGGCCAGGGGTGGTCTGGACCCAACCTTTGTGATCGGCGGCAAGCTGAACAGCAGTGGCACCAATGCCAAGCTGGGCAGCGGTGACTATATTGTGGCCGAGGCGGATGAGTCGGATGCGTCGTTCCTGCACTTGCATCCGATACTCGCGGTGGTGACCAATATCGATGCCGATCATATGGAAACCTATGGTCATGACTTTGCAAAATTGCAGCAGGCTTTCGTCGAATTTATTGAACACCTGCCTTTCTATGGCCGTGCCATTTTGTGTGTGGATGATGTGCATGTGAGAGAAATTATGCCGCGTATCAGCAAGCCGATTACCACTTACGGTTATGCCGAAGAGGCGCAGGTTCGTGCGGTCAATGTGCGGCATCAGGAAGGCAAAATGTGTTTCACCGCCGTGTGCCGACACAACAGCGTGCCGCTGGATATGGAGATTACGCTGAATCTGGCCGGCATGCACAACGTGCAGAATGCGCTTGCTGCGATAGCCGTGGCACTGGAAGTCGGCGTGGAGGAAAAGGCGATTGTTGCCGCGCTGGCCGAGTTTGAAGGCGTGGGCAGGCGCATGCAGCGCTATGGCGAAATTCCGCTGGCTGGCGGTGGCAGTTTTACCCTGCTCGATGACTACGGGCACCACCCGGTTGAAATGGCTGCAACGCTGTCCGCAGTGCGTGGCGCCTATCCCGGCAAGAGGTTAGTACTGGCCTTTCAGCCGCACCGCTATACCCGTACCCGCGATCTGTTCGAGGATTTTGTGAAGATTTTGAGCGGGGTAGATACGCTATTGCTGGCGGAAGTTTATGCCGCAGGCGAACCCCAGATTGTGGCGGCAGATGGACGTTCACTGATGCGTGCACTGCGCGTGGCCGGGCATAACGAGGCCGTGTTTGTGGAGAATATCCAGGATATGCCGCAATCGATAATGCAGATTGCACAGGCGGGTGACGTGGTGATCACCATGGGTGCGGGTACGATCGGCAGTGTGCCGGGCGCTGTTAAAAATATGGCTCAGGGTAGAAGTTGAGCGGGGTATGAAGCAAAAATGGGAAGCATTCAGATCATGCGGTTGTTGAAAGAATTATGAATATGTACGAAGCGGCGAATTTAACGACACAGGTTTTGCGTGGAGCCTTGCGCAAATATGTAGACATGCGTCGATATACCAGTTGGCGCGCGGGAGGACTGGCAGAGCGGATGTATCAGCCAGCCGATCTGGCCGACTTGCAGGTATATTTGGGCTCACTGCCAGCGGGTGAACTCGTACTGCCAGTGGGCCTGGGCAGCAATTTGCTGGTGCGGGACGGTGGTTTGCGAGGCACGGTGTTGCTGCTGCACGCGGCGCTGACTGAGCTGCGGCTGGAGCAGGATGGAGCGATATATGCACAGTCAGGGGTGCCGGGCGCCAAGCTGGCACGCTTTGCCGCAAGACATAATTTGCGCGGTGCGGAGTTTTTTGCGGGCATACCCGGAACAGTGGGCGGCATGCTGACCATGAATGCAGGCTGTTACGGCGGTGAAACGTGGATCGTGGTTGAACGTGTGCAGACAGTGGATCGCAAGGGCGTGCTGCATGAGCGCACCCCGGCGGAATATGAAATTGGCTACAGGCATCAGCACAGAAAAGATGAGGGATCAGACGACAGTAATCCCCATGAAATATTTGTCGGTGCCTGGTTCAGATTGCCGCAGGGAGACGGCGAGGTGTCGCGCAGGGAGATCAAGGAATTGCTGAACAAACGTATCAGCTCGCAACCGCTGAATTTACCAAACGCGGGTTCGGTTTTCCGCAACCCGGCGAAAGACCATGCGGCAAGGTTGATCGAGGTGTGCGGCTTGAAAGGACGGAAAATTGGCGGCGCACAGGTATCGGAAAAGCATGCCAACTTTATAGTGAATATTGATCATGCCACCGCAGCGGATATCGAGAATTTGATTGCCGAAGTACGAAACACGGTGCAGGAGAAAACAGGTATCGCACTGCATCCCGAGGTGCGCATAGTGGGGGAGCCGATCACGGGATTAAATGCAATAAAAGGCGGACATACGGAACATGGGCAACAGTAACAGGAAAATTACGCCGCAGGATTTTGGCAAGGTGGCCGTGATGTTTGGCGGGCGCTCTGCCGAGCGCGAGGTGTCGCTGAAGAGTGGCGCTGCGGTGCTGGCGGCGCTCAAGCGTAGCGGCGTGGATGCGCATGCCTTTGACCCGGCCAGCCAGGGCTTGCACGAGTTGCAGGAGCAGGGATTCAAGCGGGTATTTATCGCGCTGCACGGCCGCTACGGGGAAGACGGCACGGTGCAGGGCGCGCTGGAATTGATGGGCATTCCTTATACGGGCAGCGGGGTGATGGCGAGTGCGCTGGCGATGGATAAATTCCGCACCAAGCTGGTGTGGCAGGCGATGGATCTGCCGGTACCTGACTATTGCCTGCTCACGGCTGACAGTGACTGGAAAGCGGTGGTGAAAAAACTGGGCTTGCCCCTGTTTGTGAAACCCGCCAATGAAGGCAGCAGCGTGGGTATCAGCAAGGTGAAGCGTGTTGAGGAATTGGCAGCAGCCTATGCCGAAGCGGCCAAACACGATTCGATCGTGATCGCCGAACAGTTTGTAGGCGGCGGGGAATATACCGCAGCCATTCTGGGTGGAAAGGCGTTGCCGGTGATCAAGATTGTTCCCGCCAATGAATTTTACGATTATGAGGCCAAGTATTTGCGCAACGACACGCAGTACCTGTGCCCGAGCGATTTGTCCGCAGAAAAAGAAGCCGAGATGCAGCAATTGGCACAGCAGGCTTTTGCAGTGGTAGGCGGTGCAGGGTGGGGCCGGGTGGATTTTTTGAAAGATGAGCATGGCAAGCTGTATCTGCTGGAGGTGAACACTTCCCCCGGCATGACGGATCACAGCCTGGTGCCGATGGCGGCACGCGTGTCCGGCTTGAGTTTTGAGGAGCTGGTAGTGGAAGTATTGAGGTTGGCAGGAGTTAAAAATTGATTTTATCGTTTGTTTCATCTCCCCTTGCGGGACCAACACGAAGTGCGCAGGACGTACCAATGGTGCGGTCCCGAGCGTTGCGAGGGATGAGCCGCAGGCGAACAGAGGGTTTGGGAGAGGGCAATGTGGGATAAGCCGCATGTACTCCGCATGGGCACTTTTGTGCTGATAGGGATCAGCGCGGTGCTGCTTGTTTACAGCCTGCTGCATTATGCGATGCAGTTGCCGGTATTCAGGTTGCGCGCGGTACAGTTAACCCACGCACCGCAACAGGTGGATGTGAACCAACTGAACCAGGTGGTAAAGCGCACGGTGGAAGGCAGTTTTTTTACGGTAGATATTGAGTTGACCCGGCGTGCCTTTGAGCAGTTGCCTTGGGTGCGCAAGGTGAGCGTGCGGCGTCATTTCCCCTGGAGCCTGGAGGTGACGCTGGAAGAGCATGTGCCGCTGGCGCGCTGGAACGATGTTGCGCTGGTCAATACATACGGCGAGGTTTTTGCGGGGCAAAGCAAGCTGGTGCTGCCGGAATTTAACGGGGAACCCGAGATGTCGGCGCAAGTTGCGGACATGTATGTTGCGATGAGCAAGCAACTGGGTGTACTGCAAAGAAAAATCGTGCAGGTTAATTTGTCCTCGCGCTTTGCATGGCAGTTGAAGCTTGATAACGGCATGCAGATCGAGCTGGGGCGCGAGCAAATGCAGCAGCGCCTGGAGCGGTTTGTAGCGGTGTATCCCTACAGCCTGGCAACGCTGTCGCGCAAGATCGGTTTTGTGGATCTGCGTTATCGAAATGGTTTCGCAGCCAGGTAATAAACGGACATTTGAATCAAAGTGAAATTCAGAAAGTAAGGCATAGAGGATGCAGACATGAGAATAAACAGGGATGCCAAAAACATAATTGTCGGGATGGATATTGGCACATCGAAAATTGTCACAATCGTCGGTGAGATCATGCCTGAGGGAACGCTTGAGGTAATCGGTGTCGGTATGCATGACTCCTCCGGCATGAAAAAAGGCATGGTGGTGAATATCGATGCGACGGTATCGGCGATTCAGCGTTCACTGGAGACAGCAGAACTGATGGCGGACTGCAAGATCAGCACGGTGATTACCGGCATAGCGGGCAGCCATATCAAGGGCGCCAACGGCAAGGGCATGATCAAGATCAAGGATAAGGAGGTAACCCAGGCAGACATCGATCGCGTGGTGGAAACCGCCAGTTCATTGAGCTTGCCCAGCGATCAACAGACGCTGCATATCATCGAGCAGGAATTCACCATAGACGGACAGGAAGGAATCAAAAAGCCGATGGGTATGAGCGGTATGAAGCTTGAAGTTGAAGTTCATATCGTGATAGGTGCGGTGGCTGCAGTACAAAATATTTTGAAATGTGTGCACCGTTGCGGACTGGAAGTGAGTGAAATGATTCTGCAACCGTTAGCCTCAAGCAAAGCAGTGTTGGCCGAGGATGAAAAGGAATTGGGCGTTTGTCTGGTTGATATCGGTGGTGGTACCACGGACGTGGCAATTTTCACCGGCGGCGCGATTCGTCATACCGCGGTGATACCGATAGCCGGTGATCAGATCACCAACGACATTGCTATGGCGCTGCGCACGCCTACCAAGGATGCCGAAGACATCAAGATTAAATATGGCTGTGCGCTGCGCCAGCTGGCCAATGATGCGCCGATAGAAGTGCCGGGTGTGGGTGAACGCGGAACGCGCATGCTGTCGCGGCAGACACTGGCCGAGGTAATAGAGCCGCGCGTGGAAGAATTGTATTCACTGGTGCAGGCCGAGTTGCGCCGCAGCGGATTCGAAGATTTGCTCTCCTCCGGCATTGTGATTACCGGCGGCAGCAGCGCGATGCAGGGGATGGTGGAGCTGGGCGAAGAAATTTTCCATATGCCGGTCAGACTGGGCTTGCCTCGCTATGTAGGAGGCTTGGCAGACGTGGTGAAAACGCCGCGCTTTGCGACGGCTATCGGTTTATTGCTTTACGGTATGGAGCAGCAGCAACGTCATGCAGTGGCGCGTATGCAATCTGCTTCTTTTAGCGATGTAGTGGCGCGCATGAAGGCATGGATGCAGAGGAATTTTTAAAGTGTGAATTGGGTAGATGGATTTGTAACTAGGCTGATTTTTAATTTAACGGGGAGAAAAATATGTTTGAAATAATGGATGCACAAACTCAGGGTGCCCTGATCAAGGTAATAGGCGTGGGCGGTTGTGGCGGCAATGCGATCAACCACATGATAGAACAGTCGGTGCAAGGGGTTGAGTTTATAGCGATCAATACCGATGCCCAGGCGCTGCGGGGCAATAAGGCAGTGAACCAGTTGCAGATCGGCAAAACGCTGACCAAAGGGCTGGGTGCAGGTGCCCGGCCCGAAGTTGGACAGGCCGCCGCGATGGAAGATCGTGACCGCATTGCCGAGTTGCTGAACGGCGTGGACATGGTGTTTATCACCGCAGGCATGGGTGGCGGCACGGGAACGGGCGCCGCCCCGGTGGTGGCGCAAGTGGCCAAGGAAATGGGCATACTGGTTGTTGCCGTGGTGACCAAACCGTTTGAGCATGAGCGCAAACGTATGCAACTGGCGCAGGCAGGCATAGAAGAGCTGACTGAGTACGTCGACTCGCTGATTATTGTGCCGAATGAAAAACTGATGACCGTGCTGGGCGAAGATACCACCTTGATTGATGCCTATCGCGCTTCCAATGGCGTGCTGCAGGGCGCGGTGGCGGGTATCGCAGAAGTGATCAACGTGGACGGCATGATCAACGTGGACTTTGCCGACGTCAGAACACTAATGTCAGAAAATGGCATGGCGATGATGGGCTCAGCAACCGCTACGGGCACTGACAGGGCGCAGAAAGCGGCGAAGAGCGCCATGTCCAGCCCCCTGCTGGAGGATGTGGATTTGTCCGGCGCACGCGGTGTGCTGGTGAATATTACTGCCAGCGCCAACTTCACCATGCGCGAATACAAGGACGTGATGAACTCCGTGCGTAGCGTCGCGGCGGACGATGCGACTGTGATTGTCGGCCAGGTGTTTGACGAGGCGATGGGGGATGCGTTGAGGGTGACTATTGTGGCAACGGGCCTGGGCAAGTCGCGCAACACCCAGCAAAAACCCGTACTGGCCTATGAACAGCAGCAACGTACCGGCACGCACGATGCGCAGGGAGTGGATTACCGCGAGCTGGAAATGCCCGCAGTGATGCGCACAAACCGCCATCGTGAAGCAACGGTGGAAGCGATGAAACAGTCGGGTGTGGAAACGCTGGATATCCCTTCATTCCTGCGTAAACAGGCTGACTAATTTGTTTATGTAAAGTCAGCCCGGTATTGCAAAATGCACAGGGAGAATTGTGCTAAAATATGATTTGATTTTATAAGGTTAGCGATAAATGGTTAAGCAGCGCACGCTAAAAAATCCGATTCACGCAATTGGAGTGGGTTTGCACACCGGGGAGAAGGTATCCCTGAACCTGCGTCCTGCGCCCGTCAATTATGGCATCGAGTTTCACCGCGTTGATCTGAATCCGGTCGTCAAGTTGAAGGCGGAAGCGCTGGCGGTGCACGATACACGGCTTTCAACCTGCCTGGAGCTGGATGGCGCACGGGTGGCGACGATAGAGCACCTGATGTCGGCCTTTGCGGGCCTGGGCATTGATAATGCCATTGTCGAGCTGAACAGTTCCGAGGTGCCTATCATGGACGGCAGCGCCGGAACATTTATTTTTCTGATTCAGTCAGCGGGCATCGTGGAGCAGCAGGCTGCAAAGAAATTTATACGCATTACTAAATCCGTAGAGGTCAAGGATGGCGACAAGTGGGTACGCTTCGATCCCTACAATGGCTACAAGTTGAATTTCACCATTAATTTCCCCCACCCTGTGTTTGCCAATACCAAACAGGAAGTCACCGTTGACCTCGGCGAACACTCATACATCAAGGAAGTGAGCCGCTCACGCACCTTTGGTTTTATGCAGGAAGTTGAGTACATGCGTTCCCAAGGATTGGCATTGGGAGGCAATCTGGACAATGCCATCGTGATGGATGAGTACCGCATTCTTAATCCGGATGGCTTGCGCTCCGATGACGAATTCGTCAAACACAAGGTGCTGGATGCGATCGGTGACCTGTATTTGCTGGGACACTCCCTGATCGGTTCTTTTTCGGGTTACAAATCTGGACATGCACTGAACAACGCTTTATTGCGCAGCCTGCTGGCAGACGATCAGGCATGGGAATATGTCACTTTTGATAAACATGAAGAGGCGCCGGATTTCCTGCGTATGCAGCTACAGGCCGCTTGATGGCCGCACAACATTGCAGTCGTTAGCTGTTTGCGGGATCGACGAGTTTTCGAATGATAGTGTTGAGACTGTTATTTATGCTGTCTGCCATAGCAATGGTTGTATTTGGCGGCCTGTACCTGTTTACCCACAATCGTCGCTACCTTGATCTGTTATGGCAGATAGCGCGTTTTGTTTTTTACGCTGTTTTGATATTTGCGCTGTTGTATGTGCTGGAGCGCTATGTGTTGATTAGCTGGCGGGTGTTGCTATGAAGCAGGCGTATTTTACTTGGGCGTGGATTTACTGTTTTTTGCCAGGCGTTGCAATGCACTTTTCAGGGGTGAATCGGTCAAGGATTCTGCCAGGTCAGCCACCCGCTTTTTTCCTTCCAGACTGAGTGAAGATGGGGCTACAGGCCGGGTAGTGGAGGGTATTGAAACTTGCACCTTGACCTGAATTCCAGTAACCTCACAGCCCTGTAGCTGTAGCTGCCTGACCAGATCCGGTGTCATTTGACGCAGTTTGGTGGCGATGGCGCCATTGTTTGCTGCCAGGGTCAGAATATTTTGCTCTATTTTTAAGACCGAGCTGGCGCGCAAGAGTGAAGCCGGGGCAACTTTCTCATAAAGTAATTGAAATGAGCGCAGTTGCCTGACTTTATCGGACATTCGATAAAGTTCCTGGCTGGATGCAATAAATGTGTTCAGTCTGTGCGCCAAGGCTAACAAGCAATTCAATTGAAGGAAAGATTTATGAATATTATTCTAGTTTCCAATAATTTGGCAAAAACTCGCAGTGTTTCACTGACTGGTTTGCACGCGCTTGTCGCAGCAGTGGTATTTCTTGCATTGTTTGTTGTCGCAGTACTGGCCGCCGAGTACGTCATTGTTCGCTTTCAACCGGGCAGGATCAGCAATGAAATGCGCGCTTGGCTGGCCAGTGCGCAAAACCACGAGCAGCAAAAGCAGCACGCATACCTGCGTGAAAGCCTGGACACCATGGCCATCAGCCTTGGCCAGATGCAGGCACGGTTGCTCAGACTGGACTCTCTGGGAACACGGCTGGTGAAAGTGGCCGGTATGAAGCCCAATGAGATTGATTTCAGCAAAATGCCCGCTCAGGGCGGTGCCTATGTGCCTGCCGGCCAGCAAGCCGTCTCATTAAGCAGCATGAACCAGCAGTTGGGGCAACTATCCACGCTGCTGACTGATCGCGGCGACAAACTGGCAGCGCTTGAAACCTTGCTGCAACAGGATCGCTTGAGAAAGAAAATGCTGAATACCATCGCACCGGTTTCATCGGGCTGGTATTCGTCCAACTTTGGCTGGCGGCTTGACCCGTTTACCGGCCAGAGCGCGATGCATGAAGGAGTGGACTATGTGGTGCCACTGGGTACGCCGATACACGCTGCGGCAAGTGGTATCGTGGTGTACTCGGACATGCATCCCCAATTTGGCAACCTGATTGAAATTGACCATGGCAACGATATTTTGACGCGTTATGCCCACGCTTCAAAGCTGATGGTTGAAGTAGGCAGGGTGGTAAAGAAGGGCCAGCTTATTGCACTGGTCGGCAGCACCGGGCGTTCAACGGGTAATCACTTGCATTTCGAGGTAAGATTTAAAGGTTTAGCACAAAATCCGGTAAGATTCCTGCAAAATACCATAAGCTGATTTGTGCTGAAATTGCGCAAAGGTGAGGTGTCAATTTGACTAACCTCACCTTTTTTATTGTTGTTGTTCGAGTTTGTGGATGCCAGCCAACTGGTTCGCAAATTGTCTGTTATAGAAAAGAAAATTTAGAAAATGATTTCCAGCCTGCTTAAAAGCGTATTTGGTAGCCGCAACGACCGTCTGCTTAAACAATACCGTCAAACCGTAAATGCGATCAATGCACTTGAAACGAAAGTTGAGTCGCTGACAGACGACGAATTGCGCGCCAAAACGGCAGATTTCAAGCAGCGTGTGCAACAGGGTGAAACACTGGATACGCTATTGCCTGAAGCCTTTGCCGTAGTGCGTGAAGCTGGCAAACGGGCATTACAGATGCGGCACTTCGATGTGCAACTGATAGGCGGCATGGTGCTGCATTACGGCAAGATTGCCGAAATGCGCACCGGCGAAGGTAAAACACTAATGGCCACCTTGCCAGCCTACCTGAATGCGCTCTCCGGCAAGGGCGTACATGTGGTCACCGTGAACGATTATCTGGCCAGGCGCGACGCCGAATGGATGGGTCGACTGTACAAGTTTCTGGGGCTTACGGTGGGTGTCATCCTGTCGCAAATGGACCATGCGGACAAGCAAGCTGCTTATGCCGCCGATATAGTCTACGGCACAAATAATGAATTTGGTTTTGACTACCTGCGCGACAACATGGCCACGGAGGCGGGAGACCGCTATCAGCGTGGATTGAACTTCGGCATTGTGGACGAGGTGGATTCCATCCTGATCGACGAGGCGCGTACGCCACTGATCATTTCCGGCCAGGCGGAAGATAACCTGGATGTCTATACCCGCATGAATAAACTGGTTCCGCAGTTGGTGCGGCAAAAGGAAGAAGAAGGCGCGGGCGATTACAGCGTAGACGAAAAAAATCACCAGATTTTATTGACCGAAACCGGCCATGAGCATGCTGAAGACTTACTGGGGAAGGCCGGCTTGCTACCGGCTGGTGGCAGCCTCTACGATCCCGCCAACATCACCCTGATACATCATCTGTATGCTGCCTTGAAAGCGCGTGAGCTTTATCACATCGACCAGAATTATGTGGTGCAGAACGGCGAAGTGGTGATTGTGGATGAGTTCACCGGGCGCATGATGCCGGGACGCCGCTGGTCTGACGGCCTGCACCAGGCGGTGGAAGCAAAAGAAGGCGTGGCGATCCAGAAAGAAAACCAGACCCTCGCTTCCATTACCTTTCAGAATTATTTCCGCATGTACAGCAAGCTGAGCGGCATGACCGGAACCGCGGACACCGAGGCATACGAGTTTCAGCAGATTTATGGCCTGGAAACCGTTATTGTTCCACCGCACCGTCCGACTGTTCGTGTCGATCTGATGGATCAGGTTTATTTGACAGCCATGGAGAAATACAAGGCGGTCATCAACGATATCCGCGATTGCTACCAGCGCGGGCAGCCCGTGCTGGTGGGCACCACGTCGATTGAAACGTCCGAATTATTGTCCGGCCTGCTGGATAAAGAAAAACTACCGCACCAGGTGCTGAACGCCAAGCAGCATGCGCGTGAAGCTGAGATCGTGGCGCAGGCTGGTCGCCCCAAAATGGTGACCATTGCAACCAATATGGCCGGTCGTGGTACCGACATCGTGCTCGGTGGCAACGTGGAGAAACCCATAGAACTGGTACGCATGGATGAAACGCTGGATGACGCCACCCGTAACCAGCGCATTGCCGCATTGCGTGCGGAGTGGCAGCCGGTGCATGACGCCGTGGTGGCCAGC
>Ga0315281_10011987_pt1 | contig 11841 bp, 7 predicted proteins | sample YL17G07_0_MG_FD_204540 | JGI IMG/M metagenome (GOLD analysis project Ga0315281, IMG submission 204540) | Sediment microbial communities from Yellowstone Lake, YNP, Wyoming, USA - YL17G07_0 | ecosystem: Environmental > Aquatic > Freshwater > Lake > Sediment | place: USA: Wyoming | collected... | reverse complement strand
TGACACGGATTGTAACCACAGCAGAAAGTTGAATGCATAAAGTTTAAAGTGTAACTGTCTCCTTTGGCTTTCAGCTTTAAACTTTAGGCTGTTTTTACATCCGTGAAAATCCGTGAAATCCGTGGATTGTTTTTATAAGCGCCCCCTATAGATGATCCATCACACTTCAGCGGGCTTTTCCGTTGACACCATGCTGCGGCCCGTACTATCCTTGCGGCCAACAGTACCACGTTTTTTCTCCGCAGTTCACACCGAGCGGGTCCCGCCCTCCGATTTCGTTGGGGGATTTTGACGCGGAGGCGATAATGAAGAGCTCGACACCCAGAGTCGTCGTGGCGATAGGCCTCGTCTCGGCAGGCTCACTCCTCCTGGAGCTGACCTTTGTGAGGGTTTTTTCCGTGCTCTTCTTCTCCCACTACGCGTTTCTCATCATCAGCACCGCCCTCTTCGGCCTCGGCCTGGCGGGGGTAGTCCTCCAGCTCCGCGGGGTGCCTTCTAGAAGCGACGCGAAACCGGCCATGCGGAAGGCAGCGGTGCGCTTTTCCTGCGCCGCGATTCTCGCGATGCTCGTCACCCACATCTTCCCCCTGAAGGTTTCCGCGGCGCTGAGCGGCCAAGCCATACAGCTCATCTCCCTTATCGTTTTTTACCTCATCCTCGGCGCGCCGTTCTACTTCGTCGGCATGGTGGTGAGTACCGGCATGTCGGTGTGGAGCGACGAAGCCGATCGACTCTACTTCGGCGATCTGCTCGGCGCGGGCATCGGGTGCCTCGCGCTCTTTCTCGCGCTCCCCCTCCTCAAGCCGATGGGCACATCGTTCGCCGTGGCCGCGATGGGCTTGCTCGCGGCGCTCGTTCTGTGCGAGGGGACTCCCGGAAGCCGCCGCGCCGCGCTCGCCGCAGCGCTGCTGCTCAGCATCCTCGGCTCGTGTTGCGCGGGGGCCGTGGTGCCCCTCATCCCGAGGGACCACAAACGCGACTTCAAAACAGATTATCGGCGAGGCCGGATTCGGTGGACGAGATGGGGCGTCCTCTCGCGCGTGGACATCGCGATCTACTCGAAAGATCTCGGTGTCCTCTGGATCGACGGCGGGACGAACGAATCACCCCTCATCCGCTTTTCGGGGGACTATGCCCGCGACTTCGACAGGGAGGTGTGGGGGAAGAGGGGCTCGTCGTTCGTGTACCAGATCAGGAAACCGGGCCGCGTCGCCGTCATCGGGCCCGCGGGCAGCCACGAGGTCATTGCCGCGGTGGGCTTCGGCGCTCCCGAGGTGACCGGTATTGAAATGGACCCTCTCGTCGTGCAGGCGGTGACAAAGGCATATGCCGACTTCATCGGGCGGCCGTATGACCTGCCGAATGTCCGGATGGTCAGCGCCGAGGGGCGGAGCTATCTCGAACGGACCCCGCGCACCTTTGACATCATCCAGCAGGTGAACAATTTTACGCCGGTGGCGCTCGCGTCCGGGGCGTTGAATGTGTCAGAAACCTATCTGGTCACCGTTGAGGCGTTCCGGCTCTATCTGAACCGGCTCTCACCGGAGGGGATCATCGATATCAGGCGCCACGGTGACATCCGGCTCGCATCCGTCGCGATGGAAGCCTTCCGCAGGCAGGGAGTGCGCGAGCCATGGAAGCATATCGTCATTCTTAACGATGAGACGCTCATTAAAAAAACGCCGTGGAGCAAGCCGGAGCTCGATCGCATACGCGAACTCGCGAAGAAACTCAAAAGGGCGATCCGCTTTATCCCCGACGCGCGTTCAGAAAAAGAGCCATGGTACGATGGATTTCTCCGGTCAGCCAACCCGCGGGAGTGGTACTACCGTGATGTGGCCAACCTCGCCCCGTCAACGGACGACTGGCCGTTCTTCAATCACTACGTGCAGTGGGGGCGCTCAAGGGACCCGCACCTGCCGAGGACCCTCGCCTGGTACAACAACTACAAATTCTTCAAGTTTATCCCTCATGGCGATTTCGTGATGCTGAGCATACTCGCTGAGGCAGCGGTGCTCAGTTTCGTCTTCCTGTTCATGCCGCTCTGGAGGTCACGGAGGCGCGAACTGCCGCGCGGCGCCCTCTTCCCCATTGCCTATTTTGCCTGCCTCGGCATCGGGTTTATATTCGTGGAGATCTGCCTCATGCAGAGACTCACGCTCCTGCTCGGCCACCCCTCCCTCTCGCTCGCCGTCGTCCTCTGCTCGCTCCTCATATTCGCGGGCCTTGGATCGCTGTGCAGCGGGAGAATGGGCGTGCCGACTCTGAACTCCCTCAAGACGGTATTGGCAGCGAATATCTTAATGATCCTCATCGCGGCGCTCTGCCTCCCCTGGGTGGTTACCCGCGGTTTGACGCTGCCGACCGCAGGCAGGGTCTTACTGGCCATTGCCGTAACCGGAATTCATGGCTTCCTCCTGGGAATGCCATTCCCCCTCGCCGTAAGGCTCATGGCGCGCGATCTTCGGCAGATCATCCCCTGGGGGTGGGCGATAAATGCCTACGCCACCGTGGTAGGGAGCGTGCTCAGCGTGGTGCTCGCCATGTTTTACGGGTTCAGCGCGGTATATCTCCTGGCCGCGGGGGCATACGGCATCGCGTTGCTCATGTGCGGCACACTGGCGCGGATCGTATCTGTTTCGGCTCGTTAACATGAATTATTCATCCCCCTGTTGTAGGGGTTCGATTTATCGAACCCGCGTTGAAAACGGGCTTGATAAATCAAGCCCCTACAATTCAACGAGTTAGCAAGTATGAAGATCTTTCTGATCTCGAGTTGATGAATAGATCAGGTTAAACCTCTGAAAGGAGAATGGTTATGAAACACGTTCCGTCACAACACGCACGACCGCTTTTTCTCACAGCCATTCTTGGGATAATTTTTATCAGCAGCGCCCACCGTTGTGCCGCCTTCCCGTCGAACTGGCCGCAGGAGTATCTGGACTCGCTCACGGCAACGTCCAAGGATACGACCCAGGTACAGATCTCCAGGAATCTCATCGCCGTTCTTCCCGGAGAGCCAAACCTGACATGGAATGCGGACAATACCTGTGTGCTCATGGAGACATGGGCGGATAACAAATTTTACCCGACCAAAAAGCCAGGCGATATCATCACGGTGAGGACGGGCCACCCGATATGGGTGTCATCCCCCCCCGAGCTGAAGGCGTGGGTCGCGGATCATGCATTCCCCGAGAGCGATCTGACCCTCCGGCTCAAGCAGATGCTCGGGATGCCCCCCGAGGCGGACAAGACGTATTTCGCCGAGTTCTGGGTGAATCCGGCGGACATGGTCCGTCCGAGCCCCGATCCCGAAATCACCGACCACGAGGCCGAACTTGACTTCCCGACCAATCCATTTTTCACCATCAGCCAAACGTACAAGGACTGGTTCAACGACCTTCGAAGTAAATCGTATACCACCGACGATGCACATCCCTGGACGAGGCTCGGCTACACCTATGACTGGGGCAACACGTACAATCACGTCGCCATCAGCGAATTCGTGATCTGGGATGCGGCGCAGGTGGAGATCAACGCGGTCACCGAGACCGCGAACTACGTCACCATCTCTCCCACGGTTCTGGACCTGGGCGCGGACACCGTCTCCGCCGGCGGGCACCTCGTCTTCAACGCCTGCATCCCCGCGTTTGCCGGTCAGCTCATCGATCTCTACATCGTGCTGACCGCTCCATGGGGCGAGACGATGAGCCTGCTCAGCAACGGCCGGGTGGTGAGAGGTCTTCACCCTTACTATAATTATGTCGCGAATCCCCTCGATCGCAGTTGTGCGACGCTGCTCGACTACACCGTCACCGGCGCAACCCCGACGGGCATGTGGACCGCGACCATCGCCATCCTCCCCGCAGGAGCGCGGCCTGTGCCGTGGAACGTCCTCGCCTCGGACAGTGCGACGGTGATGATAGAATAGCGGGGCGCTCCGGGGATACGGACCTGTGGCGGCATCGTGAAAGACTTTGCAAGGCCGAAGCTGATCATCAGCAGATGCATTGAGTTCGACAGATGCCGGTGGAACGGGCTGATTCGGGCATCATCCGCCTTTATGCCGGCGGCCCAGGGCTGCCGCGAGCAGAAATCCAACCAGCATGACGGTCAATGTCCCCACCACCGGGATCATGAACTGGTTCAGCGGATTGCGCAATGATCCCGGCAGGCGTGCGGCATGAGGAGAGAGCGTCATCCAGGTGATCGCGAGAACACCGATGACCACCGCCGCCACGGCCGCGGCGCCCTTCACGCCCCGCCCGAGATAGCCGAGGAGGAACAGTCCCAGTACCCCCCCGCCGAAGATGCCCGAGAGCGTCCACCATGTATCGAGCGCGCTCTTGATATGGATCATCGCCAGGGCGACACCCGTGCCTGTGAGCCCCCAGAGGAATGTGCTCGCGTACAAGACCCCCATCGATTCCCTCTCGCCGGGCTCAGGTCTGATAAAACGTTTGTACAGATCGCAGAGTGTCAAGGTCGCCGAACAGTTGAGGCTGCTGCTGATGGTGCTCATCGCCGCCGCGAAGACCGCCGCGATCAGGAGGCCTGCCATGCCGGGCGGGAGCGCGTGCACCATGAAATAGGGGAACACCGTATCCCCCTTGCCCGAGGCCACCTCAGCCTGAATCGGCGCCGGGAGCAGCGCGGGCTGCGCGGTGTAGTAGGCGAAGAGCGCCGTGCCTATAAAAAAGAAAAACGCGGAAACAGGAATATACAGCAGCGCGCTGAGCCACACCGACTTCTTCGCTTCACGCTCTGATTTCGCCGTCAGATAGCGCTGGACATAGCTCTGGTCAATCGCAAAATTCTGGAGGTTCATGAAGAGGCCGTAGAGCATGACGACCCAGAATGTGGACTCGACAATGCTCGGGCCGAAGCCCCCGAGGCCGAACTTGTGGTGCTGGATCGCAATGCGAAATAACTGTGCCGGCCCCCCGGGCATCGTGAGCGGAATCAGCACCACGCACACCAGCGCCCCCGCGATCAGCACGATGCTCTGGACCACGTCCGTATAGATCACCCCCTCGATGCCTCCCAGCAGCGTGTAGAGCGTGACGAGCCCTCCCGTCAGCAGGATAATCAGCCTCATCTCCCAGCCGAGCAGGACATTCAGGGGAAGCGCGAGCAGGTACATGATTGATCCCACCCGCGCCATCTGTGTCAGCAGGTAACAGATCACGGCGTAGATGCGGGCCCAGGGGCCGAAGCGGTTTTCGAGGTGGTAGTACGCGGAGATATGGCCGCACCCACGATAGAACGGCACGAAATAGCGGGCGCTGATCCACGCAGCACACGGGAGGGACAGGCTGAATACGAACGCGTTCCAATTGCCCGAGAATGCCTTCCCCGGCAGCGCAAGGAAGCTTATGCTGCTGACATAGGTGCCGAAGATGGAGAGGCCGACGATCCAGCCGGGGAGCATTCCTCCCGCCCTCATAAATGCGTCCGGGGCGCGGCTCCGCCGCACAAAACAGCAGCCGTAGGCGACCACACCCACCATGTACACCATGAGCACGCATATGTCGAGAACTGCCAATCTCTGTTCCATCTTCGTTCTTATCCGAATTTCTTCTTTCCCACTGCTCCTTCTCAAATTTATAGAATCTTACCATGCCAGAAAGGGATACGCCCCTATATTTAAAAACCCGCCGGAGCTTAATTTCTCAGAAGGTGTGAAAAGATTGGCTCTCGGCCCTTTTTGTAGGGGTCGGATTCATCCGACCCGCGTTACGGGTTCGATAAAACTTGTCCTGAGCTTGTCGAAGGAAGGGCAAGGGTGGGGGGTGTGTCATTACCCTACTGAAACTGATCCATTGCGTCCGAACCACTTTTTCTCTGGCGCCCGACCAGACAGGTACGACGATGCCGGCACGCCTGAACACTCGAGCAGGAACAGGAAGCGAAGGTGCTCGGGAAGTCCCGCTATGGCAGGAGAAAGATGTCCCGCTAAGCGGGATGATGAGGGGGAGCAGGAAAGCTGACACGGAGACGGTACACGGGCATCCGCCGAGGCGGGAGAAACAGCGGACACAGACGAGCGAAACCTAATTCATCTCAACCCCTGCTCTCTACTCTACCCAAACACTGCTGCTTCTCTATATCGAAGCGAGAGAGCGAAGAGAATCAAAACTGATTTTCTTGATATGTAAGTTTGAAGGGCGCTTCTTTGGTGATATGCGGCTTGAGTCGACGATCTTTAACATATTTGCGACATGTTCATCTGTATTAATAAAAGATAGCTCTACTGCATGAGGAGACTTCTTGGACAATTCCTCTCGTAACACTAACAGCTCATGTGCCGCAGAGCGAGATACGAATTCAACGTCCTGGAAATCCAGAGACACTTTGGGTAGCCGGGCAGCAAGAACCAGTTGCTTTAAATTATGGGTTATATCTCTTGACGCCACAATGATCGCAAGCTTATGCGCAACATTGATTACTTTTATGGATTTTTTTCTCATGGCTCAAACCCGACAGTTTATGTCCGCATCGGGGTCAACTCTTTAAACATGACTTTTCGCCCGGTCAGCTGATTTTTGCCTTGCTTTTACAACCCGCCCGGCGATTCTATGCAATGCCTTTACCTGTACCGCCGGACCTCGATCTTACTCCTATTTAGAGGCATTGGGAAATGAAATAAGCATTGAAAAGTAAGGCCTCAGTTATGGGAGGTGCGTATAAAAACAATCCACGGATTTTCACGGATTTTCACGGATTTTATTAAAAGGAATTTCAGGAGCTTTTGAATCCATGTCCATCCGTGGATGAAAGAACACTACATGCATGGATCCGCTGCCCCCACGTAACTGAGAAGGTGTGAAAAAAATCCGGTTTGTCGCTTGCGCATGTGTAACCCATCGTGTAGGGGCTTGATTTATCAAGCCCGCTGACGGGTCGGATAAATCCGACCCCTACAAAAAAGGGGCGGGAGGCAATTTTTTCACACCTTCTGAGGCATTACATTGAAAATTCGCGGCGGGGTAAAACATCAGAGAGTAAAAACATCCTCCTTGACACGCGTGAATATAATTAATTCCAACGTCGGCAGGGCAGCAAAACTTCAGTAGCGCGCTCCGGAGGCGAAGCTGAAGCGGAGAGGGAGCGGAGAGGGTCCCCCCTGATGAAAAAGAAACCACCGCACCACCTCACCGCACGCGGCGGGGCCTGCGTCACCGAGGCATCACGTGACACAAGGGGCTGACAGGAATTGAACCCGCTGAGCTCTACTTTCTCAGGGCGACGCCTGATACAGCAGCCATCTTCGGGTTGGTCTCAATTCTCATAAAACTGATGCAGCCGGGATAGACCGTGCACGCGAGCGGCACCTTCCGGCCTCCCGGAAGCTCAACCGCGAAACGCACCTCCCCCTCGGCTTCCTCAGACCGGAGTCCGCCCTCCTTTGTGCCGCCCTTTTCGAAATATCCTGTCCAGCCCAGAACCTTATCCTTTCCCGGGATCAGCGGCACGGGATTGAAGAGGTGCGCGCGGGAGCGTAGATCCGTCATAATATCGAGTCTCTCGGGATCGCCGGCCTTCCCGTACAGATGGCGCACCCCGGGGATCATTTCGGTCAGGTTCAAAAGCCGCGCGCGCTCCCCAATCTCCCCCGTGAGCCCGGACTTCTTGAAATGCCCCGTCCAGACGGTCGTCCCGCTGTCGCGGTTGAAATAGCGCCCGGTGACCGCCACGTTTTCCGACTGCCAGTTCCTTAATACGCCGAACCTGCTCATCCCCGCATCCGTGAAAGAGACCTCGACCATGAACTGGCTGAGTGTGGCACTGGAGAGTGACAGGCGTTTTTCAATAGACGGCCAGTCACCCTTGAGAAAGTCGAGGAGATAGGGGAACCCGGGGTTCCCCTTCACCATGTATGCCGCTCCGTACCTCGTCCCCAACAGCCCCCACATGACCTTTTCAGGGAAGTGCATGACCTCGAGCGGCACCACAACGAGCGGCGGCAGCCTGTCGTGCTCGACCGCTTCAAGCCGGGCGCCCTTCCCCGCCTCCCCCACCACCCTCATCCGCGTGAGGGCGTGCCGGCTCAGGTGCGCCGCGGGCTGATCCACAAGGCCATCACCCCTGTCACCGTTGGCGCCGACGAGAAAGAGGGCGCGCCGGGGGGTGACGGGGTACCGGTCATCCTTGTGGCACTGCACAAGCTTCTCGATCCTCTCGATCTGCTGTTTTGTGCCCAGCTCGGTTTGCTTGATCTGGTAAAACTCCCTGCCGATAAAATATTTCACGAACGGCACCCAGCGCACGAGGTTCAGCGTGTCATTTGCCTGCGGAGAACCGAACAGCGAGGCCGCGGCCGTGATGAAATACGGCTCCACATTCAGCAGGTCGCGGTACTGCGCGTAATCTATGAAGAACTGCTTATTCCTCTCCTTCTCCTCCGTGGAGCGGGAACCGCGGGCTGCAGCGTATTCCCTGATCTTCCCGTAACGCTTCGGGTAGTACGGCGTCCCCAACCCCTCGAACTGCTTCACCCCCGGGAACCTGCTCGATGGGTCTACAAGATACTGCATGAATTGATCGAACTGCTTTTCCAGCTTCGCCCTTGCACGGTCGTAGAAACGCCTCAGCTCGGGACTCCGTGCGAAGAAGTTTTCGTTCTGGACCTTGATATTCCTGACGACGACATAGTCGTCGAGGGCGTTTATAAAATACTTGAACTCGGGGTCCTTCTGGAGCGCCGTCCACTCATCGCCGAATGCCCTCGCGGCCTCCCCATACTCTTTTCTGAACAGGTAAAAAATCCGCCCCGCGATCTGCGCCCCGATCACCCCGCCCTGGCTGTAGCCGAACAGGACGAGTTTCCGCACGGGCGGTATGCCGAGCGCCGCGCGACGCTCGTTCTCGATCTCGATCTCGCGGATCATGGCCGGCCCGACGCGCGTCCACGCGATGGAGAGGTCAGATGAAAAAAGGGCTGCGTCCGTGGAGAGCGGATCCTCCCGTGTGTTATAGGGGAGCTCACGGCAGGGGATCCCTTCGTCTGCGAGCATCTGCACCAGGTATCCGAAATGCTGCTGCTGGGTGACGTCAAGGCCGGGGACCACCAGCCCCGGGATGGCGAGCACGAGAGGAGCATCGGGCATGAGCTGCGCGGGATAGACGCCCTCCTGCGGCGGGATCTTCTGGACACTCACGGTCGTGCATCCCGCGCACAGCGCGATGCACACGGGTAACAGCCAAGGCACTACTATAGCATCACGCGACCCCCGAATAAGCATTGCCATGGTACTATCCTATCCGCGAAGAAAATTACTCTACCAGAGGTAATGGGTCAGAAGGTGTGAAAAAATCTGATTTGTCGCTTCTGCATATTTAACCCATCGTGTAGGGGCTCGATTTATCGAGCCCGCAACGCGGGTCGGATGAATCCGACCCCTACAAAAAAGGCCGAGAGCCAATTTATTCACACCTTCTCAGTCTTGGGTGGGCACATTATTAAGTGTGTCACTCCTGCGAAAGCAGGAGTCCAGGTTTTATGCTGGATCCCTCCCGCTTAGCGAGACGGGGATGACAAGTGCACCGAACACCCCTCCGTAACTGAGGCATTGCTACCAAAGAATTATTTCTTAGCTCACCGTGATCATGACTATCCCCGCGATCACCAGGAGCGTGCCGGCGATTTTCATCGCGTCTATCCTCTCATTCAGGAATAGCCTCGCGGCGACGAGGGTGAGGATGTACTGCATGCTCTTTATCGGGAAGGCGAGACTGAGCTCCGTCTGGGCGAGGGCCGTGAGCCAGACCACCACGCCAATCGCAATTAAACAAAAACCAAGCCAGATTTTAGGAGTCTTGAGAATACACCTCACGAAATTCAAATACGATACCGCGCATCGCAAGTTCGGCGCTTCGAGCTCATTCACGCTCCTCTTGAAAAGAACCTGGCCGCCGGTGCCCCACAACTCCGCAACAAAAATTAATAACAATGCTTTTATCATGACCTGTTCAGCAATACCGCTTAACCAAAATGGCGGATAATGTAGGGGTCGGATTCATCCGACCCGCGTTACGGGCTTGATAAATCAAGCCCCTACAGGGAGTACCACTTATTACATTTTACCCATATGTGAACGTTTCAATCTGTTATCCGCCATTTCGGGGCTTACCTCCGCGTGCTCTTCGAAAGGATATGAATCCCCGCAATGATCAGCGCCACCCCGGCCCATCTGACCAGGCTCACGCGCTCATTGAGGAATATCACCGAAAGGATTGGAACGAACAGATAGCTTGTGCTCGCCACCGGCATTGCGATGCTCAGATCGACGCGAGAGAGTATTGCAATCCAGATGAGAAAGTTCACCACGTACACCGCGACCCCGCACCAGATCAAGCACGAGGAGGCATTACGCGCGATGAATTCCAGGAGGTTATCGAGGCTTACCGAGATGATGCCGGTGTGGAGGAGCCCCTTCTTCAGCAACAGCTCCGCGATGCTCTCCCCGATGTCAGTCATGATGATCATGACAAAGACAAGGAAGGTGAGGCGGTTTTTCCTCATCTGATTCTACCCGAAAGCGCCTGAGCGGGATTCGCCGCGCACGTTTACTTCTCCTGCCGCTGCTCTCTTTTGAGAGGCATCACCCCCGCAAGTTCCCCGATCACGTTGACAAGTTCCGTGCCGGAAGGGAGCACCACCTTCGCGTTATTCTGGAGCGACCTCTCAGCGGCCTCGAGCCGCCTCAGGATCTGGGCGTTCCCGACAAAATATTTCTGCGCGGCTTCATTGACCAGCCTGATGGCTTCAGCCTCTCCCTCCGCATGCAGTATTGTGGCCTGCCTGACGCCCTCGGCCTGTTTGATCTGCGCTCTCTTCTGGCCATCGGCCGCCGTCTCAGTGGCAGTGGCGAAATCCACAGCGGCGATCTTCTCGTTCTCGGCCTTCACCACCTTGTTCATCGTCTCCTGTACGTCCTTGGGAGGGTCTATCTCCTTCAACTCGGTCCTCACGATATCGATGCCCCAGTTGTGCGTCTCCTCGCACAGTGTCCGGTGCAGCTCCTCATTGATCTTCCCCCGCTCGCTATTGGCCGATTTCAGGGTCAGCGTGCCGATGATATTCCTCAATGTCGTTCTCGCCAGATTCACGATCTGCCATTGGTAATTGTTCACGTTGTACTGGGAGCTTTTCACGCTCTCCTCGTCCAACTTCACCTTGAAATACACCTGGGCATCCACGCGCGCGTTCAGGTTGTCGTTGGTGATGATTTCCTGCGGCTGCGCGTCAACCATCTGCTCGGTGGTGTTCACCTGATACAACCGCTCGATCACGGGGATGACCCAGTGGAATCCAGGCAGGGTGAACCTGCGATACTTCCCGAGCCGTTCGATGAGGCCGCGGTGCGTCGGCCTCACGATCCTGACCCCTGCAAAGAATATGATCACAATTGCGACAACCAGCGTATGAATGCCCATAGCGCTCCTCCTTTTCGGCTAATAGGATGGTGCATTTTACTCCAAAAAATCACCATCAGCCCCTCTTTAGAACACGATAGCGCTCACCCATCCGATTGTCAATGGCAAAGCAGTTGGAGTTTCCCCAGTTTTTCATAGAATAATCTTTCACCACGAAGGGCACGAAGAAAACGGCACCTACCCTATCCTTTCCCTCAACTTCTCCTCCTTCGTGTCCTTCGTGGTAGAAAAACAATGATTCAGTTGCGGTATTTTATAATTATGGTTCAACCAATATGTTATAGAAAAACAGGGGCAAAAAGTGGGGAATGTCCAGCAAAGGGAGCCACGTGGGTAAGGCTTCAGAAGGTGTGAAAAAATTAAAATTACAACCTGAATTTGCTAAAGCAAGAACTTGTCATT
>Ga0315281_10011985_pt1 | contig 11841 bp, 9 predicted proteins | sample YL17G07_0_MG_FD_204540 | JGI IMG/M metagenome (GOLD analysis project Ga0315281, IMG submission 204540) | Sediment microbial communities from Yellowstone Lake, YNP, Wyoming, USA - YL17G07_0 | ecosystem: Environmental > Aquatic > Freshwater > Lake > Sediment | place: USA: Wyoming | collected... | reverse complement strand
GTATCTCAATAAATATCCGGGCTCGCCGTACACGGTGAACGCGATCTATTGGATGGGAAGGTGCGCGGAGCGGGAAGGGAATCCGGAGCACGCGCGAAGTTTTTACAACAAAGCGGCCAGCCGCTATCCCATGACCTATTTTGGGATGGCCGCGGCGCAACGCATCGAGAAGATCGGCGACGGGCCGGAAAATCCCGCGCCGTTCCTGGAGAAGATTCCGCCGGCGCCGCCGCTGCGGCCGATTGACGAGCCGCTGCCGGTGGCGGCGCGGGAGCGCTGGCTGCGCGCGCAGGCGCTGCGAGTGGTCGGCTTTGACGCTTCGGCGGAGATGGAATTGAAGTTCGCGTATTACGCGACGTCCTCGCCGCGGCTGATGGCCGAAGCGGCGCAGGCGGCCTACGAGCAGGGGCATTTTGCATCGGGGATGGCCTATGCGCGCCTGGCGGTGAGCAATTTCGAGGCGCGGGCGATCGGGGACCTGCCGATTGCGCTTTGGAAAGTGCTCTATCCGCTGCCGTACGAAGCGGCCGTGCGGCACGAGGCCGCGGCCAACGGACTGGACCCGGCGTTCGTGGCGGGACTGATCCGGCAGGAATCGGCGTTTCAGACCAACGCGGTGTCCTCGGCGAACGCCTTGGGGCTGATGCAGGTGCTGCCGAATACGGCGAAACTGCTGGCGAAGGAAGCGCATGTGCGCTACGCGCGCAAGAAACTGTTCGAGCCGGAATACAACATCAAGCTGGGGACGCTCTACGTCAAGGAACTGCTGCGTCGCGCGGGCGGGCCGGAGCAGGCGCTGGCGGCGTACAACGCGGGCGAAGACCGCATATCTTCCTGGAGCGCGGAGCGCGACTACGACGAAATCGCCGAGCTGGTGGAGTCCATTCCGTTTACGGAAACGCGCGAGTATGTGCAAATCGTCTTGCGAAATGCCGGAGCTTACCGGATGATTTACGGCACCGGCAGCGCGCCTGCCGAACGCGGACACCTGCCCGTACGAGAATAGAGAAACGAGGCCCATGAGTTCTTCCCCATCGAGCAACGCCCCGGCGGACGCCGGCGAAATCGCGCGGAAAATGCTTTCCGTGCGCGCGGAGCAGTTCACCGAATCCGTGATCCGCGAAATGACCCGGCTGGCCATGAAGCACAATGCCGTGAATCTCTCGCAGGGCTTTCCGGATTTTGCGGCGCCGGCGGAGATCAAGGAAGCGGCGCGGCAGGCCATTGCCGACGACATCAATCAGTACGCCATCACCTGGGGAGCGAAGCCGCTGCGCGACGCGGTGGTGGCCAAGTTCGAGCGCACGCAGGGCGTGAAGTACGACCCCGAGCGCGAGATTACGGTGTGCTGCGGCTCGACCGAGGCCATGATGGCGGTGATGATGGCCATCATCAATCCCGGCGATGAAGTGGTGGTCTTCGAGCCGTTCTATGAGAACTACGGGCCGGACGCGATTCTTTCGGGGGCCACGCCGCGCTTTGTGAAGCTGCGCACGCCGGACTGGTCCTTCGACGAAAAAGAACTGGCCGCGGCGTTTGGGCCGAAGACCAAGGCCATCATCCTGAATACGCCGAACAATCCCACGGGGAAAGTGTTTACGCGCGCGGAGCTGGAATTCATCCGCGACCTGTGCGTGCGCTGGAATGTGTTTTGCGTTTCGGACGAAATCTACGAACACATTCTGTATGACGGAGCGGAGCACGTCTCGATGGCGGGAATCGAAGGGATGCGCGACCGCACCATCGTCATCAACGGGCTTTCCAAGACCTACAGCGTGACGGGATGGCGCGTGGGTTGGGCGCTGGCGCCGCCCGCGGCGACGAATTCCATCCGCAAAGTGCACGATTTTCTGACCGTGGGCGCCGCGGCTCCGCTGCAGCAGGCGGGGGCCATGGCGCTGCAGTTTCCGCAGGCCTATTACGACAAGCTGGCGGTGACTTACGCGGCGAAGCGCGAGCGTCTGGTGAAGATTCTGGAAGGGGCGGGATTTACGGTGTTCAAACCGCGCGGCGCGTATTACATCATGACGGACATCTCCGCCTTCGGCTATCCCGACGACGTGACCTTCGGCAAATACCTGGTGGAAAAGATCGGCGTGGCGGTGGTGCCGGGCTCGAGCTTCTACCGCGACGCCGCGGATGGCGCGAAGCAGGTGCGCTTCACCTTCTGCAAAAAGGAAGAGACGCTGGCCGCCGCCGAGCAGCGCCTCTCCAAACTGCGCCCGTAAACCAAACTACTTCTTCATCAGCTCCAGAACCGCCGTGGTCATGGACTTGACCGCGGTGCGGATGGTGGGCTCCGGCGTGGGCCAGAACAGGTTCGAGTGCATGGTCGGCACCGGCGTGCCGGACTGCTTCATGGCCGCGAGGCGCGCGGCGTCAATCGCTCCCACAAAAAACATGAACGTGGGAATCTTGCGGTCTTCGAGGCCCAGCTGGCCGAAATCCTCGCTGCCCATGACCGAGGGCACCTCCAATACATTTTCTGCGCCGAGAGATTTTTTCAAAGCCGCCACGGTGCGCGCGGTGAGCGCGGGATCGTTGTACATGGCCGGGGTGTATTCGGTGTCGCTGGGCTTGACGATGGGGGCGCGGTCTTCGGGAACGCCGCCGGCGAGGGCCACGCCGCGGGCGATGCGCTCGAGCGAGGCGAGAATCTGCTGGCGGACCTCTTCCTTGTAGGTGCGGATGCTGAGCTGCAAATGCACGTCGTCGGGAATGATGTTGTGCTTGGTGCCGCCGTGAATCGAGCCGACGGTGACCACGGCGGGATCGAAGGGCGATTTTTCGCGGCTGACGATGGTCTGAATGGCCAGAATGTATTCGGCGGCCATGACGATGGGGTCCTTGCCGGCTTCGGGCTTGGAGCCGTGCGCGCCGCGTCCGCGAATGGTCACGTCCACGGAGGTTGCGCTGGCCAAGGCATAGCCGGAGGTGAAGCCGATCTTTCCGGACTCGATGTCGGAGGTGTCATGCAGGGCCAGGGCGAAGTCCGGCCTGGGGAAGCGCGTGTAGAGGCCGTCGGCGAGCAGGGCGCGCGCGCCGTCAATGCGCTCTTCGGCGGGCTGGCCGATGAGCAGAAGCGTGCCGTGCCACTGGTCTTTCAGCTGCACCAGCATTTTGGCGGTGCCCAGAAGGGAACTGACGTGAATGTCGTGGCCGCAGGCGTGCATTACGCTGACGTCTCCGCCGGCATCGTTCTTGGCGTGAACTTTGCTGGCGTAGGCCACGCCGGTCTGCTCCTCGACGGGCAGCGCGTCCATATCCGCGCGCACCAGGACGGTGGGGCCCGCGCCATTCTTCAGGACGGCTACGACGCCGTAGCCTTTCCATTCGGGATTGGGGTACTTGCCGACGTGCTCGGTGACGTCATAGCCCAGCGCTCGCAGTTCGCGCGCCAGCAACGCGGAAGTTTTTTCCTCCTGGTGGGAAAGTTCGGGAGCGGCGTGCAGCGCCTTGTAGGTGGCGACGAGGCCGGGAAGCTCCTGGTCAATCATGGCGTCGAGCTTAGGCTGCTGCGCGGCGGCGGCCAGCGGAAGCAAGGCGGCAACGAGCGCGGCGAGGATGGTCTTCATGAGGTCTCCTGACGATTGAGAAACGCGGAGGCCATTATACGTTGGGAAGCGCCCGGCGTTTTCGTTGATTTACAGGGAGTTTCTTTTTTTTGCGGCTGGCCGCGCCGGCTCCGCCGGGCTGTGCTAAAATCCGCGCGAAGACAGGAAAACCTTCGGCTGCGAGCGGGAAAGCGGCGGTGACGCACATGGCGATGGAACTGGCTCTAATTCCGGCGGGGACGAAACTGGAAACGAATGGCGAAGGCGCGGCGGCGGATCTCGCGGCGAGCGCCACGCGGACGTTTCTCTGCCGCCTGGCGATCACCGAGCAGATCGAGCAGGAGTCGCTGGACGTGGCCATCTGGGGTTCGGCCGACGGGGAAAACTGGGGAACCAAGCCGCTGCTGAAGATGCCGCAGGGATTTTACCGCGGGGAAGAGAAGCGCGTGCTGGATTTGACGCTGCGCCCGGAAATTAAATTTATTCGCGCGCGCTGGGAACTGAATCGCTGGGGGCGCGTGGCGCCCGCGCCGGTGTTCGTCGCGGAATTGCAGCTGGTGGAAATTCCTCCCATGTCGCGGGACGCGGCGACGCGGCGCGCGACCGCGCAGCCGGCCTGATAAAAACAAAAACAATTTGAAAAAGAGGAAGGGGTGAGAGGCTGACGGTCGGTTGCCCTGTGGTGGTTAGCCTCTCACCCCGCGAGTGGTTGTTACATTTATAGACGTAGGGAGAAGCAAAATGTTTCGCAATTTTTATTAAAAATTGCCAAGAATGGAGGCGGTGCGCGCACTAAGGAACTTAGTATCCTTAATCCTGTAATTGCACGGTTTCCAGGTATTTAGCCACAGCCACGTTCCAGCCGAATTGTGATTTCATCGCCGCCTGCAAGGATAGCGCCGCCGCAGGCTCCCCGTGCGTCAGCCAGACCTGCCGCGGGGGAGCCTGGAAACCGCTGGCCCAGCGCAGCAGTTCGCTTTTCCCGGCGTGCGCGGAGAACTGCCCCAGTTCCACGACTTCCGCCAGCACCGGAACCGTTTCCCCATGAATATGCAGGACTTTTGCGCCTTCCAGCAGGGCGCGGCCGCGCGTGCCTTCGGCCTGGAATCCAGCCAGGACCACGGCGTTGCGCTTGTCGGGAAGGCGCTTGAGCAGATGATGGAGGACGCGGCCGCCGCTGGCCATGCCGCTGGCGGAAATGATCAGGCAGGGAGTTTTCACGTCGTTGATGGCCTTGGAATCCTCGACGGTGCGGGTGAGATGGAATTCGTGGACGTCCAGAGGATCGCCGCCGGCGCCGTCTTCCACTTTGCGGAATTCCAGGTCATGGTCTTCCTGGTGGCGCAGATAGAGATCGGTGGCGCTGAGGGCCATGGGGCTGTCCACGTAAACGGGAATGCGGGGAATGCGCTGGGAGTTTTCCAATTGGCGCAGGTAGTACATGAGCGTCTGGGTGCGGCCGATGGCGAAAGCGGGGAAGACGATGGAGCCGCCGCGTTTGGTCACGCGGTTGACCACGTCGGCCAGGGCTTGTTCGGGCGAGCCGTCCTGATGCTCGCGGTCGCCGTAGGTGGATTCGCAGAGGAGGAAATCGGCGCGCGGCGGCGTGGCCGGGTCTTTCAGGATGGGCTGGTTGTAGCGGCCGATGTCGCCGGAGAAGACCACGACGATGGTGCGGCCGTTTTCGGTGATGGCCAGTTCCAGCGACGAAGAACCCAGGATGTGCCCGGCGTCGTAGGACGTGACGCGGAATTCCGGGGAGATGACGAAGGGGCCGGAGCGCGGCATGGCCTTCATGTTCTGCAGGACCGGGTCGACGTCCGCGCCGGTATAGAGCGGCAATGGCTCGGGGTGGCGGCTGTATTTCTTGACGCGGGCGTGCTCGGCGTCCTCTTCCTGGAGGTGCGCGGAATCCTTCAGGAGAATTCCGGCGAGTTCGATGGTGGCGGGATTGGCGAAGATGGGGCCTTGGAAACCGTCCTTGACCAGTTTGGGGAGCCATCCGGTGTGATCGAGATGCGCGTGGGTCAGCACCAGATAATGGATGGTTTTGGGATCGATGGGCAGGAGAGTCCAGTTGCGGTCCTTCAGTTCATTGGAGCCCTGGAAGAGGCCGCAGTCCACGAGGAGGCGTTTGCCGGCCGCTTCGACGAGATATTTTGAGCCGGTTACGCAGCCGGCGGCGCCGAGAAAGGTGATTTGTGCCATGGTGGGGACATTCTACTCCGCCCCAGAACGGACGCCAGCAAATTCATTGCGGCAAAGATCTTCGGGAGTGGCCTTTAGGGAACAGGGCGGCCATTCCCGTGCGGATTTCGCGCCGACGGACGAGTAGCATGAAGGAAAGAGAGATGGAGACCAGCCGACCAGCCGCGCCGCGCGAAAAGCGGCCGGGCGATATTTCAGGAGAAACGAAAATGAACGAAACCGAGAAACTGGTAGACCTCTATTACGGGAGTTTGCAGGCGGTGCGCCGCGCGCAGAAATACTATCTGGCCATTCTGCTGGCCTTTCTGGCCTTCGTGTGGCTGGGGCAGATGGGCGCGGGGAAGCCGCGGGCGGCGATCTCGGTGGATACGGACACGGTGTCCGTGCCCAAGTCCGCGCCGGTGGCTGGAAAAAATCTACTGGAAGCGGCGCCGGCAATTACCACCATTCTGCTGCTGGGGCTGGTGGGCTGCCTGCGGGCCACCGAACCGGCGTTAAAGCGTTTTCAGGGCGCCTGGGCCTCCGCCGGAGGGAAACCGGAAGCGGTGGGGCTGGCGGCGATTGACACGCACCGCAGTTGGGTGGACTACATGACGTTCATCTGGCCGCAGCGCTATGCGTTTATCGTGCATGCCGCCGTGCTGGTGGCCGCGCTGGTTTCCACGCTCTCCGTGGGGCTGATTCTGGTGCCGGAGTTCAAGGGCTACGGCGCGTTTCTCTTTGCCAGCTATTGCCTGGCGGCGCTGGTGCTGCAATGCCTGGCGGCGGGGAAATGGATTTTTGAAGGGGTGAGCTTCACGCAGCCCGGCAAGGGTGCGGCGGGAGCGGCGCAAAGTTAATTCTTCAGCAAGTCGTTGAGGAAACCGGCGAGTTGCGCTTCCTGGCGCAGCAGCGCGGCGGATTGAGCGGAGTCCTTTTCGCTGGCGGCGAGCTTCGAGAGTTGCCCGGCGAGGACGCGCACGGCGGCGTCGCGCGGGACGTAGACGCGGTCGAGCGGGGCCAGGGCGCTCCAGCCGGAGACCTCGCGGCGCAGTTCCCAGCGATGCTTCTCCTCGCGTCGTTTGGTTTCTCGTTTTTCGCCGCTCAGCGACGCGCGCGAAGTTACTTTCACATCGGCCCAGCCGCGGTCGCCCTTCAGGTGAATTTTTTCCACGCGCAACTGGTCAAAGACCACCACGGGCAGGCGCGGCTGTAAAAGATCATCGGGGCGCAGGGCCGCGCGCGAGGAATTGCTCAGCTCGGTGATGGCTTCGCCGACTTCCTGCGTGGAAGGTTTATTGCCGCGGGAGACCATCAGGATGCTTTTAGGTGCTTCCGCCGCGGGAGTCTCCGATTTCGCCGCGCGCGTGGGATGCGCCGGAATCGCCGCGGGCCGGGCGGTAGAAACGGGAAGATTTTTCACCGGCAGGGGCGTGGCTGCGGAGCGCGCGGTGGCTCGCGCGGACGGCGCCGCAGCAGGCGCCTCCGCGGCTTCATCTTCATCCTCGATCACTGGGACGGTGACGACCTGCACCTTTTCCGGGGCGTTGAATGTGGCATCCGGATTCATGTCCGCCGCGGGATGGATGTTTTCCAGGCTGGTGATGCGGTAACGGTAGAAGCGCGACGGCCCGTACTGCCGCCAGTACTTGGAGTCGTAGTCCTGCGTATCGAACCCGGAGGTTACCGAGCTGTAGAAGGAATGCAGCGCCGGGTCCACCACCAGCCCCACGTGGCCGGGCCAGACGATGAGGTCGCCGGGCTGCGCGGTTTTGACCCGCGCGAAGTTCTCGCTGCCCAGGGAAAAAAGATCGAAGGAACTGGCGTAGGCATAGGGAAAACCCGCCAGCTGGTAGATTTCATTCACCAGATGCGAGCAGTCCGGCTTGCCGGTGAGCTGCTGCTGGTGTTCCCAGGCGGCCTGCACCAGCGCCCGGCCTTCCGCGGCCGTCAGCAGGCGCGGCGCGAAATCTTCCTCCGGCGCACGAGCGGCCGCGGCGCGCCCGGCGCCCGGCAGCAAGGAAAGAAAAGCGAGGCAGCCCGCAAGCAGGCAGCGCATGAGTTGCGCCTGGCATTGCGCCCAAGCCACTCCGAAGCCCGCTGGACGCATCCGAAGGGGAGGGGCATGGCGCTGAGCCAAAGAGTAACTAGTTTTAATGAGCTTAGGCATAGTTCTAGTACTATGATGCATCTAAACTGGAGTAGGGAAAGTGGTGTTTGCCCTGAACATCAACAGGAGGCTAGGGTCATGAGGAAAGTATACGTTGCGGCGTTTGCCGCGTTGCTGCTGGCGCTCGCGGGATTTGCAAGGGTCGCGGAGGCCCAGACGGAGGTGCGCTCGGCGGTTTCCATCCGGCTTATCGATGGGCTGAGCACGGGAAATGTGCAGCAGGGAGAACTGTTTACGGCGTCGCTGGCTTCGGATTATGTGGTCAATGGCCGCGTGGTGGGCGAGCGCGGGGACCGCGTAAACGGGCAGGTGCGCCGCGTGGTCAGCTCGGGGCGAATGAAGAAGCCGGCGGTGATTACGCTGAGTTTGCAGTCGCTCGAAACGCGTGCGGGCCGGATTCCACTGCAAACGGGCGACCTGACCATCAAGGCGGATTCGCATGCCACGCGCAACCTGCTGTTTATCGGCGGCTCGGCGGGGCTGGGCGCGCTGATTGGCGCGGGAGCGGGAGGGCGCGGAGCGGCCATTGGCGCCTTGGTGGGCGGCGGCGCGGGCGCCGGCGGAGCGTATCTCACGGGAAAGCGCGAGATCGTGCTGCCATCGGAAACTTTGCTCACCTTCCACCTGAATTCGGTCGCCGTCAGCCAGCGTGAGGTGGAGAACATGCAGGACGCCGCGCGGCCGCGGCCGCAGCAGGATGTCCGCGAGTATCCCGCGCAGAATGGGCCCTCGTATGATCCCTATCCCGTGGTGGTGGAGCGCAGGCGCGGGGCCGGCGATGACGACGATGATGAAGACTACTACGACGATGACCGCGAGGGAGATCACGAACATCACCGTGAGCGCTATCACGAGCATTACGGCGCGGAAGCGCCGCGCAGCATTACGGTGATCTTTGTGGAGAATCACTACGCGATGGTGGATGTCTACTGGCCGCGGCACGTCGAGCATCTGCGCATGCATGGCGACTACGTGGCGGATCTCTACGGCCCGCTCTCCCACCATACGGGCTTTTCCGAGCAAGCCCTGCGCGCGCGCATCCAGGTGCGCCACGACAACGGCAAGCACAAGGGCTGGGATAAGGGACACGGCCATGGCCGGGGCCACGACCGCGACGACCGGGACTAGACTCCTGTAGGGTGTTTGAACGGAAACGGCGCCGGATGCACCTCGGCGCCGTTTCCCGTTTTGGATGAACTCGCGTGGTCTGCTATAATCCTCGTGTTGTTCTTCTGTCGGTGGGGCCGTGGCGCAGTTGGGAGCGCGTCCCGGTGACACCGGGAAGGTCGACGGTAGTAAGTAGTTTGTTTCGGTGGGGCCGTGGCGCAGTTGGGAGCGCGCCTCGATGGCATCGAGGAGGTCGAGGGTTCGAATCCCTTCGGCTCCACCAAATTTCTAGCATGTCCTTCCACGTTTCCATCCTGCAAAGTCAGACCACGAGCCGGTATTACATTGGGCAGACGGCAAATGTGGAGGAACGCCTGGCCTATCACAACGCCAATTACTCGAAATCGCTGAAGAATCGCGGGCCGTGGCAGGTCGTGCACCAGGAAGAGTTTGCGACGCGCTCGGAAGCGATGAGAAGGGAACGGCAACTGAAGTCGTGGAAGGATCGGGCCCTGATTGAGCATTTGGTGAGCGCGTCCCGGTGACACCGGGAAGGTCGAGGGTTCGAATCCCTTCGGCTCCACCAGATTTTTCCGAAAATAATTTTTATGCTTTTATGCGCATTGGGAATTCGTGTACGCGGTCTTGCGTAAAACACGACGGGGCGGGCTTGGCGGCCCGCCCCGTGGCGTTTGCATGGGTTGTAAGGCTGTTTTAGTCCGCCGCGGCGGCTTTCTTGGCGCGGCGGATGCACTCTTGGACGTCCAGACCGAGGCCCTTGGCCACGCCGGTGCCGTAGGCGGGATCGGCCTGATAGAAGTGATGGATTTGCAGTTCCTGGATGCGCTGCGGAGCGTTCTTCAGGCTGCCCGTGATGTTGTCAATCAGGCGCTTCTGCGCGTCGGCGGGCATCAGGCGGAAGAGATTTCCGGCCTGGGAGTAGTAGTCGCTGTCCAGGCGGTGATTGTGGCGGTCGACGCTGCCGGTGATGGTCTTGGGACGTTCGCGATAGGCGGCGTCCTCGGCGGGTCCGCCGAAGCTGTTGGGTTCGTAGTTCACGCGGGCGCCGCCGTTATCGTCAAAACGCATGGCGCCGTCGCGGTGGTAGGTGTGCATGGGGCACTGCGGGCGATTGACCGGCAGCGAGTCGTAGTTGACGCCCAGGCGGTAGCGGTGCGCGTCGGGATATGAAATCAGCCGCGCCTGGAGCATTTTGTCGGGCGAATAGCCCATGCCGGGCACGATGTTGCGCGGCTCGAAGGCGGACTGCTCGACTTCCGCAAAATAGTTTTCCGGGTTGCGGTCGAGGACCATTTCGCCGACTTCGACGAGCGGGTAGTCCTTGTGGGGCCAAACCTTGGTCAAGTCGAAGGGATTGATCTTGTAGGTTTCCGCGTCCTTCTCCGGCATGACCTGAATGCACACGCGCCACTTGGGGAAATCGCCCTTCTGAATGGCGTTGAAGAGATCGCGCTGGGCGTAGTCGGGGTCCTTTCCGGCCAGCTCGCCGGCCTGCTCGCGGGTGAGGTTCTTGATGCCCTGCTTGGTCTTGAAGTGCCATTTCACGTAGAACAGCTCGTTCTTGGCGTTGATCAGGCTGAAGGTGTGGCTGCTGTAGCCGTTCATGTGGCGGTAGCCGTCGGGGGTGCCGCGGTCGGAGAAGAGAATGGTCACCTGATGGAGCGATTCGGGCGAGAGCGACCAGAAGTCCCACATCATCGTGGGGGACTTGAGGTTGGTCTGCGGGTCGCGCTTCTGGGTGTGAATGAAATCGCCGAACTTGAGCGGGTCACGGATGAAGAAGACGGGCGTGTTGTTGCCGGTCATGTCCCAGTTGCCTTCTTCGGTGTAGATCTTTATCGCGAAGCCGCGCGGGTCGCGCTCGGTGTCCGCCGAACCCTTTTCGCCGCCCACGGTGGAGAAGCGGATGAAGAGCGGAGTCTTCTTGCCCACGGCGGAAAAGAGTTTGGCGGTGGTGTACTTGGGCAGTTCCGGGTTGGTGCAGGCCAGGTAGCCATGGGCGCCCGAACCCTTGGCGTGGACGACGCGCTCGGGAATGCGCTCGCGGTTGAAATGGGCCATTTTTTCAAAGAGCTGGAAATCCTCGAACACGATGGGTCCGCGCGGACCCACGGTGAGCGAATTCTGGTTGTCGCCGACGGGGCGTCCCGCGTCGGTGGTCAATTTCTTTTTTTCATTGGACATAGCTATCCCTCCGCAGGTGAGCATAGCCGCGCCGGAGCTATACTTCCAATATCTAGTTTGGATAGAATGGATAGGCATAGCCTATGGAACTGCACCAGCTTCGCTACTTCTGCGCCGTGGTGGATGCCGGCAACTTCAGCCGGGCCGCCGAGCAGGCGCACGTCTCGCAACCCTCGCTCTCCCAGCAGATTCTGAAACTGGAAGACGAACTGGGCGCGCGGCTCTTCGACCGCCTGGGCCGCAGCGTGCGCCTGACCGACCTGGGCAAGACGTTTCTCCCGCGCGCGCGCGCCGTGCTGCGGGAATTGGAAGCGGCCCGCGGGGATCTGGCCGCGAGCAAGAAATCGGTGGCCGGCCCGGTGTGCATCGGGGTGATCCCCACGATCGCGCCCTATTACCTGCCGCGGCTGCTGGCGGCCTTTTCCCGCAAATATCCGCTGGCGCACCTGACCGTGGTCGAGGAAATCACCCCGCTGCTGCTGGAAAAAGTGCGCGCGGGCGGCGTGGACATGGCCGTGCTGGCCCTGCCCATTCGCGGCTCCGAGTTCGAGTCCTTCGCGCTGCTGACCGAGCGCCTGGTGGCCGTGCTGCCCCGGCAGCACGCGCTGGCGCGCAACA
>Ga0315281_10011984_pt1 | contig 11842 bp, 9 predicted proteins | sample YL17G07_0_MG_FD_204540 | JGI IMG/M metagenome (GOLD analysis project Ga0315281, IMG submission 204540) | Sediment microbial communities from Yellowstone Lake, YNP, Wyoming, USA - YL17G07_0 | ecosystem: Environmental > Aquatic > Freshwater > Lake > Sediment | place: USA: Wyoming | collected... | reverse complement strand
CATCAAGCTCCACATAGGCGATCCGAACAAGTACGACTTCGAGACTCCGAAGCACGTCCGGGAAGCGCTCTGCAAGGCCGTGGAAGAATGCGACAATGGTTATGCTGAGTCGGAAGGATACATAGGGTTGCGAAAGGCTATCGTCAACCGGGAGAAGGAGAAGAACAAGATCGACGTGGACGTTGGCGATGTCGTCATAACGAACGGCGTGACGGAAGCCATACAGACGCTTGCCGCTGCGATGATCGCCTCGGGTGATGAGATGCTCGTTCCCGGCCCCTGCTACCCCACATATCCAGAGTTCGCCTCGTTCTTCGGAGGGATCCCTGTCTCCTACAAGACCGACGAGACAAACAACTGGCATCCGGACATCGACGATGTCCGCAAGAAGATCACGACGAGGACGAAGGCTCTCGTAGTCATCAACCCCAACAACCCGACCGGGGCCGTCTATCCTGAGAAGGTGCTGAAGAGTCTGGCCGATGTCGCCGGAGAGCACGATCTGCTCCTGATCTCGGACGAGATCTATGATCTGATGACGTTCGAGGGCACCCATCATTCGCCTTCGACTTTGGCCCCCGACGTCCCGATGGTCATTCTGAACGGTTTCTCGAAGGTCGATCTTCTGCCCGGGTGGCGGATGGGGTACGCCGTCTTCAGAGACCCGACGGGCGAGCTCAAGGAGGTAAAGGAAGGAGTGATGAGGCAGCTCAGGCTGAGGCTCTCCGCGAACTATCCCTGCCAGGTGGCGATGAGCAAGGCTCTCAAGGGACCACAGGCGCACCACGAGGAGACGAGAAGGAAGCTCAGGGAAAGGGCCGAGTACGCCTACAAGAGGCTGAACGCCATTCCCGGAATAACCACGACCAAGCCTCAGGGTGCTTTCTACATATTCCCGAGATACGAATCGAAACGGTGGAAGAGCGACAGGGAATTCATTTTGGACGTGCTGAAGAACGCACACGTTCTGCTGGTCCCCGGCTCAGGATTCGGAGAGGAATATGGCACAGGGCACTTCCGTTCGGTCTTCCTGCCGAACGTCGCGACCCTCGACAAGGCCTTCGACGCACTCGAGGACTTCATGAGCAAGAAGGCTTAGGTATCTGTTTCGTTCTCAAGCCTTACTTGTCGAACTTCTCCCACGATTCAGGGAATGTCCTTTCAAGCCCTGCCAGCTTCGCCCCGGTCATCGCGGCGGTGTTTAGGTCGAGCGCTCTGATATCGTCCATCGTGATAGTGCGCAGGTTGTCGTGGCCCGAGAGCATCGCAAGTATCTTAAGCTCCTCGGCGCAGGCGCTGACGAAGTTCGCCAGCCGCTGGGAGGAGGAATCGACGTCGAGGCAGATCCTGAACTTCGGGTCCTGCGTCGCCAGGCCGTAGTGGCAGCCTCCCTTGTGGCAGGACATGCAGCTCCTGCAGCCAAGCGCTATCTCCGCGGCCGCACCGAACCCTATCGCATCGGCACCGAGTGCTACTGCCTTGTACGCATCAGCCCCGTTCCTCATGCCTCCGAGGGCGATCAGTTTCACCCTGTCTTTGACACCGAGGTCTCTGAGAGCTTTCGCCGCCTGCCTTATGCAGGCGATCGTCGGAATGCCGACGTTCTGCGTGACGATGTCCGGCGATGCGCCGGTCCCTCCCGCCATTCCATCCATCGAGATCGCGTCAGCCCCGGCTTCTGCCGCTATGCGAGCGTCCTGGTACGGTCTCGCCGGGCCAAGCTTGAACATGATTGGCTTCTCGTGATTGGTAACGTCCCTGAGTATCTCGACCTGGGTCCTGAGGTCTTCCACATTCTCTATGTCGTAGTGCCTGCAAGGAGAAAGCGCGTCGGTACCAACCGGAATGCCCCTTACCTTGGCGACATCTGGTGTGACCTTCTTGCCCAAAAGGTGGCCTCCCATGCCCGGCTTCGCTCCCTGCCCTATCTTGATCTCGATCGCGTCCGAAGCGAGGAGATAGTCCAGCGACACTCCCCACCTGCCGGTCGACCACTGCACGACAAGATATCCTCCTGGCTCCCACCTCTTCACGCCTTTCTTCACGGCCCTGGGGTTGTCGTACCCGTGCGTCATCATTGCCTCTCCGGGGAACATGCCGCCCTCCCCCGTGTTGGCGATCGTCCCGAGTCTTGCCGCCGCTACCGCGTACGCCATCTTGCCTTCTTTGGAAATCGCCCCGTACGACATCGCTGCCAGCACGAACGGCAACGCCAAACGGATCGGCTTGGAACAGGTCTTCTCTCCGATCACGACCTCCATGTCGAACGGCTCGCGATATTTGTCCCTTGGCGGTTTGCCAGCGAGCTGAGAAGGGACAACAACGAGGCCATCGAAATGAGGAAGGTTCGCCATGGCGCCGAAGCCCCTGAGCTCGTACTCCCCCGTCTCGGCCTTCCTGTGTATCTCCTCGATGGTCTGGGTCGTCCACACTCCCCTCGACATGGTCTCCGGGGTCGTGGGTCGGACGTAGATGCAGCTGTTCGGGCATGCCTTCTCGATGCATATCTTGCAGCCCACGCAGGCGAGTTCGTTCGCGACGTAGATCCTTCCGTATGCGTCCCTCTCGAAGACTCCATGCTCGCAGGTCTCCATGCACGCTCCGCACTTCCATGGTTGCTGCCAGCTCTGGCAGCGGTCCTTCTCTATCGTCAACCAATACTGTCCTATCATAGTCATGGGCCCACCACCTTCTGAGAGACGACGGGTTTCTCATGGTAGAATGGCTTGGATGATGCAGGCGCCACCTTCTGGAAGGACCTGGCATTAGCCTGAATATCGAGCTTCCCGAGGACCGTGTTCAGCTTGTCGATGTCGTCGGACCTCATCTTCTCCAGCTTCGTGTTGTTACCCAGGCTATCGTAGGATCCTAGGATGTAGATCGATCCTCTTATGATGAAGTTGCCCAGCGCTTCCCCGGCGTCCCCGAGGATGACGATATCGCCTGCTGTCATGTACGTGCCGACATGGTCCCCGACATCGCCGGATATGATGATGGTCGCGCCCTTGTTCATCGTTCCGAGGAAGTCGCCCGCGGACTTCCCTATGACGACCGTCCCGCCGTAGCAGTAGTCAGCGGCTCCGTCGCCCACATCCCCTCGGACAACGATCTTGCCGGCGATCATGTTGTCTCCCACGAACCTGCCGGCCGACCCCTCGACCATGAGGGTGGCTCCGTCGTTGAGGATGCCGAAGTAGTCGCCCACGTCCCCCTCTACGACGACCGTCCCCTTCTTCAATCCGCTGCAGAGGCCTTTCAGGTGGGATGCGTTCGACACCCTGACCTCGTCACCGGATTCGGCGGACCTCCTCAGTCTCGCATTGCCCTCTCTGAGCGCAATCCCATTCAGATCCAGTGTCATCGACATCAGCTCTGCCTCCTGTTGAGCTCGGCGTAGCGTCTCAGGGCTTCCACCCTCTTCGCTGGGTCGGTCAGTCCCTGCAACATCAGAAGCAGCTCGTCATCAAACTGTTGCGATCTCTTCCTCCGCTGTTTGTTCCGCTTGCCCATGTAGAGCTGGTTGGTGTCGACGCTCTTCGTGATCTCCAGGTGGCCGGTCTGGACGGCCCGTGTGAGCAGACTCTCCCCCGCTGGGTTCCTGGTTATGACCGTACAGTATCCGAATCTCGATCCGGTGTACCCGATAGACAGGTCCGCGGATTCGGCAAGGTAATCGGTGCATCTAGCACATCCCTTCCTAAGGTACTTTTGCGTGCTCGCCAGCGATATTTCTCTGACCGTGCCGTCCCTCAGAGTAACGGTGAGGAGCTTATCGGCGGTCGATCTGTCCATCATCGCTATGTTCCTCGGCGAGATGCCCATCTCCTTCTCAATGACCTCTGAGACGAGGTCGTGAGTGCACACCCCGGCGCAGAACCTGCCTATCAGTATCCTGATCGACTTTCCGTAGACATCGAGTCCCTTCATCGTTGACTTCTGGATGCATCTTGCGGCGTTGATGACGCACGGTGCGCCAACGATCGCTACCTTGCGGAGCGCTTTGGCGTGGACCGCGTCGTTGAGACTCTCGAGCGTGGGGGACCATATGAACTGGTGCCCCGCGCAGTCGTAGATCTCCTCGGCACTCGTGACGACTCTGGCGAACGGTCTCCAGGTCCATCTATCGACATCCGTGATTATGGCTCCGTCTATGAAACCGCTCTCCAGCGCGCTGACCAAGATCTGGTTCAGCACGTCGCTGAGCAGGTCACCGTGCCTGCTCCTCGCAGAAGTGAGACTAGACCTCGCTGACGCAACGGACATCATCTTTCCATCCGTCCATTCTCTGAGGGTCGGACATACCTCGAGACAGAAGCTCTCGCATCCGAAACACGGGTCGAGGTCGTGGATCGTAAGACCGACCTTCCTGGTGATCTTCCTGTGAGTTGGATGCTGCTCGCCCTCGGGGAAGAAAAGCACGCCTTTGTTGCAGCAGGAGATGCATGCCCCGCAGCCTGTGCACTTTCCCAGGTTCCAGACATATGTCTCGAGCTCCTTGGACATCACACCACCCCCTTCTCGTCCTCGATCTCGGGCATAGATGCGGGATGCGGTCTTGCGGGATTCGGTCCGAGCCTCTTGAGATCCTCGGCGAAGGTCCTCATGATGTCCGCGAACCGCCTACCTTCGGCAGCCGATACCCACTCCACCCTGACCCTTTCCGGCTCGAATCCGTAGTCCTTGATCATCTCGGTCAGGCTGTCAATCTTGGCCTTCATCAGCTGGTTCCCGATCACGTAATGGCAGTCTCCCGGGTGACAACCGCCGATGAGAACGCCGTCCGCCCCCTTGAGGAGGGCATAGAGAATGTGGAACGGGTCGACCCTGCCAGTGCACATCACCCTCATCGGCATGATCTCCGGCGGGTACTGGTACCTGCTCACTCCGGCGTTGTCAGCCCCAGCATAAGCGCACCAGTTGCACAGAAAGGCGATGCCCCTCGTCTCGCCGTTCGGCACGTCGGCAAGGGCCTCATCGATCTGCGCGGTAATCTGGTCGCTCGAGAAGTTGAATATCGATATCGCGCGGCATGGACAGGCGGTCGAACACGCTCCACATCCCTTGCACAACAACTGGTTCACCTCGGCTAGCAGTCTGCCCTCTGAAATGCCCATCCCCATCGCGCCGTACGGGCATGCCTCGATGCATCTGGCGCATCCAGTGCACAGGGTGTCGTCGACCGCCGCCACAATGGGCTCGCAGACTATCTTGCCCTTCATGAGGGGCACGAGCGCCCTCGACCCTGCGGCGAAGCCTTGCTTGATCGACTCGGCAATACCTTTCGGACTTTGTGCGGTCCCGGCGACGAACACGCCGTCCACCGAGAAATCCATTGGTCTCAGCTTCGGATGCGCTTCCAGGAAGAAGCCGTCCTCGGAAAGAGGGACCTTGAGCATCTCGGACAGCATCTTGTTATCTTCATTGGGTACGAGCGGCGTCGCCAGAACGACGAGATCGGCCCGGATGAGCAGGTCGTCGTCGCTCGCAAGGTCATGCACCTTAACGCTCAGACCGCCCAGGGTGTCCACTTTCGGGAGCTCTTCTTCGCTGTAACGGACGAACTTCACTCCGAGCTCTCCCGCCGTCCTGTAATACTTCTCCAAAGAGCCGGAGGTGCGCACGTCTCTGTATAACACGTAGGCGTTCGACGAAGAGCTCCTTTCTTTCAGCCTTATGACGTCCCTGATCGCGATCTCGCAACAGATCTGGGAGCAGTACGTCCTGCCCTCCTTCTCCCTTGACCCAGCGCATAGAATTTCGACGACATCCATCTCATTCGCCTTGTCGCTTTCGAGCATTTTCTGGAACTCCGCTTGGGTCACAACACCCTTCTCCGATCCGTAACCGAAGAGACCCGTTGGGACGAGATCCTGAGCGCCTGTTGCGACGACGATCGTGGCGACGTCCACGATGCTGTCCCCGAGCGATGAGCCGAGTTCCATACCCTTCCTGCTCAGCTTGATGATGAATCTGCCGACGGAGCCGCTCACCCCTGTCGGCATCGTCGATGTGAGGACCTCGATGTTCTCTTTGGAGCGGATCATGTCCTCCAGATGCTTCGCGAGCTTCTCCGGATCGTATCCATCCAGGTCCCTTAATCGCCTGCCTTTGATGGCGCCCCCGAGCTCGTTTGATTTCTCGACAAGATAAACCTTGAAGCCCTTCGATGCGATTATCAGGGCCGCTGACATCCCAGCTATGCCTCCGCCAACGACCATCGCGCCGGGCGTCAGAACACCGAGGATCTGCTCCCTCGGCTTCGCAAGCCTTACGTTCGCGGTCCCCATCCTCACGAGCGTTCTTGCCTTGTCGGTCGCCTTGTCCGGCTCGTGCTGGTGCACCCAACTGTCAAGCTCTCTGATGCTGACAAACCCGACCAAGTTCGGATTCATGCCGGCCTGTCTGCAGGTATCCTGAAAAAGCTTGAGGTGGCTCCTCGGGCTGCAGGCCGCGATCAGTACACGGTTCAACTTCTTGTCCTTTATCTGATCCTGGATGAGCTTTTGGCTGTCCTGCGAACAGGCGTACATGCATTTCTGAGCGTGAGCTACGTTCGGCAGCGTAGCTGCGTAGTCCGTGACCGCGTCGACGTCCACGACAGCGCCAATATTCATTCCGCAACTGCAGACGTACACGCCCACCCTTGGTGACTCGGTCTCGGAGACTGGCATCTCCTGCACCGTTGTGACCTCCTCCGGACAGGACCTCAGGTCGCTCCTTTCGGCTGCCATCGCAGCCACGGCAATCGCTTCCGTCACCGTGTTCGATATGTCGTCCGGTCCTCTGGCGCATCCGCATGCGAACACGCCCTCGGCCGTGGTGGAAACCGGACCGTTGCCCCCGCCCTTCACAAAACCGTACTCGTTCAGTTCGATGCCGAGCGTCCGGGCGAGTTCTTCCGTTCCTCTGCTCGGTATGATGGGAGGACAAAGCACGAGGAGGTCGATAATCTCGGTGATGACATTGTCCGTCTGCCTATCGTGATGCTTCACGCGCAGGCACTGGTCCTCATCCTCCTCGATGTCACCTGGCAGACCGCATATGTACTGTATCCCCATCTCCTCTGAGCTCCTCCGGATGAACTCCTCGTGGCCCTTGTTGATGGTCCTGAGGTCATTATGGAACACGAGCACATCAGACCCCGGCAGATGCTCTTTTGTCAGAACGCCCTCCTTCGTCGAGTACATGCAGCAGACTTTCGAGCAGTACTCCTTGCACCACTGGGACCTAGATCCGGCGCACAAAATGATTCCGACTCTCGATGGAGGCTTCCCGTCCGAGGGTCTGAGTACCTGCCCCTTCGTGGGACCAGAGGCGTTCAGCATCCTCTCATACTGCATCGAATTGATTACGTTCTTGTAGATTCCGTATCCGTATCTCCTCAAGTAGTCTGACCTGTAAATGTCAAATCCAGTAGCGACGATGATAGAGCCAACCTCTACCTCGACCCTTTCCTCTTCGTCCTCGTAGTCGATTGCCCCGGTCGGGCACTTCTTCTTGCAGATCCCGCATTTGTCCTTGGTGAGCTTCAGGCAATGCACGGCATCGATCGTCGCGACCCTAGGCACCGCCTGGGGGAACGTGATGTATATGGCGGGTCTCTCCCCAAGGTCTTCGTTGAAATCGTCAGGGACGTGTTTGGAAGGACAGTCCTCGACGCAAATGCCGCAACCGGTGCATTTCCCCTCATCGACATATCTTGGCTTCTTCGTTATCGTGACCCCAAATGTGCCGTCCTGGCGACGCTCGACCGCAGTGACCTCCGAGAACGTGAGCAAATGGATTCTCGGATGCCTGGAGGCTTCGACCATCTTGGGCGCGAGTATACATATCGCGCAATCTAGCGTAGGGAATGTCTTGTCCAGCTGCGCCATCCTGCCCCCGATCGAAGGGTTGCGTTCGACTAGAAAAACATCATGACCTTGATCGGCGAGGTCCAAAGCAGAGGAGATCCCGGCGATGCCCCCGCCAATCACCAACACATTCCTGAGTGCGTCAGTCACGTTATCTCCGCCCACAGAGGCGTCTCTTAGACAGATGCCTACGAACTTCGGATTCATAAGCGGAGTATAATACCTTTTCGGGCTACCCAGACAATCTCTATCACGCCAAAATAATACAGGAAAAGTATATAGGTTAAATTCATTTCCGCGACGAAACCGCGGGACAACCTACGACGAGATTAGGGTGCTCTCACAAAAGCGAGGGGGAACAGCGTTGTTGAGGAAAGAGAATCTAGGGAAGCGCCTTCAAGAGTTTCACGCACGCCTCGACCGCATCCCTGCCCTTGTCGATTCTGTCCTCTGCCTGCAGTCTCGTCATTCCCGGTCCGGTGATGCCGAGTGTCACAGGTTTGTCGTATTCAAGGGCCAGATCGGTGATCTTCCTCGCTGCGTGCTGGATGACGATGTCATCGTGCTCTGTCTCCCCTTCAATGACCGCGCCGAGCGTCACCACGCCATCGATCTGTGCATCCTTCAGCATCTGCTTTATCGCGATCGGCATGTCGAACACGCCTGGGACCGTGACGATCTTCGCAATGTTCACGTCAAGGAACTTGGCATGCTCCTTCGCCCTCTCCAACATCATCGAAGTGATGTCGAAGTTGTACTCAGACACTACTATCCCGATATTGTATTTCTTCATCTTCTCACTCCTTGATAGACCCGGCGTCCTCGAATCCCTGCCTCAGTCCCTTGCCGACATTCTTTGTTAGTACGTCCGGCCTGAAAAGCAGGTTGTAGGCGTTCCGGGCATGTTCCCGTGATCTCCTGTCGGCCAACCAGGCGAGCGTATTCTCATCCTTCGCCTCATCCTCGTGGACGAAGATCTCGATGACGTGCCGGTTGGTCATCAGCTGCGCCTGGATTATTCCCTGCGAAGCCTCGTGCGCGCAGGTCTTGTCTATGGGTGCGGCGCCAGGCATTCCGAGGGCTATGACGAGGTCGCAGCGGCTCTCCTCGATTAGCTTCTTGCATGCCACTGGAAGGTCTTTGACCCCTGGCACCGTGTATCTGATGATCTTGAATCCAGTTCCGGTCTTCTTGAGCTCGTCAATCGCACTGCCACCCATGTCGTATCTGGCAAAGGTCGTATCTGCGATTCCGATGACTTTCATTTCTCACCCTCGGCCTTGTCGATCTTCTTCTTGAATGTGTACCAGTCCACGATTTTCTGGATGATCTTCCTGGTGCCGTTCAGGTCGTCCTCGTATTTCGACAGGCGTATGACCTTGGCGGCTATGCCTCGCTTCTTGAGCTCGCCCTCCAGGTCATTCTCATCGAATTGCTGGTCGTAGCCCAATGCGATGATGTCCGGTCTTATCTCACGGACGATGTCGAAAATGTCACCTTCCTTCCCGAGATATGCTTTGTCGACTGGTTTCATTGCTCTAATCAGTTCGAGTCTCATGGATCCGGGGGTAACGGGCTCGTGCTTCCTCTTCCTCACTGTTGAATCGGTGGCGACAACGACGACTAGTTCGTCCCCAAGTCTCTTTGCCTCGTAGAGGTAGTGAAGGTGACCAGCGTGCAGAATATCGAACACACCAGTTGCCAACACCCTCGTCATCTAGACCACTCACCGCCTCTCCAGGCCCTGACAATCTCGCTCCCTTCCAGGTAGCAGAGGCCATGATTTTTCGCGTATTCCCTGGCCTTCTCCTTCGAGAGTGAGTTACCGTCGTCCCCCATCATCTCACAGATTGTCGCACTAGGTGTCACTCCAGCCATGACCATCAAGGCAGTCGTGAGCTCGGTGTGGCCGATCCTGGACACGAGCAGGTTCTTTCTCGCGTTGAGGAGGTACACGTGTCCGGGGGCTCTGAACTGCCGACCGAACTCGTCCTTCGCCCAACCGTTATCCTGGCCGAGGGAGGTCTTTGCGAGCTTCGTGAACTCGGTTATCGTCAGCGCCCGGTCGTTGTCTGTGATTCCCGTGAAGGTCTTCCTGTGATTTATCGTGATGGAGAACGCTGACTTGGCATCATATGGTATGTCGTTAGGGGTCAGCTTTGAGAGGACCGGGTAGCTGGCGGAGACGTCACTGAACACGTCGGCAAGGTAAGGCGTGCCAATGCGCTCGCGGATGTCGTTGTGAACCGTGACGCATATGAGACCGCCCGCCTCCTTCCTCATTGTCCTTACTATCCCAGGTGTGACATTCTCGGAGGCCACGACCATGTCGGTCTCCCTCTCCCTGTTGTCGGAGTCGAATACAAGAACGATCTTGCCTTCGCGCAGGTCTCTCAGTGCTTTCATTATCTCAGCTGTCATCTTGCTCGCTCAGCAGCCATCGTGGATGATTATATTAGTCCTTATGTAACTACCATCGCAGTGGTAGCATTTCAAGAGGCGGTCGGCGGCCCGAAGCAGAGGCATCCGATGCGGCTCCAAGGCACTTCCCATTCACTGCTGAAAGGATTATAGTACCCCTGACCAATCACGCCAACATGCCTGAGCTTCTCGGCGATCTTGAGCGGATCTCGAGAATAGACAAGTCCGACATGCTGGGAATAATCTGTAGTTTCCCTGACCAGCTCAGGACATCCTTGTCCGCCGCACCCAGGTTGAAGTTCAACGGAAGTAAGGTGTGCGTGTGCGGGATGGGCGGGTCGGCGATAGGAGGGGACATACTCTCCGAGCACCTCTGTGAGAGATCCGACGTCCTGCTCTCGGTCGTTCGCGGCGTGAAGCTCCCAGCATGGGTCGATGAAAATACGCTCACGATCATCATGAGCTACTCCGGCAACACCCGGGAGGCTCTGGCGCTGTTCGACGATGCCGGGGACCGTGGCTCGCTTCTCGTTGCGATAACATCGGGAGGGGATCTTCTCACGAGGTGCGAGGAAGGCAAGTTCCAGGTCGTCACCATCCCTTCTGGCATACAGCCCCGAGCGGCACTCGGTCACTTGCTTGGCTCAGCCGCGTCGGTGCTTGAGTCCGCCGGCGTGTCCACACCACGTTCGGATATCAGAGCCATGCTGAAGGAGTTGGGGTCATTCAGAGACACTCTCGTTCCAGGAGTCCCTGCGAGGCGGAATGCCGCGAAGCGGATTGCCAAGAGGTTGCTTAGTAGAATACCGATCGTCTACGCCCCGAAGCCCCTGAGGCCTGCCGCGACGCGCTGGCAGACGCAGATCAACGAAAACGCCAAGATGATGGCAGCCAGCGGAGAGATTCCAGAGATGGATCACAACCAGATCGTCGGATGGATCGAGGACAGAAGGACGACGAAGTGCATCCCGGTCGTGCTGAATAACGAATCGTGCGGGAATCTGATCGGCAGAATCGTGGACGAGACAGTCGGGATGCTCAGGGATAGCGGTCTGGAGCCGGAGGTGGTCGACCTCCCAGGAAATGACAACCTGGGTGCGATGGTCCACGGCGTCATATTGGGTGACTTCGTCAGCTTCTACCTCGCGATGCTCAAGGGCGTCGACCCTACGCCGGTGGCATCGATTCAGGAGTTGAAGAGGAGAATCGGCTGAGTGCCGCTCCATCTGCGCACCGAATTCGGCCTCAGCATGTCGAAAGCAGCATGTTGTTTCGAGTTCTCGCAATCCGATCCTGAGAAATCCCCGATGCCCTGTCAAAGATTACCAATACGTTTTTTATGCAGTTCCATCATTTGGTGTCGTGAGCCAATGAAGGAAGACGCTCTCTGGATTAGAGAACAAGTGAAAGCACACAGCAAGTGGTTCGAGGAGTCGCTTCCTCTCATAGCTTCAGAGAACCTCATGAGCCCGATCGCCAAGGAAATGATGGTCTCGGATTTCCACGACAGATACGCCGAAGGCATGCCGGGCAAGCGTTTCTACCAGGGAAACGAGTCCGTGGACCGC
>Ga0315281_10011983_pt1 | contig 11842 bp, 19 predicted proteins | sample YL17G07_0_MG_FD_204540 | JGI IMG/M metagenome (GOLD analysis project Ga0315281, IMG submission 204540) | Sediment microbial communities from Yellowstone Lake, YNP, Wyoming, USA - YL17G07_0 | ecosystem: Environmental > Aquatic > Freshwater > Lake > Sediment | place: USA: Wyoming | collected... | reverse complement strand
GTTTGTTGAGCAAGCCCGCTTGCTGTTGCGATCCATCGCCGAAAATGGTTTCCATTTCGATGTTGTCTTCCATGTACATCATCGCGCCGGCTTCGGCGACCGCGGCTTCTTGCGGGTCGAGCTCGATCTCGACAAATTGCATTTCCGCGCCGTAAATCTGGTAGTCAATTACGTCCATCGCCATACATCAATCTCCATGTGTGTCTTTCAAGTTGCGCATGCTATCCGCTAGCAAGCAGAGTGCGGACAAGCATAAAATTCAACCGGTACTCCACGCCCGTGGCCGACGCATGCCGGCGATCTTGCACACCTGCTGCATGTAGCCGTACGGGAACAGTTCATATAGTCGCTGGCTCGCATTGTCTTTGTAGCCGAGCTCGTTCTCGATATATTTCATGACAAAGCGCGCGTCGGCCGCGAGCCGGTGTTGATCGTAATAGTTACGAATAAATTGCAGTATTTTTTTGTGTTCGTCGCTTAGTTTTATTCCTGCTTGCTGGGCCAGTTTTTCTGCCACGACGTCATTCCACGTTTCGGGATCGACCAGATAACCCTGATCATCCGTTGCGATCTCAATTCCGTTGACTTCAATTGCCATAGTTAAACTCCTGTCTACATGCGTCGCAGCGAATGTTCGCCGAAACAACGATGTTATACCACTTGGTACCGCAGCCTTCGTCGTACCACTTGATCTGCGTCCTGCCATCGGCGCCTTGTTCCGCGACCGAATCGAAAAACTTCCACACGTTGGTGCGGGTGTCGCCGCCGATGTCGCCGTTGTTGTCAGGCGTATTCCAGGTGCCGTCAAAACACATCACGATGCGTTTCGTCATGTCGTCCCTCTCCCTTGATTTTTGTGGCTGAATCCGAAGCCACTATTGTTTTTGCCGTACCACGAGCACGGACCTTTCTCGCTCACCGCGTGTGGCGTATTCACGCCGTCAGCGCGCACGCGTTTTGCATCGTGTCGCAATATGTTAGCTGAATCACGCCAACTCATTTCACGCTGGGAAATCATCAATGCCCCACCTATACTGAGCGCGGCAAATTTTTCTTCCAACCCCAGTGTAGGAGACTCGACGATGGTAGCAGTGAAAAAACTTTCCGGTGTTGCCTTGGCCGCAGCGGCCGCAGGCTTGTTGCTCAGCGGTGCGGTTTCCGCACACGAAGACGCCGCCGGCAAAACCGCCGATGCGAACATCAAATGCGCCGGCATCAACTCGTGCAAGGGTCAAACCGCGTGCAAGAGCGCGAGCAATGAATGCAAAGGCAAAAACAGCTGCAAAGGCAAGGGCTTTTTGGCCGTGTCCAAAGAAGATTGTGTGGCCAAGAAAGGCACTGAGCTGAAGGAAGAAAAAAAGAAAGAAGGTTAATCGCGATGTGTACACCCGGCACCCGTCGGTGCCGGGCTTTTCTTTTATAGCACCCGTAGCACCCGCCCCGCTCCACCCGCACCACGATAGAATGTTTCGATCGCCCCGTTTTTAATATCCCCCACAAATTCCGCATCCGTTTGTCGCCGCGCATGAATTCCTGCTTCACGTCATTGCCGTCATCAATTCTGTTTGGGCAGACAATTTCGCTACGCATTGCCGGCCCGCGCACATAGGCCTAGCGTGAACCCATGGAGATGTAGAACCAGACGGCGTTCATTCTTCAAATTCGCGAGGTATCCAAGCTATGAAACAAGTCAGAGCACAACTGGGTGTGATTCAAAACGTGGGTTGGCTGGATCGGGTAATACGTGTGCTGATGGGTGCGGCCATGTTGATCTATCCGGCGTATTTGATCTTCACCAGCGATGCTGCGCAATCACCATGGCTGTTGTATGCGATGCTGCTGTCGGTGTATCCGTGGCTGACCGGAATCGTCGGTTTCGATCCGGTCTACGCGCAGTTCGTGGTACGCACCTGCGATACATCCGACCGCAATCCCTGCGGCACCTTTCCGTATGAAATCGACGCGGCGCTCGGACGCCACCCGATCCCCAACAGCGACATCGAGCACAGCCTCGAACACTCGCACCATTAAAAGTCGAGAACCGCGTCGACGGCTTTCAGGGAGTAACACAGTTGGGCAGACAGTGTTGTGTCTGCCCTTTTTTTTGGTCGGTCGTCCCGGTGCAAGTTACACCGCGGTTCTCAAGGCGACGCAAGTGCCGTCAACGTGACGAGATATCCGGGTTGCTCCACACCTTGATCATATTCATGCACAACAGTGTCGATGCGTTCTATGGCAAAACCAGCAGCCTCCGCCCGCGCGCGCAGATGTGCTTCACTGTGCGCAAAATGGAAGTTGCCGCGCACGGCAACGTCGGCTGAATCGCTGCGATAACAGGTGAAAATGAACGCGCCGCCGGCACGTAGCGCCTGCCGCGCCACGCCCAGCAGCGCCGCCAGGTCGCCGATGAAAATCAACACGCCGGACGCAACGATGACGTCGTACGTTTGCGAGGTGCGCGCGAGAAACGCGCCGATCTCCGCGTTGTGCAATTCGTCGTAACAGTGTTTTTGTTTGGCGACGGCCAACATTGGCGCTGACAGGTCCACGCCGGTGATGTGCCGCGCAAACGGCCGCAGCAACTCCCCGCAGGCACCGGTACCGCAGCCCAAATCCAATATGTCGAGCTCGCTCCGTTCACCGGCCCACGGCAAAAACGCCGCATGAATATGTTGCGGACCCAGGAACCGATGCTCGGCGCGTTGCGCATCTGCATCCCAGTTCGCGGCTTTGGTTTCGTAGGTTTGGCGCACCAGCTCGTCTGAATATTGCTTCGGCAATGGCGCCGCGTTCAGGTGGGCCAATTTCAAACGCGCGCCACAGGCGTCGCTGGGGTCGATCTGCGCACACTGCTCGAAATAACTGCGCGCCTGCTCGCCCTGAGCGCGTGCCAGGTGATAACTGCCCAAACCTTCCAACGCCTGCGCATGCTGCGGTTGCAATTCCAGCACGCGCCGATAACAGTCCGCTGCGGCCTCGTGCTGATCGCCGTCCCACAAGGCTTTGCCGAGATTGTAATGCGCCTGAATAAATAGCGGATTGCGGTCGATGGCCTGCTGGTACAGTTCGATCGCGGCCGCGTTGTGCCCCAGCCGCTTCATCACAATGCCGAGATTGTTGTACGGCTCCACCGTGCCGGGGTCGAACTCAATCGCGCGCAGGTAACACTGCCGCGCCATGTCAAGCTCGCCCCCCAGCCGATAAATATTGCCCAGATTATTTTGCACAAACGGCGAGCGCGGCGCGTGTTGCGCGGCCCGTTGCGTAAATTTCAGCGCACGCTCCAGCTCACCGCGCTCGGCGTACAAGGCACCCAGCAAATAGTTTCCGTCCACATCGTCGGGATCATCACGCAGTATCTTTTTGTACAGTTCTTCAGCACCGCGCCCGTCACCGCTTTGATGCTTGTGCAACGCCTTTTTCAGCAGTTTATTCAAACTTTAAACTCTCCATCATCTAGCCACGGACCACCACACGGTCGCCATGACTCGGCGGAGCCGAGACCACCAGAAACACAACTTCATGATCTGACTCGTTGGACAAACGGTGAGACACGTTCGCGGGCACCGCAACACCTTGCTGTGTCGTCAGCCGCAGAGGCTTGCCATCAATCTCCAGCGTGGCCTGACCGGAAAGCACAAAAAAGAACTGTTGTGCGCGTTCATGATAATGCCTGACCTCGGCGCCGCCGGGCGGAACACGCTCCTGAATGACGCTGAGGCCTGGGGATTTTAGCAGATGCCAACCGTCACAAACCTCACCCCAGGTGTAGTGCTCGGCATTGTCTCGACACACCCTATCCGTCACTGCGTATTCCTTCTTTGAATAGCCTGATTTGCTAAATGACAAGCACGGACACATGCATGCGCTCGTTCTTACCAACACCGTTTCAGGCAGGGACCAACGAATACACCGCAGCCGCGTGCGGACGGCCCGCGACGACCAAGCGATTGCGGGCAACGCATTCAAAGGTGGCACCGACTTTTTGTGCGACGCGTTGACTGGGCATGTTGCCCTGCACCACAACAATTTCGATGCGCGACAACTTCAACTCGCGGAATCCAAACTCCGCTAGCGCGCGCGACGCACATGTCGCGATCCCCTGTCCTTGCCTGGACTCGCGCACCCAATAACCAAGGTTACAGAAGTTATGTGCGCGGTTGAACTGATTGAGGCCGACGCTGCCGAGTAAGGCGGTTCCGTCCGAGGCAAATATCCCCAGATCATAGGACGTACCCTCGTGCAGGTTCTTGCCGGCCAGTGCAAACCAGGTTTCGGCATCCGCGATTGCGTAGTCGCGGTGGCACCAGTTCATCCAGCGACCGACGCTGGCGTGCGATTCGCGCACCGCTGCGACAAAGGCCGCGACATCGCGTGTCTCAAAGGGGCGCAGGCAAAGGTCGTCTACCAATAGCGGTTCCATCGCGATTTCTCCATTGTGTAATTGCAAAACCAAACTTCAGAACAGCCAGTCGAATTAGCTCGCACAAGGCGTCACAGCAATACTTTTAATTTTCTTCCGCCCGCGATCGCAAACTGTTCGCGTTCATAAAATCGCAGTGTATTCTCGAATTGTGGCAGCGGTGGTGTCGTCACTTCGAGGCGCTGCCAATTTTTTGCGACGCCAAAATCCTTGGCACTGTCGATCAGCATGCGACCGACGCCGGTGGAGCGGTACTCAGGACGCACATAAAGTTCCGGTATGGTTCCGAACACTCCCTCCGCGTACAACGCGTAGCTTTCGTACAATGCGACGAACCCAATCTCTTTGTCAGCCGCGTCGTCACGCGCGACAAACACAAAATATTTCTGGCTGTCGAGAAACTCGCGCAGCCTGCGCGTGGTTTCCACAAGACTGAAGTTGAATGCGGGGACCCCGATGACGTTCATGATTTCGGTCAGCAGCTCGCCGACCAGCGCTGCAATTGCTGGCGCATCGTCGGATATTGCACGTTGAATAAGCATGTTCGGCTCCATTTGCGAGACTCTAACCCGTGGGTTCCAATTGCACTTGCGCCACTTCAACCACCGCTTTCAAAACCAGAGGCAGACCCGCGCGCAATGAGTTCGCGCCAAATACCGAACGCGCATGCACGCCGCGCTGTTGAAATATTTCTACGAGTAAATCCGAGCAGCCGTTGAGAACTTTGGCATGGTCTTCGAACTCATCTGTGGAATTGACAAAACCCTGTACCTCGACCACACGCGCAACGTGATCGAGTGAGCCGAGTTCGGCGCGCATCACTGCGATCAAGTCCAGCGCGACGGAACGGGCCATGCGGTAACCGTCTGCAACGGAAAATTCGCGACCGAGTTTTCCGTGCGGAAATTTGCCGTTTTCGGGCAGCGGTCCCTTGCCGAAAATAAACAGCAGGTTGCCGCTGCGCACCGCATTGGCATAGTTCGCGGCAGGCGCACTGACCGCCGGCAGTGAAATATTGAGATCACGAAGACGCTGTTCTGCGCTCACAATTATCGCTCCTTGAGCTTTCAACCAAATATGCGCTGCCACCAGCGTTGGCGCTGCCCGGACAACGGCCCTTGCTGCTGCAAATCCACGGGCGCAAGTTTTGACATCACCCAGCCGGGCAACGGCGGGTTGGTGCTGTAGCCGCAGGACACACCCAGGTTATGCGGGTCGTAGATTTTCACGAAGCGCGGTTGCGCCGGGTCGTCGACGTAGACCACGCCGCAATAGTCTTCCTGGTGATCGCGGCGCAACAGTTGGTCGATCTCAGTGATGAAGCGTTCGACCTGCTCGGCGTTCGCCGCTGCGCTCGGCGGCGGTTCACCGACGGCGTACACATACCACTGCCCGCCGGCATCTTTGCGCAACACGGCCCACAAATCGTCGAGCTGCGGCCAGCGCAAAATACCGGCGAACGAGCCGTTGAACGCGGTCAGATACTCGTTTGAATTTACCGCCGGTTGCGACATGGCTCCCCTCACATCACAGCGTGCTGTTCCACAGAATCTGCTTGAGCAACGTGTCGGTGGACACCAGCCGTTGCGCCAGCAACAAGGCGATTTTACGCATGATGTCGAAGCCCGCTTTGGGGTGTTCTTCGAGGTAGCGCATGAAGACTTTTCCGTCGATCCGGATCGCGTCGACGTCGCCGCGGCAACGCACCGTGGCGGTGCGCTTGCGCCGGGTGATCCAACTGATTTCGCCGAAGATTTCCAGATCCTGTTTGGAAATAGCCACATCGCTGCTGACCGCCGCCGAGCTGCTTGAAATCACTTCCACCGACCCGGAGCACAGCACAAACACGTCAAAGTTTTCGGTTTCATTTTCGTGAATCAGCACCTCACCGTCGTTGAGCTGCAAGCGCGCGGCGAATTTGGCGATTTCCTGCAGCGCCATGTAATCCAAATCTTTGAACAAATAGGTATTGAGCAATTGGTTAATCATGCGATTGTCGCCGTCAGGGAGAGGTGCAAAAAGCATAGCACCTGCGCCGGAAAAAACTTTATGATCGTCGTCATACCCGAATGCGAACTTGCGAACTTTTGTTCGCGCCGCGTGTTCAAACGCACAAGTTCAACTGTTTCCGGTGCCGCCTGTAATGAATAAAACCTTGCTCATCAGCACCACCGTGCTCGCCGCAGGCGTCGCCCTGGGAATGGGCGTGCAAGTCTTGTTGCACGATGACCCGCCCGCTGCCGTTACACACATCGATATCGCGGCAACGCCCAGCCCGGAAGTGGCGGTAGCGCCGGCCACGGAAGCTGCGCCGAACATTGATCCGCGTAACGCGTCTGACGCATTGCAAAAAGAAATCGCCGCGCGCCAGCAACTGGCGCAAACCGTGGCGCGCCTGGAAAAAGAGCTGCACGAAATAAAAACGCAACTCGGTCCACGGTCCAGCGCGAGCACGGCGCCGACCGCAACCACCGCCGCCGCGCCGCAAGAAGCCGCCCACACCAACGAGCCGGTATTTGACGAAGACGCGCTGCGTGCCGCGGGCCTGAGCATGACCACTGTGAAACAAACCCGCGAGCGCTTCGAACAACTGGAAATGGATCGATTGTTTCTGCGCGACCGCGCCATCCGTGAAGGCTGGATGGGCACAGTGCGCTACTCCAACGAAGTGGAAAAACTCGAAGGGCGCAAGCAAGACATTAACAACTCGCTTGGCGACAATGGCTACGATGCCTATTTATACGCCACCAACCAGTCCAATCGCGTGCTGATCCGCGAAATGTTGCAGGGCTCACCGGCCAAAGCCGCCGGTTTACTGCCCGGCGATATGGTGCTGAGCTACGACCGCAAACGCATGTTCGCCACGCGCGATTTACAAAACGCGACTGCGGGCGGACGCGCCGGCGAGTCGGTGCCGGTTGAAATCCTGCGCAACGGCCAGCCCATGACGCTGTACATTCCGCGCGGCCCGCTGGGCGTGTATCTGGACGCCGACAGCGCCAAACCTTGACTCCATAATTTCAACACTTAACCCCGGTCCCACCCAAGCCACAGTAGCCACCCGGATTTTTCGCCAGATATTGCTGGTGATAGTCCTCGGCGAAATAAAACTCCGGCGCGTCGACAATCTCGGTGGTGATGGCGGAAAACCCCTGTGCCGCCAACTTTTTCTGGTAGCGCTCGCGCGACGCCAGCGCGACCGCGTGCTGCTCGGCGCTATAGGTATAGATCCCGGAGCGGTATTGGGTGCCGACATCATTGCCCTGCTGCATGCCTTGCGTCGGGTCGTGCGCTTCCCAAAATACCGTAAGCAGTTGCTCGAAGCTGACTTGGGCGGGGTCGAACACCACGCGCACCACTTCGTTGTGGGCGGTCATGCCGCTGCACACTTCTTGGTAACTCGGATTGCGCGTGTAGCCCCCGGCATAGCCCGCCGCCGTGACGTAAACACCCGGCACCGACCAGAACTTGCGCTCCGCGCCCCAAAAACATCCCATGCCGAACTGCGCTATTTCCAGCCCGGACGGGAACGGTCCTTCCATCGGGTGTTGGTTAACGTGGTGAAGTTGCGGTACGGATATTTTTTGATCCCGGCCCGGCAGCGCTTCTTTGCGGGCGGGTAAGCGGGTTTTCTTTTCGCGCCAGAGCATGGGGCCTCCTAAAAATATGGATTGTGCGTCTACTTGGTCGCAAACCACGTGCTTGGCTTACATCGGCTCAGGGCACGCGCTGCCAGCTTTCTTCGTGACCGCTTGCCGACCGTACCAGCAACTCTTGATCGGTGAGTTCGAGGATTTCGTCGCTGGAGCTGTAACCCGGCGCGAGACTGGCGACGTCGGATTCGATAATTAATAAATTCAGGTGCCCGCGCTTGAAGCGCCACGATCCGGCGTAACGCCCTGCCACTGTCGCGTTGCCGGCAAAATCGACGTGCTGCAAGCTGCCGCTGAGGCTGCCGTCGGCGCGCAGGTCGAGATGATTCAGGCGACCGCCGTCGTCGCTTTCCCACGCCCCAATCAGTTGTTGCTCGGGCCCGCCGCTACACGCCGCCAGCACGACGCCACACAACGCAGCGACACCGGCGCGGCGCGACACACTCACACCGCACCCGCACGCAAGCGCGCCAGCGCGGTGCCATTGTCGAGAACCGCGCGCACTGCATCTGCTGCGGTGCTCAGCGTAGTGTAGCGACGCACGTGCTGCAGGCACAGCGCACCAGACAGAATCAAACTGTCACGTACCGGCCCGTCCGTGCCTTCCAGCGCCGCGATGCCCTCGCGCGCCGCCGCGCGCGCCATGGCATCGATATCCACGGCGATGGCAATGTCGTCGCCCGGACGCGCGGCTTGCGGCAGGTCCGACGGCAACGGTACGCCACGCGTGGTTTGCACGATGCCTATTTGCTCGGGATTGATGTCAAAATCCTGCTCTTCGCCCTTGTCGTGATATGCGTAACCCTTGCCGGCCTGGCGCAGCGACGGAATGATGCCGCCTTCCACACCGCGAATCAGCAACGCCGAGTCGAAACCCGCATGCCGCGCGAGCAACGCGTAAATGCGCGGATAGGGTTTGTGCACGTAGCCGGTCACCAGATGCGTCTTGCGCTTGCCACGCAGCGGGCGCAGTGCGATTTCCAATGTTGTCAACACCGGCCGCTTTACGGCTAGCGTGCGCAACTCGGTGAGCGCGTACAGCGCCGGGCAAATCACGCTTTGATCGACATACGCCCAGCCGACGCGCGCATCACTCAACCGCTGCGCTGCCTGCGGCACCGTCAAATCCACCGCCACGCCCGCCGCGCTCAACACGCGCTTGTGGGTGCAACCGTATTTCGGCCCCATGCTTGCGACGCCCTGCGTGACCGCGGGCACGCCGCACGCCGCCAGCACCGCTGGTAGAAACGGCGCGGCGGGCAAGGTGCGATTGTAGCCGTCGTAGGGATCGGCAATGTCAACAACCTCGTCCACCTCGGCCGTTACGCTGTGGGTCACGGCCAGCAATGCGTCCAGCACGCCGCGCATTTCGTCGTCGGTTTCGCGCTTCATGCGCAGCGCGATCAGGAAAATCGCCGCCTGCACCGGATGCACGCTGCTGTCGAGAATCGCGCGCATGCCATCCTGCGCTTCTTGCTGCGTGATGTCCTTGCTCAATTCCGGGCCGGTGGCGATGCGCTGGATAATCGAACGCATCAAAACCTGCGGGTCGGTGCTGCTCATGCTTGCTCTCCCAAATTGACGTAAATGTCTTGTCCGTCGACTTTGACCGGGTAAACTTTCAACGGTACGTCCGCCGGCTCGTCCAGCACCGCGCCCGTGCGCAGATCAAAGCGACTGCCGTGCAACGGGCACTTCAACAGCTCACCCTTCAGCGACCCCAAACACAACGATGCTTCCTCGTGCGTGCACATCTCGTCGGCCGCGTAGATCGTGCCGCCGACATTCGCCAGCAACACGCGCCGCTGCTGCACCGTCACGCATTTCATTTTGCCGGGCGCGATGTCACGCAGCGCCGCGACTTTGATGTAAGACTCGGACATAACGTACCTTTGCCGGAAATTTCAGACCTAATGGTAGCCGAGGGCGTGGCGCGCAACACCTACTCTTTCGGGCAGGTGTCGTACGTGAAACACGAAGCGAATTTCATTCCTCAACATGCCGTTGCAATTGCTTTTCACGGCTGCCTGATTTTCTGTTTTATTATCTTCGGCTTTGGGGCGGGCAATTCCTTCGCGGTGATGCGAATTAACTTGCGTATCCATTCCCGGTCTTCCAATTTATCTCCAACTAAAAGGCTTAACTTTGCGCCGGGATAGGCAGCGGCCTCAACGATATTGCCTGCAAAAGATCGCCCGCCTTGAGTTGGTTTTACAAAAAACTGATTGTCACAAACCAGTGCGACCACTTTCCCGTCGCAATATAGGGCGTACTCGCCAAACATTTTCTTGTATGTGATGAGTCCTGCCCCTTCCAACTGGTCGACGATAAACTCAACGAAACTGAGATCAGTTGCCATGATTATCAGCTCCTAAGAATTTACACCGAAAAATCCATTTCCTTATCCGTGAACGGACAACGAAAGCGCAACTGCACCGCGTTCAATTGCAAACCGGCGGGGCTCTTGTTGCCGCTGCCGTATTTGGGGTCGCCGATCACCGGGTGATTTATTCCATCCAGATGACGACGGATCTGGTGCAGGCGGCCAGTGTCGATGACGACGCTCAAAATCGACATGTCCGACGCCGCGTCATAACTTTCCACCGTGTATTCGGTGTGTGCGGCTTTGCCGTCCAGCGGTGTGTCGATCACACCCGAGGCCGACGTGAGTTGGCCGCGCACCTGCACCCAATAGCGTTTGTAGACCGCGTTGTTTTGAAACAGCGCCGACAAACGCGCTGCGGCGTTTTGACTGTGCGCCACCAACATCAGGCCGGAGGCTTCGCGGTCGAGACGGTGCACCAGAAACACCGGGCGCGCCATTTTGAAATACAACTCGACCTGCCGCAGCAACGCGCAGTGATCGCCTTCCATCGTGCCTTGTGCCAGCACACCGGCGGGTTTGAACCACACGCTGTAGTGGTGCTCGTCGGCCACCAGCGCACTAGCCGGTACCTGCTTGGCCAGTACCTCCTCGTTGTAGCGCAATTCGATTTTCTCACCGGCATTCAGCGTTGCGGTGGCGCGTCGCAGACGCTTCATCGACCCGGTGGGCGGCACCAGCCACACTGCCCCTTTGTTCATCGCGTCCTTGATTTTCCCTTTCGAGAAACCCGAGCGTGTCGCCAACAGCTCACAGGCGGTGGCGGTTTCGGCGGCAGCCACGGTGTGGCTGATGATGCGTGTCGCGGTGATACTCATTGCAGATCCAGTCTCCTGATGGTGTGTCTATCGTAAATCAATGTTGTGGATTCGCGTCGCACTGCGGCGCTCAACACGTGTTCGCGTTGTTCCGCCGCATCCAGCAGATGGATCACCCGCACGCCGCGCAACACCAACGCGTCGGCGATTAAACGCCGATGACAGTGTTCCGGCAACTGCTCGGCGCACAAGAGCGCGGTCGGCTCGCGCTGCGCGAGATTCAACAATTGCGTGAGACCGCGTTCAAACTCCGGCGTGCCCATGTGATCCGCAAAACCCTGCGTCGCGCTATCCAGCGACGCGATATGCGGCGAATCGGGCCGCGCGCTGCGCCGTCCGCCCAGTGATAGGTCACGTACGCGGCATTCAATACCGACCGGAGCGCGTCTTGACTGAAATGCGGATGGCGTGTCGAGTGCGGAACGGCGCGCACGTCGACCACACACGTAATCCGAGCTGCGCTCAATATGTCCAGTAATTTCTCGGTGGTAAGAATGCTGTGGCCGAGAGTAAACAGCGTAGACGTGCCGGTCATTGTCTTTTCCAACTCAGCGTGATCAGTTAA
>Ga0315281_10011982_pt1 | contig 11843 bp, 7 predicted proteins | sample YL17G07_0_MG_FD_204540 | JGI IMG/M metagenome (GOLD analysis project Ga0315281, IMG submission 204540) | Sediment microbial communities from Yellowstone Lake, YNP, Wyoming, USA - YL17G07_0 | ecosystem: Environmental > Aquatic > Freshwater > Lake > Sediment | place: USA: Wyoming | collected... | reverse complement strand
TCTTCCGCGCGGCGTACGACCTCCAGCGCTTCTATCTTAGTGATCTCCTTCGCCAATCCTCTATCAATCAGGTAGCGACCGATTTTGTCAAAAACCAGGCACACATCCTTTGGCTGATTGCAAGCCCCAACGCTTACGCGGCACGCGCAATTAGCAAGCGCATAAGTATCATTCCGTTCGAGCATTTGGGAAATAACCTCGAATGGAAGTACCTCGACCCGGGCGTCGATGGCCTTCTCAATCGGGACTACCCTGGTAAGAGGCGTCGGGCTTCCGGCGAACGAGTTGCCCAGGCACTCACGGTGATACTCCTCCCACAACTTTCCCAGCTCTTTGTGCATGGGCTCGCCCCCGCCCTTCATGAAAGGGAACTCAAAGAGACCGGGGATGGTAGGAAGCAGCGAGTAGCCCATGTTTCCGTCTTTATCTCGGCTGAAAACGATACCTTTGTTAGCCATTGACTCGCACAGCGCACTGGCTTCTGCCACAGACACGCCGGCTTTTGCTGCGATCTCATCCACCGGCGTGGGAGTGAATACCAGTGCCAAAGCTACTTTAACCTCTTGGGGTGTGAAGAGAATCCTTAGAATCTTATCAAATTTCTTCGACGGCGGGGCGCCTGCCAGGTGCTTGTTTAATATTCTGCGCAACCGTTCGTAGTTATCCATAGAAATAACCTCACGAGAAGAATGCCCTGATTAACCGCATTGAGACCCCTGACATTGCCACTGAAGAGCTGTAAATAGGTCTCGTAGTCCATTATATACCATTTGACGGCCTGGCTATCACTGATTGTGCACGGAGTCACCAGGAGTTGACTATCCGTCAGTCTGCTGCTATCATGCGCCCTGTTGAAACCTCCGCAGGATTTCCCAGAGAGAAGAAAGGATAGCGTGCAGAACATGGCTGAGAAGCAGAAAACTCTCAAGTGGGATGCTGAAGCCGATATCATCGTTGTTGGATTTGGTGCATCCGGTGCGGCCGCAGCCCTCGAGGCAACGCAGCAAGGGGCCTCAGTATTGGTAGTGGACCGCTTTCACGGTGGTGGAGCCACCGCAGCCAGCGGCGGCATCGTTTATGCAGGCGGTGGGACGAAATACCAGAAAGCTGCAGGATACGAAGATACACCGGAGGAGATGTATCGCTATCTGAAGCAAGAGGTGGGCGATGTTGTTACGGACGAGACGCTGCGCCTTTTCTGCGAACAGTCTCCGGGAATGATTGCCTGGCTGGACCAGGCGGGAGTCCCTTTCGAGGGTTCAATGTGTCCCTTCAAGACCTCCTATCCTACCGATAAATACTACATATACTTCTCCGGCAACGAGAACTACAGCCGTTACAAGGCGATTGCGAAGCCGGCGCCGCGCGGTCACCGTGCCCGGGGAAAAGGCATCTCAGGCCTTACACTCTTCCATGCCCTGGAAAAGGCTGTTCGCAAACAGCAGGGAATCCAGGTGCGTCGCCAGACCCAGGTGGAGCGGCTGGTCTTTGCTAATGACGGGCGAGTCACAGGTGTTGAAGGCATATCTATACCACCTGGCATTGCAGCGCGTCTGCACGGTGCCATCTCCTATATCAACGCCAAGGCGAATACCTATGCACCTCCCCTGGCAACGCTGCTCCACGGTATAGATAGGCTTATCATAAGGCTGAGGGCGAAGCCCTATCGTGCTCGGGCTCGCAAGGCCGTCATTCTGGCGGCTGGAGGCTTTATCTTCAATAAGCAGATGGTCAAGGAGTACGCTCCCATTTACTTGAACTGTTTGCCTTTGGGTACCTATGGTGATGACGGTGCGGGAATCCGGTTAGGGGAGAGCGCTGGTGGAGTCACGGCACGCATGGACAAGATGACCGCCTGGCGGTTCTACGTACCTCCGGAGGCGCTGATGCAGGGAGTATTGGTCGATAAAAATGCTCAGCGCATTTGCAGCGAAGACCTGTACGGGGCGAAGCAAGGTGACTATATAGTGGCCGGTGGCGGCTATGCCTACTTGATTTTTGACAGCAAGACCTACAAGGAAGCGGTGAGCAAGATAGGAGAGCAGTGTGCCGCATTCCAGAAGCTAACTATGATACCCATGCTGCGCCTTACCCGCAAAAAGGCCAAATCGTTAAAGAAGCTGGCAGCCAAGCTCAAGCTGTCTCCGGATGCTCTGGAGCAGACCATATCCCAGTACAATGCTATTGCCAGGGAGAGGAGACCCGACCCGTTGGGCAAGACCGAGAAGCGCTTTGTGCCTCAGGATACGCCGCCTTTCTATGCCGTTGATTGCTCCCTCAAGTCCAAGAGTGGGATACCTACAGCATCGATGACCCTGGGCGGACTTGCCGTGAACGAGAAGACCGGCCAGATACTGCGCAAGGACGGCTCATCCGTCGATGGTCTCTATGCCGTGGGGCGGAATGCCGTGGGAGTCTGTGGCAATAGCTACTTTGCCAGCGGCATCTCCATTGCGGACTGCATATTCTCCGGTCGGCGTGCTGGCAAACATGCAGCCGGCCTTCCAACGTTGTAGGTGCACAGCATGCTGTGCCCAGTATCTACGTAGGGGCGACCCGATGGGTCGCCCTTTATCATGCTATTCCTGCGTAAGCAGGAATCCAGGTGCACTCGCCCGAGTCTTCTAGCCCCTTGCGGCAGAGTTCGTAGTGAGCGCATTAGCCCTAGGCACTTTACATTCCGATGAATCTTTTCCCTCGTGGCTGGCCGAGTGGGTAGGAGGGTGACTCAAGCAATAGTCTGAGTATACAAGATAGCATTGACGCGTTTTCCAACCGGGGTGATACAACCCATTAGCCGCAGACAATAGACCATCTTCTGAGCAAGCCTGCGAGGCTTAGCGATGGCAATCGCGAGATCGGAAGTTGTAAACGGCTCAGCCAAAGTAGAGGGAATAAACGCGTACATATCCACCGGTGTTTTTAGAATCCGTTGCTCCAGTACCCTCAATAGCCGACGCTCATGAGTGACCCATCCCCGCCTCCGCCAGCCATGGGTGCCATCATATCGACGCACCTCTTCCTCTTGAGTGAGCAGCAGCTCGATGGAGCAGTTCGGATTCATAAGCAGTTTAGGGAGGCTAACAAGTTCGTCGAAGACATGTTCAAGAGCGCCGCGTTTGGGCGATTTGCGACGGCTGAGCTGATTAGTTCCGTCATCTGCCAGCTTTATAATCCACTTTTCTTTTGGTATCGGATACACCAACCGCACGGGGTGGTGAACCATGAGCTTCTCCAACTTCCGTTTTACAGCTCCAAAGTTTCGCGTCTGTATCTCCACCAGGAGATCGCCGCGCACAATATCAACGACGAATCCGTCAACAGGTACCTCAAACCTGTCGTTAGATTGCGCATACCACTGCCTCAAAGCCTCATGAAGGGGCTTCGCGTTCAGCGTACCAATCCTGCGTGATGTCTTCTGCAATTGCTCAGCTACCTAGCAGGAAATCCAAAACCTCCCTGTTGAACCTGCCACGCTTGCTAAGGAAGAACGCGTGTGAGCCGCTCTCTACCTTTACCAGCCTCGCGCCGGGGATGGCGCCCGCCAACACGTCCGAGGACGCTGGATCGATGAGCCTGTCCTGAGCGCCGACGATCACGAGGGTAGGCGCCTGGATCGCGGGCAGCCGCCCCAGCGTATCGTGACCTAGTATAGCCTCGAACTGTCCTCGAACCCCTTCCGTCGCCAGCCGCCCGGCGAAGATCCTCAATAGAGGACTGGCGGTCATCCCCAGCAACCTGTCATTGACAGCGAGCGAGACCACCATGCCCATCACCTTCTTGGGGTCGAGCTGCCTCAACTCATCGTCCGAGGCATCCTCACTAAGGCCGAGGCGCTTCATGTACTCCACGGGAAATCCACCGCCGCCCTGCCTGCTGGCTAGGGTGCAACTCAGGACCAGCTTGCGCACGCGCTCAGGATAGGAGAGGGCTATATGCTGCGCGATCATGCCGCCCATGGAGGCGCCCAGTACATGGGCCTTGTCGATTCCCAAATGGTCCATCAGGCCAACAGTGTCATCGGCAAACATCTTCATTGAGTAGGGACCTGGCGGCTTGTCCGACTGCCCGACTCCCCTATTGTCGAAAGTGACCACCTGGAAGTGCTTCCTGAAGGCGCCCCTCTGGAAGAACCACGCCATTTTGGACCCGGAGAACCCCATAATGAGAAACAGCGGCTCTCCCCGTCCCTCGACACTGTAGTTGATGCTGATCCCGTTTACTCTCGCTTTGGGCATCTCTCACCTCCAATACGGCTTTCAATCTTGGTGATCAGGACACAGTTACTATACCACTTCCGGGAGTAGGGTTGCTACATTGCCTCCTTTTTTGACTGATGCCGCCAAAGAGCCCTTAGCTTATTGCCTGAAATGGGACGCAGCAAATCAGACGTGAGGATCAGCTTCAGCGGAATTGTCATGTAGCACGTCCCAGCGGCGCTTCTTTGCTTTTTATCTACCCCGCGCTTGTTGTCTGCCGCTCTAAAATCCAGTCCTTTCAGAGACACCTTGTTTTTCAACAGGGCAAGGGTGAAACTTGTGTAACCTTTTTCTGAGCAACAAGCAACATTTGGTATATTTAGGGGGAATGTCCAAGTTGGGGCGCTAAAATTTTCTAGGCTGTGGCTGCTTTTGCGGCAGAATACTTAATCACTCCTTGTGGGAGGCGTGGTCATAATACAAACAAATCAGACATTCCTCTGTTCGTCCAATGGTAGACCTTTGTAGCTGCGGTACGTTCAAGAACCATCTGAAACAGTGTCCTAGGTATTGGCTGAACTGTGCTCCAAACACGACTCATTTCTCAAGCACTTGTCATTGAACGCCGGCAACTCTGACTCCAGAAGTGGTACAATAAACGGTGTGTGGGTCAATCCATAACAGTGAGGAATAGAATATACGGCGCAATTTTGTGCGCATGATGTGGTTTTCGATTTTTGACAAACTTGCGAGGCAAAAGATAATTACAGGTGATAGACTCCTTGCATAGAACTTTCAATTCAATCTCGGTCTGGGCGAAAAACCAGCGGCCACTGGTTTTGTTCCTGTCGCTGATCCTGCTGATTGCCGTGTATCCTTTATCTGAGAATACCGAGATCGGCGGGCTCATATTAGTCACTCTCTTCACAATAGTCCTTCTTGCAGCAATCTACGAGGTTAGTTACGAAACGCGTTATACAGTAATAGGTATAATGCTTGCCGTGCCTACTTTCGTTGCTACATGGAGCGAAGCGTTCACGCCTGCCCGTGGAACGTTGATAGCCCAAATCGTCTTCTTAACAATATTTCTAGCATACACCCTGATACTAATACTGAGACACGTGCTTTCATCGCGAACGGTTCGGACAGGGGAAATATTCAACGCGGTCAGTGTTTACATTATGATAGGGGTATGCTTTGGCATGATTTATCACCTAATAGAAATCCTGGCGCCCCAGTCTTTCAGGTTGACCTCCCCTGAGGTCCATTTCTCCGAAGTCACATACTTCAGCTTCGCTACGTTGACCACATCAGGTTTTGGAGACGTTGTTGCCTTGTCCACATTAACAAGGTCGCTGGTAACCCTCGAGGCCATAATAGGCGTGATTTACGTAGCCGTACTCATCGGCCTGTTAATCGGGGCCTTCAAGGCGAAAGCACCGGTAAAGCAGGACAAGGGCAGAGAGACAGTCAGAGAACCAAAAACCTATGGGTCGATGCTGAAGAAGTCACTTTTTCAAGGCAAAGGCAAAGCAATTGTATTCGTTCTGGCTGCGTTAGCGATCTCAATATTAGCCGGAGGGCTAAATTTTGGCACTTCAAAACTCATGATTGATCTACATATTCCCTTTTACCTGGATACCTGGGCGACGTCTTTGTTCGTCATGTTAGGCAATCTCTGGATTGGTATGCTCGCGGGGGTAATCTATAACTTGATTATGGCATTCACTTATTGGGGACATTCATATTGGGTCTGGATGTTCAGTAGTATGCTGGTAGCGACTATGACTTGGCTTTTTTGGAAGAACAACTGGATCGATGTCCATAAGCCCCTTAAAATTGTTGCTGCTGGCGTCAGTACAGGTGTCCTCAATACAATTATGTCATATATCATAATCAGAGTCTTCAATCTCCCGCAATACGAAGGAACACTTGTGATTTATCGCTTATTCATTAACAGAATCCATAGCCAACCAATTTCTTCATGGTTGGAGTTGCTATTAGTGGAAACTGTTGACAAGACTATAGCAATTCTCTTTGCGGCAGCAATAGGATATCTAATCTACGATTCATTCAAGCGTAGACGGCAGAGCAATTCCGCCGATATCTCTGCTGATAGCACGTGATCTCTGTAGCTCCATCTTCGACCTCAGAAAATCCGATGGTTTTGGAGTACCTTTGAATTCCCTCAAAAATCCCCTATTACTTTACAGGTGGATCGCCCCTCACTTGGTAAAGACCCCCGAAAGAGCCATTTAACTATGAGGGCGTCCTCCCTTGGGAGGACGCCCTCACCCTATCCACTCTCCGCTTTATCATGTCATTCCTGCCCCGAGCAGGAATCCAGGTGCCCTCCCCCAATCCCCTTTCGCAAAGGGTGATACAGGGGGATTTAGCGCCCCATCAATGCGCAGATGGCACACCAAAACGGGGATACCCGACCTGCAAGCTTAGTAACACTAATTCAGAAGCCACAGTCCTATTTTGATGCGCGGAATGCACCCGCTTCAGCCAAAGCAAGTGTCTGGTCGAGCGTAAGAACAGGGCTGGTATGCCCCGTTCCCATGCTATTCAGAGGCCCGAGTGCTCGCGCCAGAGTCGGATAATCGTCTGCCTCCACCGTAATGTGCAAGGTGTGGTCCATGGGCGAGGTATACCCGGCCACCACTTTCACTCCCGCGGTTTTCTTTAAGGACTGCCACCAGTTAGCCAAGATCTTTGTTCGCTCAGGCGAACCGCCCGGACAGGTTTCATTGGTATGAGTGTGAACTACCTGGAACAGCATCTGCCACCCCCTCATTGTTTATTATGGCTCTATTGTAGCAAGGCAGATATGCAAAAGTCATAAAATCCGAGCAGAAAATGTTAAAAAGACATTACATATTTGTGGTAGTTCCGACGTCGTTATGTGAAAATAGACATTTTACCGTTCGCCCTGAGCTTGTCGAAGGATGCAAGTATAAATCCTGCCTCTACGAAAGGGGGTAAGTGGGATTTCGCCCAATTCCCCCCTGTCCGTTGAGCGGCTAACTCTTCAAGTGTCTACTGCTCTATTTATTGCTTAAAAGTACTTTCGTAATTAAGAAATCACTAAAATATGACCCAAATAACTATGGACAATAAAACTCTACCTGGCCAGTATTAAGAAGGGCTTAAAATTTGACCGTATGACGCGATAAAAATCATTCCAATTCTGCCGAGGACCGTAAATAAGTTTTCAAAAACCACTATGGTATAATAAAAACAAGCACTATTCGTGCAGATGGAGGGCTGGCTGGTTTTTCAGTGCGGTAGTGTTGTAGCGGATTGGACGAGATTCGCGGACAGGCTGTGAAAGCCTATTAAGACCTTAATCCACACGTCTTAATCCCCGGTATAAGACACATTACCTCCGACTCTTTTTGCCTGCTCTAGAATTTAGTCTCCGGAAGACTTTCAACTCCTTGAGGACGCGGTTCCGAAGGTCTCTGAATCGATAATTTGAAGTTAAGGAACGCAATGCCGAGAAAAAAATTATTTACGCTGCTCTGGGTGGTGGCGGGCATTATTCTGGGGCTGGTATTAGGATGGTTAGTGCTGCGGGGTGTTAACTGGAGCGGCCTGGTGAGCGCCTTCGGCAGAGTGTCCTGGGACACGCTGGTCTCTGCGGCATCCGCTGTTATCGCTTCATTGTTCCTGCAGGCGGTCCGGTGGAAGCTGATGCTGCCCCGCGAATCGGTCTCCACAACGCGGCTCTTCTTTGTACGGAATGCCGGCCTGAGCCTCAATAACCTGAGCTTTGCTCAGGGCGGGGGCGTCCTGGGCGATGCCTCGGAACTCGCCATGCTGACCAAGTCCGACAATATAGATAGCAGCAAGGTCGTCGCCAGCCTGGTCATGAGCCGTGCACTGGACTTTGTGGTCACATCGATATTCCTCCTCACCGGCTTTTTCATCATCCCTCAGCTCGGCGTATTCAAGCCCGTCATAATACCAGTAGTGATCGTTATGGCGTTAATCATAATACTCGTCGTGTTCGCCAGAAAAGTCGTCAGGGTTCCGGTGTTGAACAGAGTCAGGGTTCTCCAGTCATCACTGCAATCATTTGCTTTTTTGCGAGACCGCAAGCTTATTTTTGCGCTTTCGATACTTCTGACTGTCTTAGCCTGGATGCTTCTGGGCTCCGCCGCATGGCTCGTAGCTCAAGCCATCGGAATCCAGCTTCCGTTCTGGATGATGAGCATCGTCCTCGTCGGTATGACTCTATTCTCAGGGGCTATCCCGGCCGCACCCAGTGCAATAGGAACATACGAATTCGTTACTGTTTATCTGCTGGGGCTGTTCTCTGTCAACAAATCAGATGCGCTTTGCTTTGCCTTGCTCGTTCACGCGCTGGTTATGCTTCCTCCCAACATTATGGGAATCCCGACGGTCTCGAAGGAGTGGAAGATGTTTCGCCAGCTCATAGTGCAAGCGAGTTCTGTGCTCAAGCAGCGGGTCCTCCGGCGCAGGGCCTATGCGAACCAGCCTGCAGATGATATCACGGTGTAAGCAGACTTCGTACCATTGAAGAAGCATTTTGGGGGCGACCGCCCCCAATTCTATCTCCCCTTTTCCTACGTCATTCCTGCCAAACCTATCCGTGACCTGATCAGGGAGCAGGAATCCAGAATCCCCCCTTTCGCAAAGGGGGCAAGGGGGATTTTAACGCCCAATCCTCTCGCCCCTTGCGGGAGAGAGTGAGAGAGAGGGGGATTAGCGCCCCCGGAATGCGAAAAAGGCGCTCCGCAATGGGGATAATAGAATGACAGGCAGAGCAGATATCTATTCAGAAGATATTGAAAGGGCGTAGCCAACGATTGATAGTTTGTATAAGCACTTTTCTATCAATCCTGGATAGTTTTAAGCATGACTTTCATACCACCTAACCCATCTACGGAATGCATTGCCGCGTCTTAAATAGCTAGCATCGCTCCATATTAAGCCGAGTTGATCGGCCAAGTATTTGCCAATTTGAGTTGGTGATATTTCAGCAAAATTGTGCATGCCCTCTAGCACTATTTGAAAAGATCTACTATTGGCTAGTGCTTCCGCCAAGGAAGCTTCGACATCTTTAACATTTGTTCGAATATAGACTTTCCCGGACTCTCTATCTGCTAGTCCTAGTCCCAGTGCTAATGTACATGTTGCGGCGTTCCTTAGAGGAGACTTGTCCAAGTGTGTTCGGAGCACAGGTGATTCGGCCAGTATTTGCATCACTTCTAGAACTCTTTCGGGAGGCGCATCTGCTAGAAAATTACCTATACCTGTGACTCTCGGCATTAAAATCAATTGCCCAGGCAATTCGCCCCGTAGTCTCCATCCGTCGGCAATACGTTCAAGAAAACGAGTCGCGGTCAGGTATTTGGCGAGGCGCAATGCGTAAACTCTCTTCGTATCATCACGAAGTGCCGTATACGGGAAGGCTTTGTCGAAAAACCTGAGCAAGTTTTCTTCAGTAATTATAGATTCTTTTGCTACATCCCTACGAAGCAGGAGCGTAAATACGTGGTTCTCTAAGGCAGACGAAATCAATCTTGCAATCGCAGGTGCGATATCCTTTGTGTCAGTAAGGTTTATTGTTGAAACTGCACGATCCTCTTGTCTCTCCGCAAGCCCAAACATTATTAGGTCACGTATGACATTTAACGCGGACTTCTCGCCTATAGATAGTAATTCGCCAAGTTGGTTTACTGTGACTCCTGCACTTCGACTAGCAAGAGAAGCCGCTGCCCTTGTCAGAGTCCGCACTTCGGTTCCCGGCAGAAAGGAGACGGGCACATGCGGTGGGGCATTAGTCCTAAGATAATCCCTGAATATGTCCCAATAGGGATTCAATCTATCACCACTACGAATTATCAATCTTTTATTTAATAATGAAGTGTATGTATCATTACCGAATTGCTCAACTATTCGTACCCATTCTACAGGGGCCAACCGCGCGATTTCCTTAATGCACAGGGTTTCCGCTCGGGAGAGCTCGCTTAAGTCTGCATCGAACAGTCCTCTTACATCTAGTCCTCGCTCTAGCACTTGTGCCTGAGTTAGACTACCTCTCACCAGATTGAAAACATGTATGCATAATTTTTTTAACAGCCATGGAAAACCTTGACAATGCTGTACCAATTGTGAGCGCAGAACGGGATTCAGGCGTTGCCCTAACTCCTTTTGAAAAAGTGCCAAGGCCCGCGAAACATCTTTAGATCCAAATCGTGGTACATCCAGGTCAAGGCGTCTATCCTTGAGTTGGTGCCAAAGATAATATGCGTCGTGATCTTGCGGAAGGAAAGCATCACTCTTCCAGGCAAAGCCTATAGCGAGATTCTCCTGTTGGGCATCCACAGCTAGAGCGAGTAAGCGAAGTCTGTCAAACAACTGACTCAACTCAGGCTTTGTAAATACTTCCTCAAACTGATCAAAGACCAAGATGAGCACCTTTCCTTTTGTTCGAAGCTGTTGTAGACAATCCTGTATCGACTCACTTTCAAGCGGTGTCGCAGGTGGTCCTGCTTGGAGAGGCATTACAGGAGGTAGAATGAATTTCCTTTGGACCGCTGACGAGAAACTACGCAGGAGAGCGGCAGAGACGTAATTTGCTGATTCAGCAGCTCTCATATCAACTGCCGTCATGTTGAATTTCTTACGATTTGCACGATTATTGCACCAGTCTCGGAGTTTCGCTATTAGAGAACTCTTTCCCCATCCCGATGGGGCGCGAATCGAGAATAGCCGAGTGCTGGTTCTACCGCTCCGAATGCTTTCGAAGAAGGTCTTCATGTAATTTTGTAGTTCATGTCTCCCAACAAAATCTTGAGGTCTGGCAGGCCGATAGTCCGCCCAAGTTTCACCTACTGCGACATCGACAACTGTTTCAGATACCGATACGGGTATCACTGCTGTGTGTGCACCTTCGGCTGAAGGGATTAACCAATTAAAATCGCTGAGGCTTGTATCTGTGGATTTCAGTCTTTGCAAAAGATCTGGATTATTAATTGTTGTACCTGTACGCGCATCATAGACATTGACCCTACTCGGAACCCCTGACTCCGGTGCCAGATATGCCCAGTAGCGGCCAAGGTTGGTCAGAAGCAAATACCAATTACCCTGTTCTATTGCTGAAGTACATAGTATGTTTGTTGGATTCACGATACGATTTGAACATATCAGAAGTTCAAGGAGTCTAGGTGGATTGTAGATCTGTAATCGTCTGCGCTCTTCCGGCGGCTTCTCTTCCCACTCTGTTTTCCATCCTTCAGCATCCTTAGTAAGCTTTGATGTAGTTACTAACCACCCCTGGTTTATATTTCTGAGTAAGACGTTGCCCAGCAGTTTCGCCAAGGTATCTGCTGGGGTAGGCTCTCTGTACGCTTTACACTCAGCATACACTCTCTCGTTGGTGACATTATGGATTGCTGGAACATCTATCTCCATACCCGTGACCCGAATGGGCGGACTACTGGTGTGGTTGGTAGCATCAAATACATCACGCATTAGCTCTTCAAGCAATTTACCACGCTGAGTAGTTGTTGTGCCTTCTGTAACAGCGACTTCTATGCTATGATCCACCAATTCACATCACCTTTTCTGACTCTTGTAGGCACATTATAATCACTGATGCGGGCTAAT
>Ga0315281_10011981_pt1 | contig 11843 bp, 9 predicted proteins | sample YL17G07_0_MG_FD_204540 | JGI IMG/M metagenome (GOLD analysis project Ga0315281, IMG submission 204540) | Sediment microbial communities from Yellowstone Lake, YNP, Wyoming, USA - YL17G07_0 | ecosystem: Environmental > Aquatic > Freshwater > Lake > Sediment | place: USA: Wyoming | collected... | reverse complement strand
GTGAGACACAGTGAAAGCAACCGAATACCTCTGGAAACAAAAAACCCGCCAAAGCGCACTGCTCTGCGGGTTTATGTAGGTTTCTGATACTTCCTGAAACCTTCTATTGGTGGTGATAGGTGGATTTGAACCACCGACCTCAGCGTTATGAGTGCTGCGCTCTAACCACCTGAGCTATATCACCTGAAATTATTGATGCAAAACTTTTCTACCTGAACTTTTTACTACACGTGCTGGTGATATTGTTTGATCTGCACCTCAAGGAGGCGGCATTTTCCTGATTTACGCGATGCCTGTCAATCACCTGTCGCATCGTCCATATAAGCTATTTACACAGCACCGCATTCAACTCGCTGTTTGCGAACTCTTTTTGAAGTTTTGCCAAGTGTGCAGCAGTATCCAGATCAACTTGTTTAATGACAAATACAATAAATCTAAGCTTACTCTTGCGTTCGCCTATCTTGGCGGTACGCACGCCTTTTTTCTTTATACTTGACAGAAATTTGTTAGCGGCTTCCCTGGTTTTAAACACACCCAATGAAATCGCGTTGGCCCATTTGCGCGGTGCTTGCACCACAAAGTATTCATCCACTCCAAGTGTCTTTAATTGTGAAATTTTATTGTTCACCGCAACTCGATTTCTGAGGGGGGGTATATATACCCAATAACCACTGTTATATTCAACAATACGCTGACTCAGACGACTGCCCAGTTTCATATTGGCGAGTTCCTGCGTAGCCCGTTTCAAATCGGTTCCGGAGAACTCCCCCCATTCCATGCATTTGCTCGTTGCCGCTTTCGTCACTGGCGCAGTTACTGGAGTTGGCGCTACGATAGCCGCAGGTGCAGAAACCGCTATCGGCGCGGAGGGAGACGTGACCAATGGTGCAGACGCTGCAACTGGTGTTATTTTGGCGATGGGGGCAGGTGCAGCAGTTGGCACAGGTGTTGCCGCAGGAACAGAAGCAGCCAGCATTTGTTGCCCCGATGGCACCGCTGAATCAATTATCTGTTTCGCAACAGGGATATCAAGCAGCTTGATTTTGTCGGCGTTTAAATCTGACATAGCCTGTCCATTTTTTGCGGCACCTGTCAGCAGGCCGCCCCACTGCATGTAAGCAAAAAATCCAAGGCTTAAAACCACTAACAAACCGAATAACAACCTCATTGCGCCACCATTTCTTTTTCCAGGAATCAACTCTGTCCAATTATTTGCATGCCATGCAATACCAGATTATCTATCTGCTCTGCCTCAATATCGAGGTAGGGCAACAATCCGCTTGCCGCGCCGCCGCTAACAATACAGTGCACCTGTCCCTGCGACGCCAGCAAATTATACTGGTAACGGATTGCGCCCGTACTTGCCCGAACGACCCCGCTGACAATCGCGTCCGCCGTGTTGCGCGGAAAGTTGCGCGGCTCGCCACTTTCCACACCGAGCCGTGCTGTGTTTTGCAGCAGGCTGCGCTGCATTAATTCCATACCCGGCAGTATCAGACCGCCCAGGAACTCTCCTCTTGCCGACAGTGCATCCACCGTAGTCGCCGTGCCGCAATTCACCACCAGACAAGCCTGACCCGCATGATGCCAGGCCGCTATCAACGCAGCCCAGCGATCGCTGCCCAGTTGCGCTGCCCGTTCATAGGCATTGTACACACCGCATTGCTCCGCCTGAGCCACGATGGTTTCCACTGGCAACGGCCATATTGCGCACAGTTCATGCAGGTTTTGTTCCATCGCCGCACCCGCCACATTGGAAACCAAGATTTTCTGCGGCGCGGCAAGTTGTGCGAAAGTCTCTTTTAATTTTTGCCATGACGCTTTATCGGTATTGTTGAAAGCGCCCTGACGCAGCCAGTTGCCATGTTCAGTCCATGCCCATTTGCAGCGGCTGTTACCCACATCAAACAGCAGCATATTCTTGCCCTCTGAGGCTGATTTCACCGGCATGAAAAATCCGAATTTCCGGCTTGCCCGTGACGGCTGAATTGATCTCTACCGACAAGGCTCCATCCTGATTGACACCGCGCACCACACCCTGCACAACGCTTGCATCAGGCAGCAATAATTGCACCGACCGGTTCTGATACAGGTGATAACTCTCCCATTCCTCGCGCAATGCGGCAAAGCCATCAGCGGCAAACTCACGCATCACGGCAACCAACTCACGCAACAGTTCGGCCAATATTAAATTCCGCGCAGGCAGTTCATCCGCTAACTGCGATAAATCGCTGACCGGCTGATCGATGCGCTGCAATATCTGCTGTGGCAAGCCAAGATTCAAACCGATACCGATCACCACAGCGCTTGGCCCCAGCATATCACCCTGCGCTTCGATCAATATGCCGGCAATTTTCCCTGACGGCCCCAGCACATCGTTCGGCCATTTCAAGCTTGCGCCCTTCACATCCAGGGTCTGCAATGCCCGCATCAGTGCCACACCGGTTGCCAGACTCAAACCGGACAAACCCGCCAAGCCGCAATCAAAACGCCATAGCAATGAAAATGTCAGCGCATTGCCCAGGCCAGAGTGCCATGCCCGGCCCATCCTGCCGCGGCCACCGCCTTGCCACTCCACCGCAAGCACGCTGCCGCAGGGTGCGCCCTGTGCTGCGCGTTGCAACATCATGGTGTTGCTGGACGGCGCGCTCTCCATAATCTCGAGATGAAAATCACCTGCTGCAGCGCCGAGATGTTTGCTGACATCATCTGCGTCCAGCCATTGTGGCGCAGGACTCAGGCAATAGCCGCGACCACGCACGCTGTACAAGGTCAAGCCGTATTGGGCTATGCCACTCAAGGCGTTATTAACGCTCGCTCTGGATACTTGCAGACGTTGCGCCAATACTTCACCGGAATGAAATTCACCATCCGCCAACAAGCGCAACAACGCAAACGTAAGCGGCTTGGGTGCTGCGATGTTTGCTGTCTGAGCGATCATTGCAGCGTATCATTTGGTTCTGTTTCCAACGATATCTCCAGAAATGCCATCAACTCTTCTTTGCGGTTCATCGCATCCTGATAACCGAGATCGATCAGGGCGCGGCAGTAATCTTTTTCAAATAATAAATAGCTCACCAGGTTGGAGGCATTGCGGCGCATCGCACCTACCCCGCTCAGCAGAAGGCGAATAGACCAGGGCAATTGTCTGGCATAGCGACCTGCCAGTTTCTCAATCGACTGGCTGGGCGAAATCTGCAGTACATCTACATGGTGCAAGTTCATATGCTTGCGCACCTCGTCTGACACCAAATCTATCGTCTTGTTAATCCGGTTAAGGCGTTCAATATCGACTTCCAGACTGTCGAGAAAAATACTGTCCAATGCATGGCCTGCTATTTTTGCCAGCGACGGATAGTCATCCACCTTGGCGCGGCTGGGCTGCATCTCATCTGTTTGTCCGGTTCCAATCACCAGTATACGAACAGCGCCCAGATGCAAGGCGGGGCTGACAGGCGCAATCTGGCGCATCGAGCCATCGCCAAAATATTCGCGGTTGATGCGCACTGCCGGGAAAATAAACGGAATCGCCGATGATGCCAGAATATGTTTGGCCTCAATAAAAGTCGACACCCCCAGGCGGCGCGCGCGCTTCCAGGGTTGTACACCATGCACACTCTGGAAGAAATTCACCGATTGTCCGGTACCATAGCCCGAAGCCGAAATGCTCAATGCATGCAGTACTCCGGCATCAATATTCTCCTGTATTTTTTCGCTCGGCATCGCACGTTCCAGCAACTCGGCCAGCGGCGAACTGTCGAGCAGCGACACATGATTCAGTTTATTGATACCCAAACCGTTCAATATCAATCCGGAAATCCAGCGTACCGTGTTATTGAATACACCCACGGGATCTGCCCTGTAAATATCGTGTGCGGTAAAGTTCTTCCACATTTTTTCGAGATATTGCGCCCCGAGGCGAAAACTTTGCGCATAAACTGCCAGCGTGACCGCATTGAAAGCGCCCGCAGAAGTTCCACAGATAATGGGAAAGGGGTTCTGTGTGCGGCGCGGCATCATTTCCGCAATGGCTTTCAGCACGCCCACCTGATAGGCGGCACGCGCACCGCCACCCGTCAATATCAACCCTGTCTTTTTCGTACCATCCAAAGTCTATCCCCTTTTCTATACATAGCGACATTAATCTACTGCGCGAATGAATAGTCGCGTTGTGCGGTGCCCAGAGTCCGGGGTCGCAGAGCGGCAGATGAACATATACACTCCGGCTCCTGCGCTCCGCGCGCCTTACCCTTCATCCGCTCGCTACGATTTAGTCGCTATGTATAATCCTATAAATCGCCAAATCCGGGTTCTGCATGCACGCTATCGAGCGCCTCCTTCAAAATCTCTTCAGGCAACTCGTTCACCAGCGTTGACAGCAATTCCGCCGCTTCTGCCGCTTCAGCAGGCAGATCGCGTCCATCGGTATTGGCCATCAGTACCGAAGCCGCACCTACCACTTTCAGCAAGCTGCTGCGCTCTGCCATTAACATTTCCATTTCGCTGCGCAGCATCGCGAGTTCTTGTTGGTTCAATTTATCAGTCATGATGTTTCCTTGCTTTAATTATAAAATCTGTCAGCTTTTAATGCGCTTCCACTCCCGCCACAGCCAATGCGCTCATATTGACAATACGCCGCACTGTCGCGGTAGAAGTCAATATGTGTATCGATTTTGCGGCACCCAACAACACGGGGCCTATTGTAATACCATCGCCTGCAATCATTTTAAGCAGATTAAAGGCAATATTCGCCGCGTCCAGATTCGGCATGATCAGCAGATTGGCCTCTCCCTTCAAACGCGAATCGGGAAATACCTGCAAGCGCAGAGTTTCCGACATCGCGGCATCGCCATGCATCTCGCCTTCCACTTCCAATGCGGGTGCCATTTGCTGCAACAACTCATGTGCACGCTTCATCTTGCTGGCGGAGGCATTATCGAAACTGCCAAAACTTGAATGCGACAATAGCGCAACCTTGGGCACAATGCCAAAGCGCCGCACTTCATCCGCCGCCAACAGGGTCATTTCGGCGATCTGCTCCGCGCCAGGATCGAGATTGATATGCGTGTCGCAAATAAACACCGTTCGATTGGGCAGCAATAAAATATTCATCGCCGCAAACACGCTGGCACCCGGACGCAAACCGATTACATTTTTGATATAGGGCAAATGCTCCAGCGGTTGCGCAAAAGTGCCGCACAGCATGCAATCCGCCTCGCCCATATGGATGATCATCGCGCCGATCAACGCGCCGCTGCGGCGCATTTCGCGCTTGGCATGCTCGGGCGTGACCCCGTTGCGCTGCATGATACGGTGATACTCCATCCAGTAACCCCGGTAGCGCGGATCGTTTTCCGGATTCACCAATTCAAAATGTTCGCCGATGCGTATGCGCAAGCCCAGTTTTTTGATCCGGCTTTCTACCACCGCTGGCCGTCCTATCAGGATAGGCAGGGCTACGCTGTCGTCCACCACCATCTGCACCGCCTGCAACACGCGTTCATCCTCGCCTTCGGCATAGACCAGACGTTTCGGATGCTTCTTGGCCAGATCATATACCGGCTTCATCAACAATCCAGACTGATTGACGAAATGCGAAATATTTTCGCGGTACGCATCCATATCCGCAATCGGTCGTGTCGCCACGCCGCTATCCATCGCCGCTTTTGCGACAGCAGGTGCAATCAGTGTAATCAGACGCGGATCGAACGGCTTGGGTATCAGGTATTCCGCGCCGAAGCCCGGACTCATCTCGCCGTACACAGCAGACACCGCATCATGCTGCTCGGCTTCGGCCAACGCAGCAATCGCATATACCGCCGCGCGTTTCATTTCCTCGTTGATCGTCGTTGCACCCACATCCAGCGCGCCTCGAAACATATAGGGGAAACACAGCGCGTTGTTCACCTGATTCGGATAATCCGAACGCCCTGTCGCCAATATTGCATCGGGCCGCACTGCCTTGGCCTGCTCGGGCAATATTTCCGGATTTGGATTTGCCAATGCAAAAATCAATGGCTGCTGCGCCATTTTCAGCACCATCTCGGGTTTCAATACCCCGCCTGCCGACAGACCCAGGAACACATCGGCACCGTCAATCACGTCTGCCAGAGTGCGCGCGTTTGTCGCCACAGCGTAGCGCACCTTATTGTCGTCCATCTCCTCGGTGCGCCCCTGATACACCACGCCCTTGATATCGGTGACGATAATGTTCTGCATGCGCACGCCCAGACACACCAGCATATCCAGACAAGCCAACGCTGCCGCACCGGCACCTGACACCACCAGTTTAATCTCGCCAACTTGTTTGCCCACCACCTTCAGTCCATTCAACAGCGCTGCACCGACAATAATCGCCGTGCCATGCTGGTCGTCGTGAAACACCGGAATGTGCATGCGCTCGCGCAGCTTGCGCTCGATATAAAAACACTCGGGGGCCTTGATATCTTCCAGATTGATGCCGCCAAAAGTCGGCTCCAGCGATGCGATAATATCCACCAGCTTGTCGGGATCGCGCTCGTCTATCTCCAGATCGAACACATCGATACCGGCGAATTTTTTGAACAGCACCCCCTTGCCTTCCATCACCGGCTTGGCCGCCAGCGGGCCGATCGCACCCAGCCCAAGCACTGCCGTGCCGTTGGTAATCACCGCCACCAGATTGCCGCGCGCAGTGAGATTAAGCGCTTCGGCAGGGTCGTCCACAATCGCATCGCACGCCGCCGCCACACCGGGAGAATAAGCCAGCGCCAGATCGCGCTGCGTCTGCATCGGCTTGCTGGCCTCGACCGATATCTTGCCCGCCGGGCTCATGCGGTGGTATTGCAGCGCATCTTTGCGCAGTTGCTCGTCCATGACACTACTTTCGAAAAAATGAAACTCCCAAAAATTCTCTCAATTACTCGATGAAGCCTTTCTACCAAATTGTCTTCACATGCGGATATGAAAGTATTTTGTCATCCTTTGTAAGCAATGGCGCCGCGAATTTGCGTGCGGTTGCCACGATCATCCGGTCTGCCGGATCTTTATGAAACTCTCCGGGCAACCCTACTGATTTGGCCGCAATTTCCACATCCACCGGGTAAAAGCGTACGGCATCAATCTCTGCAACGGTAGTCAGCCAGCTGCTCACATCCATCGACAATACCAGTCTTCCGTGTGCAACCAGCATAGCAATTTCCCACGCGGAAATTGCCGAAACGATGATACTGCCGCCAGCCTGTTCACGTTCGATCTCCTTCCTGGCCTTTTTGCTCAATGCAACATCACCTGTTACCCACCATACCAGCGTATGTGTATCAAGCACGATCACTGGGCCGACTCCCAATCGCCCTCAGCGACAGGCTCGGTTGGTTTCTCATAACGCACCACTGAGCCGCGTAATATATCCAATGGATGACGATCTTCTTTACGGTAGGGGCGCACTTCCAGCGCTGGCTTGCCGTGGTCGGTCACAATAACACTCTCGCCGGAGGCTTCAATCTGACGAAAATACTCAAGTGCTTTTGCTTTAAACTCAGACTTTGATACTTGATTTGCATCCATCGCAATCATCCTCATTTATATAACCGGATACCATACTAATCAAAAATGACTACGCAAACAAGTCATTTTTAACTGACGGTCATAGCTATCTGTTCACCTACAGGAATAAAGCTCGCCACACCAGTTACCCTCTCCACAATCCTCTCCCGCAAGCGGGCGAGGAGGCAAACGAATCGCTACGCGAATTTTATATGAACGATTCCCACATCTTCTGCAACCTCTTCACCGACACGATCACCGGCGTCTTCAGCTCCTGCGCAAACAGCGATACGCGCAGCTCCTGCAACAGCCAGCCGAACTCTTCCACCCTGCTGTCCACATTCCCCTGCTGTGCCGCCAGCTTGCGTTGCCACATTTGCTGCAAGCCCTGCATCTGCGCAAACTGGCGCGCATCGCGGGCGGGGTCGGCGCGCAGTTTTTCCAGACGCACATTCATCGCCTTGAGATAGCGCGGCAGGTGTTGCAGACGCTCATAGGGGGTACGCGCAATAAATTCCTTGTGCAGCAGCCACTCGCATTGCGCCTTGATGTCCTGCGTGGCCGCGCCATGCGCCTTGAAGCCGGGCAGTGCTTTTTGCAAGATTTGATACTCCTGCAACACCGTGCTCACCAGCCGCGCAATTTCCTGCGCCACCAGATTCAAGCGGCTCTTCGCATCCTTGCAACGCGTAGCAAACTCCTTTTCATTTGCGGGCAGCGGATCGCCCAGACAACTGCGATCAAAGGTCACCGCAAAAATCTGCCGCTGCAAATCCTGCGCGCTGCCGAAGGGCAAAAATTGCATCGCCATGTTCGAGCCGTAATCCTTGCCGGAGAGCAAGTTCTTTTCCAGAAACTTCACTTGCTCTTTCAAGGCCAGCATAAACAAGCGGCGCAGTCCGAGACGGTGCGCGGCCTGCGCCGCTTCGCGCGTATCAAAAGCCTGTAGCACCACTGCATCCTTGTCGTCGACCAGCGCATTGAACAGTGTGATGGTTTGCCCGGCGCGGATAATTTCCGTAGTCTCCTTGAAATCACCCAGCGTCCATTCGGTGAGACGAACCTTTTCGGCCACCGGTACGCCGCTGGGCGCTATAGCAACCACGGACGGCCCGATTTTTGGAGCCAACTCTGCACGCAACTGCGCAAAATTGCGCGACACGCCCAATTGGCGTCCATGCTCATCCACCACGACAAAATTCATCAGAAAATGCATCGACAATTGTTCCAGACGCAAGGCATCCAGCGGCACGTCGAGCTGCTTCTGCGCGCGTACATATTTCGACAGGGCCAGCAATAAACCGGTATCCGAGGGCTTGATTTCCTCGCAGAATTTCGCCGCAAACTCCGGCACCGGCACGCAATGGCGGCGGATTTTCTGCGGCAAGGTTTTAAGCAACTGCACGACTTTTTCCGCCAGCAACCCCGGCACCAGATATTCGCAGCGCGCCGCCGATACCTGATTGATCAAGGCCAACGGCACCGTCAACGTGACCCCGTCATCGCTCTTGCCCGGCGCGAAGTTATAGCCCAGCGCATAGCTCACATTGTTCATCACCAGCTGCGGCGGAAACTGGTCGGTAGTGATTCCTGCCGCTTCATGCCGCATCAAGTCGTCGCGCTGCAAGTACAGCAGGCGGGGCTGCTCGCGCTCCGCCTCCTTGCGCCAAACTTCAAACGCCGCACCGTTGTGTATTCCTGGTGGCACGCGGCTGTCATAAAACGCGTAGATCAGCTCGTCGTCCACCAGCACATCGGGACGGCGCGATTTGTGCTCCAGCGCCTCGATGTCCTGAATCAGCTTCTGGTTGTGCGCAAAGAACGGCGCCATGGTGTTGAACTCGCCCTGCACCAACGCCTCGCGGATAAACACGCTGCGCGACTCTTCCACATTCATCGGCCCGTAATGCACGCGCTTCTTCGGATTAAGCAGCAAACCAAACAGCGTGCTGCGCTCGAACGCCGCGACCTGCGCGGCCTTTTTCTCCCAGTGCGGATCGTAGTAGTGACGCTTGATCAAGTGTGAGGCGACCTCCTCCAGCCATTGCGGTTCGATGCGTGCCACGGTGCGTGCATACAGCTTGGTGGTTTCCACAATTTCGGCGGCGACGATCCACTTCGCACCCTTCTTTGCCAGCACCGAATTGGGCGCCACGTGAAACCTGATTTCTCGCGGGCCAAGATATTCGTTGCCATCCACACTCTTGCAGCCGATATTGCCGAGCAGGCCGGTGAGCAGGGCTTTGTGGATTTGCTCGTAGCTGGCGGGCTGTTCATTTAGACGCATGCCCATTTCCACCACCTGTGCATGCAACTGCTGATACAGCTCATGCCATTCACGCAGGCGCATCGCAGAGAGAAAATTGTCACGGCATTCAGCCGCCCACAGGCGGTTGGATTTCTTGTGCTTGATCGCCTCCTGGAACCAGCTCCACATCTTGATATAGGCCAGAAAATCCGAGCTCTCATCGTTAAAACGCTTGTGTGCTGCATCCGCCGCCTCGCGCCGTTCGGCAGGGCGGTCGCGCGGGTCTTGCAGCGACAATGCGCTGGCGATCACCAGAATTTCCTGCAGGCACTGGTATTGCCGCCCGGCCAGCAACAGGCGCGCAATTTTCGGATCCAGCGGAAACTTGGACAGCTCCTTGCCCAGCGGGGTCAGTTTTCTTGTTTCATCAATCGCGCCCAGTTCTGCGAGCAGTTGGTAGCCATCCGATATCGCACGTGAGCCCGGCTTTTCGATAAAAGGAAAATCCTCCACCTCGCCCAGTCGTAACGCACTCATGCGCAAAATGACCGTCGCCAGCGATACGCGGAAAATTTCCGCATCGGTATATTCGGCGCGCGCTATAAAATCAGGCTCGTCATACAGACGCACGCAAATGCCGCTCATTACGCGACCGCAACGACCGGCGCGCTGGTTGGCTGCGGCCTGCGAGGTTTTTTCAATGCGCAGCTGCTCGATTTTCTGGCGTATGCTGTAGCGGTTAACCCGCGCCAGCCCGCTGTCGATCACATAGCCGATATTCGGCACGGTAAGCGAAGTCTCCGCGACGTTGGTTGCCAGCACCACGCGGCGCATGCCGGAGGTGGGCTTGAATACCCTGTCCTGTTCCGCCGCCGACAGGCGCGAGAACAGCGGCAGGATTTCCACACCTTTTGGGTGGTGCTTGCGCAGGGCTTCTGCGGTGTCACGTATCTCGCGCTCGCCCGGCAAAAACACCAGCACGTCACCACGCAGGCCGCCGATGGATAACTCATCCAGCGCACCGCACACCGCCTGTGGCACATCCTGTAGCTCGCCCTCTTCAGTTTGCTGCGGCGCACGGTAGCGCACCTCTACCGGGTAACTGCGTCCGCTGACCTGCAATACCGGCGCGCCGGAAAAATGTTTGGAGAAGCGTTCGGCATCCAATGTGGCCGAGGTGATGATCAGCTTGAGATCGCGCCGTTTCGGTAAAATTTGTACGAAATAGCCTAGCAAAAAATCGATGTTGAGCGAGCGCTCATGCGCCTCGTCGATGATGATGGTGTCATATTTTTTCAGCAGCGGGTCGTTCTGAATTTCCGCCAACAAAATGCCGTCGGTCATCAGCTTGATGCAGGTGTCGGGCGATACGCGGTCATTGAAACGTATCTTGTAACCCACCATACCGCCCAGCTCGGTTTTCAGTTCATGCGCGATGCGGCTCGCCACCGTGCGCGCCGCGACCCGCCGTGGCTGGGTGTGGGCAATCGCGCCCTGCACGCCGCGGCCGATGCTGATGCAGATTTTCGGCAACTGCGTGGTTTTGCCCGAGCCGGTCTCGCCGCACACGATCACCACCTGATTTGCAGAAATTGCCTTGGCCAATTCCTCGCGGCGCAATACCACGGGCAGGTCGGCGGGATATTCAATTGGCCCCAGCAATTCGATGCGGGCGGCGCGGCGGGCTTGCGGAGAGAGTGAAGCGGGAGCAGAGGTTGCGGCGGCGGGAGTTTGTTCGGTCATAGCGTGCAATTTTACCTGTTGCACCTTGATACGTACAAAAAAAACAGGAGAACTGAAGTTCTCCTGTTTTATCTTAATACCCCTTACCATGAAGGTAAGGGTACCGTAATTACCCTGTTAGAACACAGCTTCCAGCATCAGAGTCGTCACAGTTTTGCCGGGTGGCTCCACACCAGCAACCGAGCTCCATGCTGTTCCCGACTGCGATGTGAAGGATAAGCTTGCTTCAACGTTCACCGCCAGACCGTAAGTTGCTCCAACCATAATGGCATCGTCAGTCAATGCATCGCCACTTGTACTTACACCGCCATTTTTACCCAGACGCACG
>Ga0315281_10011980_pt1 | contig 11843 bp, 11 predicted proteins | sample YL17G07_0_MG_FD_204540 | JGI IMG/M metagenome (GOLD analysis project Ga0315281, IMG submission 204540) | Sediment microbial communities from Yellowstone Lake, YNP, Wyoming, USA - YL17G07_0 | ecosystem: Environmental > Aquatic > Freshwater > Lake > Sediment | place: USA: Wyoming | collected... | reverse complement strand
TACCTGCGCATCACGCGGGCCATGTACTTCAGCCGCCCCGCGCCCGACGAGAAGCCGCCGTCCGACATCGATCATGCGCCCACAATAGACCACCCCCCACCGGCCGCCTTGGCGGTCCCGGCTTTGGCCGCCGTCTTACTGGCGGTCTGTGCCGCCGGCCTCGTCGCCCTCTTCCTCGCCTGGGGCCTGCTCCACAGCCTCAGCCTGAGCTTCTTCGGTCTCGCCAGCTAACCCGCCCGGTGGGACTCTCTGCCTCGCGAGTCCGCGTAGCGTTCTCAGAGCGACAACGATACAATGCAGGCGGACCAAGACGCAAAATTTCGTGTCCGTACCGCTACCGCAGGAGATAGAGCGATGAGAGTCAAATGTACTGCGAGTCTGGTGCTCTTGGGGCTGTTGACCCTTGGCGCGGCGTTTGCAGGTGCCCAGAAGGAAGGGGACAAGGCGGCGTTGGCGACGAAGCTTTGGCCGCCGGCGCGGGTTCAGGAAGCCGTCAAGGCCGTCGAAGAGCAGCGCAGAAGCGGGCTGCTGAGCGACAAATCCTACGAAAAGAAAATGGCTATGCTCAAAGCCCGCCTGTCGGGCACATACGTCTCCGAGTCGTTGTCGGTGATGGACCCTCCTTTGAACTTCATCCAAAACGGCGGATTCGAGAAGGTCAACCGGAACTCGGACAAGAACCGGTCGCGCTGGCTGTGGTGGGGCGGCTGGAGCTGGGGCGGCGACTACGAGAACCTGTGGGAGGACCGGCCGCCGTTCGTCCACTCGGGCCAGTTCTCGGCGCGCATCCGGTGCACCGGAGTCACGGGCCGGATTGGGATCAACACGCCGCCCTTGCCCGCCATTCCCGGCGCTACCGGGTACAAGCTGACGTTCTGGGCTAAAGGGGAGGGAGATAACCTGCTGTTTGTCAACTTCGAGGAAGGCGCCGGCGGGGTCCTGCGCGAGAAGATCGGCGATGCGTGGAAGCAGTATACCGTCACCGGCAAGCCGGTCGAGGCGAAGAAGACCTACCAAGTCTACTTTTACTCTGTGGGCGCGGGCACCATCTGGCTGGACGATGTCGAGCTGGTGCCCGTCGGAGGTAAACTCGATGAATAGAATCATGATGGTTCTCTGCATACTGATCGCCTCAACAGCCTTCGGAGCCGAGATCGAGCTATTTGTCACCGACTACGGCGAGAATCCGACGACCGAGCAGAAGCCGCTCATCGACCAGCCGGTCGTCTTCGCCCGGCCGCAGGAAGTGACGGTCAAGACGGCCGATGGCAAAACCATTACCATCCAGTCGCCCATTAGTGCCGGTATCCGCAGGGAACTGACAGGCAACGTGCGCGAGGCGAAGCTTTTTGCGGCCGCCGGCGAGTACGAGCCGTTCAGCTTTCTGCTGCGGCCGGCAGAGGCCTTGTCGGATGTGTTCATCGCCGCGGGCGAACTGAAAGGGCGCGGCGGGGCGCTTATCCCGGCTGCGAATACTATGGTCCGGTCCGTGGAGGGCTTCCACGGCGGCGGGCGTGACATCCTGACGCCGTTGGGCCGTCCCTGGAATATGTCGGCGCACAGCACGGAGTTCTTCTGGTGCACGGTTAAAGTGCCCGGCGATGCCGAGCGGGGCTCGTATCGGGGCGAGGTGATAGTGACGGCGGGCGGCAAATCGCTCGGTGCAATCAACATCGTGCTGGACGTCTTGCCCATCAGATTGACGGACCCGCCGTTTGGGCTGGGCCTCAACTATTCCAAGCCCGACGACGACAAGGACGGCAGTATCCTGGCGGCCCACTTGCGGGATATGCGCGAGCACGGCATGACCTGCGTGGCGCCGCTCTACAACTGGCACCAGCCCGTCCACGACAATGACACCAGCGAGCTGGGCGCCCTCCTGGAGGCATACAAGAAGGCGGGCTTCCCCGGCACGCTCTACTGGTCGCCGCCGATGGACCTGCAATTGACGGACTTGGCGGGCTACGGCGACGAGACCAGCCGGCGCTGGCAGCAGAAGTACATCCAGGTGATGCGTCTCATGCACGAGGAGGTCCGCAAACACGGTGTGCCGACGCTGTTTTCCATCGGGGACGAACTGACCAACAAGGGTATGGAGGGCGTCCAAATCGCGGCCCGGCTGGCGAAGTTCGTCTGGGAGGAACTGCCCGAGATCGCCACCACCAGCGACATGAACGGCTACATGGAGGTAATGGCGATGGCCCCGTACCTGAACGTCGCGACATTCAACAACGGTTGGGACGGCGCGGACCATCACAATCGGGACCGTCGCCTGCTGAACAGGGCTTTCCTCGAAGAGCTCCGGAGCAAGACGGGTGTGATTCCGTGGTTTGTCAATGCCGGCAGCGGGCGATTGCCGTTCGGCTTCTTCTTCTGGAAGATGAGCAAGTATGGAGTGAAGGGTAAAGTCGAGTGGTACTACAGCCTGCGGAACGAGCAGGGCTCGCTGGTGCGGACGCAAGGGGACGCGGTTTGCCCGACCCTGGACTATGAGCGTTGCCGTGAGGGTATCGACGACCTGAAGTACCTCTGTAAATTGGAGTCTCTCGTAGCGGAGGCGGATCCCGGATTGCCCGAGGTCAGGAACGCCCGGGATTTGCTCAAAGTCATTGCGGACGGCATCGCCGACGATTGGACGCTGTACGAAGGCAAGGGCGGCCTGCGGTTTCCCGACGACGGCTTCGCCCGGCTGGACCCGGAGAAGGTCAACTCCTTCGGCCGATTGAACGCCCTCCGCCTCGAACTGGCTGACGCTATTGTGGCACTCGAGGCGGCCCTCCGGAAATAGCCGTGCCGCCCCGGCCAGACCCAATCCGCTGGAGGCCATCAGCAGCATGATCGCGCCGCGATGGGCGTCCAGCGATACCAGACGCTCGGTCCCGCCCTCCCGAAGCCGGGGCAAGCAGCCTCGGCCCGTGGAAATTGGCTTTGTTTCCGCCCAGTCACGATTCGCCCTTTCTCGTCCTAACCCTTTTACTGCACAGGCGTTAGCATTCATTTGGGGGACTATGTATTTTACGCACGGCGGCATGGACACCGGGGTAGCATAGGGGGAAGGGGTAACATCAACCTGGTTACTTTGGCTTCGGCTTTTCCTGTTCGCCCGGCCAACCCTCTTCGGGCTTCTTCTTGCGAATAGCCTTCTTTACAACCTCTTCCCAGTTACCTTCAAGCTTCAGGTGATCTGCTTTGGGACCTGGTTTGTTTTTCCGTTTCTTTGCCATAGCTACGTATTGTACGCTGAGTCCCTAAGAATCGCAAGAGTTCTTAATTATTGGAGTTATGCAACTACTCTTATAGGCGAGTGTCACGTCGATGTCCCACTGGCAGTAGCAGACAGCCTATATCCGGCAAATTTTTGAAAAAAAAGAGTTGCACAACGTTAGGCACCATGTTATTGTGCGCCCAAAGATATTAGGTTCTGTTGTTAATGGAGTTAAGATTATGAGTCCAAACAATTGCAAGGAAGCCGCAATTCAAGGCCTCCACGCTTACCGCGAAGAATTGCTGGCTCAGATCAACCGGATACAGGAAGATTTGCACCACGTCGAGCGTTCAATCGAACTGCTTGGTGGCAATGGCACATTCGGGAGGCCTACTGCGACGGCACAGGTACCCAACGAGCAACGTACCGTTATTACTGGCCCCAAGTATGCTGACATAAAGGCGCAGGCTGGTGTCGAATTGTTCCTGAAAGAAAATCCTGAGCAGTGGTTCAAATCGAGTGTGATCGCCAGAGAGCTAATAAGACGGGGAATGCCCAAGGAATCGAAGGCTTTTGCCAGCACAATCGCAGGTGCCTTGAAGCGATGTACCAAGAAGGGCATTGCCGTTAGGGAACAGCAAGATGGTGTTTTTGTGTACCGTCTTAGGGACGGCTCCAAACAAGGAGGTGACGGAAATGATTCCACGCATCTTATTAGCTAAAGAACCGCAAGGAACTGGATGCCGCTTTGCGGGGATGGCCTCAGACAAGGCCGAGTCCGGAAACTGCGGTTTGCACCGCTAAGAACTATCCGCAGTCTCCGGGCAAGGCAACCACCTAACGGCTGGCAGGGGCTTAGGCTCCTGCTGGCCTTTGGTGCCCCAGTGATGAAATTGGCATACATACGACGTTTGGAACGTCGTGGCACATGTTGCCGTCCGGGTTCGAGTCCCGGCTGGGGCATCTTTTTCATTATGGACAATCCCGCCTGCGTGTCAAGAGGGAATTACGCAGATTCCTTCTTTACTGGCTCTCTGTACGTCAGGCGTTTGCCTTCGCCGCCAGTAATTGCCGCCCAAATGCGTTCGCCATCATCGCACTTGCGGGTATTCCAGTGGAATTCGGCTTCTGCAATATACCTGTGGAGATGTTTCTTACTAACGGCATGGTGCGTGCCATAGAACTTCCGCTTGAGCAAACTAAAGAAGCACTCGGCAGTATTGACGCTGTCGCCATTCTCGTTGACATATTCCTCGGCGCTGTGGCAAACTGTACCGTGCCCGCCAGCGAATTTCCTACCGATTCCCCGATACGACTTCAACTCATCCGTGCAGAGCCGCGCTGACAGGTCTATCGCCTCGAACATTTCTCGCTTCAACGTCTTGGCAGTGATATTCGTGATCACTCTCGCCCGCACATTACCTGGGCGCTGCACCATAGCCAGGACCGGTGTTTTCTTTGTGCCCCATCCCCGCTTGCTCATTCCCTTCCTTCGGGGCTTGCCACCGATGTAGGTTTCGTCTGTCTCCACCGTACCGGTGAGTTTCTCTTGTGGGTTTGGCTCGGCCATCCCAAAGCGGATACGATTCATCAGAAATAGTGCTGACTTGTACGTGATATTACACTCGCGGCTGATCTGTAGTGCGCTAACGCCCTTTTTGGACGAACAGGCGCGCCAGAAGGCGTGACACCAAAAGCGAAGCGGTATCCGCGAATCTTCCATGATCGTGCCAACGCGAACAGTGAATTGCTTCTTGCAGGTGTGACACCGCCAGAGGAAACGCTTGCTGCGCTGCTTCCCGTCTTTGTCCATGACCATGACAATCTCTTTGCTGCCACATTGCGGACACTCGGGCGCGTCACCCCAACGTTGCTTCTCCATGAACTCTACGGCCGCCGTCTCATCGACGCACGCCTCTGGGATTGCCTTGAGGATTTCAGATTTGGCTTCACCGGGTTTTCTGATTTCTCTTTCCATGATGTCGATTATATATCATACTATTTGTGCGTCAAGTACAAAATCATTATTTTGCCGATTTTCTTTAGCACATTGCGAATGATAGTTAGATGCAGCCTTGCGACCTTAGCAGAGAGAGATATTTACCCTTCGTGTGTATCGACTTTTCCGCTCCACCCCATATCTTCTTCAACAATACCTTTGACGCATCCGGGTACATCGTGAGCCACTTTTGCCTGGCGAGCGATTCAAGCTGCTTGATGGAGGCAAATCTTGTGTCAATGTAACTTACGTAGGTTTTGTGGTGGACGAATTCGTGTTCGCCCTTGTTGATTATGCAGGCTGGATCGTCGTCACTCTTACCCGCCCATGTAGTGAGATTGACCAGTATTACCTGTCCAGATGCATCAGGTTCGGAAACGATAATCCACAGATGCTGTTCGAGATCCCCGTAGCGATCAGTCCCGTTTTCAAAGGCGCTTCCAAGCCCAAGAGGCATCTCACGGGGTCCCAAAGAAGTGGTTAAGCGCCTTCAACTCGCGTGCATTCTGGAATATTTCCTTCTGCCGATTTTGGGTTAACCCTACAGCAGCAAGCACGTCTGAGAGGGCGATGGGTTTCGATGATGATGGGCGAGGCTCGTTTCTCTTCCATTCGCGCAGTTTGTGCGTTTCTTTCACCATCGCCCACTCATCAAGATTCTCGTACCGAGTCCACACTTCCGCGAGTTTGTCCTTGTCATACTGTGAGAGTTCACCGTCACCAGGTTCACTCACAAGTTCAACCTCATAACGGGGGCGCGTCCCGATGAATGCTTGCCACTCCGCAGAACGTGGCGATCTACCCATGATGAGATCGTATACCTGACTCAGAACGGGACCACGTTCCATTGCGATAAATCTATCTCCCGTGATCGGGCGTCCCGTCTCTTTGAGGCTCTCTCGGTCTGCAATGTATAGCAGCTTGATCAGCCGCATATAGTTCTCGCGGCGGTTGTCAGATTGTTTCAACAGGAATGCGACCGCCTGAGTGGTTCTTTCTTGGTTGAACTGGAAGGGCATGGCTGGCGATGTACGGTGCCGCACCGAGTTCGCCCGCGACATTACCTTTCTCCCTGCCCGCGCAAGCATGCGCACTACCCTCGTTCCAAGCACAGTTGCCAGAGCTACTCCAAACCCAACCAGTAAGCCTCCAGTTATTTTGTACCAATTGTTGGTATTCATAGTCAACAACAAAATGTCACAAATAGCCATAAGTAACGAGTTACTAGTTACTTATAGCAGAAATTTTTTTCGTTGCCATTAGGGGTTTGCTCAATCTACGGCCCCACACTCCATCATCGGCCAGCAGTGAGGCCGACTTCGCAGAAACCCCCATATTTCTACGGCCAACATAAATCTCCTGTTCGTTACTATGAATTTCACGCCCCCATACCCAGATAAGCTGGTATGATTTACTGCTAATCCTGTGCGTAATCTACATACTCCCCTTCATTTGTCCCCCTGGAAATTGGCTTTGTTTTGCCCGCCGCCTCTGTTCGCAGTGACGCCGCCAGGCATCGTTCGGGAAGCGGTGGGTAGGGGCGGGTTTGAAACCCGCCCGTACTGAGTGTGAAGTTTGAAGTCTGGGGCGCCCACTTGAAACCTCCAACTTGAAACTTGAAGCTTCTGGTGGAAATTGGCTTTGTTTTTGCCGAGGCAGACTCCGCATCTTTTTCGCTCAACTCCTTTTACTTACGTTGGTTAGCCTATATCTGGCCTTCCGGAAATTGGGTTTGTTTTGCACATTCCGCATCCCCAGAGCCTCCGCCCCTCGGGCGTGCGGCGTCGCGGAATGGAATGCTGGAATACTGGAACAATGGAATATTGGAACGACGCGGGACATCAGCCATTGGCCGAGCGGGACGTTCGATTTCTCGGGACTTCGCCAAGGGCCGGGAACTTTCGCTTCAGTAGCCATGATGAGCCCTCTGAATTTACAAGTTATCATCTACTATTTACGATTCTGTTCTCTTGTTACCATACCGCATGTCCGTTTCGCCGGCAAGTGAAAATTCCGGCTATAGAGACACTTTTTATTGGCCACGACTGGACGGCTATAAACCCCTGTTAGGAACGGAGTTCTTGTAGAGTGGGCTATGCCCATCATTATATTTAGTGTCTGGCATGATGGGTGTTCCTATGGCGAGCTACAGACGCCTGTTCCAGCCCCAGGGACGTTCAATCTCACCAAGTGGAAGCGGTGGGCACAGCCCACCCTACAAAATCGCCATGTGTGACCAACTTTTGTGGGGCGGCCTCGTTCCGGGGCTCCTCACACGAATCCAGGCCAGGATTCGGAGGCGTTTTTCGCTTGGGGCTACCAGCAGAATCCCCAGGATCCCGTTGCGAGCAGGCCCAGTACGACGAATCGAGGCCGTCAATTCCTCCCTCTGCTGGTAGTCTGCCCTGCGCTAAACGCAACCCCTTCGCATCCCCACAAAACGTCGTCGCAGACAAATCGCCTAAAAAGCCCCTTTTCGATTGCATTGTCCCGACGGGCTGGCATAATGAGGGAAGCGGAACTGACGAAGACGTTGCATCCCTGGATTGACACCGGCCGCACTGGGTCTTGATGGCGAGGGCGGCTGGAGAGAATATCGGGAACTCTCGACATCGTATCGGATTTGGAGGGTGAAAACCGCCCTGCGATGTCGAGCAACGAGAAATTAGCGGAGTGCAACCGATGAGCTTCGCGGGTACACCCAAAACCAAGGACCGGCACCGGTCTGCCAGAGAGGAAAAAGTGGGGTGCAGACGCCACGCCAGTTGCGCCTGTCGTCATTCCGGACGTCCCTCCTCATGTCATTCCGAGCGCAGTCGAGGAATCTGGCCGCGAATGGACGACACGCCATATCTGGTGCCAGATGTCTCGACTCCGCTGCGCTTCGCTCGACATGACAACGGTTGCTTGGCGGCATTCACCCTTATCGAGCTGCTGGTGGTCATCTCCATCATTGCCCTGCTCATGGCACTTCTGTTGCCCACGCTCTCGCGGGTGCGTAAGCAGGCCCGGGCGGTGGCCTGTCAGGCGAACTTGCGCCAAGTCGGCCTGCTCTTCCCCGCCAATGCGGCCGAGAATGATGGTAAGCTCGCTATATGGAGTCACCCCAAGGACGGGGAAGATTATTGGGAGAGCTACCTGATGGCATTGACGGGTCCCTCCTCGGAACGTAAGAATTTGATCCTCTGTCCTATGGCCTCCCGGCCCAAGCTGATTAGAGAAGCCGGGCACGCATCCGGTGGTACATTCTTTGCGTGGTCGCACGTCTACCCGGATAATGTCGCCCATGTCGGCCCCGACCGTTACGTGGGCAGCTATGGAATCAGTATCGGCATTCATCCCGCAGGCGTTCAAGGCGTGCCGGCAGAAACCGGCGTCAACGGAGCCGCCAACATCCCTGTTTATCCGGATTGCGTCACCTCTATCATTGTCCCCGGAACCGCCCACGATAATGAGCCGCCGCCCTATGAAGACTGCCGTGGCGCCGCATACCCACTGGGCCTGTCGTGCATCAACCGCCACAACGGCGGAATCAACTGCCTGTTCCTGGACTGGTCGGTCCGCATCGTCGGCCTGAAAGAGCTTTGGACACTCAAATGGCATGACATGTATGATACGGCCGGCCCCTGGACGAAAGCCGGCGGGGTGCAGCCGGAGGACTGGCCCCCGTGGATGCGGAAGTTCAAGGATTACTGACCATGTCTGCTGATGCTTGTCATTCCGAGCGCAGTCGAGGAATCTGGTGGCGAATCAGAGGCACGGCCCGTTCGCAGCCCCGTAGAGACGCAAGATTTTGCGTCTCTACAAGCGTTCGACATTACGGACGCCAGGAACTGGGTGCCATGGCTACGCTTGCGTAGCCATGCGGACCTATCGGAGGAGGGATTCGCGATCGATCGGGATGGGTGTGTCTTCTCCCGTCTGCCAGGCCCGGTAACTCGACCACTGCCAGTTGTCGACGCTCGTCACCAGTCCACGCCGGACAGGATTCGCATGGATGTAGTTGATTTTCTCTCGGATGTCATCGCCGGTTCTCAAGTTCCTGTCGTATCCGCCGCCACGCTGCCAGAAGCGATACTGGCAGCGTCCGTTCGGCTGGCGGTCCTCCATACGTTGGAGGAAGGCAGGGCACTCGCTAAACATACCACCATTGTATCTGGGACGAAGCATCGTCCAACTGAATTCCAGGATATGCGGCCAATTCCGGGATAACGGCTGCCCAGTTCTCGACTCTGTGTGTCAGGAGCGAATGGCGCTCTCCACATGCCTGGTATTCGAACACTACTTGAATGCGGGGGACGCGGGGGATAGCATAGCGGCGTGGTAAACAGGTTCTCTTATCGACTGGGCGGCACCGTTGGGAGGTGAAATGACATGAGTCATATGATCGCAATGACGTGGTTGGGTTGCGTATGTGCGGCGCCCCTCTGGGCGGCTTCTTCGCCTCAAAATATATTGGTGTACGTGGGGACCTACACTGGCAAGGGCAGTGAGGGGATCTACATCTACCGCCTGGACTCTGCGACCGGGGGTCTGACGGCGGTTGGCAAGGCGCCGCGGCTGAAGGACCCTTCTTTCGTGGCCATCGACCCCAAGGGACGGGGTGTGTATGCCGTCCGGGAGTCGGGCGGCCCGGCCGGGGCGGTGGTTGCCCTGTCGCGCAATCCGGCGACCCATGAGCTGACCATCTTGAACGAGCAGCCGTCCGGCGGGCAGGGGCCCTGCTACGTGACCGTGGACCGCGAGGGCCGCTTCGTCCTGGTCGCCAACTACGGCAGCGGCAGCGTGGCCCTGTTTCCCGTCGCCGACGACGGTCGTTTGCAGCCCGCCAGCAGCGTGGTGCAGCACGAAGGCTCCAGCGTCCACCCATCCCGGCAGAAAGGGCCGCACGCCCATTCCATCGTGCTCGACCCAGCGAACCGCTTCGCCTTCGCGCCGGACCTGGGCATCGACAAGATCATGATTTACCGCCTCGACCGCGAGCAGGGCAAGCTGGTGCCCAACGACCCGCCGTTCGCGCTGTGCGAGCCCGGCTCCGGCCCCCGGCATTTCACCTTCCATCCTGACGGCAAGCATGCCTATGTGATCGAGGAGCTCAGTTGCACGGTCACGGCATTCGCCTACGATGCCAGCGCCGGCTCGCTGAAGCCCTTGCAGAAAATCAGCACGCTGCCGGAGGACTTCAAGGGAACGAACACCTGCGCTGAGGTCCAGGTGCATCCATCCGGCCGATTCCTCTATGGCTCCAACCGCGGGCATAACAGCATTGCCTGTTTCGCCATCGATGGCAAGACGGGCGAGCTGCGCCTGCTCGGCCACACGCCGACCCAGGGCAAGAACCCGCGCAATTTTGCGATCGACCCCTCCGGCACGTTTCTGCTGGCGGCCAATCAGGATAGCGACACGGTGGTCAGCTTCCGCATCGATCCGGAGACCGGCGAGCTGACCGCTACCGGGCAGGTATGCCAGGTGTCCATGCCGGTGTGCGTGAAAATGGTGGTGACGCCATAAAGGACGTACCATGAGGATCAGACTTTGTGCAGCCGTCCTGCTGGCGAACATCGTCGTCGTAGGTACATGCGCCGTGGCGGCGGAGCCGATTTTCCTGAGGCGGTCGTTGGCGGATATCCGCGAGCAGTCCGTTGATTTGAGCACCGCGACGGCCCACTACAAACCCCTGTTCGGCATCGGCGATCCCAACGCCGGGATTGTCAAAGGGATCGAGCGCTTCGGCGAATTGACTATTGCGCCGGGCGGAACTTCCGAGATCGTCAGTTGCCAGGGCGCGGAGGGTGTTTTCTTCATACTGGCGGGCAGTGGGACCTTGCACTACGGAGCGGAGAAAGTGCCGGTGAAAGAGAACGATTTTATGTACCTGCCCGTCGGAGTCAAACATGGGATTTCAAACCGGTCGCAAGAGCCATTACGTCTGCTCGTGATGGGATTCAGGATTCCCGCCGAAGCAAACGCTCCATCAACACCAAAGCTGATGATGGCCAACACCGACGATGTGAAGCAGCAGGTCTTGAGCGGACACGGGCCGAGCACGCAGTTCAAGCTGCTGCTGGGCACGATCGAGAGCAAGCGCGACGAACTCGCGGCGGCTCGGCAAATCAACAGTTTGTTTCTGATGGACTTCGCCCCCGGCGGCACGAACATCCCGCACCGGCACGCCAAGGAAGAGGAAATCTATTACGTTCTGCGCGGCCGTGGCGACATGGTGGCGGGGACCGACCCGAACGGCAAGGAAGTGCGCTATCCAGTCCGGCAGGGCGACGTCTTTTACTTCGCGCCGGGCACACTGATCGGGTTCTATAGCGGCACCCCGAAAGGCGAGGGCCACGCCCAGATTCTCGCGGTGCGGTCGGCGTGCCCCGTGCCGCCATCCGAGGCGTTGCCGAGCGCAGGCGTCACCGAGCGCAGTCCTTCACGGACCTTCGGCGCACCGGAAGAGGATGAAAATGTCCGGGTGGCAGCGGCAAGGCCGAAGGCTTTGCCGCTGGCGGATGGGCAAACCATCGGCAAGCTGCCAGGCTGTGTCACAATTCTGGTAGGGAGGTTCTTTTCTTTTTGTCCCTGGAGTCTATGATGGACTGTCGGTTTTGGAAAGGAGTCTGGCCATGGCGTTTCGCCCCTCCG
>Ga0315281_10011978_pt1 | contig 11844 bp, 5 predicted proteins | sample YL17G07_0_MG_FD_204540 | JGI IMG/M metagenome (GOLD analysis project Ga0315281, IMG submission 204540) | Sediment microbial communities from Yellowstone Lake, YNP, Wyoming, USA - YL17G07_0 | ecosystem: Environmental > Aquatic > Freshwater > Lake > Sediment | place: USA: Wyoming | collected... | reverse complement strand
TTTACGAAGATTTCCAAATTCTGCAGGCACTGCCTGCAAAATCTTCTGAGACCAAGATTTGTCAGCCACTGGCTGGTAAATCTACTAATGCCCCAATTCTACAGGCAGTGTCTGTAGCATTACCTGATCAATCCTTACGAAGCCAAATTGATCAGACGCCACCTGATCAAATGCAAAGTTCAAATCGCCAGACACCGTCTAGCGAATTTCTACCGCATCGGATTCTCCAGACACTGTCTGGAGAATCTTTAGAAAAGAAATCAGAAGCAAGGCGCCACCGCTGCCTCCATTGGTAATTCCCGACCGGATAATGACTAATATCTCGATCTGTATCAATTTAGCGGTTTGAAATAAACCTTTTAAAATCTCTTCCCACCTCCCTTTTGCCAAGGGGTGGAGAAAATATTTCCCCCTTTTAACAAAGGGGGATGAAGGGGGATTAGATAACCTTTTCCAAATAGCTAAAATGATACGTTTTTATATCCTGTGTATTGGCTTCTGCTTGAGGAGAATCGATTTTTTACAACTGTTGCCTGAATAACGCAACCCCACCCCCGAGTCCATACTCCGCAGCCATCGGTAAGTATTGCGGTCAGGCCACCCTTCCAATTCATTGTTGACTAATCGGTTTTTGTTTCATAGAATTCAATCCAAAAGGGTATCCTTCACCAAAAACCTTCAAACAGTTAGTCAAGGAGATTCAAGTAGATGGCTCGAATCGAACTTCAGCAGTCCGTATTGGACCTCCTCAAGAACCTTCGAGGGTTGGAACCACTCAAAAAATTATTTTGGTCCGAGTTGAACTACGAGAGGATCAACCAACCACTCTCTCGCCGTGGGTGGACCGACACGGCAGCGAGTGCTTTGACTGAAGACCCCGTCCTTTTTGCAGGGGGCGGAGAGAACAATGAATTCCATGTGATCTATGCCCGTCTGGCATCGGATCGATTTTCGCTGGGACAAGAACGGCCTGTTGCTTCCAGACTTCTCCGAGACCACCCTTATACCCTCTTTGTTTTTTCCAATTCTGCCCAGGACAGGTGGCACTTCATTAACATCAAGTATGAAATGGAAACCGAAAAGCGCCGTCGTTTCCGGCGCATCACCATTGGGCCAGAGGAGCGGCTTCGGACCGCTTCTGAAAGGCTTTCGTTGCTTGATCTGGGAGCCATTGGTCGCGATCTTTTTGGACTATCCCCCTTGGCCATTCAGGAACGCCACGATGAGGCCTTCGATGTTGAGGCAGTCACCAAACAGTTCTTCGGCGAATACAGAATTGTCTTTGATCTTCTCCAGCAAGATCTTGCCAAGCAGACGAAAGACAAATCCTGGGCTCATGACTATGCACTACAATTCCTCAACCGCAGCATGTTCCTCTACTTTATTCAGCGGAAGGGGTGGCTGGGAAAAGATAGAGAATTTCTGAGTACTTTCTGGGAAAGCTACCGGGGAATGGACCAACCAGCAAATTCCTTCGTCAATAAATGGATCAAGGTCCTATTTTTTGAAGCGTTTAATAGAAAGTTTCACGGGGGCCACAGGCATTTTCCGGGGAAGATCAAAGACACGCTCTCCCAGGCCCCTTTCTTGAACGGCGGCCTATTCACTGAAAATGAGCTCGATACGAAATATGATTTCTTGGTGACAGATAACCGGTTTGAGCAGATCTTCAAGTTTCTTGAGCGCTATAATTTCACCATTGCGGAAGACAGTCCCCTGGACCAGGAGGTGGCGGTCGATCCTGAGGTGATAGGAAAGGTCTACGAAAGCCTTGTTAATATTTCTGAGGAAGCGGACGAACGGGGGGACGCGGGGATCTTCTACACTCCTCGGACTGAAATCGATCTGATGTGCAGGCTTGCCCTTGTGGATAATCTTTCTAATCATCTCGGAAATGAAAACAGAAGCCTCCTCTATCAGCTCGTATTTGCCCTTGAGCCCGACGAGAAAGCAGATGCGGATAAAGCCTTTTCCGATGCGAAGTTATGGCCATCTCTTAATCATCGGCCAATCTCTTTACGGCGTGGACGTCATGGACTGGGCATGCCACGTCGCTGAACTCCGCCTGTGGCTTGCTCTTGTAGTTGATGCCGAGTTGACCAGCGAGGAGCTCCACATGCGGCGTGAACCGCTCCTGCCCCATTTCACCTTTAAGATCCGGTGCGGTGATAGTCTTGTCCAGGAGGTGGGAGGGATAAATTTTGGTCATATTCGAGCAGCCCGGGACATCCCCAAAGAGATTCAAAGCCGAGTTGTGAAACTCAAAACCGAGAAGCTGAAATTCTATGACAACGATCCCGATTGCCATTTCAAATCGCCCGATCAGGTAAAAAGGGAAGAGCTTCGTCTATTCCAGGATATCCTTGATGCAAGACACCATAAGGTTCAAGAAGAGATCAAATCCCTCCGCAGAAAGATCGAGGGACCTATCGGACGCCAATTAAGACTGGATGGTAAAGTCGAAGAAAAGCCTCATCAAATTGCCCTCGATTCTGTTTTGTGGCAAAAACAGATAGAATCGTTAACAGAAAACCTGGAGCAAATAGATCGGGCGAGGTCTGCTCTCAGAACGACTCGCGAGATCCCCTTTGTCTGGGATATTGCCTTTGTCGAAATTTTCGAGAGTGAAAAGGAAGGCTTCGACATCGCTATCGGCAATCCGCCTTATGTGAGGCAGGAAAACATTGCCGATCCTCATCTTTTTCGCGAGGGCGTTACGACCGAAAACAAAAAGGAATATAAAACCAAATTGGCCCGCTCCGTTTACCAGGCTTTCCCGAATTTCTTTAGCTATAGAACGGAAACCGATACCGCAGCGCACAAACTGGACGCAAAAAGCGACCTGTATATATATTTTTATTTCCGTGGCCTTTCTCTACTAAACCCAAAGGGTTCGTTCTGCTTTATTACCTCAAACTCCTGGCTCGATGTTGGATACGGAAAGGATTTACAGGAGTTTTTGTTGAAACATAGCCACATCAAAATGATATTGGATAACCAGGCCAAACGCTCTTTTGCACAGGCCGATGTTAACACGGTGATAGTCCTTTTGTCGACACCTGATGATAGCCGTGATTGGGCCTCGGGAAAAACCGCGCGGTTTGTAATGTTCAAAGTGCCCTTCGAGCATATTCTATCACCGATCATCTTCGATGAAATCGAGGCAGCTAACGACCGTAAGAGCACACCCGAATACCACATCTCCCCAGTCGGTCAGAATGTCTTGCTGGAAGGAGGGTGGGAATGGCCTGATGATGTTTCGGAGGAAACAAAAAAACGGTTTGGGCAAACCTTGAAGGGAAGCAAATATGGGGGCAACAAATGGGGTGGTAAATATCTTAGAGCACCAGATATCTATTGGACGATTTTGGAGAAAGGAAAAGGTAAACTCGTTGCGATCGAGCCTGACATTGGGCGAGTTTTGACAGTAGCTTGGAGTAGACAAGGACACAATAAAGAAATTATGGTAAGTAATACCGATGCTGGTAGAGGAGAAAGGATACCAGTGCTTAAATCCCCAAGAGAATTTGATGGCATAATTATCAGATCAAATAATGCAAAAACTTTTTTGAGAATTGGTCTTGTGGAGAAAAACCAGATTGTGAGGACACCTTTGGTATGGGATGATATCAGGGGGGAAAAACATATATGTCGGTTGAACCAAGACATGTTAGCTTTTACCCATAATTTCCATGGTATTCAACCTCACAACGCAAGTTTGGCATGGCTCATTTGTGCTTGTTTGAATTCAACTTTAGCTTGGTTATTCGTAGAGACTTTGGGGCGACGTGGCCTAGGAGGAGGTGGAATCCGTATTTTGGTTCAAGATATGAAAAGGACTCCTTTGCTGATACACCCAGATCGCTTCAGTTCAAGACAGATAAAAACCATAAGATCTGCCTTCGATGAACTTAGTTCGCGTCCAATTCATAACGTCAGTATTGAATTAATGAATGATAAAGGAGATTTGAGTCCAAAACCTGACCGTTATTCCCTTGATTCAATCATTTTCGATGTCCTTGGGCTGGTCCAAGACGAGCGGAATGCTGTATACCAGACTGTGGTTAGCTTGGTTGCAGACCGACTGAGGAAGGCAAGCAGCCTTGACCCTAAGGATCGTCAAAAACGTTCAATGATGGGAAACGAAGCTGCGGATTAGAAAGGTGATGGACCGTTGCAAGAATCTTGAAGCCTGCAACTAAAAAGAGTACAATTGCACCCGATATGATTACGATGTCTGGAAAGAGCAATTTGTCGTCGGCCCTGTTTGGAAAATCTCCTGGGCTATCCTGTCTCTGCTCTGTGGCCACATGGACAAGGAGGAATAAATAATGGATCGATCGGGGAGCCTCTCAGAGGCTTTAAAGTTGCATACTGGAGCTCGGTTTTTCCGCTGTGTGCTCCAGGTAAATCCGCACCATTATTCGAATACCTATCAAGGACAAAGCCAAGGGATGAGCGAAGAAGAGTATGTGAATTCTATAATTGATAAATGCGTCGAGCGGGATATCCGCGTTATAGCGATAACGGATCATAATCATGTTGGTTCAATTGATTTCTTCAGGCAGGCAGGTCGGGGGCATAATATCACCGTATTTCCGGGATTTGAAATTGGGACAAGTGAGGGGGTGCACGTACTTTGCCTCTATCCTTCAAATATTGCTATCGAAACACTCAGTCGCTATTTAGGTGAATTTGGGATTCGTGACACAGACCCGTCGAGTAAGCTATCAAACAAATCATTCACCGATATTCTACGCTTCGTAAATGAGCAAGGGGGTGTGACCATTGCAGCACATATTACGCAAGATTCCGGTCTTCTTTATGTGCTTCATGGACAAGCAAGGATTAATGCATGGAGGGATAAAAATCTAATGGCTGTTCAGATTCCTGGGAGGGTAGATGATGTACCGGAAGATAAACGTGGTATATTAAGGAACCAGGTTGCAGAGTATAGGCGCCCCCGCCCTGCAGGTGAGAATCTCGCGGTTGCAGTTGTTAATTCAAAGGACGTTGTAAGGGCAGAAGATCTTGAAGATGCAACCAGTTGGTGCTGGATTAAAATGTCAGAGGTTTCGGTTGAGGGGTTGCGACAAGCATTTCTGGATCCATCCTCCAGAATCCAATTGTCCAGCGATCCTGCACCTGAAGAACATACTGAATTTCTTGCGGTAGCCTGGCAAGGTGGTTTTCTCGATGAAGCGGCTATTCATTTCAATGAGAATTTGAATGTTCTGATAGGTGGTCGTGGAACGGGAAAGTCGACAGTGATTGAAAGCCTCCGTTATGTGCTTGGCCTTGATCCTTTAGGGGAAGATGCTCGAAAGGCTCATGAAGGAATTGTCCGGCAGGTACTCCGCAGTGGTACGAAAATTTCTTTGTTGGTGCGGTCTCACAGTCCGGCTAAGCGTGACTACTTGATCGAACGGACAATCCCTAATCCTCCATTGGTCCGAGATGAGACGGGCAACGTTCTCAATCTATCACCTTTAGACATCATTCCGCAAGTGGAAGTTTTTGGACAACATGAAATATCTGAATTAACAAAAAGCCGTGAGAAACTGACTCGCCTACTGGAACGTTTTGTGGAGCGTGATCCAAGTGTGTCACGACGCAAAGGTGAGCTGAAACGACAACTGGAGCGCTCAAGGGTGAGCATTCTTGATGTCCACAAAGAACAGAAACAAATCGAGGAACGTTTGTCAGCCCTACCTGCCCTTGAGGAGACTCTGAGTCGCTTCCAGAAAGCTGGGCTTGAGGAACGGCTTAAAGAACAGAGTCTGCTCGTGCGTGAGGAAAGGATTCTTAAAACGGCTACCGAGAGAGTTTCTCCTTTCAGAGAATGGTTAGAGCAATTACAGCGCGAGCTACCAATCGACCGGGCTTTCCTCTCTTTAAAAGCGCTGGAAGGGCTCCCAGGCAAGGAAATCCTTTCTCGGTTGGACGGTATTTTGGAGCAATTTAGTCAGGATCTCATAACTTTAGGTGCCCAGATGAAGCAGCTAATAGATAAGGCTCAGGGGGAGATTGAGTCAGTTCGTAGCCAATGGGAAAAACGGAAAATGATGGTGCAAGCGGAATATGAAAAGATCCTTCGGGAACTTCAGAAATCAAAAATTGATGGCCAAGAATTTATCAACCTCCGTAAGCAGATTGAGGAACTTCGACCTCTTAAAGATCGATTATCAGTACTTCAACGAGATGTTAGAGAGTATAGCGACCATCGGCGCAATCTTCTTGCGGAATGGGAAGATGTTAAGGCTGAGGAATTTCGGCAACTTGAAAGGGCTGCAAAAAAAGTGAGCAGGAAACTTGAAGGTCGCGTAAAAGTTGAAGTTACTTCCGCAGGTAACCGGGAACCACTATACCAGCTCCTACGCGATCAGGTGCGTGGACGTTTATCGGAAACGATTGAAATATTGAAGCAGCAATCTGATCTTTCACTTAAGACATTTGCCGATGCCTGCCGTGAAGGCAGAGAGGTGCTTACACAGAAGTTCAACATTCCACCTGTGCAAGCTGACCGAATTGCTCAGGCGGACCGTGATGTTATTATGCAAATTGAAGAGCTAGACCTCCCTCCCACAACCACAATTAGACTTAATGTTGCTTCCGAGGGCCAATCTCCTCAATGGCAGACCCTCGATGAACTTTCTACAGGTCAAAAGGCGACGGCAGTGTTGCTTCTTCTTCTCCTGGAATCGCAGGCACCTTTGGTGGTAGATCAGCCGGAGGATGATCTCGATAACCGGTTCATCACAGATGGGGTTGTACCCAAGATGCGAGACGAGAAACGTCGAAGACAGTTTTTGTTTGCCACCCATAATGCCAACATCCCAGTTCTGGGTGATGCCGAGTTAATCATTGGGCTGACCGCATCAGGAGAAGCAGATCAGGGGAAGGCCAGACTACCACGAGAATACATGGGTTCCATTGACACTCATTCCGTGCGCGAACTAGTGGAAGAGGTTTTGGAAGGTGGTAAGGATGCCTTCGAGATGAGGCGGCTTAAATACGGATTTTGAGGAAAACTGCGATGACGAAAACAGAATTGTTAGAAATAATACAAAATGGGGAGAACTCAGGTGTTGAGTTCAAACGTGATGACGTCCAACCCGATAGTCTTGCTAAAGAGATGGCGGCTCTCCTTAACCTCGAGGGGGGTCACATAATCTTAGGCGTTGAAGATGACGGAACTGTGACCGGGCTGTCAAAAATGCATAAGGAAGTAGAACAATGGGTGGTAAATGTCGCACGAAATAATATTCAACCTCCAGTAATACCTTATTGGGAACATATACAATGGGATAAAGAAAAGTCCATAGGGATTATCACCTTGCCATCCGACAGTCCGGATAAGCCCTACAAGGCCAAGAAGGGGAGTGCCTGGACAACTTATATTAGGGTGGGTAGTACATCCCGTGAAGCCACAAGGGAAGAGGAAGCAAGACTCTATCAAGCTTCAGGGATTATGCGCTATGACAGAAAACCGGTGCCGGGTTCGGAGTTCAAGGATTTGGACCTTCGACGATTACAGAACTATTTCCGAGAAATACGAAAACAGGAATGTCCCTCAATAGAAGATAAAGATATGGAAGACTGGCAAAAGCTTTTGATCAATACTGAGTTTATGTTGGAGAGTCATACTAGGCCCATCCCTACGGTTGGAGGAATCTTGCTTTTCGGCCGTTCTCCAAATCGATACTTGCCACAGTCAGGTATTTCAGCCGTTGCATATCCCGGAAAAGAGAAGGACTATGCCTCGCTTGAACGGGTTCAAATACGGGGGCCGATTACGCCTTTGTATGCTTCTTCACGAGAAGTTCTTGAAACTGGAATCGTAGAGCAAGCGATAGAGTTCGTCCGACGTAATACATCAGTTGAAGCATGGATTGATGAAAGAGGGGTTCGCCAGGACCGCTGGAAAGATTACCCTTTGGAATCTGTCCGCGAGGCAATCGTCAATGCAATAGTTCACCGGGACTATACTATTACCGTGATGGATATAGAAATTTCAGTTTTTAACGACAGGCTTGAAGTCATTTCGCCGGGTCGCCTCCCCAACACGGTTACTGTGGAGAAGATAAAGGCTGGATATCGGGCTACACGAAACGAGCTAATCAAAGAGGTCTTGAGAGATTATCGATTTATTGAGGCCAGTGGACTCGGCGTCCCACGAAAGATCATAAGGGGCATGTTAGAGCACAATGGTAAATACCCCGATTTAATCGAAGAAGAGAATCGTTTCATTGTAAGGCTTTGGAAATAAGATCCTTCTTAATGTCATTTAACCTACTTCTATGCAATGATTGATAACGTGTCGGAGAGAATGATTTATGCCCACGCATGACATCATTGACAACCGTGATGAGAAGTTGGTTGACCACATCAATCGCATCCTCGGTTCAACTGGAGCAGCACGGTTCGCAGTGGGATATTTCTTTCTCTCTGGCCTGACCTGCATCGCTGAAAAACTGGCGAAGGTTAAAGAGTTACGTTTGCTTATAGGTAACACCACTAATCGAGAAACTTTGGAGCAGATGGCCGAAGGCTACCGCCGATTGGAACTCGTGGCCGAAGCTACCGAGGCCCAAAATTACCCGAAGAAGACCGAAACCAAGCGGATGTCAGGTGAAACTGCTGAAAACATCCGCTCTTCTATTGAACTGATGGACCAGACAGATGAGGACGAAACTCTGGTCAAGACACTTGTTCGAATGATCGAAGAAAAGAGGCTCAAAGTTCGTGTCTATACAAAAGGGAGAATGCACGCCAAGGCATACATTTTCGACTACGGGACGGTTTACGACGGAACCGGAAAGCCTGTGGATCGCCACGAGAATGGTATAGCTATCGTAGGGTCATCTAACCTCACACTTTCTGGTGTTACCCACAATACCGAACTCAACGTCGTCGTACAGGGAAACGACAATCACGCCGAATTGGTCCATTGGTTCGAGGAACTTTGGAAAGAGTCTCAAGATTTCGACGAAGCCTTGATGCAGGAGATGAAGCAGTCGTGGGCCGTCGTCCCAGTCCGTCCTTACGACATCTATATGAAAACTCTCTACACGCTGGTCAAGGACCGGCTGGAAGGAGAGGAAGACAAGGACATCCTCTGGGACGACGAGATCACCAAACGATTGGCTGACTTCCAGAAAGTAGCTGTCCGGCAGGCTATACAGATAGTTCGCGATTATGGCGGGGCATTCATCGCCGATGTTGTAGGTCTTGGAAAAAGTTATATCGGAACCGCCATTGTGAAACACTTCGAGCGTACCGAACATGCGCGACCAATCATAATATGCCCTGCTGCACTGGTGGATATGTGGGACCGCTACAACGAGGTTTATCAACTCAATGCCCGTGTTCTTTCAATGGGCTACCTGAAGGAAGACGATGATGGTACGGCTAAGTTTCTTCTTGAGGATGTGAAGTATCGTGACCGGGATTTTGTGCTGATAGACGAGAGTCATAATTTGCGCTATCCTGATACACAACGATATAAAGTGGTCCAGGCTTTTTTAGCCACAGGGCGACGATGCTGTTTTCTGACTGCAACTCCTCGCAATAAGAGTGCATGGGATGTGTACCACCAGATCAAGCTTTTTCATCAAGATGATAAAACTGATCTTCCTGTAAACCCACCGTCGTTAAGAGATTATTTTAAGCTTATCGAGCATGGCGAAAGGAAGTTGCCGGATTTACTTGCCAACCTACTCATACGGCGGACCCGTAATCACATCTTACGCTGGTACGGTTTCGATTCAGAGACCCATCAACCTGTCGATCCTTCACGGTTTAGGGAATATCTGGATGGAAAGCGAAGGGCATACGTTTTTGTGGGTGGACGACACCAATTCTTCCCCAAGCGGGATTTGGAGACTATTGAGTACAGTATCGAAGAAACCTACCAGGGGCTTTATCAAGAATTGCGCAAATACTTAGGTAAATCCCGCAAGGGCATTCCGGGCAAGCCACCAGTGGACGAACTGACCTATGCACGGTATGGTCTATGGCACTATGTCATCAAAGAAAAGCAACGGCGGGAACCCTATGCTAGCCTGCATCGGGCTGGTGCCAACCTCAGAGGATTGATCAGGGTGTTGTTGTTCAAGCGGTTTGAGTCAAGTGTTTTCGCATTCAAAGAAACGATAGATAAACTGCTAAAAGTACATGAACGATTTCGAGAGGCTCTATCACAGGGATTTGTCCCCGCAGGAGAAGACGCACAGGCAATTCTTTATGAGCCAAACCAGGCTGAAGAACAAGACTTAATGGATGCGCTTCGTAAAATTTCGGGGCGATACGATATAGCAGATTTCGACCTTAAATGCCTGCAAGAGCACATTGACCATGACATTCAGCTCCTCAAGAAGACTCAGACTCTGGTTAAGCCTATCACTCCAGACAAAGACAATAAACTTCAGACTCTCAAGAAGTGGATGAAGGAGAAACCCCTTAAAGATGGTAAACGGCTGATATTCACCCAGTATGCCGATACAGCACGTTACTTATTCGATAACTTGAACCCTGGGGGCAAACTGAAAGATGTCGAAGTCATTTTTAGCGGCGATAAGAGCAAGGCTCGTGTTGTGGGTCGTTTTGCGCCGAAGGCCAACCCTGAATATAAATTCCAATCTGGGGAATCGGAACTGTTTACTGTTATTGCTACGGATGTTCTGGCAGAAGGTTTGAACCTCCAAGACTGTGATAAGGTTATTAATTACGACTTGCACTGGAACCCGGTGAGGCTTATACAACGCTTTGGCCGCATTGATCGAATCGGGTCTGATTATGATGTTATCTATGGTTTCAACTTTCTCCCAGAGACCGGTATCGAGCGGAACCTGGGGTTAAGGCAGAAACTAAAAAACCGAATTCAAGAAATTCACGACACCATTGGAGAGGATTCAGCCATTCTTGATCGCTCCGAACAAATCAATGAAGAGGCAATGTACGCCATCTATGAAAAGAAGGGTGGTCAGTTAAGCCTATTTGAGGAGGAAGAAGAGGAGTTTCTGGATCTCAACGAGGCAGAGGAAATTTTGAGACAGTTGAGGAAGGAAAGCCCTGCTGAGTATGAGCGAATCGCTAACCTGAGAGATGGCATTCGCACCGTTAAACCATCATCAGCAAAGGGGTTATACGTGTTCTGTCAGGCCGGACGCTACCAACAGTTGTTCCTTTTGGATGAAAAAGGAGATGTTAAATCAAGAGACATTCCGCGTGTCCTTGGAGTGATCAAGTGTGGACCAGACATGGCAGGAAGCACGTTGCCGTCTGGCTATAACTCGGCTGTCATGCGTGTGAAGCGCCAATTTACCGAAGAGGTCAAACACCGTCAGACTGAGCGTGAACACACTCTCTCCCTCACGCATGGTCAACGCTACACCCTTCGGGAAATGCGTGTCCTCTTTGAGGCAATAACAGATGAAGACTTAAAGGGACAGATTAATATCTTAGAGAAAGCCTTTCGAGGGACAATCACAACAGCCATCAACCGCGAGTTAAACCTTTTGCGTCGGAATGGGGTTACCGGCCAAGAACTACTGAAGAACCTAACACGAATCTATCACCAACACAGTATGCGGGAATTCCTTGATCGCCGGGGATTACAACTCGAAGACCACCCAATTCCAAGGATTGTTTGCAGCGAGGGGCTGGTGTAGGTGGGTTAAAAAATATCGTTTACAGCTTGCATTTGTCAATCAATTCTTGATCTATTAAAAGGCGAACATCACATATGTCCAAGAGATGTTTTGAACTTCCTTTTTGAAAATAAGCGTTTTCAATATGTTTTCCAAGGTCTTTCACACATTGGCAGGCGCTCCCAAGGTCACC
>Ga0315281_10011977_pt1 | contig 11846 bp, 8 predicted proteins | sample YL17G07_0_MG_FD_204540 | JGI IMG/M metagenome (GOLD analysis project Ga0315281, IMG submission 204540) | Sediment microbial communities from Yellowstone Lake, YNP, Wyoming, USA - YL17G07_0 | ecosystem: Environmental > Aquatic > Freshwater > Lake > Sediment | place: USA: Wyoming | collected... | reverse complement strand
AAAGGTGGACGTGCTCTACGGCGGCAGGAGGCTTATCGCGGTGGCCGACGACGGGGTGGGGATGGATCGTGAGGATGTCCTGAAGTGCGTGGAGCGTCACGCTACCAGCAAGATAACCGGCGAGGAAGACCTTGAAAATATCGCCACGATGGGCTTCCGGGGCGAGGCGCTTTCCTCCATCGCGTCCGTGTCGAAGATGAAGATAGCCTCCTCGCCGCAAGGCTCCGTCGAGGGCGTCGCGGTCGAGATTCACGGCGGACGCATTGTGGGCGTAAAAGATAAAGCGCTGCGGGGGACGACTATCGAGGTGCGCGACCTCTTCTACAATACCCCGGCAAGGCACAAGTTTTTAAAGAGCGCGCAGTCCGAACTCTACCATATAATCGAAAACGTTACGCAGGCGGCCCTTGCGCACCCGGAGCGGGCCTTCCATCTTAAATCCGACGAAAAAGACCTCCTGGAACTCCAGCGCACCAACGACGTATGCTCCGCCGACGCGCCCGCGCCGACACCCGGCCAATACGCAGAAGGCATACGCCCGTCCGGCATGACGCAGCCGGCGATTCGATGCGTAACGGAGCGGCTTGTTCAGCTCTACGGCCCCGAATTTTGCGATGACCTCATCCCCGTTTCGCGCTCTTATGCGGGCATCTCCATAACCGGTTATACGTCGAAGGAAGGCGTTTACAGAAAAACCCGCGCCGAGCAGTATTTTTTCGTTAACCGAAGGCCCATAAGGGACGCGGCGCTGCGTCTGGCCGTCTGCCGCGCCTACGGAAACCTCCTTCCCGGCGGGGCGCAGCCGATGTTTTTCATTTATATAGAGATGGACCCCTCGCGCGTGGATTTTAACGTCCACCCGTCGAATCGCGAAGTGCGGTTTCTGGACAGGGAGGGCATATTCAGCCTCCTTTATTCGTGCGTGAGGGACGCGGTAATCCCGGCAGCGGCGGCCCCCGCCACCGTTTTCCCCCCGATTGCGACCTGCCCGATCCCGGCCCAGTCAATCGCCGATGGAACCTCGGGGGCGGCAAAAAACGCTTCGCCCTCAAACGCTTCGCATTCAAATTATTCACCCTTAAATTCTGCGCCCTCCGCGCATTATCCGTCTTCGGATATACCGTTCGAGTATTCGCCTTTAACCGAGTTACCCTCCGCTGCGCCCACGGAATCTCAGTTTCCCATGGAATCTCAGCTTCCCACGGAATCCCGGTTTCCCCAACAATTCCCGCCGCCGCTCCAAAAACCCGCTTCGCTTCACCCTGCCTCGGATGAGTTGAGAGTCGGCGAGACCGTCGCCATCCCCTACGCGCCCACGCGCAGTTACCTCTACATAGGCGACGTATTTGTGGCCTACGCCGAGAGCGGGGGGCTGGTGCTCCTTGACCACCACGCCGCGCACGAACGGGTGCTCTACGAGAGTTTTAAAGACGGCCGGTGTCTGAACGTTCAGGAGCTGCTCTTTCCCGTACAGGCAAGGTTTACGGCGCGGCACTACATGATACTGCGCGACAATCTGGAGGAAATCCGGCGCATGGGGATAGCGATCGAGGAATTCGGGCCGCAGACGTTTATAATCCGCGCGCTGCCGCTTGAACTTAACGGCGCGGACCTGCCCGCGCTACTCTCGGACATCGCCGAAAGCCTCACGGATGCAACTGCTGCATCGCCGATAGCCGGCATCAGGGACGCCGTGGCAATGCGCATAGCATGTCACGCCTCCGTGCGGGGCGAAAGGATTTTGGGCACGGAGCAGCTGGACCGCCTGCTGTCCGACCTCGACGCCGCACGCGACCCCCGCCACTGCCCCCACGGACGCCCAACGAGGATTGCGTTGTCGCTGGACGACTTAAGAAGGATGTTTAAGCGGAAGTGAGGGGGCGGATGGTGTCCGTTTAAAACGTGATATGTCCCTGTTTAAATCCATAAAGATATTTTGCAACCGCGAAGAGGTTGATGTTATCGCCCGACCGGCGGGCGGGGCGCCGCCCCTTGGTTGCTCCTAAACAGTTCAAAAAAAACCGAAAAAATATGAACGTGGCAGCAATATCAACTGCCGTTTTTAGGTTTAACTTTGGTAAAAATAGGACATTTCTATTTTGGCTTGACAACGGGTGCGGGCTTTGATATCATAACCATGCCTATAAAATTCGCAGGCTAAAAAAAACGCCGATCGAAGTAACCTCGGCAGTCATTATGGCGGGCACGACTGAAGCAGTCGCATCTCTAACCCGTGAATTTGTCGCAGACCCGATTGCATGACGCAATTCGGCGTCTTGACAATATACATATTAAAATTGTACGCTGTAGCGTTTAGTATAAAGATAAATCAGAGGAGACAACGATGAGCAAGCGCGTCCTGGTGGTTGATGACGATGAGGCTACAAGGAAGTACCTTACGGTTCTTTTCGAGCAAAACGGTTATGTCGTGAGTGTGGCGGAAAACGGCGAGGACGGGTTTAAGAAGGCCAAGGCCGAAAAGCCGGACCTTATCATGTTGGACATAATGATGCCTAAGAAAAACGGCATAAATACGCTCCAGGACATAAGGTGTGAAGAGTCTCTGAGGAACATCCCCGTGGTAATCCTGAGCTCCGTGCAGAGCTTTCTGGAACAGGCTGGAAACGAGATGAGCGGCGAGACCCTGAAACAAATGGAGCATCTGCTGGACAATGTCGACAGCAAAATCGAAAAACTCTTCCTGCGGTTCTCGTCCTATCGCAACATGCTGCTCCACGAGCGCGACCTCCTGGTGGGCCAGTACAAGAAGGAATCCGCGGCGAAACCCTACCTGTCGCTGCCGGATATGTTTATAGACAAACCCTTGAACCCGGACGAGTTGATCGAGGCCGTTAAAGAACTGCTGAAGTAACCGGGGTTACAGGGTTGTCGCCGCGGCCGTCTCCGGCGGCAAGGTTGGCTCCGGCGGCGAGGTTGGCTCCAGCGGCGAGGTTGGCTCCAGCGGCGAGGCCGTCGCGAAAATCGAGGCCGTCGCAAAAATCGAGGCCGTCGCGAAAATCGAGGCCGTCGCAAAAATCGAGGCCGTCGCAAAAATCGAGGCCGTCGCGAAAATCAAGGCCGTCGCGAAAATCAAGGAAACGCGGCCCGACTTGATTTCGATGGACGTTAACCTCGAGGGTGCGATGGACGGCATCGATACGGCCATCGCCGATCGGGGAAAGACTCCACGTCCCGGCAATATGCCTTACAGGTCATATGGACGACAATATTTTAGGGCGCATGGAAAAAGCGCATGGAAAAAGCGCATGGAAAAAGCGCAAAAAGCGCATGGAAAAGACCGACCCCTACGGTTACATCATGAAACCCTTTGACGACAACGCGCTCCATGCGTCCGTAACGGCAGCCCTCCGCAACGGCAACGCCGAAGGCGGGCTTGAGCTTCAGTGCCGCGCGCACAGTGCGCTCAATACGATATTAAGAATCTCTCTGGAGCCGATTTCCCTTGTCGCGCAGCTCCACGGGATACTGGAGGCGATAATAGCCGCGCCGTGGCTGGGGCTGGAATCCAGGGGCGCGATCTTCACCGCCGACGACAGCGATGAAACGCTGGAGCTGAAAGTTCACCGAGGGTTTTCCGAGGAGTTGATTGCGGCCTGCAGCAGGGTGCCGTTTGGAAAGTGCCTCTGTGGAAAAGAGACGGCTGAACGAAATGCGGTCTTTGCCGAGTGCATCGCCGGGAGCCACAAAATCATTTTCGAGGGCATGGACCCGCACGGGCATTTTTGCGTGCCCATAATGCGGGACGGAAAACTCCTCGGGGTCATCACCCTATACGTGAAGCAACGGTGCGGGAAGACCGGGCGGAACGAGGGGTTCCTGGCGGACGCGGCCGACATCGTTGCCGCAATCATCACCGGAAGCGGCGCCCGGTGCGAGCAGGAAGCGCTCATCGCCGAGCTTGGACTCAGAAACGAAGAACTGAAACTGCTCCGGGAAAAAATAATTCAATCCGAAAACATGGCAGCCCTCGGACGGCTTGTCGCGGGCGTGGCCCACGAGATAAACACGCCAATCGGAAACAGCCTCATGAGCGCATCGCACATGCAGGAAAAGACCAGGGAGATCATGTGGATGCTCGGCGGCAATATGATTACAAAGAGCAATCTCGAAAAGTATTTTCAAACCGCCTCGGAGGACTGCGATATCATGCTAAACAATCTCCATCGCTCCTCCGACTTGATCAAGAGTTTTAAAACGGTCTCGGGCGACCAGACAAGCCGGCAAAGACGGAAATTCAAACTCAGACGGTACGTCGAAGATATCGTGCTGAGCCTGAAACCCACGTTTAGAAAAACCTCCCACTCGATCGCCATAAACTGCCGGGAGGGGCTTGAGCTGGACAGCTACCCCGGCGCCTTCGCCCAGATCGTCACCAACCTTCTCATCAACGCCGTAAACCACGCCTTCGACGAAGGCTCCAGCGGAAACATCGAGATCGACATATTCGAGTCCGCGCGCAATGTCGTCATGATCGTCGCGGACGACGGAAAGGGCATACCCGATGAGACGTTGTGCAAGGTCTTCGATCCGTTCTTTACGACCGGAAGCAAGGACGGCAATTCGGGCCTGGGCCTGCATATCGTTTACAACATCGTTACCGAAACGCTCAAGGGCGACGTATACTGTGAGAGCACCCCCGGAGAGGGAACAAGTTTTGTAATTACCTTCCCTAAGGAGTTAAAATAAACGCGGCGCGGACTATCGTCCATGGAGATTTCTAATGCCCGAAGATTCGGAGGTTTTTGTATTTTCTGAAGAAGAAGCCGGGGACGTCAAGCCCCCCCAGGGGTACTGGAAGATACTCGTGGTGGACGACGATATCGACGTGCATAGGGCGACGAAGCTTGCGCTTTCGGATTTTTCTTTCATGAACAAGGGCGTGGAGCTGCTGTGCGCCGATACCACCGCGGCCGCAAAACGAACGCTTTACGACAACCCCGACATCGCCGTGGCCATCCTCGACGTCGTCATGGAAGACGATAACTCGGGGCTTAATCTTGTCAACTTCATAAGGGACGAGCTGGGCAACGAGAACGTCAGGATAGTGCTTCGCACCGGGCAGCCCGATATTGCCATGGAAAAATCGGTTATCGTGGGGTACGACATCAACGGCTTTCTTGAAAAGAGCGAACTCACCGTACAGAGGCTCTATTCGGCCATCGTTACATGTCTGCGCGCCTACGGGCACATCATTGCGCTTGAACACGCCAATGCGGCGCTGAAGGAGGAGTACGAAAAACGCCTGCTTGCGGAGGAGAAATCGGCCGAGAGCGAGCGGCAGGCCGCCATCGGCCTTGCCGTATCGCAGATCATACACGGCGCAAAAAATATCCTCAACGCCCTGGAGGGCGGCAAGTACATTATCGAGACCGCCATGAAGAGCGACAACCTGAAACTCATGAAAGAAGGCTGGGACGTCACCAAGATCGGCATCACGCGCATGGAGTCCCTTACCCACGACCTGCTGGACCTCTCCAGGTTCAACCTGCTCGACCTGAAGAGCGATTCCTTAAACCGGCTTGTGGACGAAGTCGTGCGCGCCTGCGGAAACTCCCCCGTTTGTCACAGCTCCCCGGACGTGGATGTGACAAGCGTACTGGATCCCTTGCTCCCGGACGTCCGGTTTGATTACATGGCCCTGCATACGGCCCTCTTGAACCTCGTGTCCAACGCCGTGGATACGTGCAGGGACAAAAAACACGAGGGCGACACCAGGGGCAGGGTGATCGTGCGCACGTACACCGAGGACGGCGCCTTCGCCGTCCTGGAGGTCGAGGACAACGGCGGCGGCATCAGGCCGGAAAACATGGCGAATATTTTTAAACTGTTTTTCTCGACCAAATGCACGAAGGGCAACGGCCTTGGCCTGCCTATTACGAAAAAAGTGGTCGAAGAACACGGCGGCACACTGGACGTCAAATCCGAGTACGGAAAACGGACCAGGTTCACCATCAGACTTCCGATAGGGACATGAGGGCTGCATTATTCACGTAAGGGCTTGTAACGAAATAGCGTCGTCAACTTAATCCCTGACTGCTAAGATTATATCCCATTACAAAAATGAAAGAGGACCAAAAACATCGCTTGCAAAGTGTCTCGCCAAGTGATATAATTTAATTATGGCCGACCAACTGAAAGACATAGAAGTGCTTTACCGCACCGCTTTTCAAGAGTATGGCGCAGTTGCCTTGTGGAGTAGCCGCCCTGTGCCCAATCCTACCCCTGCCGATGCGCTGGCTATTACTCAAGCCCTCAGGACGCATGGAGGTATGCAGGGACGGCGTCTTGCCGAACAGATTGAAGAGACTTGTCGTGCCTCTCACTAGATTGCAATCCCACGTACTGCTGATATTGGCAGTGCAGCGTAGTCCGGATAGTTATATTGCGGGCGGCGTCGCTCTCAACCGCGAGGGTCCGCGTTTCTCCGGTGATATCGATATTTTCCAGGATTCCGAAGATCGTCTCGCAACCGCTGCCGACGCAGATGTTGTTGCACTGCATGAGGCCGGCCTCAAGCTAAGCACTCTGAAAATCAGCACAGGCAAGCGTGAAATTCTCGTTGAGGGGCTGGGTGAAAAAATAATCCTTGAGTGGGTGGCAGATAGCGATTTCCGCTTCTTTCCTACACAGACTGATGAGGTCTTTGGATATGTTCTTCATCCGGTTGACCTTGCTACAAATAAAGCTTCGGCTGCGGCGGATAGGCGAGTTGCGCGTGATGTGGTTGACCTTGTTACGATACATGAAACCATTCTACCGCTCGGGGCTGTAATCAGCGCGGCTGTCGGGAAGTTCCCAGGCACAACACCGGAAGAGATGCTTTCAGAAATCACGCGTCACAGCCGTTTTACGGCGGAGGAGTTCCGAGTGTTGGCAATGGAGCGGCCTATCGATGTCCCCGACCTGCACAAGCGAATCCGACGCATGATAGAAGACGCAGAAGAATTTATCGGCCGTCTGCCAAGTTCGGACGTTGGCGTGGTTTTTCTCGACGGTGATACGCCGGTGCAACCCGACTTAAACGCTCTGGGCCGCTACAGACGTAATGCCGGAGGATGTCGTGGTATATGGCCATCATCTTCTGATATCTTGACAGCTATGTTGGAAAAGTACAATCCGCCGAAGCCGCTTTAAGCATTATGGGTGGTGCGGAGTTATGACTGAAATCCTGCATATTGCGCATGAAATGCCAAAAGACTTGCGTACACCAGACTTTCCATAACCTCCGGCTTTTTATCACGCTTACCGGAAACTTACCTTTTATCGGGGTTTCGTTCATTTCAAATGCGGCAGGATCGACGCTATCACAGGATTAGATAGAAAAATAGAGTTGTCGTAATGTAGCCGGAGGGGTCAGACCCCTTTTATTCTTTCAGCGGACCTATGGGGTCAGACCCCCTCAGAAGGGGTCAGACCCCTTTTATTTTTATTTCGTTGAAGGGGTCAGACCCCTTTTATTTCGTTTGATTTTCATCGTCCTTTGTGACCGGAGGTCATGGATGTTTCACCGCGCCGTCCCTGCCCTGCCGCCCCTTCTTGGTTGCTCATAAACGGTTCTAAAAAAACCGAAAAAATATGAACGTGGCAGCAATATCGACTGCCGTTTTTAGGTTCAGTCTCAAGATGTTGATTTTGAAGGGAAATCGTTGGCGATACTATCGTTGGCGATCGCGATCCTATCGCTGGCGCCCCTATCGGCTGGCGCCCCTATCGTTGGTGCCCCCTGCAGGATTCGAACCTGCGGCCCCAGGATTAGGAATCCTGTGCTCTATCCTACTGAGCTAAGGAGGCAATCCGCTATGCTACTTGATTTACAAGGGTCTTGTCAAACTCCCTCAACACCCTGTCAAGCCAAAATAGAAATGTCCCATTTTTACCAAAGTTAAAATGTCCATCGATACGGCGACGAGGCCGCCGTTTGAGTGTGTCGTTTTCGGGTACGATACGGCCCGATGCAAAACGTCTTTTGACACGAGCTGCGTACAATGCGGTTATTATGGCGGGTACGACCGTAGCAACGCCAAGCATGGTTCCTTCTCATTTCAAGCGGGTAATGTGCAATAGCTTTGATTCGCCACTACGGGCAATGCTCCACTTCTAAATGCTTTTTATGTTCATATTAAGCCGTATGTAGAACATGCGGTAATGTTGAAAGCTGTTTGGTTTTCAACATCACCGCATGTTGATTTTGCGTGTTTTTCCTTAGAAATTAAACGATGCGTTTATCCCGTACACGATGGTCTGATCCAAATGCCCGTTGGGGTTATAGCTGTGCCCATCGATGGTGCGCCCTGCATTGTTGGAGAGGGGAAACCAGTACTGCACCATCGGCTTGAACGCAAAATGTTTTCCAACCGGCAGGGTCACCCCGGCATTGAGCATCCCGTCGTGAAAGGCCGAGTATTTGGGTCCGGTCCATGCACCGGTTGAGGACTGATATGTCCTCCAGTATTTGGAACTGCCCGCTTCATACCCTGCGCTTGCCCCGACGTCAAACGTTGCGCCCTTTACGACCGGCAGGGCGAAGGCGTGGCTTACGGCAAGGTTTATATATGTGCCGGGATAATGGGAGATATCCCTGTAGACGGTCAGCGTCGGCTTGCTAATTACGTTCAACGCACCGGTTAGAAACACCTCCTGGGTCTCGTTGGCGTACCGGTTGGCGTAGTAGGCATAACCCGGCGTTATGGTGAATATGCCGAAGGAGCGGCTGTAGCCCAGGATCATGTCGGTCTCGTTAAAATTGCTCCGGCCTGAAACGGCCGGCACGAAATTCTGCGTGGGCTGCTCGTTGGAATCGATATGGCCCAGGAAGGTGACCCAAAATCCGACATACGAGACCGTAACGATTGGCTCCACGACTAAGCTGCCATTACTCAGTTCGTAACCCCTTAACATGTGTTTGTTGACGATGTTTACCCCGACCGAACCGTTTACCGCCTGTTCGTCCGATTTTGGGGCTTCGGACGGGGCGGCCGCATCTTCGGCCCAAACCGGGACTGCGCGCAATGTCGTTAAGATCAAAACTGCCAGCAGTGCATACACGACTCTTTTCATTATATCCTCCTGTTTAAGGTTAAACGTTAATCGGTTTAGACTCCACACTTAAGCCGCCCGCTCCCCCCGCTATCATACCACGTTGCTTACCCTTTGGCAAGTACCGTCCGGTTGGCAAGTACCATCCGGTCGGCCGGTCGGCGGTCGGCCCGTTTGTGTCGTTGACGCCTCGCTGCCATGAAGCATTCGGAAAGACGAAATGGCAGCTCATCCCCGATTTTATAAAAGATTGACAATCCTAAAAAATAAAGATTGACATCCCCAAAACGTTTCTAATAGAATTACCGTACTTGTGCGATCGGCCTGTTTATATCATGCAACAGGCTCAGCGGGGTTGTTTGAGAGAGTATCTTGTGATGTAAAAATCCATTATCCCCTAAGGAGGCAGCAATGTCAAAAGGTAAGATTGGTGTTATGACCGAGTCGCATTTCGATGAGACGGAGTTCCGCGTGTTTAATGAGTTCTTCCCGAAAAACGGTTACGACGTCGATTACATGTCGTACCTTTGGGGGCAGCCGTCGCTTTCGTTTAAGGGAAACGATTTTACTTCGGATGTCGTTGTCACTACGTGCGTAACAAAGGTCAAACCAAGCGATTACAAGGGTATCATCCTTATAGGCGGGTATGCGATGGATCGCCTCAGGTACGAGGAAAATCCCATCGAGGGCAAGATTAACCATTCCCCCGGAGTGGACTTTCTAACCAGGTCGGTGAAGGAGATGGATGCCGGGAAGTTGAAGATAGGCGCCATATGTCACGGTATGTGGTTGTTTTGCGCCTCTCCGCCCATCATAAAAGGACGCAGGATAACGTGCGCCCATAACATCATGTATGACGTGCTCAACGCCGGCGGAAAAATAGAATTCGACGGACAAAAGCTAAAGGACATTCACGTCGACGGCGGGCTTGTCACGGGAAGGCATCCGGGCGTTGCCGATATGTTCGTACAGGTGTTTCTCGACGAACTGAATAAGCTGTAAACACCGTTAACAGGCTCTATAAAAGGCTCTATAACAGGCTCTATAAAAGGCTCTATAACAGGCTCTATTATAAAAATATCGAAGGAGGCCGACCGCAATGAAAAAAAGGATCAATTACTACCTGGACCTGCAGGCGAATTACTCAAAACCCGGGCTTGTATCGGACGACATGAAAGCAAAGCTGATCGCACTGGCCGTGAATATCAATAAAATGCAGGAACCGACGCAGCCCGTTATCGACAATAAATACACCATGGCGCAAATCGAGGCGGAGAATAAGGAGTGGTGGCCTACGCACTGTGAAGCCCTCAGACAGTCAAGGGGGGATATCTTAACCGGAGAATACAGGAAAGACCTCGTGTACTTCTGTCAGGACGGGCCCTACTATGGAATCGAAAAGCAGAAAGAGCGTGAAAAACACTGGTGGGCGCTGATAGCCCAGCCGGGAGTTACCATGACATGGCCGATAGTAATGTTTTACGGGGAATTCGTGCACTTCGAATGGGCGTGCATGGACGAAGAAACCAATGAAACCATTGCTAAAGGCAGCGTGTGCTGGGTGCGCAGAGGTCATCGCGGCGGCTGTTCCTTTAAGAGCGAGCAGCTTACTTTCTACCGCGACGTGTTTGCTTCGGATGAGTTACTCGGACTTTTAACAAAGGTTTAACGCAATTTGTTTGTAAACCGTCGTTAATGCGGTAACTCCGCATATTAAAAAACAGGAGGTACATCGGATGAGAATACACGATTACTCGGAGCGCGATAAGAACGGTAAATTTGTGTTTTATGTCCCGCTCTGGAAACGAAACGGGATATCTCTAGATATGTTCGACGATTACTGGAGAAACGTGCATGGGCCCGTATGTTCGAGACTGCCCGGGCAGCATCAGTACTGGCAGCTGCACGTGGATCGTAACGTGGGCGGTTTATGGCCCGTAATCGACGGGGTAAACACCGCAACCGCCGACGATGATCAGTTTCATGGAATCGCCGAACTCACGTTCAGAACGGATAAGGACCGCCAGACCTGGTTTATGGCGGCTGGTATCCTGATGGACGACGAGCATAATCTGTTCAGTAAGGGCGTTGGATATAACACCGCGGAGGGTAACTCCAGGACATACGTGGATGGGATAGAAAACGGAGAGCCTAACGGTAAAGTGCCCGCGGTAAAGTTTCACGTTATGGTGAGAAAGGCGGACGGTGTATCCGTAAGCGATTTTCGTAAGTACATGAAAGAGACGCTTGCCGAAAACGCCGCGAAAAGCCCTTACGTGCTTAAACTCCGGCTTCACCTGTTCGAAGAGGTGGATAACACCAGACCGGATGCCCCCGGCGTTATACACGTAGAGCCGGCCGAAAAGCAATATCACGGGGCGCTGGAAATAGGATTCGGAAACAATATCGACATGGAGAACTTCTTTGTGTCCGGCGAGTTTGCCAAAGCGACAAGCGGTATATCCAAATTCGTCAGGCAGCTAAGCCCGTTTCCCGAAAGAAACGTATACGCTTTTGTCTATAACGACAAGATGACGCTTGCCGGAATGCGCGGCTCAACCGCGGCGGAGCTTATCACCAATATCGGAGCCGTCAATCAGTTAAAAGACAATATCGTTAACCTTATGCTTGGCAAATAACGGCGCCCGGCAAAAAATCATAAACAGGAGGCCGAACGTGGCAAAGGTATCGCTGAAAGAAAACGCCGTACTGGGAGACGACGATTTACAGGCGGCGCTGAAATCGATTAATCCCAAGTGGGGAGAGATGTGCATAAAGGCGGCAGGCGA
>Ga0315281_10011976_pt1 | contig 11846 bp, 9 predicted proteins | sample YL17G07_0_MG_FD_204540 | JGI IMG/M metagenome (GOLD analysis project Ga0315281, IMG submission 204540) | Sediment microbial communities from Yellowstone Lake, YNP, Wyoming, USA - YL17G07_0 | ecosystem: Environmental > Aquatic > Freshwater > Lake > Sediment | place: USA: Wyoming | collected... | reverse complement strand
CTCGATCTCCTTCTTTGCTTCCTGGAGCTTCAGCATTGTCTGAGAATTTGACAAAGCAATGGAGGCTTGCTGCGCGAACAGCTTCCCAGCCTCGAGATCGCTCACAGTGAATACTTTCCCTCGGGGCCTGTAGAGTTCGAGTACTCCGATGACTCCTTCGGGTCCGCTCAATGGTATGGCAAGCATGGAGTTGTGTTCTTCCGGGGTTCCTGGAATCCCGTAGACTCGCGGATCTGCATCGACATCGTCCATGAATTCGGCCTTCCCAGATCTCGCGACGCTTCCTACGACGCCTTCGTCAATCGACCCGGCGGATGCCATCACCTCGTCCGCGTAACTGCCACTCGCATACACTGGATATATGGTCCTTTTGGGCCAATCAACCATGTAGAACGATAGCTCTGTGTAGTGGATCACTTCATGAAGGCTGTTGGCGATTGCTGCGTAGATCTGCTGGTTCGTGATGGCCTTCTGGAGCTCAACCCCAGTGCTAACGAGAGCATCCTGCAATTTGATCTTCTTCTCTAGCGAGTCCAGGAGCACCATGTTGTCGATAAGGCCTGCCACTTGGTCCGCGACCATCTGGAGGATCTCCGAGGAGTCGAGGTTGTACTCGTTTGGTTTCGAATGGTAGATGTTGAGTGACCCGACAGTCCTTCCCCTAATGGCCAGAGGGACACAGAGCATGGACGAATAGCTGCTAGTGTCCATCACAGTCATCTCCGCGAACGACCTCTTGCCAGCGTCCCTTCCCACTATGAGCGGTCCCCCAGTGAACTTGAGCTTCTCGACGATGCTTCCCTCCAATGTCACGAAGCCGATGGACTTGGTGGAAGTCCCATCCGCAAGATCAGAGACGATCACCTCGACGTGCCTACCCTTCTCCTCGGTTATGCCGAGCGTGAGCAGCTCGAAATTCATCAGCTTGCGGAGCTCGGATGAGATGTTGGCCAACGCTCTCTTGCGCACATCCGTCTCCGTGGCCTTCGCAATCTTGTTGATCACGTCTATGCGGTACGCCTTGTCCCTGAGTTCATTTTCGAATCCCTTCCTCGTGGTTATATCTCTCAGGACAACAGCAATGCCGATGAGGACGCTTTGCTGGTCTCGAAGGTTGGACGCCGAGATTGATGCGCAGATTATTCCTCCATCCGCTCTTCTGAACTTTATCTCGTAGTCCTCAACGAGGCTGCCCTGCTCCAAAAGCGAGATCATCGCTCTCCACTCGAGGTTCCTATGGACAAGGTCTTTGGCGATGTTCTTGTCCTTGAGCTCGTCCGGTGAATACCCCAGAATGCTTGAGAATGCCGGGTTCGAGTAGAGGACACCTCCGTCCTTGGTGCAGACTAGAACGCCGTCCGATAGTCCTGCGAGAAGTGACTCCTTTTCAGTATCTGAAATCATGGAAATCTGGACTCCTCGGAGGGAAACCATCGGGTTGTCCAGCTGTCGAGCTGTCCGATGCTTGCCACCTCTGAGCATTTCTCTATCTTAAAAGCTTTCGCAGACAGTCCGCCGGGAACAGAGTCAGTGCCTCACGAACAATGCCCATATCAATTCAGTGGAAGAAGGTTAATGTAGGGGCCAGCAAATTCCCTGACAGTCCCGTACCACGATGATGTGGGTCTGTGGCCTAGCAAGGTGGGGTAATGAGCGATGACAAGATTTTGAAGGATCTGCAGAACGCGATCCTGGGGTATGATTCGACAGCAGCAGTTCGCGCGGCCAAGGCTGCAATCGCGGCCAAAATGGATCCGCTTGTGGCTATCGAGAAAGGGTTCGCGCCGTCAATCGAAGAGATAGGCGAGAAGTTCGAGAAGATGGAGATATATCTGCCCGAGCTCATGCTCGCAGCCGATGCGATGAGGGCCGGTCTGGCTCTTCTGCTTCCGCTGATTCCCAAGGGATCGAAGGGGGCGAAGGCCACGGTCATAATGGGGACTGTCCAGGGAGATGTCCATGAGATCGGGAAGAACATCGTTTCGAGCATGCTGATGGCCGGCGGATTCAACGTGGTTGACCTCGGCGTCGATGTGAAGACGATTGCATTTGTCGAAGAGGCCAAGAAGGCTAGTGCGAAGATAATCGGGGCATCCGCATTGATGTCGAGCACCATCGGTTCGCAGAAGGACATAGTCGACTACCTGGTTTCCTCAGGCGACAGGAAGAAGCATGCAGTCCTGGTAGGCGGCGGCCCGACCACGAAGGAATGGGCTAAGGAGATCGGAGCTGACGGCTGCGGGATGACGGCTGTCGAGGCAGTGAAGCTGGCAACCAAGTTCGCAAAGGGAAGGTGAGCATGTGGTTCAATTGCTCGACGTGATGGAGAAGGCTCTCAATGGCAAGCCGATGAGCGAAACCGACTACCAGTTGAGGCGTTTCGCTCCCAAGGTCATGGAGAAGGTTAGGGAACACAAGATCAAGTTCGACCCGAGCAACCCGATCCAGAACGACAACTCGATGGCTGACGAGGTCTTCGAGGCCGGACTGGAGCTCCTGCTCGATGTCGGTGCTTATTGCACGACGAGTGGCAGGGTTATTACCTATACCGAGGCTGAGATCAAGGATCAGCTCAGGAACGCACCTTCGAAACTCCATTTCGGAGAAGGACGGGACAGGAAAGCTCTTGTCAACAGGAAAGTGGAGGACAAGACGCCTCCGTGGTGCCTACTGGGAACTGGAGGAGGCCCTTGTTCCAGCGACAGATCCTTCTTGACACTTGTTGAAGGTTATGCGGAGATACCCGAGACTGACGGCATCACGACTCCGGCAATAACGCGAGTTGGAGGAATGCGAGTGAGGCCCGCGTCCCCGCTCGAGGTGCTGGCTGCTCAGAGAAACGCAGTTCTGGCCCGCGAGGCGTGCAATAGGGTCGGCCGTCAGGGGATTCCTATCATGAACTCCCTTGCGACCGCGGAGTCGGATATCGCGTTCGCAGCCGCAACGCATCCCAAGTTCGGCATGAGGCCATCAGACGGCTACATGATATGCTGCATGGACCCCATGAAGGTCGACTTCGCTCGGTTGAACAAGGTGGCCGTGGCTCTGTCGCTTGGCGGACCGATAGGAATGTGCTTCGGACCTCTTCTGGGCGGATACTCTGGCGGTCCCGAGGGGACTGCCGTGTCGAACGTGGCGCACCACATGATGGGCATATTGACATACCAGGCCTCCTGGCTGCTGCCGTTCACCATACATCTGAGATACGTCGCAAGCAGCCCGAGGGACATGCTCTGGGTCATCAGCACAATGGGCCAGGCGATCAGCAGGAACACGCACTTGCTCAGCATCAATTTGAACTACACCACGGCTGGACCCTGCACTCCTATGGTGCTCTACGAGACGTCCGCGGCCGTCACGGCAGCAGTCGTCTCAGGGCTGTCCATAGAGTCCCTTGGCGTGGCGACCAACAAACACGAGGATCGAACCACCCCGGTCGAACCGAGGATATCCGCTGAGGTTGGCCATGCGGTCGCTGGCATGAAGAGATCGGACGCGAACGAGCTCGCCAGGAAGCTATTGGCCAAGTACGAATCGAAGCTCGCGGCACCTCCGCTCGGCAAGAGCCTCTATGAGTGCTGGGACGCTGACGCGCGCAGGCCTAGCAAGGAATACACCACGGTTATCAGGAGGTACAAGGCTGTTATGGCTGACCTCGGTGTCGAGCTGCGGCCAGAGCAGTAGGGGATTCGCCTCACAAACCCCTTCGCCTGTTCATTCATCTGGGCAAACGTTTACATCTCGAAGCTCTATCATAGGCTCGTCAAATGACGCAGAAGATGCACAAGCTGTTCCTGACGACATGCGATCTTGGAGAGCCAAGATCAGTGGGTGCAGACGAATGTGAGCGTTGCCCCCACGGCAGTGTGGTCGACAGGAAGTCGAGAGTGATATGTGCTGGGACTACCAAGTTCTTCATGGCTCCATGTTACTACGACATGCGGTCCGCAACTACCGTGTACGATTGCGAGAAGTGCAGATGGGGTGAAGTCGGCGCGGACAGGACGAGAGTTTTCTGCTCAAGGCTCTGACTGGGACATAGCCATTCATTCACTCCAGCGGAGCCAAGACAACAGTATTATATAAATCAACATATCATATCAGTCAACACGGATGGGATGCATAGTGTCATCAGCTGGTGGCTCAGCTGTCAGCTTTGGGCTCGAGCCGAAGTCAGGTAATATCTACTTGATTGAAGAGCGTAAGCCTAGGGCGACTTTCGAGTTGTTGGACCAATCACTCTCGTCCGGATGTTCTGGCTTGGTGGTCACTCGCGACTATCCGAAGAAACTCATTGACGAGAAGGAAATCGGAACCTGCAGGGTCTTGTGGCTGACCAGTATGGTAGGCGAGGGGCGCATAAACCCAACAGCGATTGGCATATTGATGGGCCAGATGCGGACTTTCATAGAGAGCCAGCAGAAGACGGTCGTTGTACTCGATGGTCTGGAGTACTTGATAACGCTCAACACCTACGACCGCATGTTACAGTTCATGCACCAGCTCAAAGACATCGTTGTCACAAACGATTGCATCCTCCTGGTTCCCGTGGATCCAAGGACCCTTGGTCAGAGGGAGCTGGCTCTCCTCGAGAGGAATACGGAGACGATTGTACCGAAGGGCGAGGGCGAACAACCGGATGAGATGGTATTGGGTTCTGGCGAGGAAGGGGTCCTGAGGCTTCTGGACGTAAAGCACAGATGACCACTTTATTCATCCAAATCTAGCTATCTTATTGCGGTAGAGCAACTTATTTTGTTCAAGATGATGACAGGATCCGCTCGAGCCATGTCGCCATATCCCCAACGTCGTGGAACAGCTCTATGCACCCTGCTTTCCTGAGATCCTCTTCGGGGACGTCCCCGGTCTCGACCGCCACGAACGGCACACCTGCGTTTGCGGCGCACTGAGCGTCAATCAGATGGTCTCCCACGAAGAGCGTTTCCTCCTTCTTGACTCCAAGTCTGAGCGCCAGCTTCAGATATGCCTCAGGGTCCGGCTTGGGCTTCGTATTTGCGTTTCTGCATTCGATTCCATCGACCAGTTCGAGCATCCCAGTCCTAGCAAGCGCTGATCTAGTGTACTCCTCACATCCTCGCGTGAGTATCCCGACCTTGATTCCGTTCTTGCGGAGCAACTTGAGGAGTCCGACCGCCCCTCTCATTGGTTTGGTTTCGGATACTCTCTCCAACTCAACTTCGTTCATGATAGTGTCGAGCTCTGCCAGACGATTGCGAACAGTGACTTCGGGGATCCCGGCGCCGCGCATCCTTGCCTCGTACCTGGCGATTATCGTCACAATCGTCCCATGCGGGTCGTACAGGTCTTTTGGCTCTCCGTGGGAAGTGATCCGCTCCACTACAAGAGTCTTGAACTTCGCGTAGTTGACGGTGGATTCTACTAGCGTGTCGTCGAGGTCGAATATGATAGCACGGATCGATCTCATCTTCATCGCATGAGTAACGACCATTTGATTCCTCGGAGGACTCTGCCATTATCCCCTAACATTGATTAAACCCTTGCACTGGGACGCTGCCAGCTTCTTGTTATCATGACTGATTTCAAAGCCAACACCTATATGAACGATGGATGGTCATATCTTGCTCGAGAGATTGAAAGAGGGAAACGATGTTTTCCCATTGACCCGCATTCGGCCACTCTCCTCCCCCCCCCCAAGCTGATCGGGTCCGTGCTCTCTTTCAATCTCCCTTCTATTCCCTTCTTTCTTTGGATGTGGCCACCATGCCGTCCGCCCAATGCTGGTTGCGAGGAGTCGCGCTGCGGTCATCCAGCGTAGCTACTTCAATTCCTTCTCGCCTTTCTTGACGATCTCGCGCAGCTGTTTCTCCAGGTCCTTTTCCAATGGGACTGCCTTGGCGTCCTTCAGGAGAGCCTTTGCCTTCTGGTTGGCGCGTCTCACGGGGTCGATCGATCCTCTCTTCACCCAGTCCTCGTAGGTTCCGTATTCGAAGACCATCGGCTCCCAAGCCTCTCGGAGATGCATCAGCGTGTGCCTCTTTGCCAGGAAAGTGCCGCCTATGCCCACTTCCCTGATCAGATCGCTAGCGATCGCGTCATCGGTGGCGTCAATGCCCTTGGATATCCGGAGTATCTCCGTGACGATGTCGTAGTCGAGCATGAGCTGCTCGAAGGACAGGACTGTGGATCCCTCCAGAAGACCGAACCCGTTTAGCATGTCCGCTCCGGCATTGACTGCGAGTAGGGTCGTCAGGCAATGCTCGGTGGCTGCCTGGCTTCCCGGGACAAGCGCGTTGGTCCCGAAAGTCCCGGCTTGAGCGGGCAGGTTGTAGTGCTTCGCCATGTCGACGACGGATGAGCAGAGAAGCGCAGCCTCCGGAGAACCCGAGACATATGCTCCAGTCCGTGGCTCCATCATCGAAAGGACAGAACCATAGATCGCTTTCGCGCCCTTCCTCGCGCATTGCGTGAGGGTCAGTAACGCCATTACCTCGGCATTGCTCACGACGAGAGTGCCAGCAAGCGTGACAGGTCCGGAGACTCCTGCCTCCACCATGCTCATCATCACGACCGGTACCCCAGATCTGGCGAACTCTATCGTAGCCTCGCTTCCTCCTCCGTCCAGATTCAATGGGGGTACAGCACAGATTATCGCCGAAAGGCTCGGTCTCTGCAGCAGCTTGTCCTTTCCCCCTGCAACTGCAGCTGCCATCTCTATCTGGAGCCTCGCCTCAGCCCCGGTGGTTGTGGATTCCGACATCACGAACTTGTCGGTGTTGGAATAGCCGGCCTGTATCTGGTGCAGAACGTGTGCGTGGAGCGGCACATCCTGGGGTGCGACAGAGGGCGTGAAGTAGCCCACTCCTGGAAGGACATTGGCCAGGCGAGCGCAGTCCACGATGTCCTGCTTTCTGGAAGGTCTCTTCTTCCCAGATTCGATGTCGATCGTCTGCACGCCGCAACCGTCGAATGTGAAGTAGACGTGGGAATTGTCAAGCTCGATATCGAAATCGGAGTTCCTCGCCCCCATTCGGAACTCCTTCGGAGCACTGGCTATCGATCGTTCGACGAGGTCATGCGGTATCCTGGCCGTCATCTTCTCATCGTCGACATCTGCGCCGTGCTCCTTCAGCAGGTCGAGCGCTGCAGGACTGTAGATCCTTATGCCGACCGTCTCAAGAACCCTCAATGACTCCTCGTGGATACGCTTGAAATCGTCTCTGCTGATAATCCGAGTGGCGTTCTTTCTCTTGCTCAGTCTCTTGAAGTCAGCCATTGCCATTTGTCCCAGCCTCCTTTGGGGGTATCTGCTCGCATTTTAAGAAGGTTTGGAGAAGTTTTCGTGCAAATGCGAGACGGAAAAACGCACTCACCAGAGTTTGTGGAATCGAAGTACCTATATACTGTCATCCCAATGCGTTTTCCCAGCAGCCGGGAGCCATAGGGATCGATTCTCGCTGCGTAGTCAGGGAGGAGAACACCCTTTGATTCCTGAGAAGATCAAGTCAACAGGTTCATCCCCCGAGCTCGTCAAGCTTCGGGCGGAAATCGTCAAGATCTCGAAAGAGGTCAGAGGACAGATGGGCCTCTACATCAAGCATGTTGAGTCAGGCAAGGAGTTGGCCATCGATGCGGACAAGATATTCCCTCTTGGAAGCGTGTTCAAGATCCCTGTCATGATGGAGGTGTTCCGTCAGGCGAAAGAGGGTCTCATTTCCATGGATGAGAAGCTCAAGCTGGAGAACAGGAGCTTCTGCATCGGCACAGGTATTCTCCAGTTCCTATCTCCAGGCACCGAATTCACGATCCGTGACCTCGTCACATTGATGATAGTCGCCACGGACAACACGGCCTCCGAGATGCTTTGGAAGAGGATAGGCATCCAGAGGGTCAACATGCTGATGAAGGAGCTCGGCCTCGCCAGGACATCAATCTACCTGCCGTGGCGAGAAGGATTCCTCCTTTCGATGGGCAAAGGCCAGTTCAAGAACTCCTCCGTAGAGGAGGCTGCTCGAACCTGGAAGGGCCTTTCCGATCACGATCGCATGAAGGTGCTGAACGCGATAGACCTGGAATTCGCTGACCTTTCAATCGAAGATTTCAGGAAGGAGTACGAGAACCTGTACGGACTCAAAGAGGAGAAGAAGTTCAGGATCCAGCGAGAATACGACCAGGTCTTTGACAACATCGGCACTCCTCGCGAGATCGGTCGCCTCCTTGAGAAGGTCCTGAAGGGTGAGGTCGTCTCGAAGGAAGCGAGCAGGGACATGCTCACCTTGATGACTAGGTCCATGAGCGGGTCCTCGTTGCCCCAGTTCCTATCGGATGATGTGCTGGTGGCGGCCAGGTCGGGCATCACCGCAGGCTCTGTGAATAACGCAGGCGTGATATACATCAACTCGAATTCACACATAATCTTGTGCATATTCTGCAAACGCCTGGAGGAAAAGAACCCCGAGAGAGCGCAGCAGGCGGAGGCGAGGATCGCCCGGCTGCTCTATGATTACTTCAGCAAGGTCAAGTAGCTGCGTCGTTCATCCTTGGATCTGAACGGTCTTCTTCTCTATGAGCGAGGCTTCTTTATCACTCATTGTGCGCCTGTCGATGGTAACGATCAATCGGGAGTCGGTTGCCATTACGACATCCTTCAGGTGGTCTAGAGTCTGCAGAGCCTTATTGAAATTGGTATACGTCACCATCGACTCGAAACCGTCCACTAGTATGATTGTGTTCTTGCCCTTTTCAATGAATCTGACGATGGTATCGGTCAGGATGCCTGTGTTCGCCGGATGAATCGCTTCGCCACCAGTGGCGGTCGAAAGCCAGACCATGGCAGTATTCTTGAGACCGTAGGTTGGTTTGATCATTTCTGGAGGCTTCCGTGTGATGATCAGTCCCTCAAGACCTTGGCTGAGGCCTTGCACTATCAATTCATAGCCCTTTCTGGAGTCCGTGCTCCAGATGACATAGGTGTTTCTTGGAGCGAGCTCTCTCACGCCCTCTTTTGAGCCATAGATCTCTGCGACTGGCTGCACGGAAGTGAACCTCGCGCGGGAGACAAGGAGCAAACCGAATCCAAGTGCGAGAAGGGCGTAAGACCCTATGTAGAAGACATCTGGCATTGACCCCACGGAGTATGCCTCTCGGGCCTCGTAGATTGTGTAGAGCGCATCTCCAGCAGTGTAGAAGGCAATTGAGACACCCACGATGATCCAGCTGTCTTCGAGGAGGCCCTTCCGGAACGACCATACTAGCATGATGACGAGGCTGAGTATGACCGCATCTAGGGGAGTGTACAGGTTCCAAGTGATCTTCTCTAGGATGGACATCTCTGTCGAACCATACGATTCGAGGACTACGTATATTATCAGCGGAGAAATCGCCAGCCAGAACACTGCCTGGACCGCAACGATTTGGCGAGTCATTCCTACTTTTGCGTCTATGACGACCTTTGCTATAACGGCTATCAAGACGACATAGCCGCTGAGCCAGAAGAGGTCAGCGAGAGAGACACTGAGCTCTTCGCCGAGCACCTCCGCGTAGATGCTCCAGGTCAGCTCTGCCAGTCCCAATAGAGTGAACGCGACCACCAACCCGAGGTTGATCTCGGGCGACGGGGTTTTCCTAGTGTACCAGTAGAGCGAGAAAGCCAGGATTGCAGCAGTCAGAGCGAAAGCCGGATTGGCTACATTGCCCATGAGTATTCCATCGTCCTCGTTCAGCAACGAGAAGACGATGTAGACGACAATCATGATGAATGGAGTCGCTGTCAGAAACAATCCGAGATTCGTCCTTGGAAGGTGCCACATACTCTAGCCTCATAACAGACTTCTCGTTCTCCTCAGTCGGTCTGAAGGGTATATGAAGGATTCAGTCCTCAAATCGATAATGATAATCAGAAGTCAAGTACTTCAGCGTCTCCAGATGGTTTCCTTGTCCCTGAGCTCAGCTGCTAAGCCGCCCTTTCTGCCCATTTCTTTCTGAGGAATGCATAGGGGAACTATCAACACATTGGTCTCTGACCTGAGCTGGCCTGCAAGGGTGGTCGCTACCTCCTTGGCAACTTCCTCGGAGACAACGCCATCGTCGAAGACTACGGCGATGTCCACGTCCTCGCCAGGGGCGTGCTCTCCTCTCCCTATGCTCCCGAACAGCCTGCATTCTCGGAGCCACTCCATTTCGCCGAGCCTGCTGGCGTAGAGCTTCGCAGCGCTTCTCTGGGGGTCGGCCTCGGGGATCAGACGAAGCATCCTGAGTTTCTCCCTGTCCTCCGCCAGACCAACACAAATCGCGTTGCCCACTCTCCGCGTGCGCACAAATCCCCCCTTCTTCAGCTCCCTGACAGCTCTCCATGCAGTCATGGTTGGGACCTTGGAAGTCCTTGCAAGCTCGTTGACGGTGAAATCTCTGTCGGGATACGCCTTTAGCGTGCGTATTAGCTCTACTCTTCCCTTTCGAGCCAGTATCTGAAGAAACTCACGCGAAATCAGACTAATCATACCTCCAATGGTATGGTCATATCATTCATGGTATAAAGAAATGACGCATAAGTGCTGCCAGTATTGCCGTTCCCGGAAACATAAGTTGGAAGAAACCGACTTCTCCTAGGCAAATCTATATTCGAAGCGTATGGGATTTGGACTCGGGACCGGGAGGCTGCATGGACAACAGTGAGATAGCTGCAGTATTCGACGAGATCGCGGACCTGCTGGACCTTCAGGGAGTGGCATTCAAACCAATAGCCTATCGACGGGCGGCCAGGAACATCGAGTCCATGGAGATAGATATCAACGAGGTTGCGGCCGACGGAAAGATTGAGGACATTCCTGGTGTGGGAAAGGCGATGGCGAAGAAGATCGAAGAGATGATTGGAACTGGCAAGCTGGCCTACCTCGATGACCTCCGCTCCGAAGTGCCGTCCGGGCTTGTCGAGCTTCTCAAGATCCCAGACGTTGGCCCCAAGACTGCCGTGGTTCTCCACAATGAGTTGGGCATAACTTCAGTGGCAATGCTCAAGGAGGCGGTTCTCAGCCATCGGCTGCACGGAATCAGGGGATTTGGCGAGAAAACCGAAGAGCGTATACTTCAGGGCATCCGAACAGTGGAATCGAAGAGTGGTCGGACTCTGATGGGTATCGCCCTGCCGATCGCGGAGGCATTCGTGGATTATCTGAAGGAATCTCTGCCTCTGGACAAGATCTGTCTGGCTGGCAGCCTGAGGCGGGGGAAAGAGACCGTTGGGGATATCGATATCTTGGTTGGAGACGACAAACCGGCCACTATCATGGACGCTTTTGTGTCCTATCCGGAGGTAGATGATCTGCTGATGAAGGGCCCGACGAAGTCGAGTGTGAGACTGAGGAGTGGACTCCAGGTCGACATTCGCGCTGTGGAGTCAAAGAGCTGGGGCGCTGCGCTGTGCTACTTCACCGGGTCGAAGGAGCATAATGTATCCATGAGGAGGATCGGTGTCGAGAAGGGTCTGAAACTCAACGAGTATGGTCTGTTCGAGCGCGAATCTGGCACTATGGTTGCTGGGGCGACCGAGGAGGAAGTCTATGGGGCGCTCGGCCTGAGGTATGTGGAACCTGAGATTCGTGAGAACTCAGGCGAACTGGAGGCTTCGAAGCAGGGCACGCTGCCTGTACTCGTCAATAGGGCGGAGATACGAGGGGATTTCCATGTCCACACGAGCTGGAGCGATGGCGCCAACAAGGTCGAGGATGTGGTCTCTAAGGCTGTGGCCAAGGGATACGAATACATCGCAATCACGGACCATTCCCAGAGTCTCAGGATTGCGAACGGCCTGTCTCCAGAAAGGTTGAGGAAGCAGATAGAGGTCGTTCGGAAGGCGGACGAACTGGGTG
>Ga0315281_10011975_pt1 | contig 11846 bp, 8 predicted proteins | sample YL17G07_0_MG_FD_204540 | JGI IMG/M metagenome (GOLD analysis project Ga0315281, IMG submission 204540) | Sediment microbial communities from Yellowstone Lake, YNP, Wyoming, USA - YL17G07_0 | ecosystem: Environmental > Aquatic > Freshwater > Lake > Sediment | place: USA: Wyoming | collected... | reverse complement strand
CCCAGGCCGCCGTGTGGAGATAGCTCCGGTTATCCGGCCAACCAGACCGCGAACCGAGACGCCAGTCCCCTGCCTTGAACACCGGCTGCGCCACCGCGGCCAGCAGGGTATGGTAAAATTCTTGTAAGTCCGAATCCACCGGCTCCGGGGGCCGGCGGTTGAGAAACACGGGCAACCTGATCCTACGGCCCTCAAACTGCCCCTCGTGAAAGAGCCGGGCGCCGGGCAGGGTGGCGATGGTGACGGCCGCGGCCCGGGCTTGCCGGTCATTAAAAGCGGCCGCGGCTCGGGGTTCGTCATGGTTCTCGATGAAGCGCACCAGCCTTGCTTGGTAACTCAGGTCGGCCAGCAGGTGCTGCCGGACGGCGTCGGCGCCTTCGTGCCGCAAACGGTCGTAAAGGCGCTTGTCGTAGCAGTAGTCGAATCCCTGCTGTTGCAGTTCCCCTTCCCGGTCCCAGTAAGCCTCGGCGATCAATAAGAACTCCGGATATTTCGCCTTAACCGCGGGAATCACCTCTTCCCAGAATTCCCGGGCCGGCATGGCGCCGGCCCGCTCACCCCAGGTCTGTCGGAATATTTGGTTAATCAGCAGCATGGCCATGTCGCAGCGCACCCCGTCGCACTGGCTGGCCATGGAGAGCAGGGTATCAATGAGGGCCTGGCGGAGGCCGGGTGCAAAGGCGTTGACCTGAATGACGTCCGGCCAGGGCGGGAAATAGGGGTCGCGGCCATGGGCCAGCAGGCGGTCTCCCACTTGCAGAAACGCTGGCGGGGAACTTATAAAATCCTCAGGCGTGCCCTGGATGAAATAGTCCGGGTGTTCCTGAACCCAAGGGTGGTCCGGGGCCACGTGGTTGGGCACCAGGTCCAGGATTAAACGGGCGCCGCGCTGCGCCAGTTGCTCCCGGGCTCTGGCCAGCCCCTCCGGCCCTCCCAGATGTTCGTCCACCCGGTAGCCGCGGACACAGTAGGGTGAACCCACCATATCGTCCAGGGTAAAATCAGGCAAGGCTTCCCGGCAGGACGCTAAGAGACTCTCATGGTTGATGGCGATCTCACGCCCCCTGGCACTCCGCTGCCAGACGCCCATCAACCAGACGGCATCGGGGGACCAGGATGTAATGGCGTCCCATTCGGCGTCCGGGACGTTGGCCAAGGTAATCGGAGTCTGATAACGGCGGCTTAATTCGTGCAACCAGACCCAGGTGTTGATTTCGTGAATAACGGGATGAGAAGGCCATTTATCCAGCATGTTTCCTTTTACCATTTTATGGTGCTTAAGTTCTATTTTTCTGGTCGCAATCACCTCCAGGGGAAAGGATTTAAACTCCCAGCCGAAGTCGGTCGGATTGTTGACCATGGTTCAGAGCAACTTTACTTTCTACTGCCAACGGGCCTGGGACGCAAACTTCACCACGAGTGTGACCACCTTGGGAGCGGATCCCTCCCCGCATTTTTTCCCCTCGCCCATCCTGGCAATGCCGGGTAAAATGCTAACTATGAAATCATCAGAACAAATCGCGCGGCCCTGAGGTCGGACTTAGGACAGAGAGGAGAGACGATGACACGTAAATGGCAATGGCTGGCGGTCTTGGGAGTGGTGTTGCTGGCGGCGCAATGCGCCCAGGAGCCCACGGACCTAAAGACTGAGCAGGACAAGGTGAACTACGGCATCGGGGTCAGCATGGCCCGCAATTTCAAGCAGCAGGGCATGGAGGTCGACGTCAACCTGGTGATGAACGGCATGAAGGACGAGCTCACGGGCAAAAAGCTCCTCCTGAGCGACGACGAACTCCGGAAAACCATGACCGCGTATCAGCAAGAGCTGCGGCGGAAGCAGATGCAAGAGAGAAAGGTGGCGGCCCTGGATAAAAAGAAAGAGGGGGATGCTTTCCTGGAGGAGAACAAGAAGAAGGAAGGCGTAGTCACCCTGCCCAGCGGGCTCCAATACAAGATCCTCAAGGCGGGGGAGGGCAAGAAGCCCACGACCGACGACACGGTGGTGGTCAGGTACAGGGGCACCTTCATCGATGGGAAGGAGTTCGACAGCTCCGGCGCGGAAACCAGGACCTTCAAGGCCGCAGAGCTCATCCCCGGTTGGCGGGAAGCCTTGCAGCTCATGCCGGTGGGCTCCAAGTGGCAGCTCGTCGTGCCCCCGGATCTCGCTTACGGGGAGCGGGGCATGGGCCAGATCATCATGCCCAACACCACGCTGATCTTTGAGATAGAGCTCGTTGGCATCCAATTATCCGGGACTGAGGCCCCCAAAACCGAGGCTACCAAAGAGTCCCCAAAAAAATAAGGATTAGCCGGGAGGACCGTCGGCCGGTCCTCCCTTATTATGGGGTTAAAACATATGATCTGATACCGAGTTGCAATCAAAAAGTAATTATCGGTAGCCGCAGGCTTTAGCCTGCGCCCGCACAGGCTGGAAAGCCTGTGCTACCAATTGATTGCGAAGTGGTATGAGAAGAGCTTTCATGACGGTTATACGGGTTTGGGGGTGGTTGTCGCCGCCCGGTGCGCCGGCCGCCGAACGTATTGAACGCCAGCGGGGACTGGGGAAAAAGGGCGAAGCCGGGGTCGGACCAGGTTCAGCTTAGGGGCTGCGCTTCACCGATGTTGCCGATCGTGTCGTAGTCGGTGATGTCCGCCTGCTTGATAAAATAGGTCTGACAGACGTTCTCGAGATCATCGGCAGTGAGCTGCGGTTGCTTCCCCAGGAAGGCGGCCCGATCCACCAGGTTTTCCACCAGGTCCCGGGGGTGGCAGGCGGACAGGGGGCGGGCGGTGACGACGTAGTAGCGGCTCAGCATGTCCCGGACGATGTCCTCATCAAAGACCATATCGTATTCCCGGCAAACCTTGCGGAAGATGGCCAGATACTGGCTCGGGGTGACGTAGCCGATGAAGATTTTATGGCGGATGCGGCGCAAAAAGGCTTCGTCCGCCAGGCTGTGCGGGTTTAGATTGGTGGAAAAGATAATGAGCTGATCGAAGGGCACCCCGAACTGCTGCCCGGTGTTGAGGCAGCAGAAGTCCTGGCGGGTTTCCAGGGGATACATCCAGCGGTTCAGCAGCTGCCGGGGAGACATCTTCTGGCGGCCGAAATCGTCGATGATGAAGACGCCATTATTGGCCCGCAACTGGTGGGGGGCCTCATAGAATTTCAAAATTGGGTTGAACCTGAGTTCCAGGGATTCTTCAGTCATCTCGCCGCCGACGATGACCACCGGCCGCCGGCACAGCACCCAGCGGGGGTCGTGCCTGGGCGCCTCGCCGTTGGTGGACAGCGGCTGATGATTGACTTCATCGAACAGGCGGATGATTTGGCCGTAAACATAGAGGGCGTAGGGGATGTAAACCGGGTCCTCGAAAGACTGGCCAATGGCGTTGGACATGACCGTCTTGCCGTTTCCCGAAGGCCCGAACAGGAAGATGGAGCGGCCGCTGTTAACGGCCGGGCCAATCTTGTCCAGAAGGTCGGGGCTCACCTCGAAATCGGCAAACACTTCCCTGAGACGCGCCATTTCGACTCTCACCTGGTGGATGGTTTGAGCCTCCACCCAATCCCAGTAATCTTCCAAGGGCACCGGGGCCGGGCCTAGATACCGGTTGGCTTCCAGAGCTTGCTCGGCGATGACCTTGCCTTGATCCGTCAAGGCATAATACATTTCCATGGAAAGCCGGGTTTTGCTGGTAAACACGTCCCGAGGTCTGACAAACAGGAGATTCTGCGTCTTGAGGTGGGAAATGAGAGTCTCCACCATCTGGGCCCCGATTCTGAGATCTCGGACCATTTCCCGAATGGAGAAGGTGTCCTGGAAGTAGGCATGCTTGAGGAGGAGCTCGATCAGCAGGTTTTGGGTGAGGCCGGTCTCTTCCAAAGTCTTGGGAATGGGGGGGTAGGAATGGATGAAGCTGTCCAGAACCTCCGGTTCCAACAGTTTCAGGTCCAGGATATGTTTGGCCAGAAAGCCCCGGTTTTTCTTTTGCCGATAGAGGGCTGGGGCTAACTGTTCCGGAGTGAGCATCTCGGCCTTGAGGAGGCGTTGGGCCAGATTCATGGTAGCTCCAATCTGATGCGCTTGATCCGATTCCCGGCGGTTAATAGAGCCATTCCTGCAAAGACCCTCTTAATTTCAACGGATATAAGAAGGTTGAGTGACCAGCGACTCCACCTGCGGTTCCTCTTCCTCCACTTCCTCTTGCGTACGACGGGTGGACCGGGGCAGCATGGATTCTTTGACGACCCTTAAGGCGATCTGGGCCAAATCACCGCCCGCCTTGCTCTTCTTGTGGTTCAAGGGAAACTGGGTCATGTGGTTGACCGCGGCTTCGATGGCCGGGTCGAAGCCCACATGCCCCATGATTTCCGGTTGGAGACTCAGAAAATCGGTGCACACCGATTGAATGATCTCCGGTGATTTCAAGTCGGAATTGGACTTCACCATGTTGGCTACCAGGAAGATCTGATATTCCTGCAGCAAATTCTTGAGGCGCTCATAATGCTGGGGGGCATTTTCCCTGAGATTGCTCAGGAGTTCGCTCACTGTGCCGACGCTACCCGGGGTGTCGTCCTCACCGCTTTGGTACAGCAGGTTCATCACTTCGTCGTCTTTGGCGAAATCTCTTGAGATTTTGCGGTAGAGGGCACTTTTGATAAAACCGTAGGCATTCTGGAGGGAAGTGGTCTGGGAGGTGAACAAGACAATCTTCCCAGGAGAATAATTGAAGAAATCCAGGAGGTTGAAGGCGGTGCCGGCGCCCAGGTCCAGCAGGACGTACTGGGCCGGCAGGGCCTCAATCTGGTTCAGCAGCCTGATTTTTTGAGAATAAGTGGGATTGGCAGCCCCGAGGATATCGTCGGCACCGCAAATCAGCCCGATGCCCTCCACCTGCGTTTGGATGATGGTGTCTTCGAGTCGGTCCACCTTCTTCAACAGGAAATGCTCCAGGGTGACGTGGGGATAACGAACTCCCATCAGGGTATGCAGGTTGGCGCCCCCAAGGTCCCCGTCGATCAGAATCACCTTCTTTCCCAAGCGGGCCAGACTGATTCCCAAAGCCAGGGAGAATACGCTTTTACCGATCCCCCCTTTGCCGCCGCCAATGCTCCAGAGCTTGATCCTAGTTAGATTTAGAGACACGGTTTCCTCCTCACCTGCATCGGTGGCTGACCCTGGTTAAAGAGAAGCCTTGCGATCCTTCCAAAAGCGCAGGCCCTGGTTGGCAACCACCAGAGTGCCGAAGAACCACAGCACCCAGCCAAATAGTTTGAACCCCTTGGGGCCGACGAATTGCATGGCCAAGGCCCCCAACAGCAAGGCCGTCGCCGCAAAGCCCATCTTGATGGAAAACGGGCCCGGATGCGAAGATTGCCGGGTCTGGTCCCATCGATTCCATAACCCCTTAATATCAGCGGAGCTATGGGTGATGTGTTCGAAGAGCAGCTTTTGAGCCATCTGGTCGGGCTCGGCCAATTCCAGACCCAGGTTTAAATGACCGCTTTCCTGATCCTGGACCGTATATCTGGCCCAGGTCACGGTGCCCCGGATTTCGGTAGATTCCCCGGTTTTGGGGGATAGCAGGCGCAGACAGCCCTTCCGGCCTTTGAGGGTTTCCCAATTCATGATCGTCCAGGGGTTGCTTATTTCCAGGGTGGCGAGGCTGGCCCCCAGATTCCGGATCACGGCCGAAAACTGCAACGACTGCTCATCGCCCCGGCGGTCGATCTGCAGAATCATAACCGCTGACTCAGGGGTTCTGCTCCAGTTTTCAGGTGGTCTGCCATCGGGCATCAGTTTACTCCTTCAAGATTCTTGGAACCGGCTCACCCTAGCACCTGCCGTTGGCCGACGGTTTACTGGGGCTCGGCCGGTTGCTGCAAAAAACTTCTGGCCATCTGTCCGGCTTTTTCCAACTTGTCGCGAAACGACAAGCCGGCATATTCGGGGTTAATGCTAACGTAATTCTTGAGACTGAAGAGCACCATCTGGACCTTATTACGGTCCTCGGCCAGGTCAGGATTTTTACTTAAGAAGTCCTGAACCATTGCCTTAACCTCTTGGAGTTTCCGGTTTTTCCGGCGCTGCGGGGCAACTGCCGCAGACCAGGGGCATTCCATCGGGCCCCGCTCGCCCGCGGGGGCAGGGGCGGTTTTAGGCTCACCGCCACCCTCGGCAGGTGGTGCGAGGCATTGTTCTATTTCCGCTGCCAAGCGGTCCGTCTCGGTGGTCATGGATCCCATTCCGGACAGTATCGCTTCATTGCGGCAGCTATCGGAGATCACCCGCTCTCCCAGTGCGGCTAGCAGTTGAAAGAACTGCCCCGAAACCGTCTTTTCGAACTTGGTCGGCCAGAACTCAGAATCTTGATCACCCAGCAATTGCCGGGTTAGCTCCCCCACCCCCAAAGACGGGTCCGGAGATGCCGCCAGGGGCCCGGTCAGCGTTAGTGACTGCGGGGGAGGGCCCCAACCGGCCCACGGACCTGGTACAGGAGGAGATCCTCCGGGACCCAGGTTTTCGCGGTCCAACAAATCCTGCAGACGTTGCCATCTTGCCCCATCACTGCGGGCATCCCCGTAGGGGGCATGCCACAGCAGACCCAGGAGTATCCGCTGATCTCTCAGCCCCACCGCCATGGCTACCGTCAAAATGTCGCGATAATAATCGTCCATATTGGTGGGGGGCACCAGTAATGCCTTAAGCACCGATTCATGTGGGACGATGATCCGATAGATTTCATCCCAGGTGGGGGCGGTCGACGCCGTGGGATTGGCCTGGGCCATTTGTTCCCGAATGAATTGCCAGACCGCCGGCTGCGGCGCCTGGGGCGGGTTCTCCCAGGGAGGCGTGAGCCAGGTCCAGGGTTCCCGATCCTCGGGCTCGATGGAAGGCGGCCCCAGGATCAGGCCTTCTTCCCCATAAATCAAAACATCCCGGGCCAGAAAGAAAGAGGGGGGCGCCTGGCTTTCCGGGGGTAGGGCATAATAGTGCTGTTCCCGGCAATTCCCCAATTCGGCTACACACTGGGCCCGCCATTCCCCCAGCAGGTCCAAAGACAGCTTCCCCCCCCCCTTGTTAACCTCCAGGACCAGCAGGCGGGAAGGCCGTCCGGTGCGAATGGCCAGGTTGAGCTGGACCCCATTCAACCCCAAATCTGCCAGTTGCTTCCACCAGACCTCACGGGGCTGCCTCAGGTCCAACTCCAGGTCGGCCCCGCCATGGGCTGTGATGATCGCTAAATCCCAGCCGAGGGCTTGATAGCGGGACATGCAGTCCCACATCTGGCCGTGGTGATCCAGGTTCTCTTTGCGATCCAAAATGTGGCCGATCTCATCCTGCCCAACTCTGACGGTGAAATCTTTGGTAGCCAAGGCTGAAACCCTTTAACCCGAGAGGTTATTGGCAAACCGTACCCAACCCAAATTGCCGAACCCAACGGCGGAATTCGTCTAATCGTATTTTTAAGGAGAATGGCCGTTCGGACAATCAGGGCATCCCTGATTCTGCGGTTCGATTTTCCTCATTTTCATCGAACCCATCGTCAGTTCGGATGGTCCCCAAAGGTCCCAGGGCCAAAAGGAGGGGAGTGGCTCCCGCCGCCAGGTTTTAAAGCCTTGCGGAACCGGTCTCGGAGGTGCAGTCCAGGTAGCACAGTACCCAGATGAGAATGATGGTGCCCAGCAGCATCCAGATGGGACCGAATAACCACAACACCAGCAGCACGCCGATATAGTAACCCCGCATGCCCGCAGTGTAATGGAAGGTGGCGTGATTGAGGATTCCCGCCACGTAATCCGGAGTGATTTTGTGGGCCAGGGAGGAGGGCACGTTGATCATGAAATTGACGTGGTTGAAGTAGCGGATGGCCAGGGTGAAATTAAAGAAGGTGACGAAGAAATCGACAATGATCATCATCAATTTAAAGAGCCACAGGGCCCGGTGCTCCCGCACCAGTTCCTTGAGGCTGGGGGTGATCTCCGCCATCTTCTCCGGGCTGGAGGCGATGCTGATCAGCCCCAGGCAGATCAGGATGGCCGTGGAGGCCAGGAAGCTGGAGGCCATCACCCAGTTGCGCAAGGTCTGGACCGCCAGAATATCCTTGCCGTCCTTCATGATGGACTCCACCCAATGGCTCCGCAGGTGGGTGGTGATGCCGATGGAAGTGGTCAAGGGCCGGTGGATGACCCGGTAGACCAAATAGGCGTGGTAACCAAACAATAACAGAAAGGAGGCGGAGGTCAGGTAGAGTTCCAGGTAAGGGACCTGCTCTATCATGGTTATTCTCCCGCAACGATAACTGTAAGGCTTCCCCGGCATGGCCCCGCCGAATTTTCGAGATTTCCGGATTAACCGCCGGAGCGAGGCCAACCCCGGCCGAACCGTCTCAATATGGTCCTCGGTTAATGATAATTTCAAAGTAACACGCCTTGAGGTTAGATGCAATTCTCCTGGCGGGGCTCTTTTTGTGCACAAAACTGACTCCAGGACTTGAGAAAAAGCGGGGTAACTTTTAATATGGAAGGGCAGAGCCGCGAGCCCTTCTCTTAGGAAGTATTTATCCATGCCGAACCTGGCCAAGATCATCATCGGCGACAGCCGCCGGATGGCAGAGGTGAAAGATGAGGACGTCGACCTGGTGGTCACCTCTCCCCCTTACTGGCATATCAAGGATTACGGCAGCACCGGGCAGACCGGCTTCGGTCAAAGCCTCCATGCCTACCTGAAGGATCTGTATCATACCTGGCGGGAATGTTTCCGCCTCCTGCGCCCCGGCAGCCGTCTGTGCCTCAATATCGGCGACCAATTCGCCCGCTCGGCCATCTACGGGAGATACAAGGTCATTCCGTTGCATGCCGAACTCATTGCCCAATGCGAAGAGATCGGCTTCGATTTCATGGGCGCCATCATCTGGCGGAAAAGGACCACCATGAATACTACCGGCGGCGCCAATGTCATGGGTTCCTATCCCTATCCCCCCAATGGCCTCATTGAGATAGATTATGAATTCATCCAGATTTTCAAAAAGCCGGGGCCGGGAAGAAAAGTGGCCCCGGAGGTCAAGGCCGCTGCGAAGCTGACTAAGGAGGAATGGAAGGAATATTTTTCGGGCCATTGGCAATTCGGCGGCGCCAGGCAGTTGGGCCATGAGGCGCGGTTTCCGGAGGAGTTGCCCCGGCGTCTGATCAAGATGTTCACCTTCCACGGCGACACGGTGCTGGACCCGTTCCTGGGCAGCGGCACCACCGTCAAGGCCGCCCTGGAGTTGGGGCGCCGGGCCGTCGGCTATGAAATTAATGAAGCCTACCTTAGCCTCATCAAGGAAAATCTCGGCTGGAAGCCTGGTGTCTCAGAATATATTCAGGTTATCAACCGGCGGAGCAACCACCTCGACCTTCCCGGCCTTACTTACCTGCCCAGAATTAAGGAGGCCAGCCCGCCCTTGGCCCCCACAGAATTTGGCGCCCAACGGGAGAAATTATATAAAGTGGTGGAAATCCTTGAGGCCGGCGGGATCAGAGTGGATTCCGGCCAGACGGTCCGTTTCCTCGGGATACAAGCGCTGCAGCCGGAAGAAATTAGGCACTATCTGACGAAAAACCTCCTGGGGAAATTGGTCATCTTGAAATTTGACGAGCAACCCCACCTGGATCGCCCGATCATTGATGCCTATGTCTATTTGAAAAATAAGATATTCATTAACGCTTATCTGATAAAATCCGGATTAGCCGCGGCCGACCCGGCGATCAGCCACAGATTGAAAAATAAATTTGTCCGCTTGACGAGCGCTGGACCGACGCGAGAGGCTTGCTGACCCCTCAGATCCCGTCGCCCAAAGAGAGGTGGAAATGAAAAAGATCGTGTTATTGCGCCACGGCGAAAGTATCTGGAACCAAGAAAACCGGTTCACCGGCTGGATTGATGTGGGCCTCTCCGACCGTGGGGTGGAAGAGGCGATCCAGGCGGGCCGCACCCTGGCCCAGGAGGGTTACATTTTTGACGTGGCCTTCACCTCGATGCTGAAACGGGCCATTAAAACCCTGTGGCTGGTTCAGGAGGAGATGGACCTGATGTGGATTCCGGTGCACCATAGCTGGCGGCTCAACGAGCGCCACTATGGCGCCTTGCAGGGCTTCAACAAGACCGAGACGGTGGCCCGGCACGGGATGGAACAGGTCAAGATCTGGCGGCGCAGCTACGACGTGCCCCCGCCGGCTCTGACCCCGGATGATCCTCACTATCCCGGCCGCGATCCCCGCTATGCCGGCCTGCGGCCGGCGGAAATCCCCCTCACCGAATGCCTGAAAGATGTGGTGGCGCGCTTTCTACCGCACTGGCATGGAACCATGGCCCCGGCGGTGCAGGCGGGGCAGCGGGTGCTCATCGCGGCCCACGGCAACAGCTTACGGGCCCTGGTCAAGTACCTGGACAACGTCTCCGAAGAGGAGATCGTCGGTCTCAACATCCCTACCGGCATCCCTCTGGTTTATGAACTCCACGATGACCTGACCCCCATCCGCCACTATTACCTGGGAGACCCTGAGGCCGTGGCCCGGGCCATTCAATCGGTGGCCGATCAGCTGAAAAAGAAGGCTTGATACCTGGATGACTGGTTCCCAAGCTCCCGCTTGGGAACCGGAACCACTGCGGCAAGATTGACCGAACCGGGGCTTCAGCCCTCCCGGCGGGAATCGAGAACCTGGCGAATTTTAGCCGTCATTTCATACTGTCTGAAGGGCTTTTGCAGAAAGGTGATACTCGGATCAAGGACCCCTTGGCGAAACAAGACATCTTCGGCGTAGCCCGACATATAGACCACCTTGATCGCCGGACGCAGTTGCGCCAGTCGTTGGGCCAACTCCCGTCCGTTCATCTGCGGCATCACCACATCCGTCAACACCAGGTCTATCGGGTCCTGATGCCGCTCACAGATCATGACGGCTTCCCGGCTGTTGCGGGCCTCCAACACTTTATAACCGTTCATCTCGAGAGCATTTTTGACCAATTGCCGCAGTATTTCTTCGTCTTCCACCAAGAGTATGGTCTCAGAGCCATGCAGGGGCTCAGCTTCGGCCGACATCACTTCGAATGGTTCCGCCGCTTCCCCGATGGCCGGCAGGTAAATTTTGAAGGTGGTGCCGACGCCTCTCTCGCTGGCAACCTCAATAAAACCGCCACTCTGCTTGATAACGCCATAGACCGTGGATAAACCCAGTCCGGTGCCGCTGCCCAATTCTTTGGTGGTAAAAAAGGGCTCGAAGATGTGATCCAGGGTCTCCCCATCCATGCCCAGACCGCTGTCGCTCACAGCCACAACGATATAAGGGCCCGCGCTAAAATCAGCCTGATTCTGGGGATACGCCTCAATCAGGTTAATGTTAGCCGTCGAGATGGCGAGCTTCCCTCCCTGGGGCATGGCGTCCCGGGCGTTGACCGCCAGGTTCAAGATGACCTGCTCCATTTGCCCAAAGTCGGCCTTCACGGTTGCCAGAGTCGGATCGAGATTCAGCAACAGTTCAACGTCTTCGCCAATGAGCCGGCGCAACATCTTTTCCAAATCACCGATGACGCTATTGAGATTGACCTTCTGGGGCTGGAGCACCTGTTTGCGGCTGAAGGCCAGAAGCTGCCGGGTTAAAATGGCAGCCCGGTCCGCTGCTTTCCTGATTTCTTCGCCGTAATGAAAGGTCGGATCGGCTTGGTTGAGCTGCTTCATCAACAATTCCGTGTAGCCGATGATGGCTCCCAACATATTGTTGAAGTCATGGGCCACCCCACCGGCCAATCTCCCCACCGCTTCCATTTTTTGGGCCTGAAGGAGTTGTTTTTCCAGCTCCT
>Ga0315281_10011974_pt1 | contig 11847 bp, 10 predicted proteins | sample YL17G07_0_MG_FD_204540 | JGI IMG/M metagenome (GOLD analysis project Ga0315281, IMG submission 204540) | Sediment microbial communities from Yellowstone Lake, YNP, Wyoming, USA - YL17G07_0 | ecosystem: Environmental > Aquatic > Freshwater > Lake > Sediment | place: USA: Wyoming | collected... | reverse complement strand
GGCGTGGCCGACCTCCTCGACGAGGTCGTCCTGGCCCTGCCGCCGGAGAGCGAGGCGGAGATCGCCCGCAAGCGACGCGCCGCCGAAGCCGACGCCTTCGCCCTCGAGGTGACCGAGGGCCGCCTCAAGCCGTACGTCGTGGGCGAGGCCGACGTGGACGACCAGGAAGAAACGGAGCTGGACGCCGACTTCGAGCCATCGGCGATCGGCGACGCGGAGGCGGCGCGGTGGGATGCGATGCTGGCCGCCGGGCTGGATGACGCCCCGCCCGCGATCGCGTTCGTGGGTCGCCCGAACGTCGGCAAGTCGAGCCTGCTCAACGCCCTCCTGGGCGAGGAGCGGGCGATCGTCAGCGCAGTCCCCGGCACGACCCGCGATGCCTTCGACACACACCTCGAATGGGGTCGCGGCGAAGTGATCCTCATTGATACGGCCGGTATCCGGAAGCGCGGCCGGGTGGGCTCCGGGCCAGCCGCGGAGCGCTACTCGACGCTCCGGAGCCTGAAGGCGATCTCCCGGGCCGATGTGGCGGTCCTCCTCGTGGACGGGGTGGACGGGCTGACGGCGCAGGACGCGCACGTCGCCGGCTACGTCGTGGACGAGGGCAAGGGCCTTGTCGTCGCGATCAACAAGTGGGACGCGGTCGAGGAGAAGACCGGCGCGACCTTTGACCAGTACGTCGAGTGGATCCGCCAGGAGGCGCCGTTCCTCGACTTCGCGCCGGTCGTGAGCATCTCGGCGCTGACGGGCCAGCGGGTCGGGCGCGTCCTGGAGCTTGCCGTTGACGTCTGGGCGGAGCGGCGGCGCCGGATCTCCACCGGCGAGCTGAACCGGGTCATCACGACCGCCTCGGAGCGCCAGCAGGCACCGATCGTCAAGGGCCACCGGCCGAAGATCTTCTACGCCACCCAGGCCTCGACCTCGCCGCCGACCTTCGTCTTCTTTGCCCGCGACGCCGCGTCGGTCCACTTCAGCTACCAGCGCTACCTCGAGAACCGCCTGCGCGACACGTTCGGGTTCCTCGGCACGCCGATCCGGCTGATCTTCCGTGAGCGGGCCGGGATCCGCTCCGAGCGTCGCAATGCCAAGCGGGGAAGGCCAAAGGGTCCGGCCGCGGGTCGCCCGCCGGCCGGCAGGCCCGGTGGCGCGAGTCCGAACGGCGCCGCTCCGGGGTCGAAGCCCCGATCCGGCGCCGCGGGTCCGTCGCGTCCGGGTCCCGCGAAGCGTCCGCGACGGCCGTCCGGCGACGCCGGACAGTGAGCCGGCAGAACTGAGGCAAGGCCCGATGACCGAGGCACACCCGCGGGTCGCGGTGGTGGGCAGCGGCGCCTGGGGCACGACGCTCGCGATCGGGGTGGCGCGGTCCGAGGCGGTGACGCTCCTCTGCCAGTCCCCGGAGACGGCAGCGCGGCTGCGCGACGAGCGCCGGAACGAGCGGCGGCTCCCTGGAATCGACCTCCCGCCGCGCGTCCAGCCGACCGCCGATCCGGGCGCCCTGGCGGACGCGGAACTCGTGATCGTGGCGGTCCCGTCGGCGCACCTGCGCGAGACGATGACCAGGCTCGCGCCGGCGATCCCGCCTTCCGCGGACGTCCTCTCGGTCGTCAAGGGCCTCGAGGTCGGGACCCTCCTGCGGATGACCGAGGTCATCGCCGACGCAGGCGGGGTCGACCCAAGGCGGATCGCCGCGCTCTCCGGACCGAACCTCGCCCTCGAGATCGCCCGCGGGCTGCCGGCGTCCGCGGTGGTGGCGGCGCTCGACCCGGCGCTGGCCGAGCGCATCGTCGCGCGGCTCGGGCGTCGCGAGTTCCGGCTCTACACGAACACGGACGTCCTCGGCGTTGAGCTGTGCGGGGCGCTCAAGAACGTCATCGCCATCGCCGCCGGGGCGGCCGACGGACTGGGTTTCGGGGACAACGGGAAGGCGGGCCTGATGACCCGTGGTCTGGCCGAGATGACCCGGCTCGGCATCGCGGCCGGCGCCAACCCCCTTACCTTCGCGGGGCTGGCCGGGATCGGCGACGTGATCGCCACCTGCGGCTCGAAGCTCTCGCGCAATCACCGGCTCGGCGAGGAGCTGGCGAAGGGCCGATCGTGGACGGAGATCGAGGGCTCGCTCCCGGGTGTCGCCGAGGGCGCCTACACCGTGGATGCCGCAATCGCGCTGGCGGAGCGGCTCGGGGTCGAGATGCCGATTGCCCGGGAAGTCCACAACGCGCTCTTCGAGGGCAAGAGCGTCCAGCGCTGCCTCGTGGACCTGCTGGCCCGCGAGTCCAAGGACGAGCTGGCGGATTTCCAGCAATGGGTCGAGCGGTTCGGGAGATCGGCCCCCGGCGGTGCCGCTTGACCGTCGGCGAGGCCGGCCGGTGCAGGTCGGCCCGGATGGGCCGCTCTGGTAGACTCGCCACCTTGTCGGGGCGTGGCGCAGCCTGGTAGCGCACCTGAATGGGGTTCAGGAGGCCGAGCGTTCGAATCGCTCCGCCCCGACCAGCACTTTGAGCACGGAATAGGCCGACAAGCTGCGGCGAAGGCCCGTTCATCGGCTCGCGCTCATCGGCCGACACGGAATGGGCCAGGTCGTCCGCCGCCCGGGTCGGGCCAGGGGATCCGCAAGGTCCGTGCCCGAAACCCGCCGCCATCGCGTAGGCTGGTGCGAACCGCGCCGGGCCGTTCGCGCGGCGCAGCCGTGGAGACATCTCGTGCCCGCGTCCCCGCCGTGGTATCGCATCGCCGCCGATCGCAGCGTGCTCGTGCGCGCCACGCTCACGAGCCTCGGTGTCGGGACCCTGCTGACCCTCGCCAACCACGGCGCGGCGATCCAGGCCGGGACGATGGGGCCCGAGGCGGCACTGCCGATCGCGGTCACGTACGTCGCGCCGTTCGTGGTGTCGCTCGTGTCGAGCGTCATCGCCCTGCGGCTGGAGCGCCGGAGCAGCACGGCGACGACCGCCCTCCTGGAGCGCGAGATCGCGGCGATCAACCGTTTTCCGGGCCAGAATCCGAACCCCGTGATGCGGATCACCGAGGACGGTCGGATGACCTACGCAAACGCGTCGAGCGCACCCGTCCGGGCCGGGCTCCGCATCGAGGTCGGGGGCACCCTCGACGGGGCCACCCTGTCCCGGATCCGGGCGGCGGCCGCGGCGACGCCACCCGAGACCTTCGACGTGACCGACGGGCGCCTCACGTTCGCGGTCCTCTCGATCCACATCCCGGAGCTCGGTTCCTACAACGTCTACGGCACCGACGTCACCGCGGCGAAGGTCGTCGCCCGGTTCCCGGACCGCAACACGAACCCCGTGCTCCGGATGAGCCCGGCCGGCCAGCTCACGTACGCCAACGCGGCCAGCCTGCCGATCACACGGGCGCTCGGTCTCGAGGTCGGCGCGCCCCTCCCGGAGGGGCTGTTCGGGGACCTGCAGGCGGCGCTGGCCGATCCTCCCGCACCCCCGCCGGAGGTTCCCGCCGAGGGCGGCCGGACCTTCCGGCTGACGCCCGTGCCCATCCCGGAATTCTACTTCGTGAATCTCTACGGGACCGAGCTCACGGCCGAGAAGGCGATCGACCGGATCCCCACCCAGAACCCGAACCCGGTGCTCCGCCTGAGCCGCACCGGGAAGGTCACGTTCGCGAACCCGGCCAGCGCGCTTGTCCAGCAGGCGCTCGGGGCCGAGATCGGGGCCGCGCTCGAGCCGGCGGTGTTCGCCCGGATCCTCGCCGCGGGCGACAACCTTGCCGACCCGACCCTCGAGGTCGAGGCCGAAGGCCGGATCTTCCGCCTCCGCGTGGTCTCGATGTACGAATACGACGCAATCAACGTCTACGGCACGGACATCACCGCGGCCCGCCAGGTCGAGGCCCTCAGCGCCGCCAACGAGCGCCTCCTGCTCAACATCCTTCCGCCGTCGATCGCCGAGCGGCTCCGCGGCGGCGAGACCGTCATCGCGGACCGGTTCGACGACATGGCCGTCCTCTTCGCCGACATCGTGGGATTCACCACGCTCTCGGCGCGCCTCTCGCCGGCCGAGGTCATCGAGCTGCTGAACCGCATCTTCACGATGTGCGACGAGCTCGCCGACCGCCACGGCCTCGAGAAGATCAAGACCATCGGCGACGCCTACATGGTCGTCGGCGGCCTCTTGCGGGAGCCCGGGCCCGACGGCGTCGCGTCACAGCCCTCCGGACCGGCCGACGTGGCCGACATGGGCCTCGCGATGATCGAGGAGCTCACGCGTCTTCGGGACACCACGGGCGCGTACATCGAGGTCCGGATCGGGATGCACGTGGGACCGGCCGTCGCCGGCGTCATCGGCCTCAAGAAGTTCATCTACGACGTCTGGGGCGACACGGTCAACACGGCCAGCCGGATGGAGTCGACCGGCGTCCCGGGCCGGCTCCAGGTCACTGCGGAGACCAGGGAGCGACTGGCCGGGGCCTTCGAGCTGGAACGCCGAGGGATCGTCGACGTGAAGGGCAAGGGCCCGATCGAGACGTGGTTCGTCGTGGGGCGCCGCTGAAGGACCTGCCGAGAATGGCGGCCGGAGGCTCGCTCGACCGGCGCGCAGTCGTGCCTCGGTCGCCTCGTCAGCGACGCCGCCGTAGCAGCAGTCCAGCACCTGGGCGAAGACAGGCTCATCGGGCGCGGCCCGGTGGAAGAGCGTCCGTCGCGGTATCCGTCGGTCAGGGGATGACCGGCAGCCCGAGCGGGTTGTAGTCGTGGGGCGCCTTGGGAAGCACGCCGTTCGTCTTCAGGAGTTGGTGCGCCATGATCATCTCGTCGACGCTGAGGACGAAATTGCTGGGCAGGAGGCCTGAGGCCACCTCGCTGAGGTCAACCGGCGAGGCGAACCAGGTGTCCCACCAGAGACGCGCCTGTGCCGCGGTGAAGGTCACGCCGTTGGGATTCGCGTGCGCAGATCCACCGAGGCCATAGGGGGTGTCGGGGTGCGCCAGGGCGATCCATTGCGGGGTGCCCGGGTCCCACCGCTCGGCCGCGGCCTGGACCCATTCTGGCCCGACGATGGTCGGGCGTGGCGTTGGCGTCGCTGTCGCGGACGGCGTGGCCGGTGAGGCCGTCGGGGGGACCGTGGTGCAGGCCGCGGCCACGATGAGGATGACGGCGGCCGCGAACGAGGTGCGGCGGTAGCGGCCCATCGTGCACCCCGGATCCTGCATGGCCTACGGCTGACAGCCCTCCGCGATCCACCGACGGAATTGCTCCACCTGTTCCTCGGGCCACGCGTCGTCGCAGGGCATCTCGCCAGCTCCCGTCGCGACGATGATGTCTTCAGCGTTCGCCTTGACATCATCGTAGTCCCAGAGATCGAACATGAATGTCATCGCCGCGCGGTCCCGCGCGCGAAAGAGCGGCTGGATATCCACAACGAACATGAGCGGCCCCGCCTGAACCGGCTCGGTCATCGGGATCTGCCTCCTGCTTCGGGCATGACGTCGGCGAGTGGCGACTTGTTCTTGCCGGGCGAGTATCCCACCTGCCGACCTTCGCAATTCGCCGCACCCTCCTCGAGGTACGCTGACCGCCGGCAGCAGGGCCTGCCTCGACTCGGCCGAGCCGTCGCAATCAGCCGATCCCGGTCGTGGGGGAGTGGGTCTGGACGGAGGGTCGCCACGTCTTCGATCTACAGCGCGGCGGCCGGGCCGAACTGCATCCGCTGTACCGGTGAGGAGAGAACCCGGGCGGGCCTGACGGTAGACTCAGGCACACATGCAGAGCGAGCCGAATGACCGCATCGAGGCGCCGCTTCCGGAACAGCTCGAGGGCCTGACCGACCTCGATCCGGAGGCGTTCCGCGCGGCACTGCACGCGGTCGCGGACGCGATGGCCGACTACGCGGCGCGGATCGAGGGCTACCCGGTCTTCCCGCCGATCCAGCCCGGGCGCCTCACCGGGCTCTTCCCGGCGCAGCCGCCGACGGGACCCGCGTCTCTGGCCGCGATCCTGGACGACTACCGGACGCTGATCGAACCCAACGCCACCCACTGGGCGCACCCGGGATTCATGGCGTACTTCGCGACCCCGGGAGCCGCCGCCGGGGTCTTCGGCGAGATGCTGATGGCCTCGCTGGGCCAGAACACGATGCTCTGGCGAACCTCGCCGATCGGGACCGAGCTCGAATCCGTCGTCGTCGGCTGGCTGCGGGATGGCCTGGGCTTGCCCGCCGACTTCGACGGCTTCATCAACGACACGGCCTCGACCTCCTCGCTCATCGCCCTCGCCGGAGCGCGCGACGCCGCCGGGTACCGGAGTGCGACGGACGGCCTGTTCGGCAATCCCGAGCCAGGGCGGCCGCGGGTCTACGCTTCGGTCGAGGCGCACAGCTCCATCGAGAAGGCCTGCATGACGCTCGGGCTCGGGCGGAGCGGGCTCAGCAAGATCCCCACCGACGATGCCTACCGGATGCGACCCGAGGCGCTTGAGGCCGCGATCCAGGCCGATCTTGCCGCCGGCGTTCGCCCCATCGCGATCGTTGCCACCATCGGGACGACGTCGTCGACCTCGATCGATCCGGTGCCGGCGATCGCGGACATCGCCGCCGCCCACGGGCTCTGGCTCCACGTCGATGCTGCGTATGGCGGCGCGGTGGCGCTGATTCCGGAGCGGCGCGGCCCCTTCGCGGGCTGGGAACGCGCCGACTCGATCGTCGTCAACCCGCATAAATGGCTCTTCTCGCCGCTCGACGCTTCGCTCCTGCTGACCCGGCGGATGCCCGCCCTGCGCGATGCGTTCTCACTCGTGCCCGAGTACCTGCGCACGCTCGATCGGACCGGGGCCGGGCGGGATATCCACGAGTACACGCCCGTCCTCGGGCGCCGCTTTCGTGCTCTCAAGCTCTGGGTGATGCTCCGCTGGTTCGGCCTCGAGGGCTATCGGCGCCGGATCGAGCACCACCTCGGGATGGCGGGGGCGTTCGCCGCGCGGGTCGATGCCGATCCGGATTTCGAGCGGCTTGCGCCGGTGCCGTTCTCGGTGGTCTGCCTTCGCTATCGGCCGCGTCAACTGGCCGGTCGCGAGGACGAGCCGGCGATCGCTGCCCGTCTCGACGAGCTCAACGCGCGCCTGATCGACGCCGTGAACCAGACCGGTGAGATCTTCCTGTCCCACACCCGCCTGGCCGGCCGCTTCACGATCCGGGTGGCCCTCGGCCACCTGCGCGGGGAAGAGCGCCACGCGGAGCGCGCCTGGGAGCTCCTCCGACGGGAGGCCGCGGTGGTTGGCGAGCAGGGCGGCGCCCTTGGCAGCGACGTGGCGCCCGCCGATGCTGCCGCGGCGGCCCGCGACTGACGCGTCAGAACGGCTTCGTCACCATCAGGACCACGATGACGATGACGATCCCCGTCGTCAGCGTCCCGAGGCGCCGGGAGCGCGCGGCTGCAACCGCGTAGGCCGCTGAAGAAGGGTCGCGCTCGGCCTCGTCGAGCTGGATCCGGATTGCTGGGGCAAATACCGTGATCCCCAGGATCGCGACAAGGGCGTACAGCGTGAGCGCGGCGAGGATCCAACCCGAGGTCAGCGGCCAGGCGCCCAGCCAGATCATCCCGAGACCCGTGGCGAGCAGGACGACGTAGCCCGGATTCGCGATCGAGCGATCGAGCCGCCGAACGGTCGCAATGACGAAGAGGAGCCGCTCGCGGTCGAGGCCGGCGCGCGTGAGCCAGAGCGTGGATGAGACGTTGATCCCGACCGCCACGATCGCGGCGAGGACGTGCAGGGTCTTGAGGATCAGGATGGGCATGTGGGCAGTCTGGCACGAAGCCCGGGCCTCCCGCTCCTCTGGTGGCGCGTTCGCCGCGGGGCGACGGCGTGCGGTAGATTGAGCGCCCACCCCGACCGTCCCATCCTGCCGAGGAGTTACTCGATGGCCGTCTCCGCCGTGACCGACATGCGCATGATCATCGACGGGGTGCCCGTCGAGTCGTCATCCGGCGACTGGCTGGAGGTCCGCTCCCCTGCGACGAGGGAGCTGGTCGGGCGCGTCCCGGCGGGAACGCCCGAGGACGTGGACCGGGCGGTGGCCGCGGGTCGCCGCGCCTTCCGCGACGGGCGCTGGTCGCGCAAGCTCCCCTCGGAACGGGCCGCAATCCTGAGCAAGTTGGCCGACCTGATCGACGCCGACGCCGACGCCCTGGCCCGGCTCGAGACGCTCCAGACCGGGTCGGCATACAAGCTGCGCCGCGAGTCGGATTTCGCCTTCTGCGGGGACAACCTGCGCTTCTTCGCCGGGGCTGCCCGCCATCTCGAGGGCAAGGCCGCCGCCGAATACACGGGTACCCACACGTCGTTCGTCCGGCGCGAGCCGATCGGCGTCGTCGGCCAGGTGGCGCCGTGGAACTACCCGTTCTGGATGGCGATCTGGAAGGTCTCGCCCGCGCTCGCCGCGGGCAACAGCATCGTCCTCAAGCCGGCCTCGGCGACGCCGCTTACCACCGTCCGCCTCGCGGAGCTGGCCCTCGAGGCGGGCGTGCCGGCCGGCGTGCTCAACGTGGTGACCGGCCGGGGAGAGGTCGTCGGGGCCGCCCTCGCCGCGCACATGGACATCGACCTGATCTCGCTCACCGGCGACTCGGAGACCGGCAAGCAGGTCCAGGCGCTCGCCGTCTCGAACCTCAAGCGCGTGCACCTGGAGCTCGGCGGCAAGGCGCCGTTCATCGTCTGTGCCGATGCGGACATCGAGGCGGCCGCCCGCGGTGCAACGGCGGGTGCCCTGGTCAACGGCGGGCAGGACTGCACCGCGGCGACGCGAGCCTATGTCCACCGTTCCGTCTACGACCGGTTCCTGGCCCGTACCGCAGAACTGTTCGAGGGCGTCCGGGTCGGGGACCCGTTCTCACCCACGACCGACCTCGGGACGCTGATCTCGGCCGGCCAGGTGGATCGCGTCGAGGGCTTCGTGCAGCGCGCCGTGCTCGCTGGGGCACGGGTGGTTGCCGGCGGGAGGCGCCCCGCGGTTCCCGGGCTGCCGAACGGCGCCTTCTACCGGCCCACGATCATCGCGGACTGCACCCAGGACAGCGAGATCGTGCAGCGCGAGGTCTTCGGGCCGGTGCTGGCCGTCCTGCCCTTCGACGAGGTCGACCAGGCGATCGAGTGGGCGAACGACACGATCTACGGGCTGGCGGCGAGCATCTGGACCCACGACGTCTTCGTGGCCATGGAGGCGGCCCGCCGGCTGAACTTCGGCCACGTGCAGGTCAACGACCACCTGATGGTGACCTCGGAGATGCCGCACGGCGGCTTCAAGCAGTCCGGTTTTGGCAAGGACATGTCGGCCTACTCGTTCGAGGAGTACACCCAGGTCAAGCACGTCATGCTCGAGCTCACCGGCGAGCAGGAGAAGTCCTGGCACTACACGATCTTCGGCGACCAGAAGCCGTCCTGATCGTCTCGCGGCGTGGCATCATCTGCAGGCCGAACCACAACCACAGCCGAGGGCCCGACCAGACCGTGCCGCCGATCACCGAGCTGACCAGGATCGAACCCGTTCACCTCGATCGACTTGAGCGCCAGGGCGTCTTCACGACCGGCATCCTGCTGGAGGTGAGTGAGACGCCGACCCGTCGCCAGACGCTGGCCGACCAGCTGGACGCCTCCACGAACGACGTCCTGACCTGGCGTGACGAGGCGCTGATGCTCAACCTCGCGGGCTTCGGGGCGACCGAGCACGTCCTCCTGGGCCAGTCCGGGTTCGAGGGCCTGCGCGCCATCCTCGGGGTGGACCTCGCCACCTTCCGGACGCGCGTCGCCCGAGGCGCCCAGGAGCTGAACCTCGCGACGCCCTCGGATCTGACCCTCGAGGGCTGGTGGGACCAGGCCCGGACGCTCGAGGACGAATAGCCCCCGGACGGTGTCGGACCCGGCCGGCGCTACCATGCCGGGGATGCATCTCCCGAACCTCCTTGGTCGGCTCGCCGTCGCGGCAGCCACGGCCCTCGTGATCGTCGCCCTGACGATCGTCCCGTTTCTCAGCCCCGCGTGGATCGCTTTCGAGCAGGATCGCGCGTCGGCGGCGGAGTGGACGGGATTCGCTCCAGACGAACTGCGGTCGGTGACGAACGCGACCCTGCACGACCTCGTGGTCGGTCCGCCGGCTTTCGATGCCACCCTCGACGGCATCCCGGTCCTCAAGCCGTCCGAGCAGTCGCATATGCGCGACGTGCGGGGCGTCTTCGCGGGCTTCTACATGGTGGCCATCGCGGGCGGTGCCGTGCTCGCCGGGGCGGCCTTCCTGACGCGCGGTTCGCCGGGTGGGCGAGCGACGTTGTGGCGTGCGATCCGCCGCGGTGCGAGCTGGCTGGCCGTCGGGATCGTCGTCGCGGGCGCGGTGACGGCGGTCGCCTTCGATGCCGCCTTCGAAGTCTTCCACCGGCTCTTCTTCCAGGCCGGCACCTACAACTTCGACTCGCGGACCGACCGGCTCGTCCAACTGTTCCCGGATCAGTTCTGGTCCGAGACCGCGATGGTGGTAGGCGCCGTCGTCCTTCTCGCGGCGGTCGGGGTCGCGGTCGTCGCCGGCCGTCGGGTGGGCCGATTGCCCGAAGAAGGTGCCGCATGATCGGGATCCCGGTTGCGCGGATCGGCGGGATCGAGGTCCGGGTCCAGCTCGGCTGGATCATCGTCGTGGCGTTGGTCGCGGCGCTGGCGGTCGGCCAGGTAGGCAGCGCCGCCCCCGAGCTGGGGGGCGCCGTCCAGTGGACGATCGGGCTCCTGGTCGGGGTCGGGTTCTTCCTCAGCGCGATGACCCACGACCTCGCCCACGCGCTGACCGCGAAGCGTCGCGGCGTCGAAGTCGGGTCCATCGTCGTGTCGTTCTTCGGGGGGACGACGCCCCTGGACCCGGCCTCCGACGATCCCCGCGCCGAGCTCGCGATTGCGGCGAGTGGGCCGATCGTCAGCACGCTTCTGGGCGCCGCGCTGGCTGGGATAGGGCTCCTGGTCGGGACGACAGGGCCGGCGGTCGCCCTCGCGGCCGGCCAGTTGCTTGCGGTCCTCGGGGTCCTCAACCTCCTGCTCGGCCTGGTGAACCTTCTGCCGAGCTACCCGCTCGACGGGGGGCGGATCGTCAAGGCGATCGGCTGGCGCCGTCGCGGAGTCGAGACCGACGGTTGGCGCGCGGCTGCGTCAACCGGTCGCGCGACCGGCGGAGTCCTCGTCGTCGGCGGCGTGGCCGGCGCCCTTGGCGGGCAGGGGAGCAACGCCGCCATGGTGGTGCTGTGCGGCTGGTTCCTGATCCTGTCGAGCCGCGCGATCCGCGAGCGAGTCCGGGTCGAGGCGCTCATCGGCGGGGTCACCGTGGGCGACGCGATGGAGCACGACGTCTCGACCGTGCATGCCAACCTGACCCTGGACACCATCGCGGGCCAGCTCATGGATGCGGATAATCCCGTGACGGTCGTCCCGGTGCTCGACGGCTCGACCGTCGAGGGGATCGTCAGCGCGGGCCAGGTTCGGCGGATCAGGCGTGGGCGCTGGGGGGAGACGCGGGTGGGCGAGATGATGGCCCGGCCGCCCCGGTTGCCGTTCCTCGCGCCGGGCGAGACGCTCGTCTCCGCGGTGGAGCGGCTCCAGCGAGCCGGCCTCGACGGTGCCCCGGTCCTCGAGGACGGCCGCCTGGTCGGGGTCCTGACGCGTCGATCGATCGGCGCCGCGGTCGCGGCCCGTGGCGGCGTCGCCGGTCCCGGCGGGAGATCCGCGCCGTGACCGGCGGAGGCGAGACCGACCGGCTCCTGACCGTCGACGAGGCGCTTGCCAGGGTCCTCGGCGCGATCCCGGGCCCGACGGAGCCGGAATGGGCTCGTCTCGGCGAGGCGCTCGGGCGGGTCGTGGCCGAA
>Ga0315281_10011973_pt1 | contig 11847 bp, 11 predicted proteins | sample YL17G07_0_MG_FD_204540 | JGI IMG/M metagenome (GOLD analysis project Ga0315281, IMG submission 204540) | Sediment microbial communities from Yellowstone Lake, YNP, Wyoming, USA - YL17G07_0 | ecosystem: Environmental > Aquatic > Freshwater > Lake > Sediment | place: USA: Wyoming | collected... | reverse complement strand
TTGAGGGGGGCGTCTTGTCGAACCCGTTCGTTGTCTCGTATTTTTTCTTCGAGCTCGTCCAGCTGTTTTTCGATGAATTCCATCCTTGATTTCAGGATTTGGGAAAGTTTATTGGCCTCCCCGAGTTGCTCGGAGGATTCGTAAACCTGTTTTTTCAGCTCAAGATTTTCCCTTTTTAAACGCTCGTTTTCCGCCGCCAGGTCGGCCGCGGTCGGGGCGTCATTTTTCCCTCCGTTGGTTAAAGCGCGGGGCGCAGGGTTGGATGCCGCGCCAATTCTCAGCTCAAGGTAGCCCGCCGTTTGGGAAAAATTAAATTTGGCCTCGGAGGCGAGCTCAAATTCAAGCCTGACCGAGTTGGACTTTGGGGACACCGCGACGTTGACGGATGAAACAAGGCCGCTTTCAACCTTTCTCCTGCCAAGGTCCAATTCAGGCGAAACATTGGGTATCTCCACTGCGATTCTAGGCGGGTCGGTCAGCAGGTAGGAGGAAAACTCCACTTTTCTAGAGGTGAAAATTCGGACGAACGAGCCGTTGGGATTCGAATCAACGGTTATCGAAGTAAGTCGCACAAGACCTTCCGCCGGGCGCGTCTGCACGGTTGGTTCGTACGTGGCGCAGGAGCCAAAAATAAGCGCGACCAGAATTAGGGCTGGCGCCGCCGAGGACAGCCTTGTCCCCGTGCGGATTAGTTCATTCCGCACATGCCGGACGAACAGGACGGATGCGGCATTTGGCATCCGCCGGTGTCGCACGCCGAGGCGTGCGAGGTTCCGCCGATTGCGGGGGAGAACGTGGACATCTCCTTTGCGACCTTCTTGCCGTGGCATTTCGGGCATTCGACACCCTTGAAGCTGTTGCTCGAAAGCCTTAACACCTCGAACCTATTGCCGCAATCCTTGCACGCGAACTCGTATATGGGCATTTTTAGTTCTCCAAATTCGATATTATTTTATTCATTAAGTTGGCGGACACCTTTGTAGCGGGAACTTTATCAATCCAATGATGCGGGCCGGATCGCTGGGCTACTTGGACAACGGCAACCTCCGTGGTTCCGCCCATGTCATATAACTTAACTACATATCTATATCGCTCAATGCTCGGGGCCGCGCCGAAAATCGGAACCACTTCGACATTTTTTGCCTTGGAATCGACAATCCAATCCGTGGTTATCACCCCCCCGCTTTTATCGGCGCTGATTATCGGCAGAGTCAGCATGGTTTCCAGCACTTTTTCCCATGCTTGGTTATAGTCCAAGTTAAAACTTCGGATTAAGGAGCCTTGCGGAAGCCGCTTAGTTTTGGCCGCTGTCTCCATTTTATCCTCTGGATTTTCAACTGGTTGGGGCTTGGCCTCTTCGGGTTTGTCCACAGGTTTTGTCTGTTTTACCTCTTGGTTAGGATTGCTGGTTGCCGTATTGCCGGTTTTTGAGTCAGCCTGGTCAACAGGGTAAACCAATTTGTTGGGGAGCATTGAGCATGACGCAAAGGAAAAAGCACCGATAGAAAGCAACGCAATAATAAGATTTTCTTTTTTCATCTGGAAAAGATATCACCTAAAGAGGTTTGTAGTCAATGTTTACCGACCATTGCCCGATATATCGGTTGATTTAGCCCTATTTTATCAATGTCTTGAAAAAAAACAGCATTCAGCCTCTCTTGGGGCTAAAGTTTTTACAAGTTTCTACCGAAAACATCCACAAGGTAGAACTCCGTTTATGGAGAGAATATTATTGTGAGGATATTTGACTGAAGAAATATTATGGGAATTGAACTAGCAAATGGCAGGTTAAGCACAAGTGTTGGGAGCGGTGCGCCACAATTACCGCAATCAAAGCCTATCGCTCCCAGCATCGCCGAAGGTGCCGTATTTATATCCAAGCCCTATAAGCGGGTCGAATTTCAGCTACAGATGCCCGACCCGTCGTCAGCCTCGCAAAAACCCTCGGAAAATCAGGACGGCGCGGCGCCCCGAATTGCCATTAAGGCTTCAAGCGCTCCCAAGGTGGTCATGCAGGTGGACAACACCCCTGAAAAAGACTACTCGGTGATATCGCTCCAGCAGGAGGGAAGGCAGATAAACCATGATTCCACCGTTCATTTTTCCCAGCAATACGACTCTTACGGAAGGCCCCGGATGGGAATGAGCCGGGAGCCGTATGATTTCGCGTTCACGAAATTTATGGTCAAGACCAACCAAATCAAATACCAGGAAAACGTGAGGCAGTCCAACACAGACGTGAGAAAAAAAATCGACGCGTATGTGAAGAGCGCGCCGGAGAATATCCAAGTGTCCGGCAATTCAAACATGAATGTTTCCCTGGCCCCTCCCTCTTCGTCCGCCCCCCCCGCCGACAATGTTTCAGCCGAGGCTCCCACCGCAAACGTCGCACCCGAGCCGCAGTCAATTTCCGTAACAGCCTGACCCCTTTCCCGCTTTAAGCAAAAAACCGTCAAAAAAACCTCAAAGAAAATTGCGTTGCAGGGGCAAAAATTTGGGATAATGGACGAAATAATTCGTTGGAGAACAGATGGATATAGCCGACATTATCGCAACACTGCCGCACCGATACCCGTTTTTGCTAATAGACAAGGTTTTGGAGATGGAGGAACACAAATCCATCAAGGCGATTAAGAACGTCACCATGAACGAGCCGTTTTTCCAGGGGCATTTTCCAGGGAAGCCGATTATGCCAGGCGTGTTGATAATAGAGGCCCTGGCTCAGACCGCCGCTTATCTGGCCATAAAAAGCGCCAAGGATATACCGGGGAAGAAGATTCCGCTTTTCACCGGCATCGAAAGCGCGCGTTTTAAGCGGCAGGTCGTACCGGGGGACGTTCTAACGCTGGAGCTGTCGGTCACAAAGACAAGGTCGCGCATCTGGTGGCTTTCCGGCACCGCGTCCGTCGGGTCGGAACTGGCCTGCAAGGCGGACATAACCGCCGTGTTGAGCGTGGAAGGGCCTGACGGGGACAGCCGCGGCTAACCGGGGCGGTCACCATCACCATGAATATCCATCCAACGGCGATAGTACACGGGGACGCAAAGATTGACCCGACGGTGGAGATAGGGCCGTTTGCCGTTATTAACTCCGACGTGGAGGTCGGCCCCGGTTGCAAAATAGGGGCGTATGTTTTTCTGAACCACGTCGTCATGGGCGAAAACAATAAAATCGGCGGCCACACCCTCATAGGGGGCGACCCGCAAATGCTCGTTTGGAAAGACACGCCGACCAAGGTTCGCATCGGCAGGAACAACGACATAAGAGAGCTGGTCACGATTCATAGGAGCAAGACCGAAAACTCGGAGACCGTCATAGGCGACGGCAATTTCCTGCTGGCCAACACCCATATCGGCCACGACTGCATAATAGGGAACAACACGATTATCACCACTTTCGCCGGTTTGTCCGGTCATGTCACCGTGCAGGACGGCGCCATCATCGGGGGGATGGCGGGGATTCACCAATTCGTGAGGATAGGGGAGATGGCGATGATAGGGGGCATGGCCCGCATAGTGCAAGACGTCGCCCCGTTCATGCTGGCCGAGGGAAGCCCGGCGGACATAAGAAACTTCAACGTGGTCGGGTTGAAACGCAAGGGGTACAACGAAAAGGCCAGGGCGAACATAAAAGAGGCCTTTAAAATACTTTTTAAATCCAAATTGAGCCTTAAAAGCTCCCGCGAGAAGCTCGCCGAAATATCGGACGAAAGCGGCGAGATGAAAAAAATTCTTGATTTTGTGAATTCCACGCAACGCGGTCTAACCGGGGTTTAGAAGTCTCGAACCGCGTTAAAACGGGCTGGATGTATCAACCGGGTAAAATGCTATAATTTCGCTGATATGACTGAACAAAATAAAAAAACGCGCGTCGGGGTAATCGGGGTCGGTCGAATGGGGCAGTTCCACGTGAACGTCTATTCCGAAATGCCGGAGGTCGAGCTAGTCGGAGTGTCCGACACGAACTCGGTGAGAGGAAAGGCCGTGGCGGAGAAGTACAAGATAGAGTACTTCCCCGATTTCCGGCAGATGCTAAAAAAGGTGGAGGTGGCCAGCGTCGCCGTTCCCACCAAGTTTCATTTTGAGGTCGCCCGCGAGGCTCTCCTAGCCGGGGTGCATCTGTTGGTCGAAAAGCCGGTTTCCGACAACTTCGAGCACGCGCGGGAGCTTTTTGCCCTGGCGGAAAAAAAAGGGCTTGTTCTTCACGTCGGCCACATCGAGAGGTTCAACGGAGCCGTGCAGGAGCTTCAAAAGATAGTGAGCGACCCGATCCTTATCCAATGTTTTAGGATGGGCCCGTTCGACCCGCGCGTCGCCGAGGACAGCGTGGTGTTGGACCTCATGATTCACGACATCGACATAGTTCTCAACCTCGTGAATTCCGAGATCGACACCCTTGCCGTTATATCCGCCTCGCCCGTGTCCAAGGTCGAGGACGTGGTGAACGTGCAGGTGAAATTTAAAAACGGTTGTCTGGCGACCTTCACGGCGAGCAGGGCCACGCAAAACAAACTTCGGAACATGTCCATCTCGTGTTTGAAGCATTATGTGTTCCTCAACTTCTCCGACCAGGAGATACACGTTCATCGAATGGCCAGCTCCGCCCACGAGCTGTCCAAGCAACAGCTTAAGTACAAGGAGGAGCTGACCACGGAAAAAATATTCGTCCACCGCGACAACCCCCTGAAGCTGGAGCTTCGCCATCTGATCGACTGCGTAAACGGGGCCGAAAGAATGGTTAGCGTGGAGGGGGAGCTTAAATCCCTGCGCCTCGCGCTGGACATACTAGATTTGTGCAGAAGCGGGAAGAGCCGATAGTGAAGTCTTCTTCCGCGTCGCCGTTGGCGCTTGTCGCCGGCGAGGGTTCGTTGCCGCTGGCAGTTTGCGAAACCGCCTCAAAGCGCGGGGTTCGCGTTGCCGCCGTAGCCTTTTCCAAAGCGTCCGCTAAAAGCCTCGAACGGGTGGCGGACGTAAAACTGTTGGGGATTGGCGAGCCGGATAAAGTCATCGCCTATTTCAAGGAAAAGGGGTGCCGAAAACTCTGCCTAATCGGCAAGATTGAAAAAAAACTTATTTTCGAGAACATAAAGGTCGATTTACGGGCCATGAAACTTTTGGGCAACCTTATAAGAAAGGACGATTCGTCCATCATGCGCGCCGTGATGGAGGAGCTGGAGCGGGAGGGGTTTGAGATTGAAAAACAGACCGACTGGCTCCCGTCCCTCATGCCGAGGGCCGGAGTGTTGGGGAAAATACAGCCGTCCTCGGCGATAAAGGTAGACTTTGAGTTTGGAATCCGCATCTGCAGACAGATGGCGGATTTGGAGATAGGGCAGACGATAATCGTAAAGGAAGGGGTTGTGCTCGCCGTGGAAGCCGTGGAAGGCACGAACGAGGCGATTGAGAGGGGTTGTTCGCTCGGCGGCGCCGGGGCGGTCATGATAAAAGCGGGAAGACCCAACCAAGATCTTCGATACGACATCCCGGCGGTCGGTATCGAGACAATAAGCAGATTGAGGAAAAACAAGGCGGCGGGTCTTGCGGTGGAGTCCGGCAACGTCGTCGTCGTGGATCTTCCCGAAGTGGTGAAGGCCTGCGACGACGCGGGAATTTCGTTGGTCGCGTTGTGATGCGGGGCGCGGAAAGCGTGGCTACTGTCGACACCGCGTGGCGGGACCGCTCGCTTCTATTGGTCGGCGCCTTCACCATTCTTCGCCTCCTTATGATGGGGCTGACCGGTTTGGGCGACTCGGAGTCGTATTACTGGACCTGGTCGCGCCACATGGATTTGAGCTATTACGACCATCCGCCGATGGTGGCGTGGCTTATATGGATTTCCACGGCAATCGGCGGGGACAACGCTTTTTGGACGCGGCTCCCCTCGGCTGTTCTTTTTGTCGGCGTTTGCTGGATGATATATCTGACCGCCGTCTCGATTTTTAAGTCGAGAGAGGCCGGATTTTGGAGTCTGGTCATTTTCAACCTGTCGCCGCTTTTTTCGTTCGGCGCGTTGCAGATGGTGCCGGACATCCCGGCCGCTTTTTTCTGGATGATGTGCGTTTATTTGGTGGTGAGGATTCTCGACGGTGCCGACCCGTTGTGGTGGTACGCAGTCGGCGCGACGCTGGGCGTGGGTCTTTTGAGCAAATATATGCTGGCGCCGCTGGTTCCCTCCACGCTGTTAATGCTCGGCTGGCATAAGGAATATAGGAAGCACCTCCGACAACCGCACATATACCTAGGCGGGGTTTTGGGGCTGGTCATTTTTATCCCGGTGCTCGCATGGAACTACATCCATGACTTCCCGTCGTTCAAATTCCATTTGGTAAACCGCAACCAAGAGACGCATTTCCAGCTCAACCACATGGGGCAGTTTCTAGGCGGTCAGGCGCTTTACATGTCTCCGCTGGCTTGGTTCGGCCTGCTTTATGTCGCGTGGCGCGTGTCGAAGGGGTTGTTTAAGGAGGGGGACAAAAAGTTTATCCCTGTTTTTTGGCTGGGTGTTCCTCCCATGATATTTTTTTATTTTATCGGCCTGTGGTCCAAGACCTCGGAGCCGCATTGGGCGGCGTTCGGCTACCTGACCCCGATTATCGCCTGGGGGGCGTATTTCACGTTTGCCAAAAAGGCGTGGTTAAAATACACGGTTGCGTCTCTGGTTCTTTCCGGAATTTTAATCGCGCTGGTCTATGTCCACACTTTCAAACCGATACTTCCGCTGAAACCAAAATACGACATAACCAACCTGCTGTACGGCTGGGACACGGTGGGGAAGGCGATCGAAGATGACCTTAAGGCGTTGCCGGGCGAGAAGGGGAAATTCATAATGGCCCACCACTGGGTAATGTGCTCGCAGATAGAATTCGCCACAAAACACCGCGATAAAGTGTTTTGCATAAACTCCAAAACGGACCAGTTCGATTTCTTTCCCGAAACCGTTCCCCCCGCCGGGGCGGATTTCATTTTTGTAGCCGACGACAGGTTCGAGGAGCCGCCGGACGCCTTCTATCTTTTTGACAGGGCTGAAAAGGCGCAAAAGATAACGATATTTCGCGGCGGGGCTCCGGCGAGGCAGTTTCAGTTGTACAGGGTTTTTGGATATAAGGGACAGAAAACGGAGTAGGGAATAATCCGCCGCGGGCGCGGAACAAAAAGATGCGATTAATTAAATATTTTTTGCTTGTCCTTGTCCTTGCGTCGGTGACCGCAGATTACTCCCACGCGTCGCAGGACAAATCCGTCGATGCGTACAAAAAGGCGGCTGACCAGTACCACAAAATCAAAAAGTCCCCCAAAAAAACGACCAGGGCCGATTTGGAAAAAAGTCTGGCCAAGTTCAAGGGTGTTTACACAAAATATCCCGGCGGTTCAAAATCCCCGCAGGCCCTTTACATGAGCGGGTCGATTTACGCCGATCTTTTCAGGCAGTACCACAAGACCGTCGACAAGGACAACGCAATCACCATCTATCGGGTGTTTGTAAGGAGTTATCAAAACAACCCGCTTGCGAACAACGCGCTTTACGATTCCGGCGAGCTTCACCTGCTGGAGAATAAAAAACTCGAGGCGCTCTCGGATTTTCGCGGAGTGTTGAGGTGGTTCCCCAAAAGCGAATCCGCGACCAAGGCGAAAATCATGGTCGCGCGGCTTGAGAGGGAGGTCGGAAAATCCAAATCCGGCGGAAAGAAAATTGTTCCGGAAGCCGAGGGGGCGGATTTCAAGGGCGTCAGGTATTGGGGCAACAGCAAATACACCAGGGTTGTGTTCGAGGTCGGCAAGAGCGTGCATTACAGGGCCTCCAGCAACGCGGAGGGAAACGGGATCACCGTCGATCTGTTGGACGTGGAAAACCCGGCCGACAAGGCCAAGCTGTTAAAGCCGCTTGAGATTTTTGTGGAGTCCATACAAATCTCAAAGCTGAACAACGAAATAATGAGGGCGATGATACGCCTCAACTCAAAATGCTCGTTCACGACGTTTGTTCTTTCAAACCCAGAAAGGATAGTGGTGGACATTAACGCGGCAAAACCGGCGGTAGCCGCGGTTAATTCTCCCGAGCTAAAAGTCGAAACGACCGAGACGGAAAATCCCGCCGAGAAGCCCGTGGCGGAGAAAAAAGGCGAAAGGCAGACAGCTTCCCTCATCCCAAGGCCCGATACGTCGTTGCCGATGATAGAGCCTCTTTCGCGACAAAAGACGGCAACGACCGAGCCGTCCCCCCCGGCGGAAAAGCAGACAGCCTCCCTTATCCCAAGACCCGATACGTCGTTGCCGATGATAGAGCCGCTTCCGTCGGGTATGGCCGCGATTCCAAAATCGCCCACGAAGAAGGGGGCCGGGGAATCCACCACGATTCCGTCTACGGACGGAAAAGAGGCGAGCCTTCATTCAAATCCGAAATCCGACAAGATTAGGACAATAGTTATAGACCCCGGCCACGGCGGTAAGGACCCGGGCGCCATAGGAAGGAACGGCCTGAAGGAAAAGGACATCACCCTGGACGTGGCGCTAAGGCTGAAAAAACAGATTCAGACCGATTGCCGGTGCAAGGTGCTGATGACCCGCTCGACCGACGTCTTTATTCCGCTTGACGAGAGAACGGCGTTTGCCAACACCGTGGACGCGGACCTTTTTATTTCCATCCATGTAAACAGCAACAAAAGGAAAAGCGCGAAAGGCGTCGAGACATATTTCCTAAGCCCCGCCAGAAGCAAAAACGAGTCGTACGTCGCCGCGAGGGAAAACATGATCCAACAGGAAAACGACAACGAGGACATGAACGACCTCGCCTTCATACTTTTCGACATGCAGAACACGGACAAAATAAACGAGTCAAGCAGGATGGCCGGGACAATTCAGCGCTCGCTGGCCGGAAAACTCGGCTCGACCTACAGAATAAAAAACAACGGGGTGAAGCAGGCGATGTTCTACGTCTTGCACGGGGCGAAAATGCCGTCCATCCTGGTGGAGACCTCGTTTATTAGCAATCCGGCGGAGGAAAAATTATTGAAATCCTCCGATTACAAAGACACGATAGCGCTCGGCATCGCGCGCGGAGTGGCGGATTACGCCAAGGAAACGCAGATGGCCTGGTATTACGAATAACCGCCTTGCTTTTTCGGTGAAATCATCACGCCGGTCATAAACCGTCCGGCGTTTCCCTTTTCAGCGCGGTGGGAATAGAACTCGTCAACCCGGCAGGAAGTGCATATTCCGCAGTCGTGGACGTTTTTCTCCGCCACTCCCGCCGCCAATAGCTGGTCGAAGGCCGCCCCGGCCATGTCCAGTTTTCCATCCGCGAAATATTTTCTATAAAAGTCGAAACCCCCTTCAAACACGTCCTCCTTGACCTCGTAACAGCACTTTCTGATGGACGGGCCGATAGCCGCCACGACGTCGCCGCCGGAACCCATGCGCGCTAGCGTCTTCCCGATTATTCCAAGAAAAATTCCCATTCTTCCGGCATGAACTATGGCGGCTTTCTTTTGTTTGGGGTCGGCTAGGATTATCGGAAGGCAGTCAGCGGTTAGAACGCCGGCAGGCGTAAAAGGGGCGGACATGATGACCGCGTCGGCCGGGACGATTTTTTCCGGGTCGCCGGATAGCCGGTATATTTCCGTTCCATGCACCTGTTTCGGTAGACATATCGTCCGTCCACCCGCGAACAGCCGGTTTGCAAACGCCAGGTTTTCCCGCGCCGTTTCGTCGGTTGTCGAAGAGGCCAGATTGAACCCGTTTAAGCGGGTCGTTATCCAGTTGGTGAAAATACCAAGCTCGTCAAGCGGCTTGAAGGTGTACCACCTTGTCCCTTGTGATTCCCGCAGGGTCAACATCAATAACAGTTCCCCTCAAACTCCCCGCACCTTTTACACCCCGCCATTTCAGGCAGGCATGGAGCCGTGGTTTTGCCCTGATAGGATTTTTCGCGCTCCTTCCAAAGGTATTCCTTTGTGACGCCGGAGTCGATAAAATCCCACGGCAGTATTTCGTCCATCCCCCCGCCGTGGAAAAACGCGTTGAAGTTGGAATATCTCTTTTGCACTATTTTCCAATTTCCGTCGCGGAACGCCTCAAGCGCGATTTTTCCGGCGTTTCTGTTCCCCACCGACAAAAGAGCCTGGGGTGCCGCGTGTTTGGCGGATTCGAGTTTTAGCTCCACGTTGCTTTCGCGGGCCAGCTCGCTCCTAATCTCGGCCATTTTATTTTTTAGCTCCTTTTGAGGGGCGAGACTTTCCCACTGGAACGGGGTTTGTGCTTTTGGGACAAACGGGTTTATCGCCGCCATAATTTTACCGGCGCGACCGTGCTGTTTGGATTTGTTAAGAAGTTCGTCGCGCAATCTTTTTACAAGCCCGACAATCGCGGTCACGTCATCGGCCTGTTCGCCGGGAAGTCCGATTAGGAAATACAGCTTTATGTTCGCCATACCCGCCGAAACGGCAGTCCCCACGGTCGTCACAATCTCGTCGTCGCTTACGTCTTTGTTGACGGCCCTTCTAAGTCTTTCGCTTCCGGCCTCCGGCGCGATGGTCATAGTGTGCAGTCCGCCTTTAACCAGAAGTTTGAGCATATCCTCGTCGACGTAGCCGACCCGAAGGGAGGAGACGTTGACCCCCCCGCCCTTCTCGATTATTTTTGAATAAACATCTTTTATCCGCGGGTGCTCGCAAATGGCGGAGCCGATGAGGCCTACCCGTTTTCTTAGCTTTAGTCCCTCGTCAATCTGGGCGCTTAGTTTTTCAAGGCCGACGTGACGCACGGGACGATATATGAACCCCGCCGCGCAGAAACGGCACCCCTGTCCGCACCCTTTGCCGGTTTCAATGAGCCATGAATCTTTGAAAACAGTTTCTTCGTCGAAGACTTGGGCGGAGCCGCTTTTGGCGAAAGCGCGGTCATAAAGCCTGTTCACCTTTTCCGGGGCGGCTCCGAGCGGCCTTCTGGAAATTATTTTTTGGCGTTCTCCAATCTCCACCTCGTAAAGCGAGGGGACGTACACTCCGTCGACGGCGGCGATTTCCGCCAGTCTCTCCGCGCGGTCAAGCGCGCGGTTGTCGGCCAGTTTTTTAACCCATTGCTCCAGCGTCAGCTCCCCCTCGCCTATCACCATGAAATCCAAAAATATGGCGAACGGTTCCGGGTTCAGCGTGGGCGCTATGCCTCCGGCGCAGACCAACGGGTGCGTGTGCTCTCGCCGGTCTTGTTCAAGCGGCACTCCGGCGGCGGTCAGGATGGAAAAAAGATTAAGGATGTCCGTCTCGAAGGTTATTGAAAACGCGAGAAGGTCGAAGTTTCCCAGCGGCTTGTTTTGGAAGTTTGAGCGCGGCTTGCCGCCGTCTTCGGTTAAAAACGCGATGTCGCAGTCGCAAATCGCGTTCAACGCGGAATATATTTTATGGAACCCAAGATAGCTCAACCCCAGCTTTTGCAGGTTCGGATAGACCAGGCAGACGGAAAGCGGATAACCGTTTTTAGAATTTTCGCTCATATATGATAATCTTTCACGACAGTATGGTAACAAAAGACACAGCCGAACAGTTAAAGATTATCCGCCAGGGAACAGTGGAGATAATTTCCGAGGAGGAGCTTAAGTCAAAGCTGGAGCTAAGGCGCCCGCTTGTCATAAAAGCCGGGTTCGACCCGACGGCGCCGGACATCCATCTCGGCCACACGGTGCTTTTGCACAAACTGCGGCAGTTTCAGGAACTGGGGCACAAAATAAAGCTGTTGATAGGGGATTTCACCGCCATGATTGGCGACCCGACCGGAAAAAACGAGACGCGCCCTCCCCTCACCATGAACGAGGTCTTGAGCAACGCCGAGACGTACAAACGGCAGGTTTTTAAG
>Ga0315281_10011971_pt1 | contig 11848 bp, 9 predicted proteins | sample YL17G07_0_MG_FD_204540 | JGI IMG/M metagenome (GOLD analysis project Ga0315281, IMG submission 204540) | Sediment microbial communities from Yellowstone Lake, YNP, Wyoming, USA - YL17G07_0 | ecosystem: Environmental > Aquatic > Freshwater > Lake > Sediment | place: USA: Wyoming | collected... | reverse complement strand
GTTCGCGAACGCGTATGAAAACCTGGACAGGCCCTTCAAGCCGCTCACCCAGCTCGATGCAGGTCTGGCGCGCGAGCACGGCGGCGCGGGACTGGGCGTGGCGCTCGCACGGCGCCTCGCCGAGCTGAACGGCGGCACCATCGAAGTGGAAAGCGAACCGGGCAAAGGCGGCACCTTCACGCTGCGCCTCACCGTACAGGAGGAAGCATGAACGAGACGCCCCCCCCCGCACGGATACTGGTCGTCGACGACGAGGACCGCAATCACAGGCTGCTCGTGGCGATGATCGAGGCCGAGGGCTACGTGGCCTTGGAGGCGGCCGACGGGCGCGCAGGGGCTCGAACTCGCGCGGCAGAGCCCGCCCGAGCTCGTCCTGCTCGACATCATGATGCCCGACATGGACGGCTACGAGGTGGCGCGCGCGCTCAAGGCGGACGCCGCCACCAAAGCGATCCCGGTGGTGATGGTGACGGCACTCGATGACCGCGAATCGCGCCTGCGCGGGCTAAAGGCGGGGGCCGAGGAGTTCGTCACCAAGCCGGTGGACCGCAACGAGCTGTGTATCCGCGTGAAGAGCCTCCTGCGCCTGAAGGAGTTCAGCGATTTTCTCGTGCGCCACAACGAGATATTGAAGGCGCAGGTGGACGAGCGCACGGCGGAACTCAAAATCGCGTTCATGAGCACCGTGGAGGTGGCGACGACCTTGAGCGAGATGCGCGACCCCTACACCGCCGGCCATGAGCGGCGTGTGGCGGAGATCGCCGTGGCCATCGGCGCCGAGCTCGGATTGGACGAGCGCCGGCAGGAGGGACTGCGAGTCGCCGGCTGTCTGCATGATGTCGGCAAAATCACCATTCCTTCAGAGATCGTTTCCAAACCCGGCAAATTGATTGCGATCGAGTTTCAGTTTATCAAGGGCCGTGCCCAGGCTAGCTACGATTTGCTGAAGGGCGTCGAGTTTCCCTGGCCGGTAGCGCAGATCGCCCTCCAGCACCACGAGCGCGTAGACGGCACCGGCTATCCGCAAGGTCTCAAGGGCGAAGCGATCCTCTTTGAGGCGCGCATCATGGCAGTGGCGGATGTGGTCGAGGCGATGTCCTCGCACCGACCCTACCGCCCCGGTCTTGGCATCGACAAGGCCCTCGCGGAGATCGAGCGCGGGCGCGGCAGCGCGTACGACCCGGTGGTTGCCGACGCGTGCCTAAAGCTGTTTCGCGAGAAAGCCTACGAACTGCCGCTGGCCTGATGCACCGGTTTTCCCGACCGGAAGGGGCGGATATAGAACGCACGACTCGGTGATCGAAAACGCAGGGGCGCACAACGCAGCTGCGCCTCATTGCGCGGCGCAGCGGAGTCAAACGCGGAGAGCCGATCAACGCGCACAGGAACTGCTGGATCACGAAAATTTGAGTACCGCGCGGCGGTCTTACCGGCGCAACCTGACGAAGAAAGCCAGGTCACTGAAGTGAAAATATTTACAAACAGCCGAAAAATATTAACAGCGCACCAATTCCGAAACGCTGTTAACTCATTGAAAGAATGGGGTGGCTGACGGGACTCGAACCCGCGACAACCGGAATCACAATCCGGGACTCTACCAGCTGAGCTACAGCCACCATCTAATCCATGCATCAAAGGCGCAAACAACACTGGTGCGCCCGGCGGGACTCGAACCCACAACCCCCGGCTTAGAAGGCCGGTGCTCTATCCGATTGAGCTACGGGCACTCTACCGGGCAAACTAGCCGGGTAAGTTCTGACATGCCAGCCAGAACTTACCTTAATTAAAGGGGGCTGTGAGGGGACAAGCCCGCTCGCTACAATCAGCCCCTGACTAACATTGGTCGGGGTGGAGAGATTTGAACTCCCGACATCCTGGTCCCAAACCAGGCGCGCTACCAGGCTACGCTACACCCCGGAAGGCGCGTAATATAACCCCAGCACCACACAGGGTCAATCTAAAACCGCTCCCGGCGGAATAGCTTGCACCCCCTCTGGATTTCTGCTATTAAAGCAGCTTTTTTGAAGAATTGGAAAGCCCCATGGCAGCAGAATTACACAAACCGTTCCCGCCCTATAAAGCCAAGGCGCGCGAGGAATACATGAACTCCAAGCAGCTGGCGCATTTCAAGAAAATGCTGCAGGAGATGAAGCGCGAGCTGTCCCAGGATATCGACCGCACGGTGCATACCATGCAGGACGAGGCGACCATCTTTGCCGACCCGAACGACCGCGCCAGTCAGGAGTCCGACATGTCGCTCGAGCTTCGCAACCGCGACCGCGAACGGAAGCTGATCAAGAAAATAGATGAAACGATTTCACGCATTGATGCCGGTGAGTACGGCTACTGCGAGAGTTGCGGTGTCGAAATCGGCCTCAAACGCCTCGAGGCCCGCCCTACCGCAACGTTATGCATCGATTGCAAGACGCTCGACGAGCTGCGCGAGAAACAGGTGGCGAAATAGCGCTTTGCCGATAGCAGTAACTGGATAACAAAAAAGGGCAGCCAACAGGCTGCCCTTTGTTTTGCATCGTCACTGACTACTGCACGGTCTGAGGCTGCGCTTGTTTCGCTTCGGCGGCCGCGGCCTTCATGCTCAAACGCAGCCTGCCTTTTTCGTCGGCCTCTATCACTTTGACGCGCACGGACTGGCCTTCCTTCAGATGGTCGGCAACAGCATTGACGCGCTCATTCGCAATTTGCGAAATATGCAGCAGTCCGTCCTTGCCCGGCAGGACGCTCACAATGGCGCCGAAGTCGAGCAATTTCAGCACGGTGCCTTCATAGATGCGCCCGACCTCGACGTCGGCGGTGATCTCTTCGATGCGTTTTCTGGCAAGCTCACCGCCTTCGGATGACACGCATGCAATCGTTACAGTGCCATCGTCCGAAATGTCGATTGAAGTACCGGTTTCTTCGGTCAGCGCCCGGATCACGGCGCCGCCTTTGCCTATCACATCGCGAATCTTTTCCGTCTTGATCTTGATCGTAATCATGCGCGGAGCGTAGGCCGAGAGCTCGGTACGCGGCGTTTCTAGCGCCTCCTTCATTTTGACCAGAATATGCATGCGCCCTTCGCGCGCCTGCACCAATGCGGCATGCATTATTTCCTTGGTAATGCCGGTGATCTTGATATCCATCTGCAGCGCAGTGATTCCTTTTTCGGTACCGGCGACCTTGAAATCCATGTCGCCAAGGTGGTCCTCGTCGCCCAGAATATCCGACAGCACCGCAAAGCGTTTGTTTTCCTTGATCAGCCCCATCGCAATGCCGGCTACGTGCGCCCTGAGTGGTACGCCTGCGTCCATCAGCGCAAGGCAACCGCCGCAAACCGATGCCATCGAACTAGATCCGTTTGACTCCGTGATTTCAGACACTACCCGCATCGAATAGGCGAATTCTTCCGGGGTCGGCAACACAGCGAGCAGCGCGCGCTTGGCAAGGCGGCCATGGCCGATCTCTCGCCGTTTGGGCGATCCGACTCTGCCAGTCTCGCCGGTGGCGTACGGAGGCATGTTGTAATGAAGCATGAAGCGGTCCGTATATTCGCCCTGCAACGCGTCGATTCGTTGTTCGTCACGCGAAGTGCCCAGCGTGGCAACAGCCAGCGCCTGCGTTTCACCGCGCGTAAAAAGCGCCGAGCCATGCGCGCGCGGCAGTATGCCCGGGCGTATCGTGATGGGGCGCACAGTACGCGTGTCGCGTCCGTCAATTCGTGGTTCGCCGTTCAGTATCTGTCCGCGCACGATTTTCGACTCGAGCGCAAAGCAGATTTCCTTGACGGCATTTGCCTCGGGGCCGTTGTCCGCGCCAACTCCAACCGCCTCAAATACTCGTTTCCAGATGCTGTCAATCGCTTCTGAGCGGGCTTGTTTCTGCTTGATTCGGAACGCCGCGTTTAAGTCACTCTCCGCCAGTTCTGCGATGCGCGTCGCCAGCGCTTCGTCTTTGGCAGGCGGGGCCCAGTCCCACATCGGCGTATTGATTTCATCTGCAAGCTGATTGATGAGTTCGATGACCGCCTGCATTTCTTGATGACCGTAAACCACCGAGCCGAGCATCACGTCCTCCGAAAGCTCGCTCGCCTCCGATTCGACCATCAACACTGCTTGCTGAGTACCGGCCACCACCAGGTTAAGCTGCGACGTTTTCAACTCTGTCGCCGTAGGATTCAACACATACTGCCCGTCAATGTAACCGACGCGTGCCGCACCTATCGGACCGTTAAATGGAATCCCGGAAATCGCGAGGGCAGCGGACGTGCCTATCATTGCCGGAATGTCGGAGTCGATCTCATTGTTTGATGACACGACCGTAGCGACCACCTGAACCTCGTTATAGTAGCCGTCGGGAAACAACGGACGAATCGGCCGGTCGATCAGGCGTGAGGTGAGTATTTCTTTTTCCGAGGGTCGTCCTTCGCGCTTGAAAAAACCGCCGGGTATTTTGCCGGCAGCGTAGGTGCGTTCCTGGTAATCGACGGTAAGCGGCAGAAAATCCTTACCCTCGGCAGCCGTTTTTTTTCCCACCACGGTAACCAGTACCACGGTATCTTCAAAATTCACAAGCACGGCGCCACTGGCCTGGCGAGCAATTTCGCCGGCTTCCAAGGTCAGCTTATGGCGCCCGAACATTATTGATTTCTTTATTGGATTCAATGTCTTATCCTTTATGTCGCAGTTTAGCCACACCTTCGATCAGGGGCACAGGTATTAAATTACTGGCGCCAAAAACAAATGTGGCCGGCCGTGCACAACGCGCGGACAGCCACTCGAACCGTTAATTCCACTACCGGCACAGTCGCAATATCACTTGCGCAGACCGAGGCGATCGATCAAGGCGCGATATTTTTCGACGTCAGAGCGTTTCAGGTAATCCAGCAGCTTGCGGCGCTGACTTACCATGCGCAGCAAGCCGCGCCGCGAATGGTGATCCTTGACGTGTGTCTTGAAATGCTCAGTCAATTCGGTAATGCGCGCCGACAGTAAAGCAACCTGCACTTCCGGCGAGCCGGTATCGGATTGCTTGCGCTGATAATCCTTGACGATCTGAGCTTTTTGCGTACCGCTTGTTGCCATTTATTTCTCCACTTACAAAGTCCGCTATTTTAACCTGTAAATTGGCGCTTTCTCAAGCATTTTTAGGGGCTTGCGGTTGGGCGCCGCCCTTCCCGGCTGGCTCCTTGACCGCTATCGCCAGTAAGCGTTTCGCCACCAGACGCCCTCCCTGCTGCACCTCGCCCAGCCCCAGAAATTGGTTGTCCAGGTCATAAAGTCGTACCAAGCCGCTCATTTCCGCGCCCTCAAGCTGGTTGGCCTGCCCCAGTTGGAGGCGACGCGCGGGCCCGGCTTCCAGCGACATACAGGGCAACTCCAAGACCAGGCTGTCTACCGGTAACATGCACGCTAGTCGTCGTGCCTCCGGCAACTCCTCCAGCCGCTCCAGCGTTATTGCCTGCGTAATGTCGAATGCACCTACTGCCGTACGGCGCAATCCCGCCAGAGTTGCCCCACAGCCAAGCGCACGCCCGATGTCCTCCGCCAGCACTCGGATGTAGGTGCCCTTGCTGCAATGCACGCTGACTTGTAATCGATCCGAAGCGAAACCGTGCGTGACGATAGAATGGATCGTAACGCCGCGCGGTTCACGAGCAACGGTGTGCCCAGCTCGCGCATATGCATAGAGGGGCTTACCATCGCGTTTGAGCGCGCTATACATCGGCGGCGTTTGCATTATCGGTCCGGTGAACTGCGGCAAAACCTCCTCGACTTGTTTGCGGCTGACCGCCACGCTGAATCGAGAAATTACCTCGCCCTCGGTATCGCCGGTGGCAGTCGTGACGCCAAGCAGGATTTCAGCGTCATAGCGTTTGGCGGCGCCAAAAGCCCCCGTCGAAAACTTCGTGGCCTCGCCCAGGCAAACGGGCAGCAGACCACTGGCCAACGGATCGAGCGTGCCAACATGGCCCGCCTTGGCCGCCCGCATCAGATGCTTGACACGCTGAATCGCCGTATTGGATGTAATCCCGACAGGCTTGTCGAGCAGCAGGACGCCGTCAACTGGCTGAGATGGAACGGCGGTCTGAATCAAAAGACCATCCTGGACACAATCAGGAGCGTCGTTTCTTGCTGCTGCCTGCCGCACCCACCGCCTGATCGATCAATTGCGAAATCCGCGCGCCGCGCTCAATCGACTCGTCATACGTAAAATGCAATTGTGGGATGCTGCGCAGCTTGATGCGATGACCAAGTTCGTGTCGCAGAAACCCCGCAGCATGGTTGAGCCCGACAGCAGCAGCCGTAATCTGATCGCTGTCGCCAAGCGTGGTGAAAAATATCTTGGCGTGAGCATAGTCGCCGGTGACCTCGACATCAGTCAACGTCACCATGCCGACGCGCGGATCCTTGACTTCGAGACGGATCAAGTCTGCCAGCTCGCGTTTAATCTGCTCGGCTACGCGCAGCGTGCGGGAAAAATCGCGGGGCATGGCAGCGTCAGGATTGAGCAAAACACCTCGCTCTTCAATCCTAGATCCTAGAGCGTTCTCGCTACTTCCACGACTTCGTAGGCTTCAAGCTGGTCGCCGATCTTGACGTCGCTGAAGTTCTTAATCGACAAGCCGCACTCAAAACCCGCCTTGACCTCTCTCGCGTCGTCCTTAAAACGTTTCAGAGAATCGAGCTCACCCGTATGGACGACCACGTTATCGCGCAGCACGCGGACTTTGGAGCCGCGTCGCACCAACCCCTCAAGAACCATGCAACCGGCGACTGTCCCGACTTTGGATATCTTGTAAACCTCGCGTACCTCGACCAGGCCAAGCTGCCTTTCTTTTCGCTCCGGCGCCAGCATGCCTGATAATGCGGCCTTCACCTCGTCAACGGCCTCGTAAATGATGTTGTAGTAGCGGATCTTGACGCCGCTGTTCTCGGCCAGTTTGCGTGCCATCGCGTCGGCGCGCGTGTTGAACCCGATTACGGCCGCCTTCGCCGCCAGCGCAAGATTGATGTCTGATTCGGTAATTGCCCCTACGGCACAATGAACGATGTTGACTTTGACTTCGTCGGTGGACAGCTTCTGCAGCGCATGCGACAAGGCCTCATACGAGCCTTGCACATCCGCCTTGATAATCAGCGGCAGCGATTTGACCGCACCGTCACCGATCTGGTCGAACATATTCTCCAGCTTGCTCGATTGTTGCCGCGCAAGCTTGACGTCGCGGAACTTGCCCTGCCGGAACAGCGCAATTTCGCGCGCTTTGCGCTCGTCGCCGAGCACTATCACTTCAGATCCTGCAGTCGGCACATCGGACAATCCCTGTATTTCGACGGGAATCGAAGGCCCGGCGCGGTCGACCGCTTTCCCTGTTTCATCGAGCATCGCGCGCACCCGGCCAAATACAGCGCCGGCAAGAATGACATCGCCGCGCTTTAGGGTGCCAGACTGCACCAGCACGGTCGCCACGGGGCCGCGCCCCCTGTCGAGCTGCGCTTCGATTACGATACCCTTGGCCGGCGCATCTTTGGCGGCTCTGAGCTCAAGCACTTCCGCTTGCAGCAGTATGCTTTCCAGAAGCTTGTCGATGCCGTCACCAGTCTTGGCCGACACCGGCACGAACATGGTGTCGCCGCCCCATTCTTCGGGGACCACTTCCTGCCCCGCGAGGTCCTGCTTGACGCGATCGGGATTCGCTTCCGGCTTGTCGATCTTATTGAGCGCAACGACCATCGGCACCTTGGCCGCTTTGGCGTGGTGTATAGCCTCGGTGGTTTGCGGCATAACGCCATCATCGGCCGCCACCACCAAAACTATCAGATCAGTGACTTTGGCGCCGCGCGCGCGCATCGCCGTAAATGCCTCGTGGCCCGGCGTATCAAGAAAGGTGATCATCCCGCGTGGCGTTTGAACGTGATATGCGCCGATATGCTGCGTAATGCCGCCAGCTTCTCCACTTGCTACCCGGGTACGGCGTATGTGGTCGAGCAATGAAGTCTTGCCGTGATCGACATGCCCCATTACCGTAACGACCGGCGCCCGCGGCTCAAGCACGACCTGCTCGGGGTGGGCTGCCTCGGCGAGAAATGCGTCAGGTTCATCCAGCTTGGCGCGCACCGCCTTGTGCCCCATTTCTTCGACCACGATAATCGCGGTGTCCTGGTCTATGACCTGATTGATCGTAGCCATGGTGCCGAGCTTCATCATTGTCTTGATGACCTCCGCTGCCTTGACGGACATTTTCTGCGCCAGCGCTGCAACCGTAATAGTTTCCGGGACGCTCACTTCGCGTACTATGGGCTCAGTGGGCGCCGCGAACGCATGCGAACCCTGTTCGCCATCCTCCTTGTGCACCGGGTGGCGGTCTTTGCGCTGGCGCCAGCCAAAACCACCCGACATGTCCCCGCGCGTCTTGATCGAGCGACGCTTGACCGTCTCGTCCTTCCACACCACCTGCTTCTTGACCGCTTTCTTCTCGGTCTTCGGTTTGTCACCCGGCTTGAGCGCCGGCTTGTGCAGTGTGCCTTCCGTATGTTGAGGCGCAACATCTGCCGGCGCCGCATCGGGCGTCGGGATTGCCTCAGAAACGACAACCGGAGCCGCAGGCGCCTCGGGTTCCCCTTTTTTGCGCCGCTGACGGGATTGTTTCTGCTGCGCCTCTTCGCTTTGCAACGCGATCAGTTCGGCTTGTTTTTTCGCCTCTGCTTCCCGGATCAAGATTTGCCCGGCGTCAACCACCGGAACGGGCGCAGTCGGCTCAACCGGAGCCACGATTTCAGTAACATCGCGCTTGACGAGCACGCGCTTCTTGCGCACTTCCACCTGGATGGTCCGTGCTTTCCCGGTGGCATCGGATTTTTTGATCTCTGTCGTTTGCTTGCGGGTAAGGGTGATCTTGTTTTTGACCTCCCGCGCACCATGCGCTTGACGCAAATAGTCGAGGAGCTGCGTCTTGTCCTTTTCGGTCAGGACCGTATCGTCGACGAGCTTCTTCTTGACGCCGGCGGTCTGCAGCTGCTCGATCAGAAGCTCGATCGGAAGACCGAGCTCCTTGGCAAACTGTGTGACGTTGATCTGTGCCATGGGAAAGCTCCGGGAGTAGTTATGCGAACCACGGCGCGCGAGCGGTCATGATCAGTTGTTTGGCCCGCTCCGCATCTATACCGGTCATTTCGACCAGGTCGTCCATTGCAAGATCGGCGAGATTTTCCTTGGTAACCACGCCCTGCTCGGCCAGCATGCGTGCAGTCTGATTGTCCATGCCTTCGAGGGTCAGCAAATCCTCAACATCGTGCTCGAGCTTCTCTTCGGTCACAATTGCCTGCGTCAACAATGCGTTGCGCGCGCGGCTGCGCAGCTCATTGACCGTATCTTCATCAAAAGACTCAATTTCGAGCATTTCCGTGACCGGAACGTAGGCGACCTCTTCCAGTGTGCTGAATCCTTCCTGCACCAGAATGTCGGCGACCTCCTGGTCAACATCAAGCTTCTCAATGAACAGATTGCATATTGTCGCCGACTCTTCCTGGCTTTTCTTCTGTGATTCCTCGAGCGTCATCAGATTCAGCACCCAGCCGGTAAGTTCGCTGGCCAGCCTCACGTTTTGGCCGGTGCGGCCAATGGCCTGCGCGAGATTCTCCTCGTCGACCACAATGTCCATACTATGCTTCTCTTCGTCCACCGTGATCTTGCTGACTTCAGCGGGCGCCAGCGCATTAATCACGAACTGTGCCGGATCTGGCGACCACAATATGATGTCGATTCGCTCGCCGCCCAGTTCTGATGTCACCGCTTGCACACGCGAACCGCGCATGCCAACGCACGTTCCAATCGGGTCGATGCGCGGATCATTCGATTTGACGGCGATCTTGGCACGCGAACCGGGATCGCGTGCGGCCGATTTGATCTCGAGCAGGCCGTCCTCGAGTTCGGGCACCTCGATCTCGAACAGCTTGATCAGAAACTCCGGTGTAATGCGAGACAGGATGATTTGCGGGCCGCGGCTCACGCGATCTACTTTCCACAAATAGGCGCGCACGCGATCACCGGGACGCAGATTTTCCTTCGGGATCATCTGATCGCGCGGCAACATTGCCTCGACGCGACCCGATTCGATGATGGCGTTCCCGCGTTCCATGCGTTTGATCACGCCAGTCAACAAGTGCTCGTCACGCGCCAGAAAGTCGCTCAAAATCTGCTCGCGTTCAGCGTCGCGGATTTTCTGCAAAATTACTTGTTTGGCCGCTTGCGCGCCAATGCGGCCGAACTCCACCGCGGGCAAGGGCTCTTCGATGAACTGCTCAAGCTGGATATCGGCGTTCCGCTTGCGCGCTTCCGACAACGTAATCTGGCTCACAGGCAATTCCAGAGGCTCGTCGGCCACCACCTGCCAACGGCGGAACGACTTGAATTCTCCGGTTGCGGGGTCAACTTCGATGCGCACGTCGATGTCGTCCTGGAAACGCTTCTTGGTTGCCGATGCCAGCGCGAGTTCCAGCGCCCCTATGACAATATTCTTGTCGACGTTTTTTTCCCGCGCCAGCGCGTCGACCAGCAACAATAATTCGCGGCTCATAGTGGCCTCCTAAATATGTGGAACCAGGCGTGCTTTTTCGAGATTACCGAGCTCAAGAGCAAGCAACTCGCCGTCCACTTCCAATTCCAGATTCCCGTGACTCAACGTTCGTATTACTCCGGTAAAATTCCGCTGCCCGTCCCGCGCGACGCGTAACTTCACCCGCACTTTTTCGCCGGCAAAGCGCAGGAAGTCCTGTTCCTTGCGCAACACCCGGTCGAGGCCAGGTGACGACACCTCTAACCGGTCGTAATTCACGCCCTCTACCGCCAACACCTGAGACAAATGGCGACTGATGTTCGCGCAGTCGTCAACGCTGATGCCGCCCGGCTTATCGATAAACAATCGCAGGAAGCCGCCTTTACCCGAGCGCTCCCACTCGACCAACTCGTAGCCGAGACCGCTGATTGTGGTATCGAGTAGCTGTCCGAATTCCATGCAAATTCTTCACTACAAACAAAAAATGGGCCGCAAGCCCATCCCAAACAACCCGCCCCAAAAAAGGGCTTTGATTTTAACAAAGTATCGCCTGATTTGAAAGTGGTGCGGCAGGACCTGTTCAGTTGAAATGCGGATGGTAATAAGGTGACTCAGGGCGGTTGCGGTTGAAGCCGGGGTCCCCCGGCTAGCGAAGAGCTGAAAAAACAAAAGCCCCGGACTCCTGGGAGCCGGGGCTTTCGCAATAAGGAGCCTAGCAGTGTCCTACTTTCGCGCGGGGAATCCGCACTATCATCGGCGCTGAGTCGTTTCACGGCCCTGTTCGGAATGGGAAGGGGTGGGTCCAACTCGCTATGGCTGCTAAGCAATTCTTGAATGCTTAACAAAACCGGAAGAAGTAAAGCATGATTTGATTGTTGCGCGTCGATGCCTGATAACCTTCAAGGTTATAGGATCAAGCCGCACGGGCAATTAGTACTGGTTAGCTAAGACCATTACTGATCGTACACACCCAGCCTATCAACGTCCTGGTCTCGGACGACCCTACAGGGGGATCAAGTCCCCGGGAAGTCTCATCTTAAGGCGAGTTTCCCGCTTAGATGCTTTCAGCGGTTATCTCTTCCGCACATAGCTACCCGGCAATACGACTGGCGTCATAACCGGTACACCAGAGGTGCGTCCACTCCGGTCCTCTCGTACTAGGAGCAGCCCCCTTCAAACTTCCAACGCCCACGGCAGATAGGGACCAAACTGTCTCACGACGTTTTAAACCCAGCTCACGTACCACTTTAAATGGCGAACAGCCATACCCTTGGGACCGGCTACAGCCCCAGGATGTGA
>Ga0315281_10011970_pt1 | contig 11849 bp, 8 predicted proteins | sample YL17G07_0_MG_FD_204540 | JGI IMG/M metagenome (GOLD analysis project Ga0315281, IMG submission 204540) | Sediment microbial communities from Yellowstone Lake, YNP, Wyoming, USA - YL17G07_0 | ecosystem: Environmental > Aquatic > Freshwater > Lake > Sediment | place: USA: Wyoming | collected... | reverse complement strand
GTCGGCGTGACCGAGGAGACCACCACCGGAGTTCATCGTTTGTACCAGATGATGGAGAGCGGCAACCTGCTGTTTCCCGCCATCAACGTCAACGACTCGGTCACGAAGTCGAAGTTCGACAACCTTTACGGCTGCAGGCATTCCCTTGTCGACGGCATCTGCCGTGCCACCGACGTCATGCTCGCGGGCAAGGTCGCGGTCGTGTGCGGATACGGCGATGTCGGCAAGGGCTGCGCACAGTCGCTGCGCGGCCAGGGCGCGCGCGTCGTCGTCACCGAGATCGATCCGATCTGCGCACTCCAGGCCGCGATGGAGGGGTACGAGGTGACGACCCTCGACGATGTCGTCGAAGCGGCCGACCTCTTCGTGACCGCGACGGGCAACAAGAACGTGATCACCGTCGATCACATGGCTCGGATGAAACACAACGCGATCGTGGGCAACATCGGGCACTTCGACACCGAGATCGACATGGCCGGCCTCGCGAGAGTCCCGGGTGTCACGCGGGTGAACATCAAGCCGCAGGTCGACGAGTGGGTCTTCGCGGCGGCGGGCAATCAACCGGCACACTCGATCATCGTGCTCGCCGAGGGACGGCTCTTGAACCTCGGATGTGCGACGGGCCATCCGAGCTTCGTGATGTCGAACAGCTTCACCAACCAGGTGATCGCGCAGATGGAACTGTTCGGCCACCGCGACTTCTACGAACATCGCGTCTACACGCTCCCCAAGCACCTCGACGAGGAGGTCGCGCGCCTGCACCTCGACAAGCTGGGCGTGCGTCTCACCCGACTCAGCGAGGAGCAGGCGGCGTACCTCGGAATCCCGGTCTCGGGGCCCTACAAGCCCGATCACTATCGGTACTGAGAGCATGCCGCCGGTGTGGTGTGGCCGGTGTTGATGTCATAGGTCGGTCGTACGGTCTGGTGGTGCTCGACGCCGTCTTTCCGATCAACTGCGTCGGTTGTGGTTTCCGGGGAGCGTCGCTCTGCGACCGGTGCGTTGCGGAACTCCGGCGCGTGCCGCCGTCACGGCCGCCGCCCGGTGTCGACGGTTGGGCTGCGGTATTCGCGTACGAGGGCGCGGCCCGCGAAGTCGTCGCGCGGCTGAAATACCGCAACGCGAGGTCGGCCGTGCCGTGGCTCGCGGCGACGATCGTGGGTGTCGCCCGCGAACAGGGACTCGGAGCCCCGGTCGTCACGTGGCCACCGACCACTCGATTGCGTCGGCGCGCCCGGGGGTTCGACCCCGCGGAATTGCTGGCGCGAGCGGTCGCTCGCGGAATGGGTGCGCGCGGAGTCCGACTGCTCGACCGCCGACCCGGTCCACCGCAGACGGGGTTGTCGGCTGCTGCCCGCGTCGGAGGCCCGAAATTCGTCGCCCGGCGCTCGGCGCCCCCTCGCGTGCTGCTCGTGGACGACGTCGCGACCACCGGGGCCACGCTGGCCTCCGCGGCGGCTGCGCTTCGGGCGGCAGGAGCGCACACGGTTGTGGCGGTCACGGCGGCGCGCACGCCGCCGCCCGGTTCATGAAGACCGCCGGCGCGGCTCGGGTCTGCGCCGCCCCGGGCAAACGTATACTCGTCTCCGACGGACGCCGCGCGGCGAGCGTGTGAGGTGGTCATGGACATCGTGGTTCGCGGAAAGAACCGAACGGTGCCGGACCGGCTCCGTTCCATCACGCACGAGAAGGTGTCGAAGATCGCACGCTTCACTCACGACGCCGGACACGTCGAGGTTGATTTCTCGGACGTGAACACGGCGCGTATCGGTGAACGCCAGCTCTGCGAGATCACCGTGCACCTCAAGCGTCGATTTCTCAAGGCGCACGCCGCGGCTGTCGAACCGGACGCGGCGCTCGATCTCGCGATCGCGAAGGTCGAGCACCAGGTCGCGCGTCTCAAGGACAAGCGCGTGTCGCGCGCTCATCCACGTCGCGGGGCCGGAGCGCCCTCCGACGACGATCTCGACGACGACGTCGGGCCGCGTATCGTCAAGACCAAGCGATTCGCTGCCAAACCGATGGACCCTGAAGAAGCCGCTCTTCAGATGGAGCTGCTCGGTCACGCGTTCTTCCTGTTCACGAACACCGAGACCGGACACGCCGCGCTGCTCTACCGTCGCAAAGACGGAAACCTCGGGCTGATCGAGACCGCTTCCTGACGTCCGGCGTCACCGCGGCGCGCGGCGAGCGACTGCGTAGAAGTCATTGTCGTACACGACATCGAACTTCCCGCTGGTGACGAGGTGGCGGAACAACGCCAGGGTGCTTGCGTCGAAGACGCGTTTGTCGGCGACGATCCACTCGACGCGTCGGCCGCTCCGGCGGGGCCAGCCGTCGATCCCGAAGTTCTGCGATCTCCACGGGTTGGGGAACGTGTAGATCTCGGCGCGATGGGTGAGATGGGGAATCATGTTGTACGTGGCGCTCACGGCGGCATCGTCGGGGACGCGGGCGACTGCGGCGCGGGCGCTCGCCAATTGGCTGCCGGCGTCCAACGCCCACTCACCGTCGCGGTAGTGGTTGCCGATCGGCGACGGGCCCCACGCGATGGTGGTGATGATCGCGCTCACGAGCACCCCGATGGCGAGCATCGCGGCAGGATCGTGGCGCCGGAACCGTCGGACGAGGAACCCCACGCCCTCCGCCGACGCGATCGTGACCGCCGTGAGCGGCAGCGCGGCGTAGTGGAACGTGATCGTCTTGGTCCACGGCACGTTCGTGATGAAATCGAAGAAGGCCTGCGGCGCGCCGAGCAGCAGCGCAACCGGCGCCGCGAGCGCCGTGAGCCCGAACGGGGCCAGCAGGTGCCATCCGTACCGGGTCGCCTCGCTTGTTGCCAGCCTCGATCCGATACGGCCGGGATGGGTCAGCAGGGTGCGGATCACGCCCCCGGGCGACCCACCGACGTCGGTGTACAGCCCCTCGTTCTGGACCTTTCCGTTGTCGAGGAGCGGGAAGATCGCCAGGATCCACGCCGCGAACCACGCGATCGCTGCACCCGCGGTGACGAGTCCGATCCGTCGATCCCCACGAAGGGCGATCAACAGGCCGAGCAGCGCCACTGCGAGCGCAATGTCCTCCTTCCAGCACACCGCGAGGATGGCAAAGCACGCGAACCAGCCCCAGCGGCGGCGGACCGAGCAGTAGTACGCACACAGGAGGGGAGTGATCGCGACCACTTCGGGATGGAACAGTTCGGCCATGAAGAACTGCAATGCCGGGTGCAACAGGAACGAGACACCGACCGCGGTGGCGAGCCAGGCGTGATCCGTGCGCAACCGCACGAGCAGGAAGACGGGCACCGCCCCGAGCGCGGCGACGACGACCTGCGTCACGTTGAGGAGGTGCGGTCCGCCTCCGAGCCAGTAGAGCGGAACGAACAGGAAGTAGCCGAGGGTGCTGTGGTGGCCGAACACCTGGAGGCCACGGACCGTCATGAAGCCGCGGAAGTGCGCCAGCAGCCAGACGCTCTGATCGTGGATGCCCATGTCGAAATCGACCGATGCGAAGCGGTCGTGCTTGAGAACTACGAGCACCGAGAACGTGGCGATCCACAGAGCCACGACCACGCCGAGGGCGATGCCGGGGACGAGGTCGGGACGGCAGGCGAGCGACGGGGGGACGATCCTTCGCTTGCCGCCGGCGGTCTGCATCGGCGTGCATGGTGGCAGAATCGGGCAGGCGTCGCGGAACCTCGGCCTGCCCGCCGGTAGACTTGGCGTCCTCATGGGCCTGTTCAACAAGCTCCTGCACGCGGGCGAAGGCCGGAAGCTCAAGAACCTGGAGTCCATTCCTCCGGAGGTCGGAGCGTTCGAGCCCGAGATGCAGCGGCGTTCCGAAGCCGATCTGCGCGCGCTCACGGTGGGTTTCCGCGAACGTCTCGGCAACGTGCGCGACGACGACGAGTGTTCCGACCTGCTCGACGACCTGTTGCCCGAGGCGTTCGCGGCGGTCCGCGAAGCGGCCCACCGGGTCATTGGTCAACGGCACTTCGACGTGCAGATCATGGGCGGCGCGGCGCTCCACTTCGGCTGGGTGGCCGAGATGAAGACCGGCGAGGGCAAGACGCTCGTTGCCACGTTGCCCCTCTACCTGAACGCGCTTGCAGGCCGGGGGGCACACCTCGTGACCGTCAACGACTACCTGGCGAAATTTCACGCCGAGTGGATGGGCCGGATCTATCGGTACCTCGGGCTCGAGACCGGTCTCGTCATCCCGCAGGTCGACGACTTCGTGGCCAAGCGGGCCGCCTATGCGGCCGACATCACCTACGGGACGAACAACGAGTTTGGCTTCGACTACCTGCGCGACAACATGACCGTGGCGCGCGAAGACCAGGTGCAGCGGGGTCACTTCTTCGCGATCGTCGACGAGGTCGACTCGATCCTCATCGACGAGGCTCGCACACCGCTCATCATCTCCGGTCGCGCCGACGACGCGCAGGAGCTGTACAACAAGTTCGCGGCGATCGTCAAGAACCTCCAACGCGACCGCGACTATGAGGTCGACGAGGCGAAGCGCACCGTCGTTCCTACCGAAGACGGCGTCGCGCGTGTCGAGGAGGCGCTCGGCGTCGACAACCTCTACGAGCACGTCAACCAGAACTTTGTCCACCAGCTCCAGGCCGCGCTGCGCGCCAAGGAACTGTTCAAGCGCGACGTCGACTACGTCGTGCAGCAGGGCGAGGTCATGATCGTCGACGAGTTCACCGGTCGCATCCTCGAAGGTCGTCGCTGGAGCGAGGGTCTTCACCAGGCCGTCGAGGCGAAGGAACGAGTGAAGATCAAGGAGGAGAATCAGACCCTCGCGACGGTCACCCTCCAGAACTACTTCCGCATGTACGACAAGCTCTCGGGGATGACGGGAACCGCAGCGACCGAGGCGGGGGAGTTTGCCCACACCTACGGGCTCGAGGTCGTCTCGATCCCGACGAACCGGCCCATGGTCCGATCCGATGGCGCCGACCTCATCTACAAGACCGAACCCGCCAAGTTCGACGCAGTTGCCGACGACATCGAGGAGCGCCACGCGGCAGGCCAGCCGGTGCTGATCGGCACGATCTCGGTGGAGAAGTCGGAGTTGCTCAGCCGTCTCCTCGAGAAGCGTGGGATCACGCTCCGGGTGCTCAACGCGAAGCAGCACGAGCGGGAGGCGCACGTCGTCGCCCAGGCAGGGCGTCCGGGCGCGGTCACCGTGGCCACGAACATGGCCGGCCGCGGTGTCGACATCCTGCTCGGAGGTAACCCTGAGGGACTGGCCGAGCAGGAACTTCTCGCGAGCGGCACGACAATCCAGGAGTCGCCGGAGAAATACGCAGAGCTCGTTGAGCGGTTCACCGCCGAATGCGCGACCGGCGGTGCGCAGGTCCGTGAACTCGGCGGGCTCTACGTGCTCGGCACAGAGCGTCACGAGAGCCGGCGGATCGACAACCAGCTCCGCGGCCGTTCGGGACGCCAGGGCGACCCGGGTGAGAGCCGTTTCTACCTCTCGCTCGAGGACGACCTCATGCGCCTGTTCGCGACCGGCGCGATGAACTGGGTAATGGGGAAGGCGTTCCCCGACGATGTTCCGCTCGAGGCGAAGATGGTCACGCGTGCCATCGAGCGGGCCCAGCGAACGGTCGAGGACCGTAACTTCGAGATCCGCAAGGATGTCTTGAAGTACGACGAGGTCATGAACGAGCAGCGCAAGGTGATCTACCGGCGCCGCCAGCAGATTCTCGACGGCGGCGAGCTGCGCGACGAGGCGCTCGAAGCGATCACGGCGACGGCCGAGCGCACGGTGCTGGCGAATTGTCACACGGAGTTCCCCGAAGAGTGGGACCTCGACGAGCTCGAACGCCAGATGCATGTGATGTATCCCGCCCGCGTTACCCGCGAGCAGCTCGATGCGATCGCGCACCGCGATGCGCTGGTGGAGTTGTTCACCAGTGACGCACTCGAACTCTACGAGGAGAAGGAAGAGTCGATCGGCGCCGACAACCTGCGCGAGATCGAGCGGCGCGTGATGCTGTCAATGATCGACCAGCACTGGCGCGAGCACCTCTACGAGATGGACTACCTGCGAGAGGGCATCAACCTACGCGCGATGGGACAGAAGGACCCGCTCGCTGAGTGGCAGCGAGAAGGTTTCGACATGTTCGAGGCGATGATGGGAATCATCCAGGACAACTTCGTCCAGTACGTGTCACACCTCCAGGTCGCGACCGTTGCCGAAGAGCCCCGAGCGCCATCCACCACAGGGATGCGATACCTCTCGGCCGACGATTCCGAAGTGGGCGCGGCCGCTCTCCGCGCCACCGCCCAGACCATGCAGGCGGAGGCTCTCGTCGGCGACTTCGATTTCGACGGCGGCAGCGCGGTCGCGAATGGATCAGGATCCGGCGCTCCGGGCTCGGACGACGTCGTGATCCAGCCGATCCGCGTCGAGAAGACCCCGGGTCGCAACGAGCCCTGCTACTGCGGCAGCGGCAAGAAGTTCAAGCTCTGCCACGGTCGCTGAGCATCCTCGGCTGACCGGTTCGTCTCGATGCGCGATTTCTCCCCTGACCTTTCCGATCTTCGGCGACGCGTCGAAGCCGCGCACGCATACGTCGGGGTGGACGCCGCGCATGCCCGCATCGTCGAACTCGAGGAGCAGGCGAGCCGGCCCGACCTGTGGAACGACCGGGCGCTCGCGCGCAAGGTCACGACCGAGCTGGCGTTGCTCCGCGACGATGTCGAGCTCGCCGCGCAACTCGGCGAGCAGCTCTCCGATCTCGAGACGCTTGCAGAGCTCGCACGCGAGGAGGGTGACGAGTCGCTCGAGGGCGAGCTCGTCGATGGCGTGGAGTCGCTCGCCGCCAAGCTCGACGAGCTCGAGCTACGCGCACTGTTCACCGGCGAGCACGACGATCGCGATGCGATCTGCACGGTGAACTCCGGCGCGGGTGGCACGGATGCCCAGGACTGGACCGACATGTTGCTGCGTATGTACTCACGGTGGGCCGAGCGGAGAGGGTTCTCAGTCGAGGTCGACGACGTTTCGCCCGGCACCGAGGCCGGCATCAGCTCGGCGACGTTCACGGTGAAAGGCCGGTATGCCTACGGCCTCTTGTCGAGCGAACGCGGAGTACATCGACTCATCCGGATTTCGCCGTTCGACGCCAACGCCCGGCGCCAGACTGCATTCGCGTCGTTCGACGTGGTCCCAGCTCTCGACGTCGCCGAGGAACCCGAGATCGATCCGGGTGACCTCCGGATCGACACCTTCCGCTCTTCGGGCGCGGGCGGCCAGCACGTCAACGTCACCGACTCGGCGGTGCGCATCACTCACCTGCCGACCGGAGTCGTCGTTTCCGTGCAGAACGAGCGCTCGCAGACGCAGAACAAGGCGCGGGCGATGCATATCCTCGCGGCACGGCTCGCCGAGCGACAGCGCCAGGAACGTCAGCAGGAGCTCGACGCGCTCTCGGGCGAGAAGCGCGACGTGGCGTTCGGCAGTCAGATTCGGACGTACACGTTGCAGCCGTATCAGCTCGTGAAAGACGAGCGGACACGTCACGAATCTGGCAACGTGCAGGCGGTCCTCGACGGCGACATCGACGACTTCATCGAGGCGTTTCTCCAGTGGCGTCGGTCGGCTGACCGGTAATCGCGCCGAGCGCCCCCAACTCCAGAGGTCATCCTGCTACCCTCGGCATCGCCTGCTCGTCGGCCAGTGGCATCGGTCTGCTCGCCGACGGGCGCGATTCCTCCATGATTCGCTTCGAGAACGTCTCCAAGATCTATAAGGCCGACGCCGTCGCGCTTCGCGATCTGTCGGCGGAGGTCCAAAAGGGCGAATTCCTCTTCCTCGTAGGTCCGTCCGGCTCGGGGAAATCGACATTTCTTCGGCTGTTGCTCCGCGAGGAAGAGGTGACGAACGGACGCATCATCGTTGCGGGCCGCGACATCTCGCGGCTCGGCCAGTGGAAGATTCCGCAACTCCGGCGCAACATCGGTTGCGTCTTTCAGGACTTCAAGCTGCTGCCCAACAAGACCGTGTACGAGAACGTCGCCTTTGCGATGGAGGTGATCGGCCGGCCTCGCCAGATCGTGCGGGCCCAGGTGCCCCAGGTGCTCGATCTCGTCGGGCTGGCCAAGAAAGCGGCGAGATTTCCATCGGAGCTTTCGGGTGGCGAACAGCAGCGGGTGTCGATCGCGCGTGCATTTGTGAATCGCCCCCTGATCTTGCTTGCCGACGAACCAACCGGGAACCTCGACCCTGCCACCACCGTCGGGATCATGCGGATCCTTGATCGGATCAATCGGACCGGCACGACCATCGTCATGGCAACGCACGACCAGCGCATCGTCGATGCGATGCGTCGCCGCGTGATCGAGCTGGATCGAGGCAGCCTGGTTCGCGACCAGGCGCGTGGCGTGTACGGCGTCGGGAGCTAGTCGTCGCATGTGGACCCGCATTGCGTACTTCTCGCGCGAAACGCTGGTGTCGCTACGCCGCAACGTCCTCATGACGATCGCGGGCATCGCGACGGTGGCGGTGTCGCTCGCACTGTTCGGCGGCATCCTGTTGCTGTCGAAATGGGTCGATCACGGCACGGAGCGCATCAAGGGTGGTGTCACCCTCGAGATCTTCATGGTCGTCGGCGCGCCCAAGGCTCAGATCGACGCGGTCGATGCGGAACTGAGGAAGGACCCGAACGTCAAGACCGCCAAGCACTTCGACCAGGAGGCGGCGTTCAAGGAGTTCCTGCGTATCTTCCAGCGGCAGCCCGACATCACGCGAGACATCACGGCGAAGGACCTTCCCGAGTCATTCCGGGTCGCACCGAAACGAGCCGAGCTCACAGACACGATCAAGGGCGAATACGCGACCCAAGAGGGCGTTCAGGAGGTGACGACGCCCGGCGAGGCGCTCAAAGGGTTGATCGACGTCACGAACACTGTCAGGCTGATCTTCATTGTCATCTCCCTCGTGTTGTTGGGTTCGTCCCTGTTCCTGATCGTGAACACGATCCGTCTTGCGACCTTCGCCCGTCGGCGTGAGATCGAGGTGATGAAGCTGGTCGGCGCGTCGAATTGGTTTGTGCGGGTGCCTTTCATCGCCGAAGGGATGGTGCAGGGCATCGTCGGTTCCGGGCTCGCGGTGGTCGCCGTGCTCGCCCTCAAGCATTTCGGATTCGACCAGGCGTTCAGCGATCGCAACAGCTTCTTCGGTGATTTCTTCGTCACGACCGGTGACGCCACCGTCATCGCGTTCGTCGTCTTGTTCATCGGTGTGGTCATCGGCATGATCGGCGCTTTTGTCGGCCTGAGGCGTTTCCTGCGGGCCTGAGCTCCACCCCGGGTTGTGGCGGGTGTTGTTTCTGTCACTTGATGTTGCCTATGATCGATCTCCATGCAGGGGGCCCCCCGCTCTGCGGTTTCGATCCGGTTTCTCGCGGTCTTGGTGCTGGCGACAGCTGTCGTCGTGCCCTTCGCTGGACGCGCGCCGGCACAACAGACCTCGAACACTCAGCTCACTGATATCGAGCGCCAGCAGTCCGAGGTCACCGCTGAGATCGCAGCAGCCCGGAAGGAGATCATCGGGCTCCGGAGCCGCCGCCACGAACTCGAGCAGGCGCTCGCCGGCCTCTCGGGCGAGCTGAACCTCGCTTCTGACCGCCTGGCGCAGGCCCAGTCCGACGCCGACCGCCAGGCCCTGGCGATCCTTCTGCTCGCGGCGAAGATCCAGAAGACCGAGCGCAGGCTCGACGACGCGAAGGCAGCCACCCGTCGCAGCGCGGTCCTCCTCTACGTGCGTTCTGACGGCAGCGCGATGCTGAACTTGATCGGTAGTGCCGACGGCGCGGGCGCGTTCGTCGAAGGGAGCCACTACCTGGGTCGGATCTCGACCAAGCGCCAGGGCGACATCCGGCGCGCCGGACTGCTGCGTGCCCAGCTGGTCGAACAAGAGGCGAAGCTCGATGTCGCGCGGCAGGCTGCCGATGCTGCCCTTGCTGCTGCGTCGCAAGAGCGGAGCCGCATCGAAGGGCTGTACGCGAGGCAGCGCCAAACGGTTGCCGACGCCGCGGCCGCCGAGCAGCTGTACAACAAGAAGCTCGCTACCCTGACCGCGAAGCAGACCCAGCTCGAGGCCGAGTTCCGCGCGGTGTCCGACCGCATCGCGGCCGAACTGGCTCGGCTCGGCAATACGCCGTCGTACGGCAACGGCACGTTCATTCGGCCCATACCGGGGGCACCGATCACGAGCCCGTTCGGCTACCGCACCGATCCCATCACCGGAGTGACGACGTTCCATTCCGGCGTCGACTTCGGCGCCTCGTGCGGCACGCCCATCAAGGCGGCCGGCACCGGCGCGATCATCTTCGCTGCCTACGACGGCGGCTACGGCAACGCGACGATCATCAACCATGGGGCGGGGCGGGCGACCCTCTATGCGCACCAGTCCGTGATCGCGGTCTCGGTCGGTCAAGTCGTTCAGCAGGGCCAGGTGATCGGGTATGTCGGCACCACCGGTAGATCGACCGGATGTCACCTCCATTTCGAGGTGCGCATCAACGGAACTCCGGTCGATCCGATGGGTTATCTGTAGCCCGGCTCGCTGCGTCGAGGAGCTCATGGCGGGTCGGGATCGTCGGGCGGGACGAGTCGTCTCATTTCCGGTGGCCCCTCGACTCGCCAGCCGTACAGGGTCTTCAGACGGTGGTGATGCGGGCAGATCCTCCACGTGTTCTCCGGCGTGGACGGCCCGTGTTGTTCGACGGGAACGATGTGGTCGATCTGCAGGGCCCGCGCGTTGTGGCACCCGTGAACGGCGCACACGGGGTCGCGGGCTTCGAGGAGCCGGCGCAACTTCGCGGGAATGGTGCGCGTGGGTGACGAGATCGCCGTGATCCGCGTGCCTTCGCGCGTGAGCACCGTGACGCGCGCGTCGTTGAGCAACGAACGCGCGATCGTGACCGGGATGGGTCCGATGCCGGAGAGTCGACAGTGTTCGTCGCCTTCCACGTGGCCGCGGAGCACGGCTTCGTAGTCGACCTCCAGACGGACCTCGACCGGCTTGCTCGGGCCATTGGTCACGAGGGCCACGAGCGCGTCGGCGAGGTAGGCGGCCTGAGGTTCGCGGCGTCCGGTTTCGCGCGCCTCGGCCATGATCTCGGTGACTGTGGCGCGCAGCGCCGCGTCGAACTTCGCCCCGGCATCGGGGGCAAGGCGCACGTCGGCCCGGTAGGCGCCGTCGCGTTCGGTCCAGGCATGGACATGCCGGCTCTCGTGGAGGCGCCGTGCTGCGGCCTCGTCATCGACGGCCGCCATCGCGATCTCCCGGCACCGGTCGCGGAGACCCTTGAACGAGCTTGCCCGTGACATGTGGAGCAGGTGGGTCTCGGCTGCCGGGTCGAGGCCGGCTGCTGCCGTGATCTCTCGCGCCTGGCTCTCGGAGAGTGCACCCGCCCGGAATGCGGCGGCGGTCTCGGGAAGTCCCCGCATCTCCCGAGCTGTACGCACGGTCTCGAGCGCCGAGCCCACGCTGACGCCCGTGGACTCTGCCAGCCAGTGCGCGGCGCTGCGATGACCGTCGCGGCGCCAGCTGCCACACTCCTCGAATCGCCGAACGGCGAGCGCCTTACCGGCGCCGCAGAGGCGCTCGCCTTCCGCGAACGCTTCGAGATAGGCCTGTGCCAGGGATCCGTCGAGGCGCTCCGGGTCGAAGTCACGCACGACCTGGCGCAACACCTCGATCGCCTCGCGAACCTGCTCGAACATCGACCTTCCCCTGGTGACTCTGGCGACCCTGCACCGCCGGAACCCGCCGGAACACGCCAGACACAATGGGGAAGTGCGACCCCACTCTCGCACCCC